>Ga0153949_1000312_pt1 | contig 16913 bp, 12 predicted proteins | sample TSNJ033MetaG_FD_104705 | JGI IMG/M metagenome (GOLD analysis project Ga0153949, IMG submission 104705) | Attine ant fungus gardens microbial communities from New Jersey, USA - TSNJ033 MetaG | ecosystem: Host-associated > Fungi > Mycelium > Unclassified | place: USA: New Jersey, Wharton State... | reverse complement strand
GGAATTGGTAAAATATTGGTCCTGTACCACCGGCGCATACTCAACTCCTACAGTGAAAGGGGTTTACACGGTTGGAGCAAAAGGGATGTCTTTTGGCAAGGGATATACATGCTGGTATTATACTCAGTTCTATGGTGATTATTTGTTCCATTCCGTATTATATGAGCCGGGAAGTATGACAAGAATACAAGATGGGCGTCTTGGGATAAATGCGTCACATGGATGTGTACGTTTGGATATTAGTAATGCAAAGTGGATATATGACAATATTCCTGCAACGACAAAAGTAGTAAGCTATTAAGTACACTGGAGATAGAAAATCCTTTATATGCTGCATTTTACAGGCGATTTGGCTCTCATGAAAATGATTGCCGAATCGCTTTATGCCGTTATACCCATTTTGGGAGATGGGTTGGGTGAAAGGGGATGTCAAAATGTTTCATTTAGATTTAAAAACAAACAAGTTTTTCCAGTTTAGATTGATTTTAATTAAGATAAAGTTTACAATAATTGAAGAACAGTCGAAACGGTTACTATTAAAATAAAGATAAAGATTTACCAAAGAAAGGGGGACAATATGGCAACAGAATTTATATTAAATCAGAAGGATATACAGGCGTATAAGGATTATTTAACAGGTGAGGAAAAGAGTGACGCTACTATTGAGAAATACATAAGAGATATTAACCGCCTATACCATTTTCTTTCCGAGGAGAAAATGATTTGTAAAGAGGTATTGATCGCATATAAAAAATACCTAATGGCAGATTATACGGCTCGCAGTACGAATTCGATGTTGATTGCGATCAACAGCTTCGTGGTATTTATGGGCTTTCCAACTATGAAGGTCAAGCTGTTAAAAATACAAAGAAAAATATTCCGAAGTGAGGAGAAAGAATTGACAAAAAATGAATATATGCGTTTATTGAAGGCATCGGATAAGAATGAGACCAGGCGCATCCATTTGATACTGCAGACCATATGTGCTACAGGGATACGCATTGGAGAGCTTAAGTACTTTACGGTGCAGGCTGTTCGCAAAGGAAAAATAGAGGTTTACAATAAGGGGAAAAGCCGTATGATTTTTATACCGAAACAGTTATGTAAAAGCTTGAAAAAGTATGCAGCAAAAAGAGGCATTAATGATGGAAGCATATTCGTCACGCGAAACAACAGACCGGTGGATCGAAGTAACGTTTGGAAGGAAATGAAGAGGCTTTGTAAAAAGACCGGGATTGCGGAGGAAAAGGTGTTTCCCCATAATTTACGTCATCTGTTTGCCATGACTTATTATAAAGTGGAAAAGGATATTATGAAATTGGCAGATATTCTTGGACACAGCAGTATAGAGACGACCAGGATTTATATTATGAGTACCGGGGAAGAACATGCAAAGCAGATTTCATGTCTGGGTCTGGTGACATAGCAATACCACATAATAGTGATTATGTGGTATTGCTATGTCACCCTTGTGTTGATCCTTTATCATAATAGCATGATTTGGAAATAAATGCAAGTAAAATGATGAATTTAGTGTATTTTAAGGTTACAGTTCAGCCTTCGCCTGAACCAACGGGCTGTGCCATCTGGGTGAACTGGATTCCTACAGGCAGGATGAAAAATAAATAATGTGTCCAAAGGCTATGTAATCGAAGTGAATTGATTTCATAGCCTTTTTTGTATGGAATCAATCCCGATGATATCGGTTATACAGAATTTACGCCTATTTAGAGATATATTTTAATAGATCTCTATTTTTATTTGTATTTGTATACTACATAATCACTATTATGTGGTAGAACTTATTCAACAAGGAGGTGTGCATTTGAGATGAAAATAATGAAAGGGGGTGGAAGTCATTGAGGGATAGGGAAAGTCATTTTAAGAACAAAGCAAATGTATATCGACTCCTGCCTGCATTTATTATATGCATGCTATTGTTCGGTACAAATGTATTTGGTTTGTCAGGGACAAAAGCGGAAGTGGGCAGCCGGGAAACTGAAGAAATGACGGAAGAACCGGGTTTTATGGAAAACACAGCGGAATCTGAAGAGAGTCAAAATCAGAAAGCAATTGGAATAACGGCAAGAAATGGAATCTCCCGTGCCGGTGTGGAAACGGTTACTACATGGGAAGGGTTTGTGGCGGCTTTGGCAGATACAAGTGTTTCGGTAATTGATGTACAGGCAAATCTGACAAGACCCGGAACTGCCACAAGCTATAATCCGGGAACGATTGCCCGTGACCTGACAATTATTGGGAATGGCAATACGATTAATTTTGGCAGCGGTGGCACTACTTCAAATGGGATTATTCTCGGTGCGCCATCAGGCAGTGTAAATTTGACATTAAGTGATGTTTATCTGGTTAAGACACAAACGCCGGCAACACCTGTTTTTAATCAAGCCAGTGCTGCTGCAAGCAGTAATTGGAATATTGTGCTACAGAATGTCAGATCTGGCACAGGGAATACGGCCGGACTGATTACTGCAGGGAATGCGTCTGTAACCGTTTATGGAACAGAGAATCAATTATCCTTAAATGCGTCCGCTTACCATTTTTATATTAAAAATTTTGAAATGGCTGAAGGAGCGGCATTAAGTCTGGCGTCTGCAGGCGCGGCAAATGCGGCACTGTGCATTACAGGCGGTGAATTACATATAAGGAAAAATGCAATTCTGGATATTGATAACAACGGTACAAGCGGTGGTGAAGCTGATACTACGACAACCTATTCTTCCGGAATATTTGGTGCCATTACAGCCATGACTATGGAAGAAGGATCTTTGCTGGATGTTTATGCGAATGTGGGAGTAGCCTACCGTACTTATGTCGATACGGTTATGACGATGACCGGCGGAGCAGTCATGAACGTGACAAGCCGTACGCAGACTGCGCTTGGGTTAACCGGGGACTATGGGAGTAGTCCCAGTACAACCTCAATAGTTACGGTCAGTGGTGTCGGTACTCAGATTAATGTTGACAGTTCCAGTACTCGTACGGCGAACGATGGAGCGGCTATGCGTGTGGGCGGAAATAATTGTGTCTTTACCTTAAAAGATGGCGCAGAGATTAATGCCCATCATACAGTAAACAGCTGCATCCAATTTCTGGGAACAGGAAATGTTTTTAACGTCAGTAACGGAGCGAAAATTAATGCGGTTCAAGATGGAGGGACTTATAACCTGGGGGCAACACTGCGCTTCAGATATACGGGTGGACAGACATTTAATATCGATAATGCGGAAGTCAACCTTTTAAAATTGGGCGGTGATGCACCTGCTGTTCGGTTATTTGGCGGAAACAATGCGATCAATGTAACCAATGGAGGAAAATTTGAAGTCCGTAATTATGGAACCGGAACTGCGCAAAACGGAACTTCCGATAATCATAATCAGGGGATTCTGTATGCCAGCACCAGTTCGGGTGAAAGTAATAGTTTTTATGTAGATGGATATAAAAGTGAAATAGATATTCAGGCTGACAGCGGTCCGGCGATATATGCGGAAGGCTCATCAGGAAGCAGTACGACCATCAGTGCGGCAAATGGTGCCATCTTTAAATTGAGTGGGATAACATCCTCTTATAATTATGGAACAATCGGCTGCGCAGGTCCTGTAAATATCACATTGGATAACCCATTGTATTTTGACATCAGGAATAATCGTGTTGGCAGTGGTTCTACCCGTGGTGGATATTGTCTTTCATCAGGGAATGCGAGTTCTACGTTTACTACGATTAATTCAGATTTGTCGGTTTGGTCCAGAGGTTCAAATCTGAATGGGGATCCGACAAAAACCTGGTCGTTGTTTGACTATACTCTGTCAGGCCGGTATTTTGATACAATTTCCTATACAAATGTACCGGAGGAATTCAACGTATCCACTTATGGCAGCACAGGGGCGCAGGGATATTCCAGAATGAGTGCGAATAATGCGGCAGCTGTAGTGGATGAATTGCGGGTTCCGACGAATGCGGATAAATACATTTATGGACATGCGTATGTTCCGGAAGGAGCGGATGGGCAAAGAGATGCCTGGACGGACGAAGTATATGTAACCGTGCAGGTGAAGAATGCCGATGGAAGCATAGCTTATACGGCGCAGGGAACGACAGTCGGAGCAGCCAGTGACGACAGTAATAATGGGCTCAGCGTATATGGAGAACCTGAACGGGCCGGTATTATTGTAATTGCAGTACCGGATGGAGCGTATATGGAGACGGGACAGACGGTGGAAGTGACCGGGGCCTGGCGCGGTTCCGCGGATTCCAATTCCGGACGGGTGCATACCAGTACGGCCGATGACCTGAAAGCTGATTTGGTTACCGTGCGGGATGTAACACCTCCGCAAGCATTAACGATAGCAAATCTGGATAACGTGGATACTTCTCAGATATCAATAAAAACAAAAGTGATCAGCGGCACTTCGGATGAAATTGGTGAGACGATCTATCTTTATAAAAATAATGTATTGTGGACGGATAGTACGGGGACTCCGGTTACGGGAACCGTAGGAACAGATGGAATATGGAGTATTACATTACCGGGTACACTATCGGAGAATGATAAAATAGGTATTGCATTAAATGATCATCAGGTCAATCCAACGGATCTTACGCAATCTGATCTGGACAAGCTGACGAATGCAGGTGTTTTTGCCAATAACGGAAATGAAAACCCTGCTAAGGTCCTGGTGTTTCATGATGCCACTTTTATCCAGCGTCTGGAACTGACAGCTGTGTGGACTGAATTATGTCCAATTGTCCTGGATGTGTCCGATAATAGCCTGACAAATGCAAAAGGCGACAGGGTTACGACGGGAATTGTGATTTCCGGCAATACAATTACAGTGAGTCCGGAGGCTTTCGACTTATGTACTTCAAGCCATATGCATGAACTGATCGTAATAGGTCAGGCAGAGAATAAAACTGTGTTTTTGGTTGGCGGCAGTGCCCAGGCGTATAACGTCTATGTAAATGGTGTAACTGTAAAGCAGATGACCATCCAAAACGCAGGAACCGTGACTTTTGGAGCAGATGAGACAGTTACGGATAGTGTTTTTAAAAACACGACTGACCATGCCCTTGTGATAAGTTCAGGCATAACCCAGGTTACGATACAAGAAGGCAGCAGTGTTACGGCGTATGCCAATGCTGGTATTGAACCGATTTCCATAGAAAGCGGAAAAGTGAAAATTTTGGATCTGATTATGAATGCAACATCAACTTATACGCTGCCTCTTGACATAGCAGGCGAAAAGAGAACACTTCCGGCATCCACTGCAAGGATTGCTGTTATGGATAATCTGAATGGAAGCTGGTTAAGCGGAAAGATTCTGGTCAAAGATCCGGATAATGGCAAACAATATGTAAGAGGCACATCTGCACAGGATTTCGCAGGGCAATGGGATAATGATGAAGATAGCGATTATTCTGACCAGAATCATTATGGAAATACGTTTGCTTTAGATAAGGAAAGCAATACAAAAGGGATTTACCAGGCAGTGCGCTTACCGGTTGCGGAAAAATATTTAAGTGTATCGGTACCTGTAAGAGTCCGGTTTGGGATGCAGTTGGATGGAGAAGCCGGGAACCGTGGAAACACGAGCTGGAATACGGTGCCTCAATCGGTGAGCAACAGCAGCTATTCCTACGAAGATGTATCTCTTGATTCCGGCAAACGTTTCAATAAGAAGACGAATGCCGCAAAATTCTATTACAATGGCTTAAACGTAAGTGCTCAGGAAAAGACAGAGAACGACTACACATTAAAATCTTATAGTACGGTACAACCCGTAGCAGATGCAACGGGTGTGAATAAGCCCTTGCTGGCATTACTGGGAAATACGTCAGTTTCGGGCAGTGCAGATGTGGAGTTGGATGAAGACGAGGTACTGACCACACCGGTGGCCTGGTTTACCATGCCGCAGGGGACCATTGCAAACGGAAGCACAGATGTGACTGCTTCTATGGCACAAATATATTTATCCCGCCCGGAAAATGCAGGAACTGCTGTGAATGATTATTACCAGTATCCAACAGACCGGTCAGTGAGTCTTAGTGGTGTTCATCATCTGAAACTTATAGTTGCGTATGTAGAGTAGAGTAACAGTTCAAGGATTAACAGTTTGATTTCAAACGTTAATTATATAGAAGAAAAGTAGCCAAAAGATTTTGATTCATAATGAAGGAGGATTTTAGAAATGAAGTTAAAAAAAGTTTTAGCATTTGGATTAGTAGCAACAATGATGGCCTCTATGGCAATCGGTGTATCCGCAACATCCGGCACCACAATTAGAGACGCTGTCTCAGGAGATGGAACGCCGGCAACTGGCAGTGCAGATGTAGAGGTGGAAGGTATCATTGAACCGACGAAAAACACATCTTCAGGTATGTTACTGCCAACAGATCCGTCGAAAACATCCGATGCATCCAGTGGCTGGATAGACCCAATCGTAGATGATACCAGCCAGTTACTGGTATCGGCACCAGCCAAAATGAAGTTCGTAGTACGCGGTCAGGGTACAGCTTATGGTAGTGCAGGCTTAGTTGGGGCAGAAACGGTATCCGGAACAATTTATAATGCATCTGCTTATATACCGGCAGACGATGGAACGGTTATACCTAAAAAAGTAGAGGTAAAGGTAAGCAGCATTACACCAACAGGAACTGCGCAGTTTAACCTTTATCCGAATACGGCAAATCAGGCTGCGATGGAAACCTTGAACGGCTTGAAAGGTTCCGTACAGGGCGTTGATATCAAGTTGGGAAATAATGCAGCGACGGACTTTGCAACTGCAAACAATACCTCGCTGGGTATGTTGCTTGAAGGTGCTCTCACTTCAGAAAATGGTGTTTTCGAAAGCTCAAACACCATCGCATTTGTACAAAATGCTGATATGAGGACTTATTTTGCAGATGATCAGACAGGAAGATTAGTCAACAATTATAACATGGGATTGACTTTCTCGTACGTACGATAATCTATATATGTAGTACTTAAAAAAATGGCTACTTTTAAAAAAAATCTGGATTCAGGCATGCAGCCTGAATCCTTAGAAAAGAGTCAGAAGTTCTGTTTTTTTTCTAAGGATTAAAAAATATTTAACAAAAGGAGATTTTAAGATGAAGCGGGGAATAAAATCAATTTTATTGGCATCATTGTTAATCTTAAGTGTAACGGGGAAGAAGACACAGCAGGTTTATGCGTCAGACCAGTCCTCTGTGAGGGTGGCAGAAAGCGGAGATCAGGATAATGTTGGGGGAAAAGGCGATGTGGATGTATCCGGGGAAATGAAAAAAGACGCTGTCGATACAAAGACATCAACCACAACCTCTTCCCAGACATCCACCGGCACCACCAAAAAAATAGGAGGAAAAGTAATTGATACGACAGGGAAAAATATTAAAACCGGGGATGTACTTACCTCTGCAAAGACATTGGCGGTCTTATTTTTAGGTGTGGGCTGCCTGTTTTTGATTATGGGGAAAAGGAAGCAACAGAGCTAAGAGGACAAAGCATGAAGCAGCAAACATTGAAAAAAAATAGTTTGGATATTCTGAATAAACGCTACCAAATGCAAAAAAGGCAGCAGCAGCTGAAACGGATCATTGTCGGTGTTTTGGCAGCGGCACTGGTAGTTACAGGTTCGATTCTTGCCGTGATACGCAAAAGCGATGCAGAGGAAATCAGAGAGCTGCCGGAGGGACTGCCGGAAGCGGAAGCAGAGAATTGGAAAAATAAAGAGGTAGATAAGGAACAGTTTTTTATAAGCCTGAATACGGCTCTGACCGTGAGCGAAGGGAATCGGGAAGCCAACCTTTCCATTATGAATCCTCCCTACAGCGCTTATGATTTTCGCATAAAGATTGCAATGGATGATGAGGATGAAAGTATACTGTATCATTCGGAAGTAATATCCCCTGGGACATATCTTCAGACCGTAACCTTTCAAAAGGAGCTTTTGGCCGGTCAGTACGAAGCAACGGTCTATTATACTTTTTATGGAGATAGAGAGGACATAATTATCGCAGAACATATGGTGCCAATTACCATTGAAGTAAGCAAAAAGTAGAAAAGGAGGGATCGTATATATGAATCTGGAAGAACTGGATCAAAGATACAAGGAAGAAATAGAACAAGCGGAAGAAGCGGTCCAGCAAGGACGGGATTCCCAGGAAAGAAAAGGGAATAAGAAAAGAGTCATTGCTCTGGTCGTTTTTTTAGTACTTCTGTTAAGTGCGGCAGCCATCATTACCGTTCCCCGGCTCTTAGGAAACAGCCAGGAAACATTGGCGGCGGAAAATGTGGAAGGTGAAATCATGCCGGGAGTTCCGGAAGGAATGGATGAAGGAGAAATCGCAAAAGCCCTGCAGGAACAGATTGATGAATCCATGTTTACGGTCAGTGTCAATACACGGCCGGTATTTCAGAATGGAAACGCAAAAGGAAAAGTAAATATCATCAATTCACCGCAGAATCATTATCCCTGCAGGGTAAAACTGACCCTGGATGAGGATGGTACGGTGTTGTATAAAAATGATGACCTGCTCTATCCGGAGCAGTATATACCGGAGATTAAACTGTCGAAGAATTTAAGCAAAGGTGTGTATGATGCCACCCTGACTTATCTGATTTATGAGGATGACGGCGAGACACAGGCCGGCATGATGAGCGCGAAAATGGAGATTGTCATACAGAATTAGGGTACCGTATGAAAGAAAGAAAAAAAAGAATGCACGGGTGGCTGTTGTTTGCAGGAGAAATGCTGTGTGTATTCTTAGTGCTGTACATCATTCAATCTGTCTTTTTTAGCTGGGCATTGGTTCATGGAGATTCCATGAATCCTACGGTGAAGGACAAAGACGTAGTAATTGTATCTAAAATGAAAAAAATATATCAAAGAGGGGATATTGTTATTTGCCATAGTGGGAAAGGATTGGAGGGAGAACTGATTAAACGGGTAATCGGGGTGCCTGATGACGTGATTGAGATCGAAGGAGACACCCATCGGGTACTGGTGAATGGTAAAGCACTGGAAGAGACGTATTTAATGGAAGAGACATGGGAGTTGGGAGATATCAGCTATCCGGCCAGAGTCCCGCCCGGGCAGTACTTTGTCATGGGGGATAACCGGAATGATTCTTTAGACAGCAGGTTTTCGGTGATAGGCACCTTGCCGGCAGAAAATATAGAAGGCAGAGTACAGGTGCGTATTTTTCCTTTTACCAGGATGAAATGGTTTGATTAGGAGGACAAAAGATGCGAACTAGAATAAAAAACGAAAAGGTATATGTGTTGTCCTTTATACTTCCCCTTTTTGCATGGATAATCATGATGATCCTGTTCAAGGTGGAACCATTTGGTAAAAACACGTTTCTTATTTCCGATGCACTTCATCAATATTATCCGTTTTTTTCCCAGTACCGTGAAAAATTATTAGGATTTGAATCCCTGCAGTACAGCTTCGGAGGAGGTCTGGGCTTTGATTTCATATCCTTATGGTCCTATTACCTGTCATCCCCGTTGAACCTGGTCATTACCCTCTTTCCAAGAGAGCAGCTCAGTTTAGTCATGACATTGCTGATGGTGCTGAAAGGCAGCTTGTGCGGGGTCAGTTTTGCTTATTATCTGAGGCACCGGGGATATGGTAAGGATGTAAAGTCGGTGCCATTTGCCTGCGGATATGCATTGAGCAGTTTTATGGTGGGGTATTTCTTTGACATCATGTGGCAGGAATGTCTGATCTTATTTCCGATCATTTTGGCAGGTCTGGAAAAGCTGTTAAAAGAGGGAAGATGGAAACTGTACACAGCCAGCCTGTTTCTGGCATTGTGGTGCAACTTTTACATTACCTTTATAATTTGTATATTTCTGATCTTGTGGTTTTTATGTTATGAGTTTCAGAATCCCCGGGACTTCTTCAGAAAGGGTATGGCATTTGCCGGAACGTCCATCTTAGCGGCCGCCATGGCAGGAGTGGTGCTGGTGCCGGCGTTTATTGCCACCAGTGCCACCCAGGGCGGGGTAGCCATCCCAGGTTTTACGTGGATGACCAATTACACGGAAATTTTCGCCGGGGAGGCCGGGGGAATCTTTGCATTTAACCGGCCGGTATCCGTAACCAAGGTGGATTACCAGGCGAATATTTACTGCGGGACCTTTGTGTTAGGCTTCTTTCTTTTATATTTTATGAATAGCCGTATTAAGATAAGCAGGAAAATAAAACTGGGGATTCTGATCGTCTTTCTCGTAATCAGTTTTAATGAACAATGCCTGAATTATATTTGGCATGGGTTCCATTATCAGGTGGGACTGCCCAATCGTTTTTCATTTCTGCTGATTTTTCTGTTGCTGCTGTCAGGCTATACCACGCTGCGTGACATCGGGGAATTTGCCTGGTGGAAAATGGTGTTATCCGGGTTGGCGGCGGTGGGCGGCCTTACATATCTTTCGATGGAGCAGTCGGATAACGTAACGGTCAATATGCTGATATCGACCATTACGCTTTTAGCCGGTTATCTGGCATTAAGCTTTTGTATGGGGAAGGGTTGGCTGGACTGCCGGAGTGGAAGCGCCTTGTTTATCCTGATCGCGGTATCAGAATTGACCGCCTCTTTGTATTTTTCAGAGAAAAGCCTGGGTCAGGTATCCGTTTCGAACTTTTACCGTGAAATCGACGACCTGCACGAAGCAAAGGCATGGATCGACGAACAAAACGGGGAAACGCAATTTTACCGGGAGGAGTTATCCAATCCCACGGTATCCAATGAAGGGATGGCGTATGACCTGAACACAACCGGAATTTTTTCCTCCATGTTGAAGCAGGATGTGGCAGTAGCCATGAGGAAGATCGGTTACCGTACATCATCGAATCAAATCGAGTATGGCACCGGAACCCCGGTCATAAACACCCTGTTCGGGATCAAATATATATTAATTATCGGCGAGGATGCTATCCGGGTGGAGGACCGGTATGAGAAATCCAGGCAGATCGGGAATGTTGCGGTATATGAAAACCAAGACGTGCTGCCGGTGGGATATATGGTGAATGAGGAGACAGAAGACCTCATGGACCTTGATGGAGATAACTTTGAAAACCAGATGGAGCTGCTGCGGCTGATGACGGGAAAAGAGTATGAAATCTTTACGCCCCTTTCTTATGAATTGACAGAAAGCCACCAGGTGGAGGTGGAACAAGTATCGGATACGGTGTATTACTACCTGGGAGCGGAGGAAAGCCGGGAAGATAATCTAGTCTTTGAAGCAACGGTTTCGTCAGACAGTGATATCTACATGTGGATTTCTGCAAGACATGTGGACAAGGTGAAGGTAAGGATCAATGATACCCTGGTAGCAGATAAAAAAATGGAAGAGGGTTACTACCATATGGGAGAGGTGAAGGAAGGAGACGTGATTACCGTAAGCAATGCCATCGATTTGTCCGGTCCGACGTATAGCTCCATGAGTCTGATGTTCTATGAATACCAGAGGGAAGAAATGGATCTGGCATACCAACAGCTTCAGAAAGGCGCCATGAAAATGACCGCCTTTGCACAGAATCATCTGGAGGGAAGCGTGAATGCCGAAGAAGACGGGTTGTTTTTTACGACCATCCCCTATGATGACGCGTGGACCGCCGTGGTGGACGGTGAAGAGGTGGAAACGGAAAAAGGAGCAGGAGCTTTCTTAAGTATTTCCCTTGAGAAGGGAGAGCACACGATAGAATTGCATTACCGGACTCCGGGGCTTAGGGAAGGGATCCTGTTAAGCGTAAGCGCCGCATTTTTGATGGTCTGTATGATATTATGGGATAGAAAGAGGAGATATAACCATGCCGAAAAACAGGAAAAAGTCTAAATACTGGAAAGAGCGGACTTCTCATGGGTTGGTGAAAAGTTTGCTTTCGATGTGTCTGATCGTGATGATTCTAAGCCAGTTGTGTCTGACCTTTAACCGGTTTCAAATAAAGTGGCATGAGCAAAAGGTAACTAATGTAACAGTGGACAGCTCCAGTGACCTGATTATAGCGACGGATATGGAAAAGAGCAGAGCCGGAGCTATGAATTATGAAGGGGAGACCGTGATCCCTTTTGAAAATAGCATATTCGACCCATGGACCGGGGAGTTGATTAGCGAAGGGCTTTACCATGAGGGGAATCTCTATTGGGTCAACCAGGACGGCAGGGTTGGGATTGTAAATAATGAGAATAAAGAGATTATTCCCCGTGAATACGGATTCCTGAAAAGAGGACTGGAAAACCAGTTTATAGCCGGGACGGGTACCTTATCGGAGGTAGTGAGCGATGGTGGGCAATATATCCAAAAAAAATATGGTATTGTAGCAGAAGGGAATGAAATCATCATTGCGCCGGAATATGACGAATTAAGTGTCAGCGAAGACGGGACGTATTATGGAATTATTTATGAAGACACCAGAACCATACGCCGTACCTTAAAGCCGGATGGGACATTGAAGGATGAAAGGTCAGAGCCGGTGGAAACAGAGACGGAAGAGGAAACAGAAAGTTCTGCAGAACCATCCTCCGAAACCAGCCGTCAGACAGAAGAGTCCGGACAGGAGGAAACGAAGACGGAAGATGGGAGCAGCCAGTCAGAGCCGGATACGGAAGGTGAGACGACGGCAGGAGGAGAGGAGCCGGATATCCAGGATTATGATGGAGGGGAAGAGTCCTATACGATTCAGGATAAATATAATGATAAAAAAGAGCGCTCCATCCATTACCATAATGGAGCCGTCACGTTGGAGCTATTGGACCGCAGCACGGTATTGGCAGAGTTTCCGGGGATACGTACTCCGGATGTAGATGAACCGGTTTTTTCAGAGGATGAAAATCTGGTCATAGATAACTGGGAAGACCGCTATGATATTTACAGTGCAAAGGACGGGCAGTTGTTATGCAGCGTGGCGGTTCAGACAGATTATCAGTATGCGGGCACTTTATTGGCTTACAAAAACGATGGCATGTATGAAGTGAAAAATCTGAATAACCAGGTTTTATTTTCCATAGAAGCGGGCAGTGATGATCGATTCATGAATTCAGAGCTTGAAAAACCCAGATTTGTATTTCAGGAAGAATATTTTGTATATCAGGGAGAGAACGGAAGAACGCTGATTACGAATCAGGGTGTCGTGATTGCAGAGGAGTTAGACACGATTTATTATAATTATGAGAATATAAAGGAAACAGAAAAAGAGCAAAAAATCTTTATCTGTGAAAAAGATGGAAAATTCGGTGCCTTTTCGTTTAGCGGAGAGAAAATCCTGGATTTTATATATGATAATGTAGAATTCTTCGAGGGTCAGGAAAAGGCCCTGCGCATTACGGATGAAGAAGGAAAAGTAGGAATCGCAGACTATGAGGGAAATCTAATCATCCCCATCGAATATGATAACGTGGGATATGGAGCCAATATCCAGGGAGCTGACAGCCGGCTGATCGAGACCTATACCCTGCTTCACGGTGAGGAAGAAAGCAACCGCTACTTTGGACAGAAGGGCAATGAAATCTATTATCTGGACGAAAACGGAGAAATTGCCAACCGTGTGCAGTATGTGGCAAAACAGGAACAATCGGGAGGCGGCTTATCGGATTTGCTGGCATTCAAAAAACAAATGGAAAACCGTATTGTATACCGGATGACCGGATACCAGAAAGTGATGTGCAATGCCTTTGGAACCGGGCCGACTTACCGCCGTTCCCAGGCAGAGGTCAAACTTGACAGTAAGGGAATCACCTTTTTATGCATTGATACCGTGGGCGGCCAGGTCGGGATATATGAATACACCTATGGCGCTTTTAACCTGATGGGCTATCAGCAGAACCTGTACGATATCTGGCTCGTAAGCAGCAGATTGTTCTTTCTGTTCCTGTTCTTCTATTTTCTGAGCGGGATATCCTATCATGAGCTTTTTGGGGAAATGAAAGACAGCATGTGGGAGTGGAAAGACAGCATGGAGGAAATGAAAGACAGCGTGAAGGAATGGAAGGACAGCATGAAGGAATGGGGTCAAAAGCATGGAAAAAAGAAATAAGGAGACAAGGAAAGCAGTTCTGCTGCTGGCGGCGGCAGGGATGATCCTGTACAGCCTGTATCAGCTGTATGATACTTTCATACCATATGTGAGCGGGAACCATCAATATAACGAACTTCAAGAACTGGCAAGGGAGTCTGAACAGGAGAGGGAAGGACAAAATGAGGAATCATGGGAACAGGCACCGGAACAGGAGAAGGGTTCAGACAAAGAAAAAGGAAGAACCGGGACAGAAGTCAACTTTGAGCCGTTACAGAAAATAAATTCAGACATTGCAGCATGGATTACGTTTGAGGAGCCATCGAAAATCGACTATCCCGTAGTTCAGGGAAAGGATAATCAGGAATACCTGACCCGGACCTTTGATGAGGACGGGCATAAATACGGAACCATTTTTATGGACGTGGACAATAGCTCTGATTTTAGCGACCGGAACACGTTTATATATGGGCACCACATGGCAAACGGTTCCATGTTTGCAGGACTTTTGGATTATCTGGACGCGGCATACTACAAAGCACATCCATATTTCACCATATATACCGTAGATGACCGGACGTTAACCTACCAGGTCTGTTCCGTAGAGATTACGGCAGAAGGAACCCTGAGTTATCAGTGGATGTATGACAGGGAGGCGTCCTGGGAGGAATATTGCACCTATATTATGAACAATGCCAGATACCAAACGGGAGTAGCCCTGTATGCGGATTCGAAACTGGTCAGCTTGTCCACCTGCCTGAATACGACGAGCAACCAGCGTGTTCTGCTTCATGGAATACTGATAGGAGAAATGTAAGAGAATGGAAAAAGAAAAAAAACGCTGTTCCCTGGTAGTGCCTTGTTACAATGAAGAAGAGGCGATTCCTTGTTTTTACAGGGAAATCATAAAAATTATGGATCAGTTAAAGGAAGAACTGGAATTTGAAATTCTGTTTATTGATGATGGAAGCACGGATCATACGGCGAAGCTGTTGAATGAACTGTGCGACAGGGATGGGCGCGTCCATTACCTCTCATTTTCCAGAAATTTTGGAAAGGAGTCCGGATTGTATGCGGGACTAAGGAAAGCGTCGGGAGACTACGTAGCGACTATGGACGTGGATCTGCAGGATCCTCCGGGACTGATACCCGAGATGTACCGCATAGTGAGCGAGGAAGACTATGACAGTGTGGCTACCAGGCGCATGACGAGAAAAGGGGAGCCCATCCTCCGGTCTTTTTTCGCAAAGAGATTTTATAAACTGCTGAACCGGATTTCAAAAACGGGAGTGGTGGACGGTGCCAGGGACTTTCGCTTTATGAATCGGAGCATGGTGGACGCGGTGCTCTCCATGAGCGAATATAACCGCTTCTCCAAGGGGATCTTTGAATGGGTGGGATTTAAGACCAGGTACTTGTCCTATGAAAACGTGGAGCGGGCAGCGGGCGATTCGAAGTGGTCCTTCTGGAAGCTGTTTAAATATTCCATTGAAGGGATCGTGGCATTTTCCACCGTGCCGCTGGCCATGGCCTCCCTGGGAGGATTGGCATTGTGCGGGATCGCATTCGTCATGGTGGTGTTTTTGATCGTCCGTGCGCTGCTTTATGGGGACCCGGTGTCGGGCTGGCCGTCCTTGGCGTGCATTATCATATTTTTGGGAGGGATACAGCTGTTTTGCTCAGGGATACTGGGGATATACCTGTCCAAGACGTATCTGGAGTGTAAAAACCGTCCCATCTATATCATAAGAGAAGAACGGTGAGAAAAGAAACCTGCATAAGAAATACCGGCAGCACTAGTACAGCATTGTCTAAATAACGCTTGATAAAATATTTGATATTTGCGCAATGCTGTACTAGCTAACATATATGCAAGACATGGATATTAATTTTAAGATGAAAAGGAAGATGAATATGCAAATCACATTACAAACCGATTACGCCATTCGAATCATAAATTATTTGGCAAGAAACAATGACTTCGGGTCTGCGAAGCAGATTTCGGGGGAAATGTCCATCCCCCTGCGTTTTACGAAAAACATTTTGCAAAAGCTGGCGGGGACAGAGATACTCAACTCATACAAAGGAGTCTATGGAGGCTACATGCTTGCAAAATCACCTGAAGACATCAGTCTTTATGATGTTTTGCTGGCAATGGACGAGCAGGTGCTGCTGAGCCGCTGTTTGAAGGAAGATTACACATGCACTTGCTCTGGGGATAAACAATGCACTTACTATCACACGTTTATGCAGCTATCAGGCGAAATGGAAAATAGTCTTCGTAAGGCGAGATTTTCTTCCAAAGATATCATCCGGTAAGTGCCTCCTGGAGCACTTCCAATGAATTTATTTTTCGCGGCATCATTTCCCTTGCAAAGTTTCGTTTAGATTTAAAAACAAACAAGCGCATAGTTAATATAAACAAATTTCAAAACTGTAAATTGTGTCGATTATACAATATTCATATTTTGGGTTGACAGGAAGACTCTGGCATAGTATTGTATTATCAGAAGCAGGAAACAGTGATAAATATACCGGATTGTTACTATCATTAGGCAAAACTGGATTATACTCTAAAAAATGCGATGGCTCATAGATATCCGTTTTTTAGAAAGAGTATAATACAGTTTTTTTATTTTATTTAGCAGTTTAGAAAGGATTCGTTCTGTTATGATGATTTTAAAAGTAATCAATAATAACGTTATAAGTGCCTATGATGAAAAAGGGAAAGAAATCGTGGTTATGGGAAGAGGGATCGGCTTTCAAAAAAAACCGGGAGACAAAATGGATAAGAAGCTGATTGAAAAAAAATTTTCCCTTCCGGATGAGAATACGAGCCAATTTGAAGAACTGTTAAAAGATATCCCTTATGAACAT
>Ga0153949_1000309_pt1 | contig 17025 bp, 15 predicted proteins | sample TSNJ033MetaG_FD_104705 | JGI IMG/M metagenome (GOLD analysis project Ga0153949, IMG submission 104705) | Attine ant fungus gardens microbial communities from New Jersey, USA - TSNJ033 MetaG | ecosystem: Host-associated > Fungi > Mycelium > Unclassified | place: USA: New Jersey, Wharton State... | reverse complement strand
GCCAACACTTCAGACCGGCTGTTAAGCTCACCGCCGCAGAAACGCCTGCAAATCCAAAGAATGGGGCATAAGGAGGACATAGATCCGACATGATGCAAGGCAAGATGAAAAGAGCGACTGTTGACGTTGAATAGACTGTTGTGAGCCGACGTCGGTTTGAGTCACGTGCAACCAGCGATTGGATATTTATACATTTATACATTACCAGGGAGGCGGCAATGTGGGACTAAATGAAATGTGCGTGGATATATACAAGGTTACAAGGTATGGTTTGCAGCCAGGTACGATATTTGTCACAGATAGTCAAATGGAAAGATCATCAGGGTATGATAGCAAGATAACAGGCTTCAACATCCAGATTCTCCACTAAGTCCATGATAGAAACCGAGTTGCTATGCTATGAAATTGGAACAGGGCTTTGCATCTGACGTGGGAAAACTTGGATCACGGTACGTTCGACATACCCATTCCAGTTGTCGTTGGGTTTCGCCATTACTTTTTTGACTTTGAAGGTTTTTGGTATACACAATGCCTGTGCTGTTCCTTATTATGGCAGGTGCCTTGGGCGTCTCATCCTTTGTGTGTGGTTTGATTCCGTTGTCTGCATCAATCTCCAGTACGTTAAGACCTGTGCCACGTATGAGATGTTGAAAATCTCACAGGAAAAAGCCTGAATATCCTGAATGCATTAGCCACTGGCTTGCTTCTCGGCGCCGCATTGGGCATAATCATTCCAGAGTATGTTATAGCTTTTTACACATACTCAACTAACTGTGTATTGGGGTTTTTGAGTGCAGAGGGGTTGAAGTACTAGCAGGTACTTACAAAGACCGTCTTGAATCCTTGGGGTTTAATATTGCAAATGACCTCATAATTGGTTTCCTTCTCATGATGGTGGTCGAACATTTTGTGGCCGGGAGCCATAACCATGGTCCTGATCCCACCTCCGGTGGAGGAACCCAACTGGAGTTCGACGCAGAGCTCGAGGCTGGTCAAAGTGGACGGTCTGAAAGACGCGCCTCTGAAAACATGCACGGGCCAGCGGCCACTCAGGTTATTGCACCTGCAAAGCAGAAGGCGATACCATTTACCATTGGTCTTATCATTCATGGGATTGCTGACGGATGTGCACTTGGTGTGTCAGCACTCAAGGAAACATCATCACAGAATTCAAATGGACTATCCCTGATCGTCTTTCTGGCCTTGCTCCTCCACAAAGGTGAGACGCTTCCTCAACATTTAACCACACCACAATGCAGCCACTTGGAACTTGTGTACTTATTGCACATTTCTCAGTACCTACCTCTATGGCATTTGCAATCTCCCTTCTGAATACGAACCTCCCTCGGGCAGACTGCAAGAAATATCTTGCAATATTCGCATCTTCGACTCCTTTAGGAGCATTATCCACCTTCTTTCTTCTCTTTTTCTTTGGTTTCGCCGACAACGCAGGCTTGGCCGGCTCAGCCCTTCTCATATCTGTAAGCTTAGGTCTCAGACCACTCTGCCGATCTATAACCTGTTTTGTTTCCCTTTCACCTGTGTTGCCTTACTAACTTTGCTCTTTTACTTCTATGACTAGGGTGGCACGTTCCTTTATGTTGCGACGGTTCTTCAACCCGTGTCTCAGCACCAGCCAGAGATACAAGAACTTAAGCCTAATATGAGGCTTCTGTTAGTTGTGATTGGAACCGTCATGCCGTCATTTTTGAGCAACTTGATTGGACATGCACACTGAAAGCCTTTGGATTCATCTGTAGTCTAGCATATAGTCTAGAAATGCTGATGACCACTGTCGCGAAAGTCAAAGGATAATTTAAAGATGTTTTATTACTCATAGTTACAACCTAAGTCAGCAAATATGAGGGATTCAGAAAGTGAAAGCCCGGCGCTGTTGTCAAAGGTTGCATAGATTGTTTATATTGGGATAGTGTCGAGGGAAACGACTCTTGCTGGATCTATCTGGAGGAGTTGGATAAAACCTCTTTCAAGTTTATCTTGACAAATGTGCATCACTACTGCCTGCCAATGTACAGACTGACCTCACAACTAGCCGTATGATGTCAGAGGGCTCTGCTTTGCTGCCCTCAGGCGTTGCAGCTTATGTTCTGGGGTCTTTGAGGTCCTTCGCTTGGCAGATGGAGGATCATGTACGATTCGGAGCGATGCTAATAGTCCTATGTCATGATCCTGGGATCCAGATGGGTAGATATGATCTCACATGGTACCCATTGACAAGCCTACCAACATTGACGAAGGGTCATTTCATGTCACTAACCTATAGTTGAAGCCTGTTATTGAGTACTGGCAAACTACAGAGGAATTGAAGTGTAAAGATTATGGCTCGACCGCTAATCTGAAATGAGGATAGATTGATCCAACCGAAGACTCAGAAACAGTGATAGAGATAATAAGGACACTGAGAGTCAAATGGGATATCTACCAGACTGTGATAAATATCAATAAATGGTACATAATCAGGTTTTTGTTAATTAGCTCCACATATAAATCGGTATCACTGATTTTGAGCTGTCAGGAGCGTGATAAGTAGGTATTATGAAATACGAAATAGGATGACCTTACTTGCAAACCTTGTTCCTTCATCTCTGAAGGTTTCCAAGGCTTTCCAAGCTTTTCCAGAAAAAATGCTTTCACGTGCAAGTTCGGTTCCTTCCTTGTAATCTTCAGCAATTCCAGCAACCACCAGAAGTGCAGAGGCGTTCATCAGTATAAACTCCAACACCGGAATGAGATCTTCTGGGACATTGCCCCCTGAATGGAATATACGTTTGAACGTTTCCGCGTTTTCTTCCGGACTTCCGCCCATGACTCTGTTCAAGCTATGCCGACTCAATCCAAAGTCTTCAGGTGCGACTGTACCTTCTGTTATTTGACCATGATTAAGCTCCCAAGTCCATGTAGGACCAGCACAGCTAATCTCATCTATCTTCTCATAACCACAGACGACAAGAGCACGTTCCACGCCACCCTCATGAAGCGATTGTGCAAAAGTATAGCCGAGCTCTTTTTCAGCGACTCCAAGGACCATTCCACGAGGGCTTGCGGGATTAATGAGAGGACCCAAGACGTTAAACATAGTGCGGCATGGTAGTGCTTTTCGGTATGGTGCGATCGCTGCCAATGAGCGGTGGTAATGAGGTGCAAGAATGAAGGTGAAGGGAATACGCCTGATCGGGAGAGCCGTTCCAGGTGATGGGGGAGTAAAAAGGCAATCGAGCGACTCAAGAAGATCAGCTGAACCCGAAGACGACGATGAAGCCCGACTCCCATGCTATGTTTGATATCAGCACATGGAGTTGAAATGGTTGCATGACAACAGACCTTGATCACACGAGCTCCAGCACCAGCAGCAGCGATCCCAGCGGCAGTACTGACGTTGAAGAGATTGAATCCATCTCCTCCAGTTCCAACAACGTCAACAGTAAAATCCTTGTCAAGATCTTCAATAGCGGGTTTGAGGGCACGTTCACGAAGAACTGCAGCCGCAGCCGACAAAGATTCGGGTCGACGCTCCACCCTGTGAATATGTAAGGCAACGAGAAATGCACCAATTTGTGTCGGGTCCAGAAGATCTGGAGTAAAAAGGTGGTTCAAAGCCTCTTTAAGGTCATTAGCAGAGAAGTATTCAGGTGTCTGGACCAGTCGAGCGAGGAGGGGACGGAAGGTTTGCATAGATAATTCCTTTGGAGCCATAGCCGAGCCTGAGTATTTAAACATGCTGGCGTGTAAAGATCATGCCGGATAATGACAATCCAGTGAAATGCTTTATCCATCAGATATGATTGGTCCACTGAGCTAAAGTTAAATCCGACGGAGTCAGGTGATGAGATATCGTGGCATCAACTTCCTTGAAAAGCTATGTGTAAGCTGACACCATCATGGCTAACTACTCATGTCGAAAACCAGCCAGTGTTCTCAAACAGTTGGGGAAAAATTCTGAACGGATTCAAGTCGAGTTTCGTATCGGTGGATATTATATAAATTGTTGAAATATTGAGCGCTACCCTAAAAATAATATTGAAACGCTAATTCTTTAACTTGTCATCATTACGTCACGCCCAATTCTTGGTTTCCACTGTCATTCCATTCAATCCTCGTCATATCACTATAGCTACTCCTGAGACTACATTCAATTCCACTCATATTCAACCGTAGTTTAGCTCTCACTAGGACCCTGTCTTCGACACTCGGTCCTTGAGTGTAACATCATTATCCCAATGTTGCTCTGCTATAAAATTAGCTAGGTCCCATCCCCTGATGATCAATTGCTTCATCTTATGATGGTAGATAGACACAAAGTAGAAGCAGTTGAGATGAGATTCGTCGTGCATTTGCAAGTTTTCGCTCCTCTATCTCAACTCAACACAAGCACTGTTGATGGGAGTCTGCAAAAACTAAAATGGGTGCGAGTTCAGCTGGGGCGCGCGGCACTTGATTTAGCCTAAGAACAATGATGGAACCAACTGTCATGGGTAGAGAAACCGCAATGGGATCCTGTAAGAACTCAACTTTTAACGAGATCAAACAACTTCTAATTGAAGTTTCAGCTACTGCAATCCAAGTGGAGATGTGGCATTATACAGTAACTGGTAGATACAGTGTTCTCTAGATGACATTCTCTTGGTCCACATACACTCTTGTTTAATCTGTTTCCAGCCATGCCTCCGGCACATCCATACACCTCTGGTAATTCCGAGGGCCTATCGTTGTGTCGCAGCAACAAGCAAAGACATAGCCCAAACTGTGATTCTGTAAGCCCGAATCCCGCACAAAGAACAGAGAATTCAATACAAAAATACAAAGAGCTCCACATGTCAGTACTCTTACAAGAAGAGAAACAAGCAGTGGTAATCGTGACAGATCAAAAACGCAAGCTACATGATCAAGAATTTCCTTGTCAGGTGCGTTTTATCAAGGTAGAGGTTTACTTGAACCTCCTACGGGGATGTGAAGATAATGAATGAAACATTCGAGGCGATCCTGGTTCCGACTCTAAACTAAAACCTGCACGATGAATTCAGGTCATTGCAAAAAGAAACGTTAACTTGGATGGTTGAGGGTTTGAGGAAAAGAGGACTAAAACGGGGAACAGATGATTGAGTGGAGGCAATGAAAGGCTGTTTGATACGGTTGACCGACGGGAAAGAGCCGTGACTGAAAGTAGTGATTCAAGACCAACGTAAGATGAGATCTTTTAGAGGCCTGGTGCTAAACAATTTTCTGTCGAACTTTATTTTCTGTCCACATCTTCAAACCGTCCGCCTGAGCCTGAAACCCCATGTTCAACTTGCTTCCAACAAACCACTTGACAAGATAAGCTGCCATGCCTCCAAAAGTCTCTATACTGTCGTATCTTGTAGTCAATCTCTTTCCCTTGCCATCTCCGAGGTCGACATCGATTTCTGTGAGCCACTGCCAACGCTCACTCCAGAGAATCCAGTTCGGAATGCCGAATGTAGACCAGGCAACCCTGAAATTTTCGTGGTCCAATGCCGTGACAACACAGAATGCAGAGCTCTTGTTGAACATCCCGACAGAAGCGTCGTCCAGCATAGGTGGGAGGTGAACCGGATATATGTATACGTGACCACCAACATGAAGGGTCTGGTCAGGAAGCGGAATCTTGCGCGAATTGGTCACAATTTGATTACGGCTGTGTACAAAAACGTGTTTGGTTTGAGCATCTGCTACGGACTATCTGAACATGATCTTACACAAATGGGTTCCTAGTTCCAGACTCAAGTTGGATAGTTTAGTGAGCCATTGAACAAGTATGCTGACCAATGTTTATATGATTGGAACTCCAAGAGTGTACTCCATACAGATTTCGCCGGAGCATCTATAAGAGAGGTTCCTGATACCGCAAATACATATCCTTCCCGCAATGGTGGGGATGAAGTGACCATTGGAAGTGAACAGGTAGTAAGTTACGTCGCACGCATACAACATGACGTTACGTTTGTGACACACATTTAATCTCAGGTGTGAAGGACATGTTATCCAGTCCCATCGCCTGCAAATCTGAACATCGAGTTCTATTGAAAGCATATTTGTTTGGAAAGAGCATAATGTGATGTGTAAAACGATTGGTTAGTGAATCTATCAAGGCAGAGCAATTTGCATCTGAGTCCAATTTCAGTACGTCGTCTGGTAGCCATTTTCTACTAACTACCACTTCTCTTTCTACCATTCGAGGGTGGTGAGAAGAAATGTCAGGGATAGCACTCAATGTAGCGATATTGGAGTTTGTACCTTGAAAGGTTATCATCGATGCCATCAGGGCAAAAACTTGCTGCTTGTTATCCTCCTCTCGTGTTACAGACAGTGCACTTTTGAAGACATTCTTTCGTGTGGCTGCTACTGCACTACCCCCTCGCGTGTTTTTTTTTCTGTTGGAACCTGGCGAAAACCACCCCTCTTGTCCACTGCCTGTCCAATAACATGTTCATATATCATGCCCGCGTCTTTGCTGCAGTTTCATCAAGGTCTAGTCCAGGGCCATCGTCATTTTTGGTGCTGTACAGATAATCCTCGCGTCCATGCATCTCGTATTGACCTCTAAAGGAAGGAGTGGGATAGTTCCACCGAGTTCGCAAAGGTGTTTCGGGCCCGGTTAAAGCCTTGGTAATTTTTCCTTCGAGGTATCCAATTCTACCTTGTACCTGTGCTACAATGAAACTCAGTCTGCGCCACGGAATCGAAGTTGGAGTATGGAGGTTCTTGCACAGGGTTCCGGCACCATTCATGGACGACCCAGTTGGTTCTGGACATTGAATCGCGCCTATATGCGCTATCTAATATGATAGACGACTACAAATCATCAGTAGGTCTACTCTGATATAGGTCGTCATACCTCACTTGATATTCTGGACGTGACTAAGATTGTTACCCTTTATGAAGTCCGAGCAGCGACAAAGAGGGACAAAGCCCAAACCTTTGATATGTGAGTAGTGGTGTTGTGAGCAAAGAATTGAATTTTCTGCTTATCACCCAGGGCATTGGTGAGCTCATTGGTCAAATCATAAACTACACCTAACTCGACACTCACTGCATGTCAAATTGAGTTTTCTTGTTGTGGAATATAAATCTAAATTTCCCTGATCATTGTTATTTAACCACTGGGAGCGACGCTGAAAGCATTTCTCAATTGTCTAATCTCAAGTATGCACACAAGGACACAGATCGTAGATAAATCGTTAAGAGGAGTGTATAGACAATTAGAATATAGGTATGAAGTCTTGTATCCTGTCCTTGGCGTCTTGTGCAATACACTCCGCAATCCAAGTCAAGTTTCTGATCTCCTGCTCCTTCAACTTCATGTAAGCGTAGAAAACACCGTACTGAAACTGTTGTAGGAAGGCCTCCTTGTTAAGCTGCACTTCAGTCTGGAAAAACCTGTCCTCTAGTTGAGATGCGATGCTCAAGTCGTCACCATGGTCCCCGATATTAGGACCACCGAAGAAGGCGCGGTAGTCGCCAACTGTCTCGCATGCTTGACGCACTTGGTCTATTTCATCTGCGCGGGCCAGGGCATTATTGCCGGCGGGCCAAAGGCGGCCAATGGAAGGAAAGAGTCGGGCACGTTGCTCTTTTGTGAGTTCGGTGTTAAAAGAGTTGATGGTGATGTTGATGGTACGTCTATCAGCTTCAAAAGCTAGGATTTTCTGCATGACATCTGCAGTAGGAGAGTTCAGAGTACCACAGTAATGGAAGAAATCTTCAAGGTAGGCCTTGTAAACTGTGTTACGTATAATTTCGATATTGAGATCGTCCAAGTCAGCAGCGGAAAGACAGTCACGGAAGTAAGGAGCTTCGAGTAGAGGCAATGAGCATGGGGATAGATAGAAACTGAATGGACTGGACTTACCAAGCGGTGTCTCGACGATAACAGTATGGTACAGCTCCTCGACATTGGTTGCAACACACAAGGCAGGCATCGAGTCGAAGATACCGAGAGGATGACAGCGTTCCAGAAGCTCATGAGTATCACGTTCATGAAGTGTTCCGGTGATGAGTAGAATGATATTATCGATCATGTAGGAATACCTGGTTGGCGAGTAAGCCTCAGGCTCACGCCAAGATAGTCAAAGGACATACGTGATGTATTCAAGAAATTTGCTAAGTGGCTCGACAGCATTCGATCGAATGTAGTTGAACTGGTCAACAAGGACTTGGGTAGCTTTATCAGAGATGGTAGACGTCGAGATGGGTACAGGCTCATTAGCGAGAAAGTTGCCATAGTCAGTAGCAGAGAGCTGTGTCCTGAAATCTATTGCATGTTTTCATAAATTCGGGCAAGCGTGCTTTTTTCCACGAAGATGCACACCTTCAAGGGTCTCGCATTGTGTCAAGCTGGCATATTGGTTTTGAGTGAGGACCCCTGACTTGTACCCCCTAATTATACCTTCAAGAAATCCAGCATCAACCTAGTAACCACAGCCCCGAGCTATGCGTTAATCGATATACATATAACCCAGGAAGTGAGCGTAACATACGTTGAAAAATAGTGCCTCCATAAGCGCATCCGTAACACCAGGGCAATGGTAATGATACTCCCACGTGGTCACGAGCTGTAAATTATTAGTTTGTTCCTGTATTTACCGCAATCTGGTGCTAAGACGCGGTGAGCATGGTACATGCATCTTTGGATAGACTACCTATGCCGATGGACTTTAAGACTGTGGCGAGACTCGACGCGCTGCCGTGCAAAGGATCATGTGTACCTTAGAAGATTTCAGTGTATGCTCAGGACATGGCGGCCACAGGATCATATATGTTGAAGAACGTGAGGGCTATACTTATCGTCTGCCTTGAGACGGTTTGACTCTGGACACCATCGGGGTCGGACCTGTGTCCCAATAGAGCGACAATCCCAATGAATTCCTCAAAGTTACTCTACCTTCCCCCATATCTGAAATCAGCAAATGCATTGCTCAGATGCGCATTCCAGTGGATTGCATTAGCCAAGATAGTAACTATCTCAGGCATTACCGGTCCGGGTGAACGACTGAGGGAATCAATGATAATCTATGTGTTATTGTCTGACTGGTCCTTGACCGAGAGCTAGGTAGAAATGAAGAAAGCCGTCATATGGGTGTCTCGTATTTGTAGTGAGACATCATTGACGTGGTGCATGGTCCGAAGAGGTGAGACAGTGATGAGCACTATCGTTGCTATTGACCTCCTGAATTTGGGTCTGTAGACATCCATTGGGCTGTGCCTGGGGATATGTCTATCTACCTACATGCATTGCCACGCCTTGAGTTTGCCTATTGCGGTTAATATTTGCTGATAACAACCCCCAGATCGGTTCTAGTTTGCGCCACATCACAATTCGATGGCGCCATATAAGCAGCATCTTGCGCCAAAAAAAGCCATAGAAATGGCTTCTGCTACAAAGAAGCGTCATCATATCAGGAAGATAAAAATCGGGCAGCCATGGACCTATTTTCCCCTACACCGGTACTTTGGACTACCTCGAAACCATGGTAGAAAAGTCCACTTCAATCAACTCGGTCTCACACTCCGACGAGCAAGATTATCTTACACCACAAGACCGCCGGTTGTTGCGTAAAGTAGACCTGAGGTTCCTTTTTCTCTACGAGAGCCGTATAGACACTAATTTCAAGACTTTTTTTGCATAGATTACTCCCAATATTGACCACATTGTATCTCTTTAGCTTTTTAGACAGGTACGGATTTCTGCCCTTCCATGTTATCACATAGGCTTACCCACGACAGGACCAATATCGGAAATGCCAAGCAAGTCCTTTGTCGTTCTTTCTGAGCAGAGGTTTCAATTGATATTCCTCTATAGGATTCTAGGTCTGACAACGGTGAGTGCTAGATGATTTCTTATCCTCGCATGCTCAGAATATAATCAAGGACCTACAAGTAACAAATTCCGAATACAACACCTCTCTTGCACTCTATTTCATCGCTTATGTCTTGTTCGAAGTGCCCGCTAATGTGAGTTATCGTTGAAAACTTGTCCGCCATTCTGTGCACGAGCTCACTGCCTGATATAGATCATGTACGCGTTTTTTTGCATAGCACGAAAATTACAAGTCCTAAGGCACTCTTGACCAGCCTGAAACGTTTTAATCCACAAGTCTGGTTGCCAACTTTGACGCTTGTTTGGGGTATAGTCAGTACATGTCAAGGACTAGTCAAAAACAAAGCTGGTCTTTTCGGAATTCGATTCCGTGAGTTCGCTGTCTACAACTCGAGATCGAGTACGTTCAATGATACATGATCAAAATCGCTCAAGTCCTCGGAGCTACCGAAGCTGGCCTTTTTCCTGGTACGGTCTACGTGTTTTCCGTATACTATCGGAGGTACGCGTTAATCACTCTCGGGAATAACAGTCGATCGATGTGGGAAAATACAGACATGAACGTAGCTGGCGCGTTGCTATTTTCTTTGGAGGAGCTGCCCTCGCAGGTGCTTTTGGCGGTGTTCTCGCTTATATTATTGGTAAAATGGACGGTATAGGCGGTCGAAAAGGATGGCAATGGTACAAAATGTCATTGGCTGTTCGTCATGAAAGCATTGAAAACAACTCCTTAGGATTTTTATCATCGAAGGAGTTATAACTGTTGTTGTTGCAGTCCTCGCATACTTTGTCGTCCCGACGTGGTCACATAAGGCCAAATTCGTACGTTTACTCATTTTGTTGCTTTTTCTTGAAGTCAATTAACCCTGGTTTTTGTCTAGTTAACAGGACCAGAACGCGAACGACTTTTAGAACGCCTGAACGCGGACTCAGATGCAGGGTTGATCGAGAAATTTGAATGGTTCTATGTCAAGCAAGCATTGACTGATCATCTAGTATGGGCATATGCATTCCTATTTCATGGATTTGCCTTTGCCTTGTTTTCGCTCAGTTTGTTCCTGGTAAGCGTCAGTCATGACTACTAATAGATTGGTCGTGTTGACAATGACCAGCCTTCTATCATCCAAGATTTAGGATTTGCCAGCTGGCAAGCACAACTGTAAACAATAATCCGATCCGCTTTCCACCAAAACTGTGTTAAATATTATGTAGGTTGACCGTACCGCCCAACAGCCTTGCAAGTATCTCACTCTGGGTGACCGTTTGGCTGTCAACAAAATACAATCGACGTGCAATATTCATTACTGCTGCCGCATCTGTTGCTATCATTGGTGATAAGTTCTCTACTAGACATATGTTCCTGTTGTCTAATCTTGGTCAAGGTTACATTGTTCTTCTAACGACTAAGACTGCCGGCGCACAGTATGTTGGTGTGCATCTCGCTGTCGCTGGTGTATACACCGGTGATGCATTGCTATTGAGGTGAACCCCAATTATGCTTTTGACAGTTCCTCGAAGAGGTCTAGCTAACGAACAACCAGTTGGCCAGGAGAGAATGTCTCAGCACAGACGAAACGCGCAGTCGCTGTAGCAATGCAAATTACAATAGGGGACATTGGGGCGATCGCAGGGTACATTAGCAATCCTCTTTAGGCATTTCAAGCTGACCAACAATCACTTTATCACCCAGTGTCCTGATTTACCGACCATCACTTGCCGCAGACCGATTCCGTATACCACATCTGATAGCAATCGGATACCTTCTCTTCTCTATTATAACAGCATCATATTTGTGGTGGTGGATGAACAAGGAAAACCAACGTCGCGATAAGATTCTAATAGCTCTAAAGGAGAAGACTAAGGGTGAAGGTAGAGGTGATTGGGAATTGTCGGCGGAAGAACAGCAGAAGCTGGGAGATAGGGTGCTGCAATATCGATATGTCTTCTAAATGACATTTCTTGTATATTGAAGGCATCGGCGGCGGCTGTGCGATGATTCTAGAAATTTCGTCGATAGTAGCCACGATAGATCTGCCATGGGAGTTTCCAGTCACGATGTTGGAGCTTGGAGTCAAATGCGTTAAAATTATTGTCTTCTAAGCGCTGCAGCAGATTTGCCACGGGTACCTAAGCGTACGTTGGTAAGTTTATTTGGATTCTAAAGCTTCAGAAAGTACGCACTCCAGCCATGAAGACAGGCATGGAGTTACTGGGAACTTTGCCGCCTTGATCCCTCAACATCGAACGAGCAGTAAGCATGTGGTCATTTGCAAGCGTAGCAAACTCATATACTGCATCCTCAATCCCATGAGCCGCTGGTCCTTTTCGGAAAAGTTCCTCTTGTCGTACGCCATGTCTTGACGTGATTTCTGCAGGAATAACGCTACGGCCCTGCTTGGAATGGTAAGGTAGAGCACGAAGAAGCGTGACTATGGTTTGTGCATTGCCGAGGTGAGATGCACAGTGTAAGAGGGCATGGGATTCACTAAGAGGGTGAGGAAGGAGTGAAAGAAGAATGTAAAGTAGGGTGCTGTGTGTTGATTCACTGTGAGAGATCAGCTGGTCGGTGGACTGGTAAGAAGTTGTTTCAAGTTCAGCATCCTATCCGTAGAGCAGTAGATGAGCGAGGCGAACGATAGTAAAGCAGAGACAGAACAAACACGAGCATCTATAATACGTTTGAAGTGATATGGTTGAAGTTGGGCTCGTTGTGTTGCATCAAAGAGCGCAAGGGCGATGGGATGACGCGGCGGCCTGCCCTACCCGACAAACAAGTTATTGCATAGGATCGAGAGGACCAGAGAGAGAATTTACATTAAATATGTCCTTGATTGCATCTCTCCAAAATTGCATTCGCATCTTCCCGATTGTGACATTAGATACATGATCTTGTACTGTAGCCAGCTCCACCTGAACCAGCCCGTCAGACCCTGGAATCATAATTGGTAGGAAACAAACTCACAGAGAAAGCCTTTATAGCAAGATAGGAGCCTCTTATATCCCTCGGCCAAAACTGGGAAATTAAGTACGATTCGTAGTCATGTTTGCGTACAAGGTCTGCGCAATAACCGAAGGGATCCGAAATTGGAGGGCTGTCAAGACTCGTCGGTTGACTGGCATAGAGTCGCCTCTGTAGTATTATTCTCGACAAAGATGGAGACAATCGTAACCTCATGCCTTGAGAAAAAATGTGCTTATGCGAATGACGCTCTGTGCTTGGCCACAGCCTTGGGACCAAACATCAATGCCAATTCACATCATATATCTCGGAATAGTTGCAGTCAATGACGCTGCTCAGTCATGCAAAGGTCAGGCCTTCAGCGGGAGGTTCTCGCTCTGTATAGACGGTAATTCTCTTCCTGGGCTGTATTCTAGCTTCATACATCGATTAATCGCCTATTGGAAGTGCGCTTCGAATGGTAAAAACCAAACCAAAACCGACGCAAGACAAATTCCTTCTCTATGTTCGTTATACTTTCCGTCAGAATGCATTATCAGTATCAAATCGCGACGTGAACGCGATTGAACATTTACTCAGGAAAGGTACACGGCAACTGGAGATGTATGAAGACACAGGCGTGAAGGATTGTTTCGTCTCAAAGACTATGATTGAATGGGAGGAACAGCAGCGGAAAGGATACTCTGAAAGGCGGTCGCAGAATTTCCTCTCTCGACTTTAGTCGAGTCCATTGACATGAACAAACACCGCTTCGATCTGATCCGGCAGCAAGTCGTGGGACAATATTACATCTAGGAGTGTGTAGGCTATGAAACATGTTCTGAAACCACTTGAGTTCTATATGACATTAGCCCTTGCTTACTGAATGTCAAAGCTCAGCTTAGCAGAATGGTGGATTAGCTGTTATCTAACAACTCACTGGAATTCAAGGTCATAAGGAACATTGGTAGTAAAAGGGAAAGAGACAAACCTACTTGTTGGTCGGGACATCAAAGAAGAGTTCAGCATTGGGAAACTTGACTTTGATAACATTATTCCAGAGCCACTCCATGGGAGTACCATAGATAATGTCAGGATAGTCACTCAAACCAGTTCCACCAGTGAGTTGTGCAATAAAATCATTGTTGGGACCAACAATGGCAGTCACCACCTTGAGAAAATGGACCTGCTTGAGAAAATGGACCTGGACCATTGTCATATGGGCACACTGCTGCCTCAACTGAGTCAAAATTGCCAAAGAGGCTGTAGCGGCGTTGGCGGGACTCAAATCCATTGAGACGACCAATGATAGACTCTTTAAAGTACTGTCCTAGGTAACACTTCAGAAATATTCACGTACTCAATGGGATCTACATAGTTAGTGTCCAAGCCATAGCAAAGCTTCTCGATTCTTGAGGTAATCTAACTGTACAGTCAGTATAGGTAGTACGCGTAATTCATGACATGCCTTATCGAACTGGACGCGCTCTTTGCAACTGAAAATGGCCAGAATGATGAGCGCCTACTGACGTGTCATGAGACGCGTAACTCACCTATCTACACAGGGATAAGGGTGATAAGGAACCGATATTGGGATCACCACGCACCTCTTTTGAAGACGTAAGATGTCATTGTGAAGGAGAGAATACAAAGAGGAGGAGAAGAGGTTGAGAGCGCCTCGAGACTTATCAAGCAATCACACCGCGTTTCGCTCACTCGTGAAGAAGCGGCAAACACTTGCAAGGCTCAGTAAAAATTGAGTGTTATTTTCGAGGCGAGCAACACAGAACTACTATAGTACTTATGACATCCCACACTATGAAAAGTAAGGATTTCATGGAGTCTTTACGTTATAAATAGATGAATGTGTAGTAGATGATTAGTTTGAGCAGAAAAGTTTACAGCGCGTCGATGGTGAAGTGGTTATCCCGCTTGCTTGGTTATGTTGTAGGCTGGTTGAGGGCCCTGATCAAGCATATTCCCATGTGTGCAGTATGAGAGCGAGTGGTATGGGTTTGACTCCTGTTGGTGCATACTTTTTTCCTGCAATATCCTTTTCAGACCAAACTTACCACTTTTATCCCCACCCACTAGCTCTTACATGCCTATTGGCTTAGAAGCCTGGATAACACAAATTCCCCCAATTACTCATAGTTGGTTTGTGCTTTCCCTTTTTATCAGTCTAGCCATGGTATGTCCATCCTTTTAATATCCAAGATATGATATTCAGCATTTATATTCTACAACAAGCAAACTAAGATGTGGAGAGCCTCAACAGAGCCCAATGTCAGGAGTGTGTCTACAGGAGACCAAAGGAGTAAGGTGTGGGCAAAGATTGGTAGTAGATAGCTAGGGTAGCAGTATGTTTGAAGGAGCATGACATTGTCATAGGTGGCAGTGGTGATTGATGAAAAGCAAAGAAAAGAAAAGAAAAATAGCAGAAAAATATCAGTATCCAGGTCTCCCATCCATTTAGACAGGTCTTCCCTCATGCCAGTGAGCCACAGAAACTCAGTACAGGTACGATAGTACTGTAATCCTACATGTTATAACTTGGCAAAATAGCTAAGTCATTATTTATATTTCTTTTCTTTTATTTTCTTTCAGACTTACTACATAAGGAAGAAGTGTGGGACAGTGTCATATGACAAATGTCACATATCATAAGCCACATGTTAGGATATCACAGTATCACATCACATGATAGAGTCACATAATGAGTATGGGAGAGTAGTGCACAGACCATGTAGTAGTTGTATAAGTAGTGTACAGAATCAAATAGAAACTCCATTGAGTTCTTCTTGTCAACTTGGACTTGGAGTGTGATTAAGTCATCTCAGACTAAGTTACTATACTAGAACTCGATTCTATATCTAGAGCACTGTCCATCTTAGACCTTGCTCATCTTACTCTCATAATGTCACAAAAAAGTGACTACTAAATAGTAACATGGAGGTATAACAAAATACCTGTTTAAAGAACTACATAAATAGCTGGACCCTCATTAGCAAGTAGTCTTGCTAATATTACCCTTTTGGTGTAGTAGTAAACCATATAGTATGTAACTACTGGTCTATAGTACAACTGTGACAGAGAAGTGGAGATAGGAGAAGGAACAGAAGGAGGCATTTGAAAAATTGAAAGAGGTATTCATAATAGAGCTAGTTTTGGCAATACTAGACCTAGACAAGAAAATACAAGTAGAAGTAGATGTATTGGACTATATAACAGAAGGAGTATTGTTGACAAAGTGTGAGGATAGGAAATAGAGGCTAGTAGTCTTTATCTCTAAGTCATTGAATATAACAGAATGTTATGAGAGCCCCAAACAGGAAAAGGTTTCCCATATATTTGAACACTTAATCCAAAACCTCAAAGCATACAATGGAGTAAGAATATAAATAGAGTAGGGACTCAGCAAGTCAAATCATGTGACAAGGTTAGGTAATCATAGAACATTCTGGAAAGGACATGTGATTGCAGGACTCTAGGGTACAGCCACTATAGTAGTAGTATAAGTAGGGCTGCAATCCAATGAAGAACTCCATTGAGTTCTTCTTGAACATCTACCTAGGGTGATCTGTCACAGTTGTACTATGGACCAGTAGTCACATACTGTATGGTTTACCACTACACCAAAAGGGCGACATTAGCAAGGCTACTTGCTAATGAGAGTCCAGCTATTTATATAGTTCTTTGAACAGGTATTTTGTTATACCTCTATATCACTATTTAGTAATTACTTTTTTGTGACAGTAATCACTAAGAATATTCACTGTCTATCGATAACACAAGAACTTGATTTCCAAATGGTGACCTCATACCTCGCAGCCTCACCACCCACTTACTCTCTTATCATCCTTGCTAATGAGCATAGCACTTGAAAGCATTTTGGATAGCAGGCCCTAGCTGTAAAGGAAACTTCACTGTCAGTTAGAGACAGTGGGTAGACAGCCTGAACAAAGCTCGTGTCCCTGCCAGAGATCTGACCTCTATATCGAGTGGGCTTGTAATTAGTTCTTCACTACCAGCTCTGTGCTACTGATCCATTGTGACCAGTCTACACAGGGGAACAACGGTAACCTCTTAAAGGCCCATCTAGCTTAGAGATTCCCTTCTTAGGGATAATATTGTTTCACCCTTTTTAGTCAGTAGTCAGTCATAAGTACAGATGAAGAAGACTGCTCATCCTCCTACGAGGAATCGTCACTGTTATGAGAGCCCCAAAAAG
>Ga0153949_1000305_pt1 | contig 17129 bp, 15 predicted proteins | sample TSNJ033MetaG_FD_104705 | JGI IMG/M metagenome (GOLD analysis project Ga0153949, IMG submission 104705) | Attine ant fungus gardens microbial communities from New Jersey, USA - TSNJ033 MetaG | ecosystem: Host-associated > Fungi > Mycelium > Unclassified | place: USA: New Jersey, Wharton State... | reverse complement strand
TCTAATGAACTGATCGAAGCGGCTTACATCGATGGTTGCTCTGATTTCGGCACCTTCTCCAAGATAGCGCTGCCACTGGTCAAGCCGGGGCTGTTTGCGACCTCGGTCTTTACCTTTATCCTCACCTGGAACGACTTCATGTTTCCGCTGGTGCTTAGCTCGGTCCGTGCGACTACCTTGCCGATTATGGCGACCAACTTCATGACTGAACACGGCGTGGAGTGGGGTAATCTAGGGGCAGCAGGCGTTATGATTTTGCTGCCCGTTGTCATTATTTCCCTGTTGACCCAGCGCTGGCTGGTCAGTGGCTTGACACAAGGTGCGGTAAAGGGATAATTTAAGGAAGATAACCGTTTCAGAATGCAACGGGAATGCAATACCCGCCTGACCATGTCTTTTGGTCTAGCTTGTAAAAGACAAGCATTTGGGAATAAAATGATGGGAGGCACCCAATATGAAAGTTACGGAAGCGATAGTCCGTATACTGGAAATCGAAGGAATTGATGCCTTGTTTGGAATCCCCGGCGCTGGCATCAATGGCCTATATGAATTTATAGGTAAGAGTGATAAAATTCGGCATTACTGTCACCGCCATGAGGAGGCCTGTGTACACGCGGCCAGCGGTTATTACCGCGCCAGCGGAAAAATGGCGGCAGCGGTCTGCACCTCGGGGCCTGGCGCAACCAACTTTGTCACCGGAATCTATACCTCAAACATTGACAGCATCCCGGTGATGGCCATCACCGGGCAGGCGGTGACTGCACAGTTGGGAAAGGATGCCTTCCAGTGCGTGGATATCGCAAAAATCTGCGAACCTGTCGCGAAAAAAACCTATCAGATCACCGATCCCGCCAGGATTGTGGAGACGTTCCGCAAGGCGTTTTATACCGCACGGGAAGGCAAGCCCGGTACTGTTGTGATCGACCTTCCGCTGGATGTTCAGAATGCGGAGATTGACTTTGATCCGGCGAATTATCACCAGATGGAGATCCCTGCACCCGCACCTGATGCGGCAGCCATAGCGCGGGCCATCCATATGATCTGCGAATCACAGAATCCCATTTTACTGCTGGGCGGCGGCGCGGTGCTTGCGGGTGCACAAGCACTTTGTGTCGAGCTGGCTGAGACACTGAATCTGCCGGTGATCACCACCTATATGGCCAAGGGCGCCATCCCCGCTGACCATCTTCTCAATGCCGGTCATTGTGGTATCCAGGTCGGACAACCAATTGGCAATAAGGTATTTCTGGACGCCGACCTTGTGCTGGGTATCGGCTGCCGTTTTACTGACCGCCATACCGGCGCGATCGATGTCTATCGCGGCGATCGAAAATTCATACATATCAATATTGCGTCGAGTGAGATTGGTAAGATTTTCCCCGCTGACTTGGGAATTGTGGCGGATGCCCGTAAGGCGGCGGAGGCACTGCTGGATGAGGCGAAGCGAATAGGCAAAAAAAGCGCGAACGCCGACGCAGCGGTACTACCACAGCTACGCCGCGAGCTGGCCCGTAAGACCGATTATGATTGCAAGCCGATCAATCCCCACCGGGTGTTTGCAGAACTCAACCGCTACTTTGGGGACAATGTCATTTTCACGACCGGATGTGGCATCACGCAGATATGGTCCGGACAGTTGCAGGAAGTTAATCAGGTGCGGCGATACTTGCCATCCGGCGGAGCGGGTACACTGGGCTACGACATTCCCGCAGCGTTCGGCGCAGCGGTAGCCACAGGCATGCAGGCAGTCAGTGTGATGGGGGATTTCGGCTTCACTTTCCATGTACAGGAGTTGGCAGTCTGCTCTAAGAACCGCATCCCTGTGATTGTAGTGATTGTCAACAACGCCTATCTAGGCCTGATCCGGCAGAATCAGAAATACGTCTATGGTTATGAGTGTGATGTCGCAATGGAAGAAAACCAAGGCTTCGTTGACTATGTGAAGGTGGCGGAGGGATTTGGCTGCTACGGCGAACGGGTCTTTGAACCGGGAGATATAGCGGCGGCTCTGCAAAGAGCGCAGGACTCCGGAAAGCCCGCCGTGCTCGATATTGTCTGTGATCCGATAGTTGACTGCTCGATGGGGACTGCACTGAACAACGTCAAGGAGTTTGTATACGAATAATATTAATGCAGCAGCAAAAGGGTACCGTACTCTCGCTGTTTGAAATGGCAAAAAAGAACCGGCATGATCTGTCGGTTCTTTTTGTCGGTTTGACAGAGATCATGCATTGCAGGAAGGAGAATTGGTTTGTGAGATTCGATACATAATACTACTCTCTGATATAACAGTCGATAAAAACTTACCTGAATGATGTCTATAAATTAATATTACAGTTATAATTTATAGTATTTCAGCCAATGATAGGCCATAGCAATGGCCTGATGTAGCATACGCCAGCTAAGCCAGTTAAAGAGAAAGTCCCGAAAGTAAGTATTTATGCCCACCTAAAATGCCCGAAAGAGCCCTCGTATGGGTCACAATAGAGCTTTTTACCGTTTTCGTACAGTGGAAAGGCGGATGATGCAATCAGTGAAATATCCTATGAAGTCACGCTTTACCGGCTACACAGCCGTTTTACACAGGGCGCAACCGTGCTGCCGCTTATGCAGGCATGCTGTGCCATTGCCGTTAACAACACAATTGACTGAGTGTGCGACAAATTTGTAGGCAACCCCTCTCACATAGCTGCAATACGTTCAAAGTCATCATCAAAAGAACCGGATATAGTAGAGAACCGCAAAGCTATGACAGCGTTTGCCCCGCATAATGATCATTATATACCGGATTGATTCAGGCGTTTGCCAATATCTTTTTTACAGCCCGCCTCAATAACGCCAATACCTATTGCATTGGACATAGAGGGGATTGCCGTATTCGCCTTGAGACCCGGGGGCATGCGGTACACAGCGCGATTGCTAAGAAGCCTGACAATGCTCTTTACAAGCTTGCGCGCGCTATCACAGCTTTAGAGCAGTTTTCCACGGAGCTTGCGGCACGCGCCAGCAGCCTGGGCAGCGCCTCGCTCTCGGTAACAATGGCAGGAGCTGGGGAGGCGCCCAATATAGTACCTGATAAGGCTTGGCTGGAATTGGACCGGCGCGTTCTGCCCGGAGAAAGCCGCGAGCAGATAGTACAGGAAATACGTGAACGGGTATCCACGGTGCCGCAAGATGCGTTTGAGCTTGATTGTTATTTGTATTTTCCAGCCTACACCATCAAGCGGGAGCACCGCATGGTGGCTGTATTATCGGCATGTGCCGCCGCAGTCACAGAGCTGGCGCGCGAGCCGCGAATATTCACCGCCTCAACTGAAGCCCTTTCTTTTCTGTGGATCAGAAGATACCGACGATTATTCTGGGGCCGGGCAGTCTGGAGCAGGCTCATAGACCTAATGAGTATGTGGAAGCGGAACAATTGACTCAGGCTGCGGAGATATACCGCCGCACCGCGCTATGCCTGCTGAAGTGAGGGAATAAAAAAAATTACCAGGATTAGAAGGATTGAAAGGATTACCATGATTTGAAAATCTAATAATCATGGTAATCCTTTCAATCTTATGAATCCTGGTAAATCTTTTTTGCATATTTCTATTCGAGCTTTATTCTGTAACAGCCCCTGAGAAAAAAGCTAAACTAAGCATTGTGTTTGGCTTCCGCCTCATTTACCTTTTTGTTTGCGGCATTAGCCATAATATTAGCGAAAATGGAACCGGAAATATTATGCCACACACTGAACACTGCGCCGGGTATGGTGGCCAGAGGCATTGCGGCAAAGTGGGTGCCGGCTAGGGAGGTAGCCAGACCGGAATTCTGCATACCTACCTCTATGGCTACGGTAGTACATTTATTAGGCGGCATTTTTAGCAGTTTAGCCACTCCATAACCGGAAGCATAGCCGATAATATTGTGCAGGACAACGACTAGAACAATTAATAGCCCGCTGGTCATAATTCGCGCGGAATTAGCAGCAACTACGGACGCTACTATCATAACGATAGCTATTACTGATATAAGCGGCAGGATCTTAGTTAACTGCTGAGTGATTTTACTAAACAGCTTAGTACAAATAAAGCCTAGAGCAATAGGTACGATAACTACTTTGACGATAGACATAAACATATTATATACGTTTACGTCTACCCGTTGTCCCGCGTATAAATAAGTTAGCAGCGGAGTAAGGATTGGCGCCAGAATAGTAGATACTGAGGTCATTCCGACCGACAAAGCCACATCTCCTTTGGCCAGATATGTCATTACATTGGAAGAAGTGCCGCCGGGACAGGTTCCAACCAATATAACGCCTACCGCAAGCTCCAAAGGCAAATTGAAAAGCTTAGTTAACAGGAAAGCGATAAGAGGCATTAAGGTGAACTGAGCAACACAACCGATAATAACATCCTTAGGACGGGAAAATACCACCTTAAAATCGTTGATTTTAAGGGTAAGACCCATACCGAACATGACAATGCCAAGCAGCGTATTAACCCAGCTTGTCTTGATCCAATTCAAGGTGTTAGGTGAAAATAAAGCAATTGCCGCAATTATGATAACGATGACAGACATGTATTTACCAACAAAGTTACTTATTTTTTCCAGCGCTTTAATCATTTGTCATTACTCCCTTAGTAATACCATTCGGTAAAAATTGGCCCTACACGTAAAGCATCTTGCCCTTGACGCCTTCAGAGGCTTCCTTTCCTTCCAAAATCTCCAGCAGGGTAAAGCCGAAATCGTAAGCCGTTCCGGGGCCCTTTGAGGTGGTGATATGTCCGTCGGTCTCCACTTTGTTGGAGCCGATGACCGCTCCCTCCAGCATCTTTTCATAACCGGGATAGCAAACGGCGGTTTTGCCTTTTAATATGCCAAGACCGCCTAAGATGGAAGGTGCTGCGCAAATGGCGGCTATCCTGCGCTTGCTTTCATTGAAGCTTTTCAGAAGCTTTAAAAAGGTTTCATGCTTCTCATAATTAGACGTACCGGGGCCACCGGGCATAATAAGCATGTCGGCGTCCTCCGCCAGACTGTCGTCATACTGCTCGTCGGCCTCTACCTTAACATCATGAGAACCGGTTACAGACCGGCCGTTTTCACTCAGGCTCACCGTAGTAACCTTTACCCCGCCCCGGCGCAGAATATCCAGGGTTACCATAGCTTCTATTTCTTCAAAACCGTCGGTTAAAAACAATAAAGCTTTTGACATCTGGAACATCCTCCTTCGCTTCGCTGCGTTCGGAAGCTGAACGCTTGCCCCCGGCAAGCAGCTTCCTCCTTCTATTCGCTTCGCTATCAAATATCGATCTCCAGCCCTACCGGGCAATGGTCGCTTCCATATACGTCCGAATAGATTTTCGCTTCCGATATTTTATCCTCAATAGATCGAGACACAATAAAATAATCGATACGCCACCCGGCGTTCCTTTCCCTTGCCTTAAACCTGTAAGACCACCAGGAATAGGCTTCTGTTTTGTCCGGGTACAAAAGGCGGAAGCTGTCGGTAAAGCCCGCCGCCAAAAGCTCCGTCATTTTTTCTCTTTCTTCATCGGTAAACCCGGCGTTTCTCCTGTTGCTCTTGGGGTTTTTCAAGTCTATTTCATTATGGGCCACGTTCATGTCGCCGCAAGCTATTACCGGCTTTTTGCGGTCAAGCTCCATCAGGTAATTTCGGAAGGCAATTTCCCATTCCATTCTGTAAGGAAGCCGGGCAAGCCCGTCCTTGGAGTTGGGAGTATACACGTTTACCAAATAAAAGCTCTCAAACTCCAGGGTAATGACACGGCCCTCTTGGTCGTGCTCTTCAATATCCAGCCCGTAGCTTACAGACAGGGGCTTCATTTTAGTAAATACCGCCGTGCCGGAATACCCCTTTCTAACCGCCGAATTCCAATATTCCTCGTAACCGGGGAATTCAAATTGGGCTTGCTCCCTATGCATTTTAGTTTCCTGTAGGGAAAATATATCGGCCCCTACAGAATCCATAAATTCCATAAAGCCCTTCTCCATACAGGACCTCAAGCCGTTTACATTCCAAGATATAAGTTTTAACATGTTCACCTCACTGAACAAATCGCGCTGTGCGCGAGTAGTTTTCCGCAATTTGTCATAGAAATTGCTTCCTTTTGCGTTTCGCCGCGCTTCTGGGCGAAACGCTGGAATCAACGCAATTTCCTATGACTGGACAAAACGCGCTGTGCGCGTATTTGTTTCCGCATTTTCCTATGATGTAAAATGCATAGGTATGCCGTTTTTATATTGTATGTTGCATTCTCCCTGTATCAAAGGATAGAGATAATCAATCATCTTCTGGTTTACATGGTTTCCCTTTTCGTTCATCCAATCCCTGGGCACCAGCTTTTCGTTATTCGCTACCTTGTCGATGGAGACGCTTTCGTACACTACTTTATAAGGCTTGTCAGAAACACGTCTTATGGCGGCCATTTCCCCGCTGACGCCATTTAAAGCCCGGTCTAGTGCTGTTTGTCCCAGAAGCTTTGATTCCTCTATATCGGTGGCGCTTACTATATGGCCCGCGCAACGCTGCATAAGATTAAGCTCTATAGAGCGGACCTTGCAGCCGATATCCCGGGATATAAGCCTCTCCAAGTATTTTCCGGCTCCGGAAAGCATCTTATGCCCGAAAGCGTCAGTCCCCTTCGATTCCTGCTTTTCGGAGTACAGAACTCCGTCAGGTCCCTTAATTCCTTCACTGATGGCAACACAAAGATAAGGAGTCTCTTTCAGCTTTTCCTGTACGTGGGAGATAAAATCCTCCTCTGTCAACGGGATTTCCGGGATGTAGACAAGGCCGGGCGCTCCCTGCCCGTTTATTCCCGCAAGACAGGAGGCGGCGGTCAGCCAACCCGCATGGCGGCCCATTACCTCTACGATAGTTACGGCAGGCATATCGTAAACGCTGATGTCACGGTAAATCTCGGCAAAGGTGGTGGCGATATACTTAGCTGCGCTTCCGAAGCCCGGAGTGTGGTCTGTTTCACAAAGATCGTTGTCGACGGTTTTGGGCGCGCCCATAACCTTGATATCGTCTATGCCGTTCTCCCGGCAATACTTGGAAAGCTGGGCAACCGTATCCATAGAATCGTTGCCGCCGATGTATACAAAGTAGCCTGCCCCGTATTTTTTTAGAATACTGATGATTTTTCCGTACTCCTCAGGGTCGCCTTTAAGCTTGTACCTGCAGGAGCCTAAGGCGGCAGCGGGAGTATGGGACAAAAGAGTCATGTTTTCGGTAGATTCCATCATAGGTCCCAGATCAATTATTTCTTCCGCCAGCAGCCCCTTGATGCCATGAAGCGCTCCGTAAATCTTGTCGATTTTCCCGCTTGTTACAGCTTTTTGTATAACTCCCAGCAAGGTGGCGTTAATTGCCGCCGTGGGGCCTCCGGACTGCGCGATAATTAAATTAGACATTTAGATATACCTCCCCAAATTTATTATTTTATCTGCCCAAATAATACTTCTTGGGCTTTTATTAACAATTCTTGCGCCTTCTCAGGGTTTTTTATACCGGCCTGGGCCATGTTGGGGCGGCCTCCGCCTTTACCTCCCAAAGAAGCGGCGGCTTCCTTAACGATGTTACCCGCATGGACGCCTTTTTGCACGGCCTTATCCGTTGCCATTACCAAAAGGTTCAGATTATCCTCAAAGGGGCTTGATAGTATTATGACGCCGCATTCAAGCCTGTCCTTTATACGGTCGCCCATTGCCCTCAAATCCTGCACGCTTAATGGAGGGATTTGGGTACAAATAACGTCTACCCCTCCTATATTTCCACGTTCGTCAAGCAAGCTGTCTATTTGGCCGGAGGTTAGCTTGGCTTTAAGCTTTTCCATCTCGGAGGAAAGCTGTTTGCCTTCAAAAATAAAATTCTTTATTTTGCTTATCAAATTCTCAGGCGACGCTTTTATTAAGCTGCCTATATCACGCAGGCGTCCCTCCAGCGCCCGGTAATATTCTAAAGCTCCATGACCTGTTACTGCTTCTATTCTGCGTACACCCGCGGCTATGCCGCTTTCGGATATAATTTTAAATTGTCCTATCTGCCCCGTGTTTCCTACGTGGGTTCCTCCGCATAACTCTACGCTGTAGCCTCCGATGTCTACCACGCGCACTATACTGCCGTATTTCTCCCCGAAAAGAGCCGTTGCTCCCTTAGTCCTGGCGGCCTCCAAATCCATTTCATTGGTTTTAACGGGGATACCTTCTAATATATGATCATTGACCATATTTTCAACCTTAAGCAATTCTTCCTCTGTGAGCGGAGCGAAATGTGTAAAATCAAACCGCAGCCTGTCGCAGGATACATCTGATCCCGACTGCTCAACATGATTACCAAGAACTTCCCTCAACGCCTTTTGCAAAAGATGAGTGGCCGTATGGTTACGGGCGGTATCCATCCGCTGTCCGTTGTCAATCTTTGCCGCGGCGGTTTCAGATATCTTGATTTGCCCTTCCATAACCTTGCCTTTGTGTATCCATTTATTGCCTCCCGCCTTAAAGCAGTCAATGACCGCTACCCGGCCTTCGGCAGTAACGATTTCGCCACTGTCTCCCTTTTGTCCGCCGCTTTCAGCGTAAAACGGGCTTTTATCAAGCACCAGAGATACCTGGCTTCCTTCTTTTGCCGCCTGTTCTATTTCTCCGTCGGCTATAATTGCGGTAATTACAGCGTTATCAATTTCATGTTGGGCATAACCTACAAACTCAGTAGTAAGAGTGGGGTCCAAATGGTTATAAACAGTATCGTCTGCTCCTGAATAGTTGGTTTCCTCCCGGGCTTGGCGGGCTCTTTCCCGTTGATGCTCCATCTCCGCCCAGAAGGCTTTTTCATCCACTGTCATTCCTTCCTCTGACAATATCTCCTGCATCAGCTCCAGAGGAAAGCCGAACGTGTCATAAAGCTTGAAGGCCTCCGACCCTGACAGGATATTTCTAAGAGTGGACCGAAATTCCTTTATATGGTTTTTTAGTAAGGAAATACCCTGGTCTATGGTTTCGTAGAAGCGCTTTTCTTCAACCGAAATTACCTTATGAATGTATTCCTGCTTATCCTCCAGTTCCGGATAAGCTCCTTTTGATACGTCAATTACAGTTTGACTCAGGTTAGACATGAAAAGCTCATTTATGCCTAACAGCTTTCCGTGGCGGGCGGCACGGCGCAAAAGCCTCCGCAGCACATAGCCTCTTCCTTCGTTGGAAGGCAGTACCCCGTCCGCTGTCATGAAGGTGATGGAGCGTATATGGTCGGTGATGATACGGATAGATATATCCTTTTGCTTATCCTTTGTATATTCGATTTTTGACAGCTCGCAGACCTTGTCCCTTATGGCCTTTATGGTATCCACATCAAAAAGGGAGTAAACATTTTGCATCATGGCGGCGACCCGCTCCAAGCCCATGCCGGTATCAATATTTGGATGCTCCAGGTCGGAATAGCTGCCGTCTTCTTTCTTATTAAATTGTGTAAAGACAAGGTTCCAAAATTCAAGATATCTGTCGCAGTCACAGCCTACCGCACAGTCTTCCTTTCCGCAGCCGTATTCCGGACCCCGGTCATAATAAATTTCTGAGCAGGGGCCGCAGGGGCCTAAGCCTAATTCCCAGAAGTTATCCTCCTTGCCCAAGCGAAAGATGCGCTCAGCAGGTATGCCTATATTTTTATTCCAAATATCAAATGCCTCATCGTCATCCTGATAAATCGAAATATAAAGCTTGTCCGACGGGATTTCCAGCCATTCGGTCACAAATTCCCAAGCCCAGGCAATAGCTTCCTCTTTAAAATAATCACCAAAAGAAAAATTGCCCAGCATTTCAAAAAAAGTACCATGTCGGGCGGTTTTGCCTACATTGTCGATGTCGCCGGTACGGATGCATTTCTGGCAGGTGGCAACGCGCTTTGAAGGAGGTATTTCCTGTCCTGTAAAGTAAGGCTTTAACGGAGCCATGCCCGCGTTTATCAAAAGCAGACTTTTGTCGTTTTGAGGTATTAGCGAAAAACTAGGCATTCGAAGATGTTGTTTGCTTTCAAAAAACTTAAGATAAAGCTCACGTATTTCATTTAAACCTAAGGGTTGCATTAAGAGTCCTCCTAAAATTATAAATATCTTTGATAATAATATTGAATGAGGTTGTTTTTGTCAAATATATCCTTACAAATGACATAAAAAAAGAGCCTCTGAGTTACGAAGCTCTTTTTCACAAATCAATTCTCATTAAATTAATGTATCTCTTCTCGCATATTGCCGGCAGAAGAAAAGGTTATGCGGTATATATCATCCATATATGCTATTAATTCTTCGGGTGTTGGAATTTTATCTTTGCGCAGAATGGATTTCCAAATCTCCAGCGATCGCGGATTTGAACCATCATGAGCATTTGCCAAAGCCAATTCTATTGCAACGCTGATTTCATATCGTACAATGTCTAAGCTAACGCCATCCTGTTCGGCAATCTGATTCAGTACGGCTGCCGCTTCATTAATGGTTGACATGTAGTTCATCTCCTTGCGTATTTTTATTTTGATTCATTTGTATTAATAATTTCTGCCAAGGATTTCTCGCTGAATGCAGCTATCATTATTTTTTGTATCCTGCACAATTCCTGATGGACCATGCATGGCTGACCGGGATCATCCCGAATACATTGAAATCCTCGTTTCATACACTCGCTAAGAAAGGCATCGTCCTGGATAGCGATTAGAATGTCGTAAAGAGTAAAGCTTCCAGTGTCTTTTGAAAGCATATATCCTCCAGAGGGTCCGCGATAACTTTTTACAATTCCTGCCTTTTCAAGCTTTTTTAGGATCTTGTAGGCATAGGGACGCGGTATAAATTCTTTGTTGCAGATGCTATCAACCAGTTTTTTCTGGTTATCGGCCAGTTCTCGTATGATACGTAACGCATAGTCACATTCCTTTGTAATTATCATATAGCATCACCGAAATTCCTTTCTATCGTACTATTCTTGAGACGATCAGTCAAGTTCAATTTTTACCTTAAGTATAAATGATATTATGACATATAGTATATAAAATGGCAAAAAAACAAAGTCAATACAGACACTAGTGCGCGGTTTATTGAATAATTTGAAAGAATTTAAAAAAATGTATTGACAAGATTCAACTTTTTTCGTTATAATATTTTTGTAATATTTCCACCCTTGCCGTAACATATTTGTAACAGATACAGGAGGATATATATGAAACATAAGATAAGGGCAGTAAAGTTATTATCGGCAGCGGTAATAGCCGGGAGTGTTTGTATGGTATTAAGTGTTCCGGCACTTGCCGATAATATAGGTCAACTCAGCAGGGAAGCAAGAGTCCTGGCCGAAGCGACGCCCGACGCAGTCCTTGTAGAAAATCTGGAATCAGGATATCCTGTTCGAATTATTGGTCAGGAAGGCGATTATTTAAAAATTTCATATGGATTAGAAAACGGTAATTTTGTCGAGAAGGACGCGGTAGTCATAGAGCAAGCCGACGGTATGGTTATAGACGACGCGGTAAATGTTCGGGATTATCCTTCTCTTGATGGACAGATAATAGCCAAGGTTAATGCGGATGAAAGCTATCCCGCCAAAGCAAAGCATGGAGAATGGTACCAGATAGAATATAATGGGCAGGACGCTTACATACATTCGGATTTTTTCGCAGGCGAGTTATTGCCGTATTTAAAAACGTCGGCAAATCAGGAAGCCTCGAAGCCTGCGCCAGAAGCCTCGAAGCCTGTGCAGCAGGAAACAGTATATGCTGTGGTACAGGTTGATACATATTTAAATCTTAGAAGCGAGCCGTCTTTGGACTCCGAAGTTGTATTGCTGATAGCGAATGGAACGGTAATGGATGTAATTGATGTAGGCGGGGAATGGGTAAACGTCAGCTTTAATGGAAACGCGGGTTATGTAAATTTGGAGTTTGTATCTGTACAGACAGGCGTCAAGCCTCAGGAAACCGCGTCATCTAAGGCGGATGAAATCATAACCTACGCTAAGAAATTTTTGGGCACTCCCTATAAATACGCGGGGAATGATTTGAGTAATGGTGTTGACTGTTCCGGTTTTGTATATAATGTTATGAAGCCTTTCGGAGTTAGCCTGAACAGAAGCTCCAGCAGCATGATCAATAATGGTTATAAAGTTGAGAAAGCTCAGCTTTCGCCATGTGATTTGGTGTTTTTCTCAAATGATGGACAAGCCGCCGGAACTATTTCTCATGTAGGGATTTATATAGGAAATAACCAGTTCATTCATTCCAGCAGCTCATCAAGAACTTGGGGCGTGGTTATCAGCGGGATGAATGAGGATTATTATATACGTAATTATGTTACTGCCAGACGTGTGCTTAATTAGTCGTACATTTAAAAAAGATTTGACCTGTGCAATAGGGCTGTTCTGCGACAGCCTTTTTTCTTTTTATTTACATTTTTAGTTATTTCCGCTAGAATAGCTACGATAAACATGCAGAAGGAGGGAGACCTTATGATAGATGTAGCAATCATAGGAGCAGGCCCGGCCGGGCTTTCGGCAGCAATAAATGTAGCGGCCAGAAATAAGCGGGCGGTAGTGTTTGGCCGCGGTCCGGAAACAAGCTGGATATATAAGGCTGAATCGGTAAACAATCATCTTGGCCAGCCCGGTATGACGGGAGCGGATATGATACGTTCTTATTATGAGCACGCCCGCGGCCTTTCAATTGAAATGAAGGAAGGCAGGGTGTTGCAGGCTTTGTCTATGGGCGATTATTTCAGCCTTAATTTTGAAAATGAATTTTACGAGGCAAAGGCGTTGGTATTTACGACAGGGATGCCGAGGAGCGCGGCCTTACCCGGCGAGAAGGAATACTTGGGCAGGGGAGTCAGCTATTGCGCGACCTGCGATGGTATGCTGTACCGCGGCAAGGATGTTGCTGTTGTGGCGGAAACGGCGGAAGGAGAAGAGGACGCTGAATTTCTAAGTGAGATATGCAATAATGTGTATTACCTTCCAACTTATCCATACGTATCAGGTTTGCCTGAAAAGGTACAGGTTATTACAGGAAAAGCCGTTAAGGTAGATGGCGGTGAAATGGTGACCGGGATTACTACAGATGCGGATGAATTGAGCTGTCAGGGAGTATTCTTTATAAAGGAAGCTATTCCTCCGGAAAGCTTAATTGCTAATTTGGAAATGGAGAACAAAGCTATAAAAGTAAACCGTTATATGGAAACAAATATTCCCGGCGTATTTGCCGCGGGAGATTGTACAGGAGGGCCGTTCCAGGTCAGCAAAGCCATAGGCGAGGGCCTTGTGGCCGGCCAGCAAGCGGTTAAATATATAAGGTAGGGGAGTAGTGAAATAAGTGTCTGGAAAAACAAAATTTGTAGAAGCTATTACCGATATGGAAAAGGACTTTCCTCAATGGTATACGGACGTGGTCAAAAAAGCCGAGCTTGTAGATTATTCGTCCGTAAGGGGCTGTATGATAATAAAGCCCTATGGATATGCAATTTGGGAGCTGATGCAGGCGGAGCTTGACAGAAGATTTAAGGCTACCGGCCATGAAAATGTTTACATGCCAGTTTTCATACCGGAAAGCTTACTGCAGAAGGAAAAGGATCACGTGGAAGGCTTCGCTCCGGAGGTAGCCTGGGTTACCTACGGCGGCAGTGAGAAGCTTCAGGAACGCCTTTGCGTACGGCCCACGTCAGAAACCCTGTTCTGTGACCATTATGCCAATATAATTCAATCATACCGGGATTTGCCTAAGCTGTACAACCAATGGTGCAGCGTGGTTCGCTGGGAAAAAACTACACGGCCGTTTTTAAGGACAACGGAATTTTTATGGCAGGAAGGGCACACAGCCCACGCCACGGCTGAGGAAGCCCAGGAAGAAACCATCAGGATGCTTAATGTATACGCAAGCTTCTGTGAAGAATTTTTGGCCATACCTGTTATAAAGGGTAAAAAAACCGACAAAGAGCGGTTCGCGGGGGCAAATGAAACCTACGCTATTGAAAGCCTTATGCACGACGGAAAGGCTCTTCAGGCCGGAACCAGCCATAATTTCGGAGACGGCTTCGCCAAAGCCTTCGGCATCCAATATACCGATAAAAATAACGAATTGCAGTATGTTCATCAAACGTCCTGGGGTATGACTACACGTATGATAGGAGCCCTTATCATGGTGCACGGAGACAACAGCGGTCTTGTTCTGCCGCCAAGAGTCGCGCCTATACAGGCGGTTGTCATTCCTATAGCGCAGCATAAGCCGGGAGTGCTGGAAAAGGCGGAAGAGCTTGCAGGTAAGCTTTCATCGTCTATCAGAATTAAGCTTGACGACAGCGATAAAAGCCCCGGATGGAAGTTCAGCGAACATGAAATGAGGGGCGTGCCTGTTAGAGTGGAGCTTGGCCCTAAGGATATTGCCGCCAATCAGGCGGTGCTGGCTCGACGGGACACGGGAGAAAAGAAAATAGTTTCTCTGGATAACATTGAAGCGGAAATTGGCGCTTTTTTGGAAGATATACAGCAAAATCTTTATAATAAGGCTTTGAATATGAGGGAAGCGAAGACCTTTAAGGCGGCTTCCCTGGAGGAAATGAAGAATATTCTGGACACGACCCCCGGCTTTGTAAAAGCAATGTGGTGCGGAGATCAGAGCTGTGAAGACAAAATAAAGGAGGAGCTTTCGGCTACCTCCAGATGCCTCCCCTTTGATCAGGAAAAAATAGGCGACAAATGCGTATGCTGCGGCAAAGAAGCAAAGCATATGGTTTATTGGGGAAGGGCGTATTAAGGATTAATTAGATCAACTATTCCGATAAAATACTGTGATTCACGCATTATATGGTTAATCACGGTTTGAGAGGAAGAGCTTTTTTGTACGGCTCGGCTGTTTGCCAGCATTTCTTCTAATAATTTTATGAAATGCTGGCTTTGCTGCTTGCAATAATCCAGCAATTCTAAAATATCATCCTTCATTTTATCACTGATATCTCCCTTTGACCGGGTAATGCTTTCGATGTATCTTTTAATATAGCCGTAGATCATGTTAAAGGAGCGTTGAAACTCCATAAGAGATTTTACGAATTGCGGCTCCAGCTCCGGCGTTACCAGCCGGATAACCGTAGTATGCTCCGCCTCTTGCTGCTTCCAAAAATCAGCTTCATCAAGGGCGCGAAGAACGTTTTTGTCACCGTACAAAAATTGCATGACATACCTCCTGAGTTGTTTTTGACTTTTTACATTCTATGGGTAAGACAAGAAAAAAAGAATTGAAATCGGAAAGGGTATTGCATAACAATGAAAATATTGGTAATAGACGGAATGGGCGGCGGAATGGGAAAGGCAATTATTGAGCAGATAAAAGGCGAAGACATAGCTTGCGAAATAGGGGCTGCGGGTACAAACGTGGCTGCCACGGCCGCCATGCTTAAGGCCGGGGCAAGCTTTGGCGCCACAGGGGAAAACGCCGTTATATACAACTGCAAAAAAGCTGATTTTATAATAGGAGCTATGGGAATAATCTTCGCGAATTCCATGCACGGGGAGATAAGCCCCGCAATGGCGTCGGCAGTATCCTCCAGCGAAGCCTATAAGCTTTTAATACCCTTCGCGAAATGCAGCGGGAAAGTAGTAGGCATAGCCGAAAGGCCGTTGAAGTATTACCTGAACGAGATGGTAGAAAGGCTGAAAGCCGAAAGGCTATGATTGCCGGATACCTGATATAGATTTTAAAACAGGAGGTTAGTTTTTTATGAAGCAAGCTCAAATCAATCAGTCATGGGTATTTAATAAGGACATTGAATCACAGCCGGCGGGCGCTGGCGTGCAACGCAAGGTGCTCGCTTACTGCGCTGAGATGATGTGTGTGGAGAACAGCTTTGAAAAGGATGCGGTAGGCCCCATCCATAGCCACCCTCATACACAGATCACTTATGTTGCGGAAGGAAGCTTCCTTTTTACAATTGGTGATGAGGAACGCAAGGTTTGCAAGGGTGATACGTTGCTGAAGCAAAATGGCGTGAATCATGGTTGTGTTTGTATTGAAAAGGGTATTCTGATGGATTTTTTTACCCCAATGCGTAAGGATTTTATATAGGGTTTTCATACAGGAAACAAATAATGATATTTTTCATATAATAATGCGAGTCAAAAGTTGGATTTTCTCAACTCTTGACTCGCATTATTACTTTATCGACCAAGAATTCAGGAAAGGATTAAATATTAATGTTAGATCTAAATGCTTTAAATATGTACGAGACTGGTATTGTCGTAGACAAAATTTTTTTAGAGTATATGTACTTTGTTGCAACTGCAAGTTTAGATAATATAGAAAATTGCATGAAAAGAAATCTGGAAAATATTCGGACACAAAACATGCGATATTATACAGATGTTTTGAAATGTTATAATGATTATAAATATTGGGGGGAAATTAAACCTGAAAATAATATCTATGAGTTGATCGAAAATCGCTCAAAAGCTCTGAAAGAGCATTACAATGATTTATTGTGGTTATACGGCCGGCTTTGCGATTATCGTTCTAAGAGAACATTATTTGGAATAGTGGAAAATTGGCTTACATTCAGCTTGGTAAGCCTTGATAGAATTATGGAAAGGACATTCCACCACTATTTTGACCTCGATGTTATAAAATGTGACGCAAATGAAGTTTTTGTTGATTTAGGGGCATATGTTGGGGATACTGTCAATGACTATTTAAGCAGTTATAGTGGTTATAAAAAAATCTATTGTTATGAAATTGTCCCTCATATCTTTCAAAAACTCAAACAAAATCTTGAACACCTTTCAAATGTTGAATTTTGTCTAAAGGGCGCGGGAGACAAAAATGGTATTATGTATGTTACAGATGAAGAGCCTGCAGACAGTATGCATAAGCTTTCAGACTCTGGACAGGTGGAGGTGCCGGTTGTAAAGCTTGATGATGATATTACAGAACCTGTATCTTTTATTAAGATGGATATTGAAGGCGGAGAACAAAACGCAATACTTGGTTGTAAGAATCACATTAAGGCAACACACCCAAAGCTTGCAATATCTGTATACCACAACAACGAAGATATTTGGAAATGCGCGCGTATGATAGATGAAATTGACCCTAGCTATAAGTT
>Ga0153949_1000303_pt1 | contig 17155 bp, 16 predicted proteins | sample TSNJ033MetaG_FD_104705 | JGI IMG/M metagenome (GOLD analysis project Ga0153949, IMG submission 104705) | Attine ant fungus gardens microbial communities from New Jersey, USA - TSNJ033 MetaG | ecosystem: Host-associated > Fungi > Mycelium > Unclassified | place: USA: New Jersey, Wharton State... | reverse complement strand
TTCCCTTATTCATGCGCTATGTTTCCGGTAATGTAATTGATGCTTCCACGATCAAGAGAACACTGCTGGAACTTAAGGGGATCGGTGTCGATGTCAAGTTTGCCCTTTTGGATGCCGGTTATTATAACGGCAAAAACGCGGATGCCTTATATGACGCAAAGGTGTCTTTTATAACCCGGGTTCACAGTAATAACAAGGTTTTTACTGAAGCAGTTAAGCTGCACCGCTCCAGGCTGGAAGAAAAGGAGAACCTTGTTCGTCATAACAGAAGTCTGTACTATATCAAGCAGATTGATGTTTTACTTGGCTCCAAATCCGACAAAAGAGCTTATGGCTATCTTTGTCTGGATCTTACGACTCAGTCAAAGGAACTGAAAAAGGTTGCCGCCAAAGCGGAAGATGAGGACGAGCCTTCAATCAATACCTATGAGCAGATGCAAGGGGCGGGGCTGTTCATGCTCGTTGCATCAAGGGCTGTTGCAAAAGAGAAAATCCTCTCGTTGTACTACACGCGCAATCAGGTGGAGGAAGTGTTCCGCATCGGTAAAGGTGATGGAAAAATGATTCCGCTTGATGTTCACAGTGAAGCCACATTGCGCGGACATTTACTGATGACACTTTTATCAACGGCGATCCTTAAAATACTTCAGGATCGCTTGCTGAAAACTGACTATTCACCTTCAGAGGTGTTTTCAGTTCTTAGTCGCCAGGCAGCGCTTATCTATCCTGACTCGTTGATTACAAGTGAACCGGTTAAAAGGATGAATGACATATATAATCACTTTCGGATAAAGTGTCCCGAGGAGATACCCTATATTCCAACGGAGGATGAATGCAATCGGATGTAGAGGGAATTACATAGCGGGAACTACGGATCATATACCTCCGCCTTTTCCGTCAGTCCCACTCTGTCATAAGCAATGGCCGCCGAACCATAGAAAGCAAGGCCAAGTGAATGCGTGGGCGTATGGAAGCAGGCCGCAGCCTGTCCACAGGCTCTTGCAGCAGCTTGCGCCGCAGGATTATCATCCAGTTCACGTGCCGCAGCATGGCATTCATTCAAAATGATATTCTTTACTTCCGGCAGCTTGACCTTCCCTTCAAACCATTGCCTGGCAGAATCCAGAGCCATACGCGGTCTCGGATCACCCAGACATTCCCTCTCAAATATCGGCAGAATATGATTTTCCGCATAATCCAGACACCATCCGGCAATGGTTTCCTTACTCTGGGTTTCAATCAATCTCATAAGCGATACAATATAGGGTGAATCCGCCTTACCCAACATCTTCCTTAGCTTTGGCATGATATTTTTTCTCCTGTTTCGTAATATTGCAATTTCGCACACTCCAATGTCGTAGTGTTTGAGGCTATGGCAATGATGCTTCCATAATTAATAGTCAATCTGGTAACTTTTCCCATCAGAAGCAGTGTAGGCATATTTTGCCCAAACTGATTCCTATGTGTACAGATTCCATTCCGGGCAATATTACATCGTCCCTTACGCAGCATCAGATGAAAAATATCTGATGCTCTTCTTTGCTTTCTGAATACAGGTTTTAAAAACAATCAGTACATTTACAAAAAAGCGTCATATACGGCAGGTCCTACCAATTAGATGAATACTGCTCCGGTGCTTCACCACGAACCGCAATCACATATGGTTCACTCGTAACTTCTTCCACTTCCTGCTCAAGGGTTACTGTAAAATGCCACTCATCTCCAAAGTCATACAGATACAAAAATTTAGAACCTGGCGTAAGATCGAGCTGGTCAAGAAACACGCTGTCCGCCCGTGGAGTGTCATCACACTGGGGAGAATAATAAACAGGCACATTACGCTTGCGCCCTTTTTCATCCATATAAAAAGCATATAGATGATCCTGGTCAAATGCAAAGGCGCATAAAATTTCACTGCTAAGCTCATCAAGGGTTGCTCCTGTACTAATCTGTATTTTCCGCCAGATACCTTTTCTATATCCGGTTGCAACCTTAAAAATATAGGATTTATTTGTTATTTTTCCTTCATTTGGAGGCGGTATGGTAATCTTGTTACCAAAATGAGCAGCAATGAAATCATCAATATTACACTCTACATCATCCATATCCTCATAGGAGTATTTTTCTCCGCATTTCGAACATTGAAGAGAGGATGTAAACAACTCGTCATCTTCTCTTATGTATAACTCATCACATCCACATACTTTACATTTCCCCACATATGTAACGCAGTTCATTTTCATACGAAAACACTCTTCAAACCATAATACCAGTTCTATCATTTCTTTTGAATAGCCTGTTATATTAACAATATAATCACATTCATCATCACCGCTATAACACATGAGCTCTTCTTCTACAACTGTAAAAAACTCTTCATGGCTAAAATAGATATCTGAAATAAATTTATTAATATCTACTACACCCTCATACTCTTGCTTCAAATATTCTGGAATACGCTTTTCTGCAATCGCTCTTTCAATCATATAGTTAATGATTGTCAAATCATCATATATATCTTCCATATTTGACACCTCCGCTTAAATCGTATGAATATAGCTTCATACATTTTCTTATCTTGATTGTGATTCATATGAATCAACTATAAAATGTTATTAAACCCATTATAAGCATCCTTTTTGCATAAATCAAATATTTTTTCTTAATTACCATCGGTTCATATTCTTATGATGCTTATCTACATATACCTTTTCCAATTCCTCAGGTGTAATAGAATAACAAAGCATCACATCATTCATATACATAAAAACATCACACATCTCTTCTATAAAATGTTGTCGTACTTCTCCATCATTTACAATCTTCTTATCACCATCCTTTTTAATAATATCTGCTGCTTCTCCAGCTTCAATTATCATCCAGAGTAACATATCCCTACCCTTTTCCGGAGATAACCCACCCCATTTATTCTTATATTTTTCTTGTAATTCTATCTGTATTGCCTGCATTTCTTTGAATCCAAAATCACTCATTATTTCAGTCTCCATTTCTTAGTATAAAAATAACCTCCGCCTCACACCAGTACCATAAATGTGGTACCGTGAACCGCGTCACTCCGGACGGATATTTTTCCCCCGTGTGCGTCCACAATACTCTTCGCAATGGCAAGACCGAGACCATAGCCTTCAGCAGACCGTGATTTATCGGCGCGATAGAAACGGTCAAAAACATGTTCCAGATCAGCTGCTGCCATGTAAGAGCCCTGATTGTGAACAGTAAGAGCCGCTTTCGATTGTCTTGTCTCCAGGGATAGGGTGACAACGCCCTTTTCCTCTGAATATTTGACAGCGTTGTCCAGCAGGATTCCAATCAACTGCTTTAACTGTGCTTCATTCCCTGCTATATAAATATCGGACGCAATCTCTGTGGTTGTAAGTAAGACGCCCCGCTCAAACGCCACTGATTCAAATGCGAGAGCGGTGCTGATTACAATGTCACTTAAGTTTACCTTGCTGTAAATAACTGATAACTCCGTATCATCAGCCTTGGCCAGAAAAAGCAGGCTGTCAACGAGCTTTTTCATCCTTGTAGCTTCGGCTCCGGTATTTTCAATCCAATTCATCTGCTGCTCCACTGTGCTTAAACGATTCGCTTTTAATATTCCCGTATTTGCCAGTATCACAGTGAGTGGGGTTTTCAGTTCATGAGAAGCGTCTGCCACAAACCTCCGCTGCTGCTCCCAGGCTCTCTCTACCGGGCGCAGCGCCCACATTGACAGATATAGGCTGATGAAAAAAAACGCAATAAGTGCCGCCGCGCAGGAAAAAATCAAAGTTACCACAGTATTCTCCAGTGTCTTGAGGTCATCGCTAATGTCGATAAAAGCGATTTTTGTTTCTTTTCCTTTATTACTTATCATATATCGAAGGTTATAGTCTCTGAGAATTCTTTGCTTACTCTCGGAAGACAACGCTTTCTCTATGATCAGGCTTAACTGTTCGTCTGAGATACTGATATTTTCTGCGGATAAGAGCTCTCGTCCGCCGTTTTGATCTATCGATACGACAAAGAGAGTGCTTGCCGTAAAATCATTTGAACGCGGCTGCCCGATTTCAAATTTAGGCGGCTTCTGATTATCCTTTTTCTCCAGTGCCATCTGTAACGATTGATTGCTTTCTTCCTGTAATTGCCTGTGTGTGGAGGCAAATTGGGCGAAAAAGACGATGATCAGCACAGCAAAGACCAACAGCATATTGATGAATATAAACTTTTTCCTCAATGACTTTATCATTTCGTTTTTTCCTCAATCCGGTAACCAACCTTGCGGATAGTTTCGATACCTGCTTTAGAATTCAGGTAAAAGAATTTTTTGCGTAAAAATGAGATGTACGCCTCAACATTATTATCCTCCGCGTCTGATTCCGCTCCCCATACCTTTGTAATCAAATCTTCTTTTGGTGTTATGATTTTGGGATTAAGCATAAGTATACGAAGCACCTCATATTCCTTGAAGCCGAGATGTATAGACTTTGCTCCGCAGTGCAGTGTGTTGGTGGAAAGGTTCAGCTTAAGATCTGAAAATGTAAGCTCCTCTATTACTACTTCACCCTGTCGGCGGGACAGAGCGCGGACGCGGGCCAGCAGTTCCTCCGGAACAAAAGGCTTTGTCATGTAATCATCTGCTCCGTGGTCAAGCCCATACACCTTGTCAAGGGTTTCATCCTTCGCAGTCAGCATTATGACCGGTGTTGCATTTTTTGCATCACGCATTTTTTTTACCACCTCGAACCCGGTCAGCCCCGGCAGCATAACATCCAGGACGACAACATCATATTGTCCGCTCATAGCATAATCGAAACCATCGGGACCATTGTATACCAAATCCACGGTGTATTTTTGCTCTTTCATAATCTGCCCCAATGCCTGCGCGAGGCGGATTTCATCCTCTACAATCAGTATATTCATCAGCAATGCTCTCCTATCTTCATTCTACTCAATATAACACATCCGATACAGCGTTTCAACAGACTTCACGGGATATTGAAACACCATTTTATTATGATATTGTGCTCACATACTATCATAAATGTCTGAAATTAGTCTGAATCCATTTTTTCAGAGTGATTTCAGTAACCGCTGTTACAATAAAGCCATATCAAACAACCTGCCGTCACACTAACAGGTTAAAAAAGTAAAGGAGGATCGTCATGGGCGAATCAATTTTTGTAATATACGAAAAATATATTCTTACAGAGAAAAATAAATCAAGATGGAAAGGAGGTCATCGCAAATGCTTAATACATTAACAAGCAGTATGATACAACAAACGCTTACCCTGTCCAGTGTGCTGCTTTGTACACTTACCTCCCTGATCCTGGGGCTTGGTGTCGCGTATGTATATATGGCAGAGAAAAAATACAGTAAGGGCTTCGCCGTAACTCTGGCTCTGCTGCCTGCCATGGTGCAGATTGTGATAATGCTGGTCAATGGTAATCTTGGTACCGGCGTTGCAGTGGCAGGCGCTTTCAGTCTTATCCGGTTCCGCTCAGTGGCGGGAAGTGCAAAGGATATCGGGACAATATTTTTTGCTATGGCCATTGGCCTTGCAACCGGTATGGGATACCTGTTCTATGCGGTTTTTTTCTTCCTTGTAATCGGTTTTGTAAACCTTTTACTGACCCGCAGTAAATTTGGTGAAGGCAGGCAGGATATACGGATACTCCGTGTAACAATACCTGAGAATCTGGATTATGAGGGACTGTTTGATGACCTGCTGGCACAGTATACCCACAGTGCGGAGCTTGACCAGGTGAAAACCACCCATATGGGAAGCCTGTACGAACTCAGCTACAATATACAGCTCAAAACACCTGTTATACCAAAAAAGTTCCTGGATGAAATGCGGTGCCGCAACGGCAATCTGAACATCGTGTGCAGCCGCCCTCAGTCTCCAAAAGATGAATTGTAAGAAAAGGATAATATAATAAGGGTAATATATTTAAGATAATATAGTTAAGATAATATAAATAAGATAATATAATTAAGAAAGGAAATGATAATATGAAATGTAAAATATTTTCAACAACATTAGCAATACTGTTACTGATCGGTTCCATAACCGGCTGCTCAGATGCTGATTATTCCGCTAATAGCACCGAATCTGCGGCTGCAGACGATACTATTGATTTATCCGCTTCCCCGGCCATAACCATAGAAACGCCTTCTATATCAACCAGCGTCAGCGATATCACTGAAAAGTGGAAAGACGAGGATACAAACAACACATGGAATGCCTCCACAGCCACGCAAATCACACTGACAGGTTCCACTGCAGCGATATCCGGCAGCGGCGCATCGATATCCGGTGGTACGGTGACCATTACCCAGGCCGGAACCTATGTGGTCAGCGGTACATTGTCAAAAGGGCAGATACTTGTAAACGCTGCAAAAGATGACCTTGTACGGCTGGTACTAAACGGCGTTGATATCACAGCCGACACAAATGCTGCAATCTGCGCCGCACAGGCCAATAAACTGGTTCTCATACTTGCAGACGGCAGTACAAACATAGTTGCAGACACCGATTCCTACACTTATGCGGATATTGAAAAAGAAGAACCGAACGCGGCTATATTCAGCAAGTGCGATCTGTCGATAAATGGTACAGGCTCGCTTACAGTCATTGGCAGCTTTAACCATGGTATCGCCACAAAGGACGATCTGGTCATTGCTGGCGGCAATATCACAGTAACTGCAGTAAACTGCGCTATCCGCGGCAAGGATTCTATAACAATATTGGACGGCACATTTGATCTACTTTCCAGAGACGGCGACGGATTGAAAGCAGCAAACGATACCGATGCCGAAAAGGGCTGGATTCATATAAAAGGCGGCACATTTAACATTACGGCATACCATGACGGCATTCAGGCGTACACCACGCTGCTGATAAACGATGGCACATTCCATATCACCACCGGAGGCGGCTGGCCGGGAGGCAGTCTGAAAAGAGGCTCTCACGCGATGACGAACGACGGCGTCATATCAGGAACCAATCCCATCGATGGAAGCTACAAAGGGTTAAAAGCAGATGGAGGGATTGTGATAAACGGCGGTACATTCACTATTTCGTCCTACGACGACTCTGTACACACAAATGGTGATATCACCATAAACGGCGGAAATCTGACAGCCCAGTCCGGTGATGACGGCATACACGCCGATAGTACGGTGACTATAAACGATGGGATCATTGACATAAAAAACAGCTACGAAGGCATAGAAGGAGCATTCATCAATCTTAACGGTGGTAAAATAAGCGTTTGCTCCACAGATGACGGCATCAATATCAACAGCTCGTCCGGTCTCCTGACAATCAGCGGCGGTAATATCTACGTGAACGCAGGCGGCGATGGTATCGACGCAAACGGCAGCATTGTTATGACAGGCGGCACTGTTTATGTTGACGGCCCCACCGCCAGCCAGGACGGAGCAATCGACTACGCAGGAAAATTTAATATCAGCGGCGGCACTTTAATCGCAGCAGGCCTTAGCGGAAATCAAGCACCCAGTGCAACATCCGAGCAACCCATAATCATGCTATATTACACCTCCACACAAAGCGCCGGTACAGAAATCAGCCTCAAATCGGCAGACGGCACAGCGCTTATAAGCTACTCACCGGAAAAGAATTACTCCTCTGTAGTGATCAGCAGTCCGGATATGAAGCTGAATGAAACTTATACCGTATATAGCAACGGCAGTAAGCTCTGTGATGTAACACTTGCCTCCAACGTGACCAGCATATCTGACACAGGTGCGGCAGCTGCGGCCAGAGAGCAAGGCGGTCCGGGTGGACAAGATGGCCGGGGTGGTCAGAGCGGCTCAGGCAGCAGACAAGGCAGACCATAAACAGTCAAATACCCCCAGCAAGCTGCGGGGTATTTTCTAATTGGACACATCTACATAATGCTGTGCCTGGGCGTGCCAGAGCGCGGCATAAAGACCGTCAGCATCAGAGAGCAGTTCATCATGCCCGCCGCGCTGCACAAGCTCCCCCTTATCAAACACGGCGATATCGTGACAGAAACGGCAGGAGGACAGACGATGTGAGATAAACACCGCTGTTTTAGAGCCAATCGTCTTGTCAAAGGTAGAATACACTTCAAATTCTGCGATAGGATCCAACGCGGCAGTGGGTTCATCCAGAACGATCATTCCCGCATTCTTATACAAAGCACGAGCCAGTGCTATTTTTTGCGCCTCTCCTCCTGAAATCTGCACGCCGTCCTCGTCAAAGTCCTTATAAAGCACAGTGTCCAATCCCAGCGGAAGCTTTTCCAGCCGTTGGCCAAATCCCGCGTCCTGCAGACAACGCAGCACCTTCTCTTTATCCGGCTTGTTGGAAATGGCCACATTTTCCCCTATTGTCAGGGGAAATAGCTTAAAATCCTGAAACACAACGGAAAACAATCGGCGATATGTCTGAAAATCATACTCCTGTATGTTCACGCCGTTGAGTAATATCTCGCCTTCTGTAGGATCATACAAACAGCAGAGCAGCTTAATCATTGTTGTCTTCCCGCTGCCGTTCAGACCCACCACTGCCACTCTCCTGTTTGCCTCCAGTCTCATATTCAGGTTTTTCAGCGCATAGGTTTGTGTACCAGGATAGCGGAAGCTGACATTACGAAATTCAAAACAATATTCCCCTTTCTCCGGCAGAGGTTTGCTCCCTTTGACCAGTACATCAGACAAATCTAAATAATCAAGCAATGGCTTAATATACGCAGCGTTGTTATACGCACGTCCTAAATCGCTTGAAAGTACCGTCACAGCTGTCACCAACGCAGTCACCGCTCCTACATACTGTACCACATCCCCTACTGCATACATACCCGCAAGGGCCCGCAAGCCAATAAGCAAATAAACCGCTCCCCCTGCCACAGCCATTCCGGCGGCAGAAAAGCCACTGAGGCGACCTTCAAAGAAGAAAAAGCGCAGCCAGCTTTTCACATTATAGCTGATAGAAAAAATATGCTCCATCATTTTACCCTGATGATACAAACGGATGTCCTTTGCAGCCTTCTCTGCTCCCATATAATCATCGTAATAAGCAGCGGCTGTATTGGATTTTGCGTTTTCCTGAAAAACATCCTCCAGCACCTTCTCTTCCTTTCGCCGATACAAGGTATTTAACACCAGCATTACAATAACCAACAATACCAGCAGCAGTGCAGCATAATGTGTAGTGGCAAAGGTGGGGTCATAAACCCCATTGCTATGAAACATTCCCACAAGCAGTACACACGCAAATAGCAATGAGAGCAGATTGGCAGATAACGACTGTGATGTCCAGTACAAATTAATCAATCCCAATCCGTTCCCGCGGGCTTTTGTATCCATAACTGCCAGCTGTTCAGAAATCTCACTGTTTTCCGTGTGTGGAAAATCCATTTTCGCAAATTGCTCAGCTTCCATGCCCAGCATATCGGCATAAGCTAACCAAAAAGTGGACAAATCCACCTCTCGGGTCAATAGGGATTTCACTGTAGAAAAAGCAAAACCAAGCAATACTGTTAACGCGGCGCAGAGCGTAATCGCAGAAACATTCCGGCTCCCCGTAAGCTCATTAAGAATACGAGCAGAAAAGAAAAGCTGCATCATTGGCACAAATGCTGTAATAAATGACTGTCCTAAAAGTGCCGGCAAATAAGATGGAGACAAGCGCATCATCACGCGAAAGCCTTGCAGCATCCATTTTACATTATCCATAAAACGGGGTTTCTTATCTTTGTTCTCCATCAAACCTGTCCCCCTCTGTTGTTTTCATGAAGCGCAATACTATCTGCGCTCGTTACATTGTTTTCCTGATAATAACTGGCCTGGGTTTCAAACATGTGAGCGTAAATCCCCCCAAGTCTCATCAATTCATCGTGAGTACCCATCTCTGCGATGGAATCCTTTTCTGCTGCGCCGTCAATTAAAATGATACGGTCGCAAAATCGAGTGCTTGCAAGACGATGGGAAATATATACGCTGGTCTTACCTTGTGTCAGCTCCGCATATTTTTGATATACCTGGTTTTCCGCCAACGGATCCAACGCAGCTGTGGGCTCGTCCAATAAAATAACCGGCGCATCCTTGTATAATGCCCGTGCCATTACCAGCTTTTGCTTTTCGCCTCCGGAAAGCTCAATTGCATCAGCATTTACTGCACGGACGAGCATTGTTTTTTCTTTTTCCGGCAGACTGTTTACCTTATCACGCAACCCAACCATTTCCAGACATCTGGCTACTTTAGCATCGTCTGTTAAATCCGGCGGCTGCTGACTGACGTTGCCTGCAATGTCTGTAGAAATCAAGTGGATATCTTGAAACACAGGGGAAAACTGGGTGAACAATTCATCACGATTGTAAGCGGACAGCGGTCTGCCCCCATAGGAAACCTGACCTTGTGTGGGAAGATACAGACCACAAAGTAACTTCACAAATGTGGTTTTTCCTGCGCCATTGGCACCCACTACCGCCAGACTTTCGCCCGGACGTATGGTGAGATTTACATGGCGTAACGCGAATTTTTCCGCTTTCGGGTATGTATAGCTGACATTTTCAAACCGTATTTCCGGCGGTAATGCTTCGTTTTCCGGCAGCGGCGCGCCCATCCCCGTATTCATGCGGTCTGGATATTCCAGCATGGCCTGCATATCCCACATTTCCACAGCAGACTTCGCCAAATCACTGGCAGCTGTCAAAATACCTGAAATCCAACCACCCAAGGCACCAATTGCTGCAAATACAAAAACAAACTCACCCAACTCCATCTTGTTTTGCAACAGAAGTGTAATTAACAAGCCATATGCGATACCGTCACGCAGTAAAATCATCCCACCATCTATCAGATTTGCCTGCATTTGTTTGGTCAATGCATCTTTCTCTGCCTTACGGTTTTGTCTGCGCAGCGTATGTAACAAATCACTTAGCCAAGGAAACGCGCCGTACATACGGATGTCCTTGGCGGACGAGGGATCTCGCATGGTATCCTGCAAGGCTAAATATTTACGGTTAAGCTTCCCACGCTCTTCCCGGGTGGACTCATTATACTTACGAGAACGCCCAAGCGCCCACCAGTTGACCCCTGCGCATAACAACAGCACAAGCAAAATAAGGGGATTGACTCGTGCAATTACACTGGTATAGAGCAGAAATCCAAATACATTTGAAAGCAACTGTACAAGTGTACGAGGAATGTTCATTGCCAATGTATGATTGCTCTGCACCGCCTTTTCCGCTTTATCCATAACCGTCTTGAAATCAGGATGCTCCAACTGTTCATAGTCCATATAGATTTGCTTGGACAGCGTTTTAAACATGAATGCAAAAATACCCGTAGTACCAATACATTCATCAACAATACTATCCGTGAAACTCTTACAGTACTGCAGCGCCACCATCAATAACGCCAAACCGCCTACCACGAGCAGGAAATAGGAAGCGTCCGATTGCTGCTCAATCAAATCAATGACAATCTTCGGCATATATATTCCCGCAAATGGCAATGCCACGCGAAACACGACTGCCAATGCGCAGCAAACCATCAGTGATTTTCGTACCTGCCAATATGCTGATAAAGAAACCTTCACGGCATTCCAAATCCTACCGCGGGATTTTTGTGTTTCTATCATTGTACTATCTTCCTTTTTGCTATAATATTTTATTGTTCAGAACTCTTGATACAGCCAACAGGCGCCGCATAGACCATGAACTCCTCTTCCCCGTCCAACGCAAACATCTTGTTGCAGATATTACTATCAAAAGCCGCAATTGCACATGTCCCGACACCTAAAGCCGTACATGCAAGATATAGATTTTGACCGACATGTCCGGCATCCATCAGCGCCGGACGATGTGCATAAATACCATAATCAGCTTATAAATGGTGCCAATGACGCCAGACTCTTGAAATCCCCTCTCTTCATAAGTTTTTCTGCGATTTTTTTACAGCCTGCTTCACTAAGAAACGGAAACAATCCTGCTACTTTGCAGTCTGTATCTGTATCCGTTAATTTGTCAACCACTTCATCCAAAAACTCCGTCTGCAAAAAAGGAGCCAGACTAATTACCTCATTCATATTGAATTCTTCTTTTTCCATAATATCCTTAGCCAGCTTCGTCAGGCTCTCATCAGTCAAGAAGGGTGCCAGAACTAAAATTCCTTTAAAGTCTGCTCTCAAATTATCGCTCTCAGCAAGTTCCTCTAATAATTCTTCGGTTAGGTAAGGCGCCAGGGCAGCTAATTGGCTAATATTGATTTCAGTTTCAGCTACAATACCTCTTACAATTTTATCCAGAGTCTTGTCAGACAAAAACGGCGCTAACTTCACGATATCCCCGTAATCTCCCTCTGTAACAGGATTTTCAGCAAGCTGATCCAATATTTCTTCACTTAAGAAAGGAGCTAATATTATCACATCCTTCAGGCATAAATGATCCTGGTCACGTATGATACCTTCCAATATACCTTCTGTCTGCTCAGGCTTCAAAAGAGGAGCTATTTCTCCCATTTCTTGTATACTGATATCCGGAATCTCTCCTTCTGCTTCAGCATCCATGACTTTCTTAATTACTTTCGTTTCCTTGGATTCACCCAGTAAATCGTCAATACTACACTCGAATATGTCAGCGAGCTCACTTAATTTTGAGATATCCGGCATAGCATTTCCCCGCTCCCAATTGGATACAGCCTGATAACTTACTCCCATCATATCCGCCAGATTCATTTGTGTCATATTTTTCTTTATTCTTAATTCTTTGATCCTTTTTGCTATCTGCATCGTTTTAAATATCATTTTTTTCCTTTCGCGATAAAAGTTTATTTGGGTTGTGCGAACCGGTTTCGCTCTTGCAGGCAAAGTATAACATAATAATCTGACTATAAGCAATCAAGTATTAGTTGAGTTTATAAGTATATAAACTCAAGTAAAATGAGAGTTCGGACTTATGTTCATATGTTCCATCCTGAATATTCTTAATGATAATATCGTGCATACTCATCTCCTTATTTATATTTATTTTCCAGACAAAAGACTATATGGATTCACTATAAATGCTGAATCAATTATTCTGGTATGCTTTGTATTTTCCTGAATACTATAATATCATGGCATTTTCTGGCAGACAATACCAAATACAGATGATTTTCTTTTCCTAAACCTTGAAATATCAAGCCTGAGAACCTATTTCTTTACATAACGAAAATCTTAACATAATGATTATTATGTTAAGATTTATATAATAAACAGCAGATTAAAACTAATATGTAACGTCATGTTTCCGTCACGTTTGAAGAGTTTAATGTCCAAAGTAAGGCGAAGAGGGAATGAGCGCCATACGCTTTAGAATCCCACTTATTTTCGCATTGCTTTTCTTAGTATTATAACGGCAAACAGCAGAATCATGACAACCAAACTGCAAACAATGAATATCCTTTTCAAAATACCAGCGATACTGCCCGTCATAACAGCCCACGCGGGCAAAAGGGGGTAATTCTTAAGCATTGCGAAAATCCCAATATTCTCAATCCAATCAAATAACATTGCCAACACTGGTACTGTTAAAAGCAATTTTACTGCGCTTTTGTGTATAGTGTATTTTCCCATTAAGGCAATCCAGCCAAAATAACAGAGCATGTAAGTGAATGGAAATGGGAAATCAAGGGGCAGTAGCTTCGTAATATAAAAAGAGCGGCCATCATTACCCAGTGCCGACAATAGATCGTAAGCCCTGGTCGCTGTGTATCCAAATTCAAAATCAAGTACATTGGCGCCATTGGTGATTTGCAATAGACCTGCAACTCCCACATCTGTATAATTGATCAAAATATAAAATACCGCGAAAAGGGCAGTAAACAATAGTGCCTTCATCCATGTAATTCTTTCTATAAACTGATTCAATAAAATCCTCCTTTACGCTATCCCAGACAGGAAGCATTTTGATATTCTTATTTTTCACCTGGATACGATCCTATAACCGACCCATATTGCAGAATATGTCCCTCCATGGCAGCTAACAGGTCTTTTTTTCCGGAAGAAGCTTCTAAATCCAGCATAGTGTCCAGTACAAAAACATGGAATTGATAGCGATGGCTTCCAAACGGTGGCTTTGGTCCTCGGTAACGGTGAACTCCAAAACCGACACCCTGGAGAGCGTCGCCCAGCTCCTGAACTGTGGTTCCATGGGGAATTCCTTCTGGTATCTGATTCTGGGGTGGGATGTTCCAGATGGTCCAGTGATTGTATACTCCTATAACAGGAATGTCCAAGTCATCCATAATGATAGCAATGGACACGGCTTTTTCCGAAAGGTTTTCAAATACCAGTTTAGGTGATCTGTCTTCGCCGTTTCCCGTGAATTGTTCTGGTATTATGCCGTCCACAAAAGACGGACTTGTCACGATCAGTTCATCATAGTCGCTATTATTTAGAAGTATACGACGATTTACCCTCACAAATAGCAGTACACTTGCCAGGACAATGATTCCACTTATCACAATTATCATTCGTTTTTTACCTTTCATATACTTTCCACCATTCATTCACTTTCTCTCATTCATCTGTTTTCCTCACGCAGTGCTCGGCGTATGCGGCTCAAAGACACTGGCGTGATTCCGATATATGACGCGATGTGTGTCTGACTGACACGCTCCTCAATGTTGGGAATCCGCCTCTTCAGGTCAAGATAACGTTCAGTTGCGCTCATGGACAGCAATGCATTTTCCCTTAGCAGCTTTTCCTGCAAAGTATTTTCCAGGATTCCCACATAGACGCTAAGCAGGGCAGGCTCCTTCTCCATGACTTGCTGCACTTTGCCGTAGTCCAGGGTTAGCGTCAGACACTCCTCCACCGCCTCAAAGCAGCAAAGGCTGGGCCGCTTAATCATCACAAAGTCTGTGCTGAAAAAACTGTTCTCTTGCAAAAACATGTGTGTAATATCATTGCCTGATACATCCAGATGATATTTTCGAACCAGCCCCTGCAGCAGGATGTAGAGAATATTGCTCTCCTCTCCTGCGTCAATCATCAAGTCACCCTTGTGAAATACACAGACAGTACCAATGGCAAAGAGTTCCTTAAGTGCAGATGCAGGAATCGGTGCCTTGGTATAATTTCGGATAATTGCCTGGATTTGTTCCAGATATTGCTGCATAATGATTCTCCTTTTTAGAATAATAGTAACAGTTCAGCCACCACTATCCCACGAGGTGTTTTGTACGTTTTTTTGCACAAAATCCCGAAGGTAGCAAGCGCCAAATCACATGTTCTTTGTGATTTGTGTGCATCATTGTAACTGTTTAGCCGCCAGGTTGAACTGTTACGAATAATATCCATTCTACCGTAAGATACCTGGTTTGTCATTAACATAGGATAAGTAAAATATTACTTTAAAATTTATGATTGACATTGGAGTGCGCTCTAATGATATGATGCTATTACGTAATACAACACATAATGAAAGAGGGAGAAGCAAATGGAGTGGACGATTGACCAGATTGCGAAGGAAACTGGAATATCAAAAGATTCCTTACGCTATTATGATAAGTTAGGGATGATATCACCTAAACGCCGCGAAAATGGGTATCGCTGTTATGATGACGATGATTTGGTCGCATTGCAATATGTCACAGTTATGAAATATGCGCAGTTTACGCTATCTGATATCAAAGCAATACTCGGTCTGTCCTGCGACCAGCCAACTACAGAGTGCAATGAAACCGGTAAAAGGATATTAACTTCCAAAGTGACAGAACTCAAACAAATTATAGCGAACTATCAAAATATCATCCGCTTGTTGGATGAGCTTCTTCCAATGATAGACGGGGTGGAGGTATACTCCTCTAATCAAGAACGGATCGAAGCATATGTTAAGCAAGTGTATGAGGACATTCGTCAGTCTAGTGTAATAACTAGTACCGCACAATTTAATAATAAGGAAGATAAGGAGTAAAATTATGTCAACTATCTTTTGTTTTTCTTCAACAGGCAACAGTCTCTATGCAGCAAAATGCATTGCCGAAAAGACAAACGCCGATGTCTTGTCCATGAGTAAGCCTGTAACGAGTTGTTCAGACGATGTCATTGGCTTTGTATTTCCGGTGTATTTTTGGGGATTGCCTAAAATTGTATCAAAATTTGTTTCAAATTTGGAAATTCAAAACAAAGATGCATATATCTTTGCCGTAACCACATATGGCGGAGCAGCTTATGGTGTGACCGGTTCGTTGAATCAACTACTCATGCCCAAAGGGGTATCTCTGCAATACCGCAACAAGATTAAGTGTGTGGAAAACTACACACCTATGTACAAAATTAATAACACACAGGAGGTTCATCAAAAAACGGAAGCAGCGATAAAAATCACCGTGGATGATATCCTTAGAAAAAAGAAAAACAAGCCTGAGTTTTATACATTTATCAACACGATATCCTATAGCGCGTTTCCGGCACAAAAAGATGATTGTGATAAAAACTTCGTTATTCAGTCGAACTGTACCAACTGCGGATGCTGTGCTGCAATATGTCCTGTCGGTAATATAACCATGCAAAACGAACATCCAACATTTCAACACCATTGTGAACATTGTCTGGCATGTGTACATGTCTGCCCGGCAAGCGCGATACAATGGAAATCAAAGCCAAAGGACAAAGGCAGATACCGCAATCCTAATGTGGGGCAAAAAGAACTTACGGAATTCTGTGGTGTTGCCATGCAATGTGAATCATAATTAAAGTGCATCCAGCCAAACTGTACCCACTGTGATTGTGCTGTCACGCAGAGATTTTGACCGACATGCCCGGCATTAATCAGCTGACTTTGCAACTTTTATATTAATGTCAGAAACAGATCCTCCTTCCAAAAAAAAAGGCGCAATACGATAGCTTTTCACCGTAGGTGCTTTTTTTTCTTTCAAAAATCCCATCATAAGCTCTATCGCTTTCACTCCGATTGCTGCTTCATCCTGTTTAATATGCGTGAAGAAGTATTCCGACGCATGTTCATAATCTTCGTCAAAGCATATAATGGAGATATCCTCCGGGATTCTTTTACCAAGCTTATTCAAAACATAAACCGTGTCAGCCATAAGCCCATATTCTAAAACGGCCAACGCTGTTAGTTCCGGATTTTCATTCAGATAGTT
>Ga0153949_1000298_pt1 | contig 17246 bp, 19 predicted proteins | sample TSNJ033MetaG_FD_104705 | JGI IMG/M metagenome (GOLD analysis project Ga0153949, IMG submission 104705) | Attine ant fungus gardens microbial communities from New Jersey, USA - TSNJ033 MetaG | ecosystem: Host-associated > Fungi > Mycelium > Unclassified | place: USA: New Jersey, Wharton State... | reverse complement strand
CCGCGCTTGAATTCATGATGCTCGTATCATTGGTCAAAAGGATCTCTCTAAGTATAAGTTGCAACGGGTATTTGGCCCGGTCCTTTAAGTAAATCATCGCGGGGAACCATGAGTTCCAGATGGCCACCGCGTAGTACAGCACAATGACGGCGATGACGGCCTTAGATAAGGGCAAAATAATCCTGACCATGATTACCAAATCACTGGCGCCGTCAATTCTCGCCGCTTCCTCAAGGCTGTCCGGCACCTCCATAAACGACGTTCTCATAATGATCAGATTAAAGACAGATATGGCACTTGGAATAATTACAGCCCACCTGGAATCGTAAAGCCCCAAATTCCGGACCATCATGTAGGTGGGCATCATCCCGCCGTTAAACAGCATGGTGAATGATATAAACAGCATCACCCGGTTGCGGTAGCGGAATGATTTCCGTGAGAGGCAATAGGCGCCGATAATGGTGAGCAGGGTGCTTATCACTGTGCCCGCTACCACATAAAACGCCGTATTGAGGTAGCCCGACAGGATATTGGGGCTATTGAGGACAATCTTATACCCCTCAAGCGTCGGCGCTCCGGCGGGCCACAATATGATCCCTGTCTTTCTCCCAAGCTCCACAGGATCTGAAAAAGACGCAAAGACCACATGGAGTATGGGCGCCAAAAAGACAAAACCAATCAGGCATAAGAAGAGCACGTTACATACTTCAAAAACCCTTCTGCTGGGCGATTTTTTGTTTAACACAATATTCCTCCTTTCTCTATATATGTACCCAGGTTAGAACAGGCTGGTTTCCGAGTACTTCCGGCTTATGGCATTGGTGATGACCAGCAGCGCCGTGTTAATCACGGAATTGAAGAATCCCACCGCGGTACTGTAGCCGTAGTTAAATTCCTGCAGGCCCTTCCGGTATACATAGCTTGAAATAACATCGGCGGTTTCATAGGTCGCCGGGCTATAGAGGAGGATGATCTTTTCATATCCGACAGCAAGCATACTCCCCATCCGCAAAATGAGCATGATGATGATGGTGGACGCAATCCCCGGCAGCGTGACATGCCAAACCTGCCGCAGCCTGCCTGCCCCGTCAAGCGCGGCGGCTTCGTAGAGCTCCTGGTCAACGGAGGAAAGGGTGGCCAAATAAATAATACTGCTAAAGCCGACGGATTGCCAAATGTTGGAGGCCACATAGATCGTGCGGAAATTGCCCGCCTGGCCCAAAAGGTTTTTCCGCTCTCCTCCCAGGGCCACAAATAGGTCTGTAATGACCCCCTCGGAGGAGGTGAAATCCGCGATGATGCCGCAGATAATAACCATTGAGATAAAATAAGGCATATAGCTTATGGTCTGTACGGTCCTCTTAAATACCTTGCCCCGCAGCTCATTGAGCAGCAGTGCGAAGAGTATGGGGGCCGGGAAGCCCCAAAGCAAATCCAGAACGCTGATCATCACGGTATTTCTCATCAGCCGGCCGAAATATGTACTGCCAAAGAAATCCGCAAAATGCTTTAGCCCCACCCAGGGGCTTCCAAAAATGCCCCCCTTTGGCGTAAAGTTTTGAAACGCCATCACGAGGCCGGTCATTGGTATATAGCTAAAGATGACGAAATAGACAATCACCGGGATTAACAAGAAGTAGATCATCTTGTTTCTCTTGAAATCTTGAACAAGTTTCGTAATGACTCCTCCTTATCCAGAGCTTGTAATAAAGAGCCAGGCTGCCTGCAACAGACAGCCTGCTCCTTGAACCGGTCTCAGCGTGCGCTGTACCTGTCTAGTGCCGCTTGACGAACCGCGATGGCCCCGTCAAGCCCCATGGACTTAATTGTCTCCACATACTCATCAAATTTATCAAGGGACTCCGCGCCAATGATAAACTTTGTGGTCATTTCAGTGGCATAGGTGTCGATGTCGCCCATGATCCGGCTGAATTCGCTGCCCTCTTCGGCAGTCATGGAAACATCGGACGGCATCACCCATTCCGCATCAGAGCTTTCCGCCCAAATCACGTTGATGGCTTCTAAAGCGTCATCTTCAAGCCCTACCAGCTCTCTCTCCCAGTAATATTTTCCGCCGGGCATTCCCGCGTAGGTGTATTTATCCCTTGCGTCGGCGACAGATAAGCCGTCGGGGTTATTCAGAATCATATCGTTGGGTATAGGCTTGCCATCCACCATTTCAAAGGTTTCCCCTTCAATCCCATAGGCCAACAGCAGGGAAGCTTCATCTGTCGTAATATAGTCAAACCACTTGGCGGCCAATTCAACATCTTCACAGGCGGTTGTAATGGAGGCATTGGCGCCAACCTCATTGCTGCGCATGCCCAAATGCAACTGGTCGCCCACTTCCTTGACCGGATAGGGAACCGCTACCCAATGCATATTTTCGTCCCCTGCCATCATCTTATGAAGGGGCAGGAGGGCATAGCTGTCAGGCATAGCGCCTGTTTTGCCTGTGTTCACCAGTTCATCGGGGGCAAGCAGGTCATTCCTAGCGTAGTAGTCTGGGTCAATAAGGCCTTCACTGTACCACTGCGCCAGCATAGTAATATATTCCCGATATCCTTCCTCTGCCGGTCCATACTTGACCTGTCCGTCTTCCTGATAGAAACCGGTGTTGGGACTTGTGCCCAAATGCATAACGCCATATCCGGCCGAAAGCACGCCAAAGAAATCCGTGCCGCGGTTGTGAATCCAAAGAGGAGCTGTCGCTCCCTTTTCTTCCTTAAAGGCGGTAAGCATCTCATGCCAATCATCATACGTAACAGGGATATCAAGGCCTAAATCATCCAGCCAATCCTTCCTTACAGCCGTACCGTACCAGGGACCTTGCTTGGGAGTGCTGAGAGCATGATAGCTTAGGATATTGCCGCTGTCGGTAATAGTACCCTTCTCAACCTCTTTGTTCCTGTGCCGCATTTCATTGTAGTTAGGGGAATATTCCTCAATGATATCATTTAAACGGATTATTACATCATCTTCATAGGCCTTTTCGAGACCGCCTGAATAAAAATCCTTGAGGCCGAAAAAGATGTCGGGATACTCGCCGGATGAAATAAGCAGGTTAAAGTTTTCCTGCTCCTGGCCAATTGCGGGATGGAGCCATTCAATGTGCACATTTGTGCGCGCCTCCAACTCCTGTATTGCCAGCACGTCATTCAAAGAAGTGATGCCCGCCTGCGTAGACTGAACCATGCGCGTCCAAACCGTAAGCGTCACCGTTTCCTCCGTCAGCGGAAGCGCCTCACCGCCCGGTTCCGCCGGGGCCTGGGACGGTTCAGAGGTGCCCGTGTCCCCCTCGCCCTGTGACGAGCTCTGCCCGTCATCGTTGCCTGCGCACGCGCTGAATATGGCCAGGCACATTATTAACGACAATAAAACTGCCACCAGCTTTTTTGCATTTTTCAATATTCCCTACCTCCAGTATAATATGGACCTTGCTTTTATAATAAGGTAAAAGCGTCACGCTATACAATGGATAGAATCTCTTTGCGGAAAAGTCAAAAAAATGAACAGCCCCTTCTCGGCTTACGGCGGGCATTTGCGCCCGGGTGTACAAATTTTGTCCCACCTCCCCCGCAAAAAGTGTCCCAATATATAGATTGACTTCACAAACAAAAGTTACTATGATGATAGCATAGAAAAACCAAAGAGAGGGTAACCGGTTGAGCGATGAAGCGATTCTTATCCAGATACAGAATAAGCAAAACCTTCTTGACGTGGGTTTTGTCATATATTGTCGTTCTTGTCCTTCCTATCACTGTGAGCTCTTTCCTTTACAGGTCATCGCTAAAAACCCTGCAGGACGAAACCGAAAAGATACATAGCGCAAACCTATCTCAGCTTCAAACCCATATGGATGAAAAGCTTGGGGAGCTTCGCCGGATTAGCAGTGAGGTTTCCAGCTTTAGCACCGTAAAGATCTTTATGAGTTTAGATCCTCCCTTGACCCCCGCAAATGAATATAAGAAAAAGGAGATTCAGGAATACCTGCAACAGATTAAGCTTGCCAACAGCTTTGTTGAGGAAATATTTATTTACTTTAGGAAAAACGATTATTTCCTATCCTCTGACAGTATTTACCGCGCTGACGGCTATGAGCAAATGAGCGTGAGCAAGTTTGGTACCGGCGCCGCCACAATTTTTGACTTTATTGACGGCACCCAGTATTTGGGCTACAGGATTATCGAAGCGGACAGCAATGCTGAGAACAGAAAAATCGTCATGGTGCAAAATATATATTCCTATAACTACTCCTTTAAAGACGCCACAATCATCATTGCCATGAACTCGAATAAGCTATTGGACCTGCTGGGGAGTTATTCCCAGATGGAAGAGTTCGTATTCATTACCGATGACCAAAACAGGACGTTTTCCGCGGTTCCCGCAACTCCCCCGTATTTTGATTATGGGCTGTTCGATTCTCTGCAAGAGCCGCTGCATGTGAACCATGAGGATAGGTCCTTAACCATCATGCATACCCCCTCCTCTGTCTGTGACTGGCACTATGTGTCTGTGATCCCTTCAAATATTTATTTGGAAAAGGTTGAGTACATCAAAAATCTCATATACCTGTATATAGCCATTTGCCTTTTGGTTGGATTAGCGGGCGTGTTTTATTTTGCGCGCAGGAACTACAAGCCCATTAAAAGCCTGGCATCCCTTGTAAACGACGCCGATTCGCCCAGTGACGAACTGAAGGCCCTGGAGAGGGGGCTCAAATCGCTGATTGAGGAAAGGGAAACCTCTGAAACAAGGCTGTGGCGGCAAACAGTATCCCTCAGAAACGCCTTTTTATACCGGCTGCTTAAAGGCAGGATACGCTTTGAAGGTGTGGATGAGCTGCCGCTTGAGGAATACGATATCCATTTTCCGTCAAGCCAATTTGTAGTGGTGCTGATAAAGAATGAAGCAATGCCCTCGTCCTTTCTTGACGGCCAGGACAAATACCAGGACCTGGCGTATTTCGCGGTAAAAAACATCTTCGAAGAGCTTTTAAATGAAAAGTATACGGCATACGGCGTTGAAATAGACGGCATGACAGGATGCCTTGTCTCCGTGCATATTGATGATGAGATCTCAAAGAGGATTGTGGAGAAGGAAATCGAGGTCATTGCGGAGAGAGGGAAAAAGGTGCTTGCGGAAAGGCTGGAGATATATGTTTCTGTCGCGATAAGCTCCATATACAGCCCGGCGAACAACATCTCTTACGCTTATTCTGAGGCCATTGAAGCCATTGACTACAACGCGTTTATTGGCGAGCATTTTGTAGTGACCCGCTACGCTTCGTTGCCTGACGCCAGATTCACCAATTATGACATGATTCACAGCCTAAACAGTGACCGTCAAATTTTGTCTTGCATTATAAAGGAGGATTATGACGCGGCCAAACACCTGATGAATATATTGTTTGAAAAAGAATTTAAGGAAAAGTCTCTCCCGCTGCAAATGGCCAAATTTCGCATGTTCGGCCTGTCCTATTCCATTATAGGGGCGCTGGGTGAAGGCAAAACCGCATTGGAGAAAAGCCTGATCAATGAAATTAATCCCATCGACAGAATTTTAAACGCGCTGACGTTATCCGACCTGCGGGAGCAGACCGGATATATATTTGACAAAATAATTGAATTCCGCGGAGCTCTCAATAAAGAAACGGTATCGGTGCGGGTGGACGAAATTGAGGACTTTATCAAAAGTCATTTCCATGAGAATGAATTGAGTGTTGCTAGAATCTGCGACAAATTTAATATTACCCCCTCCTACTTCTCACGCATATTTAAACGGCACACAGGTATGAATCTGCCCGAATACCTGCACGGAATACGGATCGAACAGGTGAAACGGCTCTTGGTAAGCACGGATCTGACCCTGGGTGAAATCGCCGAAAAAACCGGTTTTTACAACAGCCATACCCTTGGCCGGGTGTTCAGAAATCTTGAGGGGATGGCTCCCGGCCAATACAGGAAAGAGAACCGGATCGGCTAATGCGGCTCTTCGTTTAAATCTAATATATTTTTGATATGAAAATCCCCCTGTTGCGGTTATTATCCGACATCAGAGGGATTTTCTTGTTTGGGAATTTATTTGTAGCCTTAAGGCGTTTTTCGTGATAATATTGAGATAAGCTGTATCTTTAAATAAAAGTGAGAATGCTGTAAATACAGATATTTCTACTAAATATGGATAGCGGGGTGAATGGACAATGAGCTACAAAATACATTTTATTCGCCATGGGCTGACAGCGGGAAACCTGGAGGGCCGGTATATCGGCGTCACTGATCTGCCCCTCTGCCCGGAGGGGATTGGGGAGATCCGTTCCTTGATGGAGGCGGATACCTATCCCCAGGCACAAAAGGTCTACACAAGTCCGCTCCAGCGGTGCGTTCAAACCGCGGGCATCATTTATCCCGGCAGTTTGCTTCAGGTGGTGGAGCAACTGGCTGAAATGGATTTTGGGGAGTATGAGAGCATGCGCCCCCAGGACTTGAAGGATGATCCGGAGCACCGCCGGTGGATGCTGGGGCAAGGGGATGACCCGGAAAATTATGCGCCCCATGGGGGAGAGGCCCTCTCCGACTTTGTAAACAGAATCACCCGGGGCATTGACCAGGTGGTCCGGGATATGATGGAAAACCGGATTCAGGAGGCGGCTGTGATTACCCACGGCGCGTTAATAGCCCAACTCCTGGCCCAGTTTGGCTACCCCAAAATGCCGGTTGGAGGTTGGTTGATCCAGCCAGGCCAAGGGGTTACCGTATTGATTCAGGGAGCCCTTTGGGCCAGGGACCGGGTGATGGAGGCATACGACCTGATTCCAGCGGCCTCGCCACAAGCCATCATGGATGAGGAGGCGTATCTGGACTACGCGGAGTCGTTAATGGATGAGGAGTAGGGAATTGTTACAACCTAAATTGGACGCCATGCCCATTGGCTCTAAACAGGCGTTGTGATTGAATGATTTGTCAAAGTTTGTTTAGTGAAAATCCCTAGACGGTTCTCTAAGAAAAATACGGATTCCATGCATGAATGGGCCACTGCAAAGCCAATACTAAATTACATATAGAACAATAAAGCAGTTTTAGAAAGGAGGGGGATACCGCTTTGACAACATACTATTGAGAATTCCACTTTTCCCATTTGCTTTTTTCATTATTTCTAAAACCGCTCTAATATATGCGTGGAATCTGTAGGAGGATATCATATGGGATTGCGCCGGAAAATAAAAAAGAACGCCGTATCAGCGCTCAGCGGACGTTGGGTACAAGCGGTTTGCGCCTCCTTAATTATACTTTGCTTGATGGCCCTGTTTATTATGGTGGAGGCATTGACCGGCCAGCTTTTGGGGGCGAGCGGATATGTGGAGGCGGATATTAGTCTATCTCCTTACGTATCCAATGTCCCTGACACCTCGTCCACTGCCTTGGCCTTGACGGCTACCTTTGCCGTGGCGGCATATTTGCTGGCTATCCCCGTTGAGATGGGCCTATTTCGCTTTGGTTTTCAGACCGCGTCGGCCAAGCCTGCCAGGATTGGAAGCCTCTTTTATTACTTTCGGGGCCCGGGGCTGTATCTGAAAAGCCTGATGCTGAGAACCCATATTATCTCCCGAAGCATTCTATGGACGGCCCTGTGCTGCGCGCCGGGGGTGGCATTGGTCTACTTTGACTTGACCGTCCTCAAGGTCTATACCTCTGTCTCCCAAGAGCAGTATACCGGCCAATTTACCGCCATAATCCTTTTATGGATTGGAGGAATTTTGATTTTCCTGGGTATCATCCTGGGCATTGTGCTGTCGGGTCGGTATTTCGCGGCCCCCTACCTGTTGATTGAGCAGCCGGATATGGGAATTTTGCAGGCCATAAAAATCTCCGTCCGGTACACTAAGAGCCGCCGGGGGGATATCTTTTTATTCCGGCTGTCCTTTCTGCCCTGGCTGGTGAGTTGCATTGCACTTATTCCAGCGCTTTACGTGGTTCCATACTACTCCACGGCCCGCTCACTGTACGCGAAATACGTCATCGAATACAACCGCTATTATGAGGTCCACCCTGTGCGGTAGTTCAGGGTTAATTTTTCTTTTTTCAGTGAATTCCCTTGGCAGTATCCCCGGTATGATTATCAAGTTATTTAAAGCCTTGGAAGTGCACCAAGGCTTTAAATAATGCTGCAACGGGATGAGCGGAGCAGCTATTCCGCCATATCGAAGGCTTTCACAAAAGTACCCGCCATTTATGGTAGAAATATCATTAAGCACTTATGCCAGGCCCAGTTCCTCATAGTAATCTTTTTTCTTCTGCTGCTCTTCCTGCTCAATGACCTGCTCGCAGATAAAGGCATACATATCTTGCGCCATTCCATAAATTTCGGCAATGCGCTCCCGGGAAATCCGCAGAGGAATATCGGCCGGATAACGGGTTTCAACGTAATACCGTCCCAGCAACGCGCTTTCATCCAGCCATTTTCGGAACTCATGGTCATACCGCAAAGCCCGCTTGCATAGCCATGTCAGGTTGTGGCCATCCGTTAGGTTGCCCTCCGTCAGCAATAGGTAGGCCTTGAGGGCCTTTTCAATGCACTGTTGGCAGTGGAAGGCGCAGGCGTTGCGGCAATGGTCCTGATCCACCAGCAGTTCAGCCACCGCAATATCCTCATGGGCGTTGCGCAGCCAGTGAAAATACAACCGGCTGTCCCCAGGATTGGTTCGCCGCCTACCCATAGAGCACCTGTCCTGTCCGCTCAATCTTGCTGGCAAAGGAAAGTGGGCGGGAGGCTATTTTGTCCCACACCTCCTGGGTATAGACCAGCACATCATAGGGAACCGGCGAATCACAGCATAGGTAAATTCCTTTCTCAACCTGGTCCGTGTCACCGCTTTTAATGATGACGCAGAGCTTAAAGCTGGTGATATCCCCTTGGAAGTTTACCCGCTGGTTATAGAGTATAATGCGGCTGGCATCCACCTTTTTCCGGATGGCGCTTACAAATTCCTGAAGCTTTTCCTTATCCATATTTCGTTATCCTTACCTTTTAATCATTTGGGTTTGGGGTTGGCCGGAATTGGCCGCAGGCATCTGAATACAGTGTCCCCATCTATTACCTCTTGTAGTGACCGCGCCTATCAGCGGATAAAGTTTGTGGAAATGCGGTTTTCCGGTTTGGGCCGCTCAACACCCGCATTCTCACCTGCCCGGATAGAATGAAGCAGCCAAGCCATATTCCTCCCCAAAACCCGCATGATCTGCATGCCCTCCAAATCCTGCCGCACCTCATCGGGGGTGTTGCCGTGGACCATATTCCAATACCGGGAGCTGACCACCGGCATATTGGAGATGGTCAGGTATTTTTGCAGCTGATCCAAAGCCGCTGTTGTTCCAGCCCTGCGGCAACTGACAACGCACGCCCCCGGTTTGTAGGCAAATTGGCTGCCACCGGCGTAGAAAGCCCTGTCCAGCAGAGAGGTGACGGCCCCTCCGGCAGAGGCGTAGTGAACCGGGGAGCCAAACACAAATCCGTCGCAGTCCTTGGCGGCGCGAATCAGCTTGTTGACCGGATCGCCGTCAAAGGCACACTCCCCAGCACCGCTTTTGTGGCAGTGCCCGCAAGCGGTGCAGCCCCGGATAGGCGCCGCGCCCATCTGGAATATTTCCCATTCAATCCCCTCAGCCTCAAGCTGTTCTCCGATGGCGCAAAGCGCCGTATAGGTGCATCCCTCTTGGTGGGGGCTCCCGTTGAGCAGCAAAACTTTCACACAACCAACTCCTTCATCCCTGGGCCCCAGCAAAGCCGTACCCGCATTTTTATTATGATCTTATAAAACCATAAATATCTATGTATACCGTACCCGCATTGATGCAGGCTTCAAACAACACACAATGACTATTCCTATTATTAGTATAATGAAAAATGATAAAATAGTCCAGAAATTGCTGTCACCATCCATTTTTGCAAATAGGGATTGTTGTGGAGCGGGGGAGAGAAATCAAAACCTTCCGGGGGCCCCGGAAGGTTTAACGTGTGATTCTCGGCCAAAAAATTCAGGTGTGTTCCCTTAAACAGGGCTGCTAGATGATTTGCTCATCAATTATTTTCTCTTTTTTCTTTTCTTCCGCAAGGATAAGGATGTTGCCAGCATGGACCCGCCGGTGGCCATCGCCACTATGCCTGGCGCTAAGACCCCCAAAACGCCGCCGGTTTTGGGAACCGAAGCCTGTGAGCTGGAGGAGGATCCTTTGATGGTGACCTTAATGGTGTGCCGCTCATCCTCATCAGTCACATACGTGACTGTGGTCGTGCCTGCCTTAAGGGCGGTAAATTTTCCGGGGGTGTGGATAGTGGTGCGGAGGAAGGTATAATCCCAGAGCCATCTTCCTCCCTCCGGATAGGGCGTCCAGGTCACCGATTCCCCCACCTGGAGGGTGATATAGTTGGGGAGCCTGAAGATCGGGATGTTGTTGGGCTCAGGCAGAACGATGACTTCTCCCGAATAACCTCTCGCCGTGTGAATCATGGATATGTTGGGGTTTTCGGCATAGGCTGCCACAGGTAAGGCGGTACAGCATATTATAACCGCCGCGACAATCAAAACCATACCCTTTTTGCTCATGGTACTCCTCCTGTCTGCATCTCATACCAATCTTCAATCAAAGTGTAAATAAAATCTCTTAAAACTGCGCGGACCAGGCTGCAACAGTAATTTTATTTTTTGCGGATTCAAACGAAGATTAGTATCAATTAGCAATTTGCTTAATAATGCTACTTAAATTATACACCTTTTCCGGCAAAAGGTAACGAATATTGGAATATATTTGCGCACAATATTATCTTGAAATAATTGTATATAATGTAGATATTTTATCGTGAGGGTTGACAAAACGGAAGTTACCCCCTATCATTGACTTAAAAATAAGTCAATGATAGGGGCGGGATTATGCCTAGAAATATAGAACAAAATAATGCGATACGAAAAGAGCGCCGGGGGCAGATCCTGGATGCGGCCCTCACCATCTATGTTCGGCTTGGCTACAGCGGCGCCGACATGGATGCCGTTGCGGCGGAAGCTCAAATGGCCAAGGGCCTGCTCTATTACTATTACAAGACCAAAAAGGACCTTTTCGGCGAGCTTTGCTCCCATATGTTTGATGAGGGGTACGCCCATTCCCGCCGTTTGCTAAAAGAGACAGAGGGCATGGACCCGGTGGAGCAGTTGATGCGCTATGTGTACAGCTTCTTTGGCGCCAACAAGGCCGATCCCCGCATGATGCAGTTTTATATGCGCTTTCCCTTTGACGCGTATGCCATCTTTGACCCGGAGCAGCGGATGGAGAAGGCGGAGAAATCCGATCTGCACAGGCGGGCTCTGGCCGGCATCATTGCTCGCGGCGTGGAGCAGGGGGCGATCCCCGCCGCCGATCCATGGACCGCGGCAAACAGCTTTTGGACCGTATTTGTGGCAAACCTGTTTGAGTATTCCCGGCTGATTGCCGGGAAAGAAGGCATGGAACTTGACCGGGAAAAAGCATTTGAAGGGGTGGTCAGGTTCTGTTTCCAGGGCTTGGGCATCGAACAAAGGCTCTGGAACGCCAGCTTGAGACGAATTATCACAGAGGCTAAGAATGGGGGAAAAGACTGGTGAAGGTATATCGAAACAAAAAGGCCGAAGCGAACATACTGAGGACCTATGACAGGCTACTCGCCTCATGGGAGGTGGAGATTATTGAGAAGGATATCCCCACCACCTACGGAAGCACACATGTGATTCAATGGGGGCGCAAAACGAATCCGCCCTTAATCCTGTTTCATGGCGTGGGGGATGACTCCCCATTGATGTGGGTATACAATGCCAAAGCCTTGCAGGAGCATTTTTCACTATATGCCATTGACACCATAGGCGGCCCGGGTAAAAGCCGCCCCAACGATAACTATACCAAAGGCTTTGACGACCTGGCATGGATTGACCAGGTGCTGGACGGCCTCAGCTTATTGCGGCAAAGCATCTGCATAGCAGGCGTGTCCCACGGCGCATACCTGGCCCAGCTCTACGGACTGCATCGGCCGGATCAGGTCAAAAAAATCCTGTGCATGGCCGGCACTGTTCCAGCCGGAAACGCGAGCCCTATAAAGACCATGATGAAGATCTTCCTTCCGGAAGCGCTCTTTCCCACCCCAAAAAATGTGGTCAAGCTGTTGTGTAAGTTAAGCGGAAAACACCATCATGTATTCACTGAGAACCCGGACATCCTGGAGCATTACGAATGCCTGCTTAAGGGATTTAACAATATGGCGATGAGCTATCATAAAATAGAAAGCTTTTCCCGCCGGCAGATTGATGCTATACGGGACAAGTCGTTCTTTCTTGTGGGGGAGGAGGACCCCTTTATGATATTGGGCGGCAAGGATATGCTGCTTCAATTTAACATGAAGGCGCGGTTTTTCCCCGAAGCCGGACATGGGATTAACCATGAGTTGTCCCAGGAAATCAATCAAATTATCGCAGAGTATTTTCTGGGCGATCAATAACAGATAGCGCCGAATTTAGATGCGGGATTTTTAGATGGAAATGCGCCGGCGGATTTGCCACACCAAGATTAGGCGGCGCTTTGCTTAAAATTCATCCTTTAGACTGCGAAGGAAAAGGCTGCCCAGCATATCCGCAGGCGCTTCCTTTTCAAATAACACTCTATATACGGCGGCGCAGATTGGCAGCTCCTCCCCATATTCCCCTGCCAGCCGCATCAAAGCCCGGACGGTGTGAACCCCTTCAGCCAATTGGCTGTACGCCTCCTCTCGGACAAAGCTTTCCCCATACTGCCGGTTGTGGCTATAGCGGGAAAAGACAGTGGCCTCATAGTCCCCTAAGTGGCAGAGGCCGTAAGCGGAGAGCTCATCCCCGCCCATAGCCCGGATTAACCGGGAGATCTCACGGGTACCCCTGGACATAAGGGCCCCTTTCAGAGAGGACAGCTTCAAGCCGTCCAGCATCCCGGCGGCGATTCCCACCACATTTTTGGCGGCCGCGCCAATCTCGTTGCCCAATAGGTCGGCGCCGTAATAAAAGCGAATCAAATCGCTGGAGAAGGCCTTCACCAGCCTTCTTTTTAGTTCGTCCTCACGGGAATCAATGACCATGCAATTGGGGATACCCCTATAAAATTCCTGGACATGGCCGGGGCCCAGCCAGACCGCAACCGGGCAAGGCAGATACTCTTCCGCTATTTGAGAAAGACGCTTTCCGGTCTCAATCTCCAATCCCTTCATACACAGCACCACTGCCTTGCAGCAAAAGGAATTCTCCGTCTGTGCCCACTGCGCCATCAATCCCCGAAGTCCCTGAGAGCCGATAGAGACGATAACGATGTCGGCGTCGGCAGCGGCCTCAAAATCCGTCACCAGCCGAACCGATTTCGGGAGGGTCACCTGTCCGTTGGAGCGGCTTCGTTGAAGCCGTTCCATATTCTGTGATCCTTCCCGGCCGTAAAGGGTCACCGCGCCGTCCACCGTCCTGTCCAGATACCAGGCAATAAAGGTGCCCCAGCGGCCGCAGCCTATTACAGTGATCTTTATCCCCATCCTCAATCAGTCCTCACGTATCTATTTTTCCACAAAACAGCTTGCAAGCCTTCTTGTTGTTTCTTACCTTCACAATGCCTTTTATCATCACATTAACCCCTTTGGCATTAGAGTATCTGTTATTTTACCACTTGTATGTTGACGATGCAATGCTTTTGCTGGTCAAGAAACAAATGAAAAGCTACCGGAGCCTGAATTGTTACCAGGTCCCGGCAGCTTTATATATTGTGAGGGAAAGGCGAGATATCTCTCTAATTGTCTTGTCTTAAATGTCTCATCTTGTTCACTTTTCTCAAAGTGTTCGCCTTCCACCATACCACCTATTATAAGGGTAATAGATATAAAATAGCTGTTACTTTTCATTCATGAACGCGGTGGCGCCTTCTTGTTATTTCGTTGGAGGCTATCCCGGCAATATCTAATAATGCGGTGTAGGCCAGTACCAGCATGAATGCAGCCAAATAAGAACTCATGTCAGCAATAAGAAGCACCAGAGCCACAAGGCCATAGATAGCTACAATAATTCTTGCACGTTTCCTATATACTTTGACCTCAATTTCATCCAGCGCCTTATTCCCTGTGGATACCGGCGCCAGAAACCAGATAATCAGCAATGACGAAATGAATATCGCCAATAAAACAGGTGCGGTCAGCCGGCCTGCAACTGAGATAACATACACAGCGACAAAATCAACGATTGTTGAAAAGAGAAAACAGATGAATGCACTTTTAAAATGAAAGCCTCCGGTGTTAATTCGTAAAACTGTGAAGCAGATTCCATAGAGCAATGCTTCCGGCAAACACCCAAACACCAGGCCTGCCACCAAAGCAGTAAGCAGGCCGGTGATTGTGTTCAGGAATGCATTGTACCCATAGGCTAAAATCTTGGCCTTGGAGTGGTCTATATAATTTTTTTCTTCCAGTTTACGACAAACCGCCAAGGCAAGGTTATTTGCCCAGTCCATTCCTTAGAACTTCCGCAGGCTGTTCACTTCGTTAGGAACCTTTGGCTGATGTCCTCTGGAGAAGCAGGCCATATTCGCAAAGATTACAGCAAAGCCCATACCAAGCCTTACAACCAGATCTGCAGAATTTTTTACCATTGTTTTCATTTCTTTTCCTCCTATGAAAAATATAATTTATTCAACATGATCTATCGATTGACGGATCATGATGTCGACCTCGAAACAGTCCTTTTTATGGCGTATCTTCATTTCACCCTTATGGAGATTCACTATCTTTGATATCCAATACAATCCTGGCTTATGGTTCTTTTTTTTCCTCATAGAAGCCGGCAAGCCATTTTTGTTCCACTTAATTTCCTCATAGCAAGCGTTGCTGACAACCAGCTTTAGTAAGCTCATGCTCATATTAAGACCTACATGGATTTCCCTATCCGCATCACTGTGGTTCTCAATCTTTCTGACAGCCTCCGCGGCGTTATCGATCAAATGTCCAAGGATATAGGCAATATTAAATGAATCCACATAGATATCAAAATCCCGGTAATATTTATATTTAATATAGATTCCTTCCTCGGACAACTCCTGGGCCTTCATATTAATAATAGAGTCCACCCCGGCCAATCCGGTATGTGATATCTCCATCGCATTGTCCAGTGCCTTTACTTCAGCCTCCATTTGTGCAAGAGCATCTTCAACCTTTCCTTGCTTAAGCAATCCTATAGCCATGATTCTGTTGTCCGCTTCATTCATAATGAAGGTGCGGGCGTCCAAACGCTCTTGATGCTTCAGTTGGAAAACCTTACTATAATTACTTACTATTTCACTGAGCTGGAACTTTCTATAGAGGAGAGAGTTCCCAATAATCATAGCGAACAGCTGCAATGCCGGAGCGGTAACGGCAATTATGGAAGCAATAGGACGCTCCGGATTTGGATAGACATAGCTTAAAATTTGCATCAAAAAAACCATAAAGACTGCGTAAGCTATGGACATGAAAAAGTACATTTTGGGCAATGTCCCATACTGGGTCACCGGCCCTATTTTTGAGTAAGCGAATAAAAATGTGGCTAATAAGATGTTGGCGATAATACGTTGAGGTAATGCGTACTCATTGAAGCCGCTTCCGAAAAGTAAAACCCCGACATATATAGTCAACTCTTCGGCCAACATCCCAAATGAAAATAGATAAACCGCAGAGGACACAGAAATCCGCCAGTCTCCTATAATGGCTTTTGAGAAAAGGAACAGCACGAGAAGATTCATGAGCACATTGATATCGGCGTTATCATAGCGGTTGACAAAGGATATCACGGCGCAGTACACAGCGGCCATCAATAAGGCCGCCAGCGTATTGCCTTTCTTATAGTCATAGGATCTTACTAAGAAAATAGCAAAAATAATAGCGTGAATCGCATTCATGGCGGCATTAAGCACTAGATTCTTCCTCCCAAATGATCACTGCACATTCTCCAAAAAGCAGCCTCGTAGTTTCGGCTTAACGGCAATTCATCCCCATTGGCCATTATAATGGATTCTTCCTTAATTCTGGTAATGTGCTCCAAATTGATAAAGTAGGATAAATGGATTCGGGCGAAACTGTCATTCTCAAATGCCTCAATGATTTCCTTCATCGATCCACTAAACTTAACGGTCTCCTTGAAAGTAACGGCTCTTTTATACCGCTTCTCACTCTCAAAGTACAGGATATCCGTTTTTGAAAGCCTGTACAATTCCTTATTGAAGATAATTGTGTAAATATCATCCCTGTTTTTTATTTCCTGTACACAATCGGTTAGGACCTCACGCAGTCTGCCCTGGTCTATAGGTTTTCTTAAAAACCCAAAGGGCTTTAGCGGCATCACCTTTGGAGCAATGGAGGAATAAGCTGAAATGAATACAATCTCCGGCACCCATTCTTTTAGCTCCCCACGAATCTTTTTTCCTGTTTCCATCCCATTATCAGGCGCTATTTCATATGTAATAAAAATGATGTCATAGCGGGTATTCTCTCTTTTTAAAGCAGTGATCAGTTCTTCACCGGAAGTGAATCTATCTATCGAGATGTTGTAGGGAAGGGTATCAGAAATAGAATACAGCAAGCTTTCCAAGGCTCTGGAAAACTGCATATCATTGTCGCAGACAACGAGCCTATACATAAGATTATCCCTCCGGGCACTGCGTACATTGGCAAACAATCCTTTTGCATATTGTAACGAAAATACAAGCAAAAGTAAATGCGGCCCATATATTATATGCCTGTTCAGGATATATATCTTACAGGTTGAATAAGCAAAATCAGTATAACACAAAACAAGCCGGATTTTCACCAAGTGTAAAACTAGGTAGTTTTCAGGTAAAACTATGCATATTTTTGTCCAAAATCGACATTGTTCTACATTTTACCCCCACAATTGATGTTGTAGCGAATGTTAGCATATATTCTATCTAAACGCCAGTATATATACAATGATAATTGCGTTTATTACATAAGATTCCCGGCAGTTCCAATCATAACCTTCATGTTTCGACACGCTTTTAGCGATTACGACATCTGAGAGCCGGGGTTTTGAAGCGTTTGAGCATAACAATATAGAATTAAAACTGACATTATTTGAAAAATAATGTCAGTTTATGGATTGCGCGCTTATTTCCCTGTTTTTAGGTGCCTTTTTGTACTGTCTGTGTAATTTGGTTCACTATAAAGCCGCCCTGCTT
>Ga0153949_1000297_pt1 | contig 17250 bp, 17 predicted proteins | sample TSNJ033MetaG_FD_104705 | JGI IMG/M metagenome (GOLD analysis project Ga0153949, IMG submission 104705) | Attine ant fungus gardens microbial communities from New Jersey, USA - TSNJ033 MetaG | ecosystem: Host-associated > Fungi > Mycelium > Unclassified | place: USA: New Jersey, Wharton State... | reverse complement strand
GCCTACACCTTAGCCTCCCAGTCCAACGGCAAGAAATACCACATCGGCTTTCGCGGTAACAAGCTTTATGTGACGGAGAAAGCCCCCAATGACAGAACCCTGATCATTCAGGGTAAATCCAACCTGATTGAGGCCAGTGTCACCGAGAGCGTGGCGGATATGGTGAACGCTGTGGCCATTTATGACGCCAACGGAAATTATGTGCGGTCGGTGGAAAACGGTGAATGGATAAAGCTGTATGGCCGGATGCAGGATGCTGTAAAGCAGACCAATGATGATGACAAAGCGGCGGAGGCGGAGCGGCTCTTGTCTGAGGGTGGCCCCACCCAAAAGATCACCATAGATAACCTGGGGAATATCGCCAATATCACAGGGGGAACGGTGGTGGTCCGGGAACCTTATACCGGGCTGTATGGGTTGTTCTATATTGATTCCGATATCCACGAATGGAAACGGGGCCAGTATTACAACAAGCTTACCCTCAACTTTAAGGCCCTGATGAATGAGAAGGAGGCCGGCAGCCTGCCCAATGCCGACGGCAGCAAAACCGGCGGCAGTGCTAACAGCGGCACCGGGTGGGATTGGCTGACTAAGGTGAGTGATGTGTAAGGAGGCGGATAAATGGAAGATAACCCCTATAGCGCATTCTGGAATGTGGTTAGGGCGGACAGCGCCGAGCGGGCTAGCCCTTCCTGGCTGTTGGGCAAGGTGATCACCGTCCAGCCGTTGGTGGTCCAGTGCGGCGAACAAAACCTCTCCGGCAGTGACCTGCTCTGTAATATTCAACTGCTAAAGCATGACCGGGACCTTAAACAGCGGAACATCACCGGGGAGCTGATAGAACCTCCCCCCATAGGTGTGGTGGACGGCACATTGGATTCCACAGCCACCCATGACCACCTCCTGGAGTCTGGGGACCAGGTGGCCATGCTCATGAGCGGGGACGGCCAGCACTTTGTGGTCCTCTGTAAGGTGGTGGCCGTATGAGCTTATTCCCCATCATTCAACCACAGTTGGAAGAAATCAGCACCACACTGCCCCTGTATAAGGAGGCGGCTTGGGATTTCGTCAATGGGAAGCCCCTCTTCAACAAGGGCGAGCCGGTGATCGTGACCGGACGGGAGGCCATCAAGACATGGGTATATAAAGCCTTGCTGACAGCCAGGGCCAAGCATGAAATCTACTCCCACGATTTTGGCAGCGAGGTCCAAAGCCTCATAGGGCAAAACTACTCGGTGGCCACCAAAAAGGCGGAGGTCATCCGGTATTGCCGTGAGGCCATTGAGATCAACCCCTACATCACGGATGTAGGGAACTTTGAAGTCTCTTTCAGTGACGGAGATCTACAGGTGTCCTTTGAGGTCCAGACCGTTTATGGAGGCTTTTCATTCAATCATTTAGAGTTAAGGGGGTGACAATGGTGTATGAAGATCAAACCCCGGAGGCCATCAAGCGGCGCATCCTGTCCAACCTCACCAGGATGGATACCCGTGAGGGCAGCTTTGCCGACGACATGAGCGGGCCCTTGGCCTTGGAGATCAGCAAAATGTATCAAGCCCTGGACGCTGTGCGCTACATGGTTTGGGTGGATGAAACCAGCGGGGAATACCTGGACTTGGCTGCGGAGGACTTGGGGATGGAGCCCCGGAAACCGGGCGCAAAAGCGGAGGCGGTCTTGGAGGTGTCCGGCAAGGGGGGCTATGTCATCCCTGCCGGGGCCTCCTTTTTCACGGCGGAGCCCCTCTACTTTGAACTAACTGAAGCTGTCACTATCCCGGAAAGCGGCATAACCCATATTGTGGTCACCGCCCGGGAGGTAGGCAGCCGGTACAATGTGGAGGCGGGAACCATCCGCACAGCCATCAACTGTGATGTGCGCCTGGAATCGGTGACCAACCCCGATCCGGCTGAGGGCGGCGCTGATTTGGAAAGTGATCAGAGCCTCTACGCCCGGATTGTGGCCTACCGGCAGCGCCCAGGCACCAGCGGCAACGAGGCCCACTATGAGGAATGGGCCCGTGAGGTGGACGGGGTTGGGGTGTCCAAGGCCCAAGGCCTGTGGAATGGCCCCGGCACCGTCAAGGTGCTGATTGCCGATGAAAACAGCCAGCCGGTGGACAATGCCATTGTGGAGGCCTGCGCCGCCCATATTGAGAAAAAGCGGCCCATAGGGCCGGAGGTCACCGTTATGAGCGCCCAGCCTTATTTGGTGGACATCTCCGCAAAGCTGCGGCTTAAATCCGGTTATGACTTGGAAGAGGTGGCGAAGGCGTTTAAAAAGAACCTGGCGGAGTATTTTACCTCCATATCTTTGATACGCTTCAACCTTCTGTATAACAGGATCGGAGCGCAGCTGATCGCCACCTCCGGTGTCATTGATTATGAGGATTTGCAGGTGAATGGACAGGGCGGAAACCTGGCGCTTTCCAGTGACCAAGTCCCTGTGGTGGGCGGGGTGGTATTTACATGAGCCGGTTCTTACAGGAGCTTCCCTACCTTGTCTACCACGATGAGCCCCATGTAGCGGACTGGATGGAGCCGCTTTACCATGAAATGCTTCTTCTGTGGGCGGCCCAGGACGACCTATATTTGCAGCTCCGGCCCTCCACATCCACCTGGGGAATGAAGGAGTATGAGCGGGAGTATGCCATTACTCCCACTCCCTCCCCAAAAAACAAGGCTGTGCGGCTGTCCAATTGGCGCGTCAAGCGCCGTGGCCGCGGCACCTCCACAGAGGAACTGATCCGGTCCATAGCGGAGGAAATCAGCGGCCGGCCGGTGGAAATTGTGGTGGCATCCAGTGAGTATATATTTTATTTAAAGCTTGCCGATATAGGGGGTATCCCGGATTATCTGCCGGACCTGATGGCAATCATCCGGGAGATCAGGCCGGCGCATCTGGGCATTTACTACCGGGTACCGGTAAACACCCCCGGCACGGTCTACACCGCCGGGCGGAACCACCAGCTGATCACCGGGGTAATCCCGTTGCCGGAGGTGGCAAGGCCGGAAACGCCCGTCAATGTCGTGGAAGCCTTTGGCCGGAACCACCAATTGATCAGAGAACAGATAGGAGGACCAGAGAATGTCGAATAAGCATGTGACAACCCAAAAGGGCCTCGCTCTCCTTGCCAAGCAGCAAGCGGGTGGGGCCCTCCCCAATATAACCCGCGTGGTGGCCGGAGCCGGGTATATAGATCCCGCTTTATTGGACCAGCAGACAGAGGTGTTGGAGCCCATAGCCGAGATGGAGGTGGGAAACCGCCAGTTGGTGGACGGCAAGATCGTCCGGCTGCCTGTCCAGCTCAGCAACATGCACCTGACGGACACCGCCATGATCCGCCAGGTCGGCGTCTACAGCCAGGACCCAGACGAGGGGGAAATCCTGTATCAGATCGTACAATATGAGTACCCGGTGCCCCTCCCCACCTATGCCGCCAACAACGGCGGGGTGATTCTCTTTGAGCCGGAGCTTGACCTGATGTTCTCCAATGGGGAGCTGGCGGAGATACCATCTACCCCGGAATTTTTGGTGACCAGGGAACGGTTGCAGCAGGAGATTGCCCCTGTCTGGACCGGGTTGAATAACAAGGTGGAAAAGTCTGAGGGGTGGAAACAATTTGGCATTGAATACGTTAACGGCATTTCTGCTGCGCATGGTGACCCGCTTCGATACTATGTGCAAGGCAATGTCGTTGTCATAGGCGGGTCTGTTTCCATTGTTACCTCGACCTTGAACAATTTTACCGCTATTGCGGACTTAACAGTTCCCTTTCAATTATCGGAAAGCATTTTGATAAACTGTACTGGAGCAATACGTGGTGCGTCTGGCGCTTATCAAGATCACCAAAGAGCACTCCGTTTGCAGACAAAAGATGGCTCAATATTTCCTACGAACGAACTAACGCTGGTGGCTACCCGCCCCATATCCAATGATTATTCGGGACCAAACGGGGCCACTACGCCATATAACTTTGTCATTTCTGGCGTTGGGGCATGGCCAGTACAATTATAAATGGAAGGTGTGTTTACTGTGTTGGAAAGATGCGTAATTGACAGCGAAGGCTTGTATATCACATCAGTGCCCATAAACATACAGGAGGTTAACGGGGCCCTTAGGGAAACCACCTATGCCTATGATATGAGGCCGGGGGATACCCTGCTTGACGTACCTCCCCCTTCTGACACGGCCATACCCCAGAGATGGAATGGAGTCGGCTGGGAGGTGGATGGAGATTGGGAAGTCCCCCTGGAAATGGTGGAGCAGTTACGTACAAATAAGCTCCAGATGGTCAATAGTGACACCCAGAAGGCGATTCACGCGGGGATTGATGTGGAAACATCAAAGGGCCAGGAGCATTTTTCCCTGACAGGGGAGGACCAAACCAATATACAAAACCTGACGCTCCAAATTCAGGCGGGGCAATCGAACGCCCTGTACCATGCGGACGGAGAGCTCTGCCGGCCCTTCTCCGCCAATGAGGTTATGGCCCTCGCCACAGCCGCTACAGCCCACAAGACCTTCCATCTCACTTACTACAACCACCTGCGCCAGTATATAAAGGGTATTGAGGATTACGACGAATTAGCGGCGGTGCAATACGGTATGGAGCTGCCGCCGGAGCTTGCGGCCAGCATGGCTGCGCTATTGGGGGTGTAGTCTATGAGCCGATGGCAGAAATGGGGAAGATTGCTTGTTTTATGGTTCATCATAGGCGAGCAGTATTTTGTCCTTGAAGCAGTTTACCGGGCGTTCAAGGGAGAACGGGCGCACATAGCCATGCTTGCCGTGGGAGGTTTATGCGGCGTCCTGATCGGCGCGGTGAACCAACATCCCATATTCTACAAGCTGCCGGTTTTGGTGCAATCAATCATTGGTGTGGTTATCGTGCTGGTGGTGGAGTTTTGTTCCGGTATTGTGCTGAATGTACTTTTGGGACTGGGTATTTGGGATTACTCAAATCTATGGGGGAACCTGTACGGCCAAATCTGTATACAGTTTGCGTTTATTTGGCTATTGCTTATGCCTCTGGCTATCTGGCTGGAGGATGCTTTGCGCTGGGGATTTGGTTGGAATGGACGGGCCTACAAGCTGTCGAGCATCTATATTGAGTTTTTTACATTGAGAAAGGCTACTGTATATTAATAAGGAGGGGGATTCCTATGGGTTAGGCAAAATTTATATGGAGTTTCGTACATTCCAGTAAAGGAGAGAGTGAATGGATATCCCAACCATGGCTACAATCATCAGTGTGGCCCTTGCGATCGGGACATTTTTCATTGGACGGTAAACGGCCAGCCATAGTGCCGGAAAGGAGGCCGGAGGGCTTGCCACCGACCTGCGGTATATCAAGGAAAGCGTGGACCGGATTGAGGGCCGCCTGAATGCGGATGTGGGCCGGTTGGAGGGACGTATTGATGAGCAGACCAATCAACTGTCCCAGGTATCCGCCACGGCTGCAAGGGCCCATGAATCCGCCAAGAGCGCCCACAGCAGGATAGATGAACATCTCAAACGTGAGCACGGGAAAGAGATTCCCAGGAGGTGATCCGGTATCTAGGACAACAAAGGCGCACAAAATGGCCTGAAATTGAAACGGAGGTATGATATGGCGTACAAAATATGTATTGACCCCGGTCACGGCGGGAGCGATCCGGGGGCTGTGGGGAACGGTTTTAAGGAAAAGGATCTTACCCTAAAGCTGGCCCTGTTCTTGCGGGATTACCTGGACGTTGACCAAAACTACGAGCCGGTGATGACCCGTTCCACCGATATAAACCCATCCGTCAATGAGAGAGCCACCTTTGGCAACAACGCCAAGGTAATCAAGCGCCTGAGTTACACTCATGTCGCCATACATGTTAAAGTCCTGCAGCAGGTAGCCGACGATTTTTCGTATCTCCGCAGCCTTTTCCACGGGTACGCCGCAGACCGTTATATCGCCTTCCTGCTTTTTCAGCAGTGTGGCGATCGTTTTCATCAGTGTGGTTTTGCCAGCGCCGTTCCTGCCGAGCAGGCCGAACATCCCCGATGCAATATCGAGGTTCAGATTGCGCAAAGCCTGTTTTTTGCCGTAAGATTTGCTCAGATTCCGTATCTGGATATTAGATTCCGACATAAAAAAATCACTCTCCTTATTCTTAGGTTTAAGGAGAGTGTAAAGGGTATTTATAAACTTTTTATCTACGGGCCGAAAAAATTATTTAACGTCAGGCAACGAAGCGAAACTAGCCGTAACCCTGCCGCCAAGCAGTACGCAGATCATGGAGACTATGGGAACGATCAAGACGGACATGGCTCCATATAAGTTATATAAGCGCATATCATGCTCTGAAAATTTGCCGTGAAGGCTTTCCGTATAAAATCGGATAGCACCCTTTTGGACAATTTCGCCATCCACCAGCATAGCTGGTGGTTCCTTGCGCAACACAATCCCCCCAGCCGGTAGAGCCAGGGGGATTGTGTTATCCTTTATGGGTAAGGTCTATAACAATTGCCATCCTGCGGCTGCAGGTACCCCTTGTACGAACAAAGCGGGATAATTTATTAATAGCTTCCTAGGATAACTATATTAGCCTGTACAGGCGTATCGGCAAAAAGAATATCGTTAGAACTATTGTTAATGAGTTTGATAGTGACGGGAGTAGCTCCAACTGTAATCAGTTCCGATCCGCTAACCTGACCTGACACAATTGGCGATGTTCCGATTGAATGAGGTGTGCCATTAATTACAATGGAAAAGCTCATATTTGTAAATTGTGACGACCCACCCGTTGTAACCCACCAAGATACATAGTAGTCTCCGGTCTCTGTTATAGTGAATTCTCCTGTCGTTTGATTATAGCTAATATTAGAATTCTGATTGTTTAAAATTGAGTTAAATACAACTGTTTCGCTATCTGATATTATGCTACGTCTCCCATTATTTAGCTGGGCTTGGATCCCGCCAACAGTTGGAGCCGGAGATCTAAAGATTAATAAAACAGCCAAGATTACAATCACTATTACCATGATACATGGCATTAGAGATCGGAAACAGCAGTGCAAGCATGTCTTACAGCGCTTCATATATTGCTTCCTTTCTTATTTTTGGTTAGGCAGCATATTATTCACTACCTATACAATATATGTAAAATACGAAGATATGTTAGATATCCGTTCCCAGCAAATGGCAGGGGCTGATTGTGGACAACCCAGCGCCATTTGATTTAATGAATGCCATATTGTCTTACCACATCCAGTTTGCTTTCTCCACCGGAGAGAGGATAATAAACCACTCCGCATTTTCGTTTGACCCAGATGTCTGTATACCCTGTACAATAATTGGTCTGCAATTCTATTGCTTTAACCAATTTCATAAAATAGCTTTGTATTCGCCAATTATTTTTGTTATAATAATAAATAAGTTGAGGTGTTTAACTTACTTGAAACGTTATAAGTTTCACTCACAAGGATTATATATCCTTCCAATTTGTAAAGAGAAAGGAACATAGCCATGAGCAAGTACGATTTCTTAAAGCAAAATCCATTTTTTCTCTCGGATGAGGACGTTGCGTGGGTGGACAAAACCCTGGACGGCCTTTCCACTGAGGACAAGGTAGGTCAGTTGTTCTGCCTCTGCGCGCGGGCCGCCAATGAGGAGGAGGTCAAGGAAATCTTCTCTGTCATGAAGCCTGGCGGCATCATGTACCGCCCCATGACCACCGAGGAAGCGGTCAACTACACCCACATTTTGGACAGGTATTCCGATATCCCCATGCTGATCTCCGCCAACCTGGAGAAGGGCGGCAACGGCATTGTGGCCGAGGGCACCTTGTTGGGCTCCCCCCTGCAAATCGCCGCTACGGACGACGTGGCCATGGCAGAAAAGCTGGGCATCCTCTGCGGCCGTGAAGGCGCCGCTGTAGGCGCCAACTGGAGCTTTGCCCCCATTATTGACATCGACTACAATTTCCGCAACCCCATCACCAACACCCGCACCTTTGGCTCCAACCCCGAGCGGGTAGGCGCCATGGGCCTGGCCTACACCAAGGCCATTCAAGAACTGGGCTTGGCGGCTTCCATCAAGCATTTCCCCGGCGACGGCTGCGACGAGCGGGACCAGCATCTGGTCACCAGCATCAACGACCTGTCCTGCGAGGATTGGGACGCTACTTATGGCAAGAACTACAAGACCTGCATAGACGGCGGCGCGTTGACCTGCATGATTGGCCATATTATGCAGCCTGCATGGACCCGGAAGCTGAATCCGGAGATCAAGGATGAGGACATGATGCCCGCCACCCTGTCCAGAGAGCTGATGATCGGCCTGCTCCGCGGGCATTTGGGCTTCAACGGCTTGATTTGCACCGACGCCACTTCCATGGCCGGCTTCACCATTCCCATGGACCGGAAGGATTCCGTCCCTGAGAGCATTGCCCGGGGCGCCGATGTGTTCCTGTTTACCCGGAATCTGGAGGAGGATTACGGCTACATGCTGGACGGCGTAAAGAACGGCGTCATTACTGCTGAACGTCTGGACGAAGCGGTTGCCCGCATCCTGGCCACCAAGGCCGCCCTCAACCTGAACAAGGAGCGCGAGCTGCCCACCTTGGAGGAGGCCAGCAAGGTTGTCGGCTGTGATGAGCATAAAGCCTGGGCCAAGGAGTGCGCCGACAAGGCCGTTACCCTGGTGAAGGAGGAGAAGGAGGTTCTTCCTCTCAATCCCGTCAAGCAAAAGAGGGTGCTCTACTTCCCCATCGAAAGCGATCAGGGGGTAGCCTACTCCGTCAAAGCCGGTGTCTGCGACACCTTTAAGGAAATGCTGGAGAAGGAAGGCTTCGAGGTGGAGACCTTCAAGCCCCAAGGCTTTATGGAGGGTCATGTCATTCCTTCCAGCCACTACAAAGAAAGCTACGACCTCATGATCTATATGGCCAATATGAGCACCAAGAGCAATCAAACCACCGTCCGCATCGAGTGGCAGCAGCCTATGGGCGCCAACTGCCCCCATTACCTCAACGTAGTCCCCACCATCTTTATCTCGGTGGAAAACCCCTACCACCTGTTGGATGTTCCCAGGGTCAAGACCTTCATCAATGCTTATAACTCCAACGACGATGTGCTGGAGGCCGTTATGGACAAGATCATGGGCCGCAGCGAGTTCAAGGGCACAAGCCCCGTGGATGCCTTCTGCGGCAAGTGGGATACCCGGCTGTAAGAACAATATATCTAAGCAAGGCAGTTTTAGAAATGACCTGGAAAGGTTGTAAACGCCTGGATATGTCTTGAACCATGGACAACGATCACAGCATTCCCGTCCTTTTCTAGAACTGCTCCAGGCACACCCTGACGAATATAGAATTGAGACCAGAGCCGTCCCATTGGTCCTTGTGGGCCGGGGACGGCTCATCATTTATGATTTTGGACCATAAAGAAGGGATGAAAATTATGCTAAAGGCTTTTATATTTGACCTGGATGGGGTTATTTGTTTTACGGACAAGTACCATTACCAGGCCTGGAAGGTGTTGGCGGACGAATATGGCATCTACTTTGACGAGGTGATCAACAACCGTCTCCGGGGTGTCAGCCGGATGGAGAGTCTGGAGATTATCCTGGAGCGGTATGAGGGGGATGCTTCTCAGTTGCCCAAGGAAGAGATGGCGGAAAAGAAAAACAATGTTTATAGGGAACTGCTGAAAAACATTACCCCCGCCGATGTTTCCCAGGAAGTATTGGACACCTTAAGCGCCATCAAGGCCAAGGGGATCAAGATTGCCATCGGCTCCTCCAGCAAGAACACCCCCATGATTTTAGAGCGTCTGGGGATCGCCGATTTGTTTGACGCCGTTAGCGACGGCAACAACATTGTCAAGACCAAGCCTGATCCGGAGGTGTTTTCCAAAGCTGCCGGATTCCTGGGCGAAGCCGCGGAGGGCTGTATTGTTGTGGAGGATGCTGTGGCGGGCATTGAAGCCGGAAACAGTGCCGGCATGAAGACCATTGCTATCGGCGATGCCACCAGCTGCGGTTTGGCCGATTATAATATTGAAAGCTTTAAAGAGATTTTAGATATTATGGAAAAGGAGATGTGACGATGGCGGAATTTCGTTCCCCCAATATGGATCAAGGCGGCTATATGTACGGCAAGTTTATGATTGCGCCGGGTGTTTATGCTTTGCCTTACCGCTGGGGTGTGTTTAGTTATCTGGTGGTAGGCGGGGAAAAGGCTTTGCTCATTGATACCGCTTATGGAGACGGCAATCTCCGCCAGATGGTGGAGGAGATCACCGGCAAACCGGTGATGGTGGTCAACACCCACAACCATTTTGACCACACCGGCGGCAATCCTTGGTGGCCGGAAGCCTATGCGGGGGCCGGTGCCGAGCCGGGTATCAAGAAGGCATTTTCCCCGGAGCAACAGGAGGCCTTTAATCAGAAGCCTTACCCGGACTATACCGTTCATACTGTGGGCGACGGCTACCAGTTTGATTTGGGCGGCGGCCGGAAGGTGGAGGTCATTGAGATTCCCGCCCACTCCGAGACCAGTATCGCCCTGCTGGATCACGGCAGCCGCACCCTGTTTACCGGTGATGAGATGGAGGCGGGGCAGGTGCTGCTCTTTGTGCGTGAAAACAATATTCCTCTTAGGGATGTGGTGGGCAAGCATCAGGCCAATATGAGAAAGCTCAAGGACCGTGCCGGTGAGTATGACCGCATCTGCCCGGCCCACAACGGCCCGGTGCTGGACCCTTCCTACGTGGACGACTTTATTGCGCTGAGCCAGTCTATCCTGGACGGTACGGCCAATGTCATGCCTGACACCGCGGGATTTGGCTTCCCGCCGGCGGCGGGGGAGGGGTCCCCCTTTGGCGGCCGGGCTTTGGAACGCGCTCAATATGGCGGCGCATCCTTCGTGTATCTCAAGGAGTAATTCACAGTGTATATGGGGCTGTTGCAAAACAGCCCCGATCCGCTCGCACGGCAAAGGCATGAAAAGTAAACAAAGGAGGAGGAATGTGGTAAAATAGCCCCAAGGGGTGATAGAATCACATGAAAAAGTATTTTGAAAGCATCAGCGACCCACGCCAGCCATGGAAAATAGAACACAATTTACTGGAGATTATCATCATGACCATCCGTGCGGTTATGAGCGGTTGCGAGCATTGGGAAGATATCGTTGATTTCAGCGAGGTCAAGGAAGCGTGGTTTCGAGAAAAATTGGGATTGAAACTTGAAAACGGAATCGCGTCGCACGACACATTCCAGCGAGTATTCCAACTCATGAAGCCTGATGAATTGGAGAAAAGCTTCTTGTCTTGGGTACAAAGTATTGCACGAAAAACCAAGGGTGAAATCATCAGCATTGATGGCAAAACCGTATGTGGCAGCCGTGATGCCAAAACGAAAGCAATCCATATGGTGAGTGCTTGGGCCAGCGTGAATCAATTGGTAATGGGTCAGGTAAAGACAGCGGAGAAATCCAATGAAATCACGGCCATCCCAACCTTGTTGGATTTGCTGGAGCTTAAGGATTGTATTGTCACGATTGATGCCATGGGATGCCAGAAAGACATTGCCGAAAGAATCGTAAAACAGGAAGCAGACTACGTTTTCAGTTTGAAAGGTAACCAAACTACCCTGCATGAAGACGTGCGGCTGTACTTTGAAGTGGCCATGAAAACACCTCAGTTTTACGAAAGCATTTCAAGGCATACAACAAAAGAAAAAGGCCATGGGCGGATTGAAAAACGTTATTATTGTCTTTCAGAAGAGATTGAATGGTTGCCACAAAAAACGGAGTGGAAAAATTTGAAATCCATTGGCATGGTGCGTTCGGTGGTTGAGAAAAGCGGCCAGATAACGGAAGAAATACGGTACTTCATTACATCGTTGACCGATGTCACTACCTTTGCCAAAGCGGTGCGCAGACACTGGGGTATCGAGAATAGTCTTCACTGGGTTTTGGACGCAGTATTTCATGAGGATGACTGTCGAACACGCAAAGATAACTCCGCTGAAAATTTCTCGGTCATTCGGCGTATTGCTCTTAACATCTTGAAAAACTTCCCTGCTAAAATGAGCCTTGCCCGTAAACGCCGCAAGTGTGAATATGTTGCTGATTTTATGGCTGATGTCTTGCTCTCCGTATTCTAATTTCTTTCATGCGTTTGCCCTACGATCCGCTCTCATTAGCTCTTGCTTTTTTGGGAATCCTATTATATAATAGTGAAGCAGCTTTGTGGGCCCATAGCTCAGCTGGGAGCGCGGAGTGGTAAGTTTTTAGCGCGCCATCTTTGGGCCTTTGGCAACCCCGAACCCCCGCAAGGTTCGCATTCCGTTTTTGGGCCTCTGGCAACTTCGCCGACCGAGGCGTTCGCATTCCTAAAAAATCGCGATGATTTTCACCATCGTTGATGATGAAAATCGTCAGTCAACTAAAAAGTTGACCGACAGATTTCCAAAAAGCCTGAAAATGGCTTTATAATAAGGTTTGGGGGCCGTTAGCTCAGCTGGGAGAGTGCTGCGTTCGCAATGCAGAGGTCGAGGGTTCGATCCCCTTACGGTCCACCAGGAAAGCGTCTGTTATCAGGCGCTTTCTTTCATTTTGCCATGTTCTTCCGTCTGATCTTCCAGCAGTATTCCGCTAAACATTTCGTAGTTCACATTTAGATCAATTTCCATCGCATAATCCCTGCCGATGCGTACTTTCATGTTGGATATGCGGAAAACTACATTGCAAACCCGTTTGAACATGTATTTTGAGCATAATAAGAAAGGTGAGCCCATCTGCCAGCAAGCATTTTCCAAATTGCGAAGCAATTTCGATCACTCGCCGTTTGTAACTATGCTCAGAACCATTGTCAAAAGGGAGTACTCTGGAGATAACGAGCTTAACGCTCTGGAATGGATATCATGTATTCGGAATAGACGGCTCTTTTTTTGCAACTGCCGCGGACAGAGGAGATTTACCGGGAATTCGGTACTCACGGCCAAAGGGCACAGTGCCCAGCTGCCGGAGTTTCTGTCCTCTTTGATGTAATGCATGGTTGGGCGCTTGACCCGATTATCACCAAGGCAGGCATGAACGAGCGCACAGAGTGTGAAAAGCATATTGATTTCCTTAGTGTGGATTTGCCTCACATTGCCCAAAACAGCATCGTTGTCATGGACCGTGGCTATCCCTCTCTTGACTTGCTGGGTAAGTTGCAGCGTTCCGGGCTGAAATTTGTTGTGCGCTGCAACTCCGTGTTCGTATCTGAAATCAATACCGCACCTATAGGTGATTCCATTAAGACCCTTAAAAACGGGTTGTCTGTACGTGTCATCAAATTTTTTCTATCCTCTGGTGAAACGGAGACTCTTGTTGCCAACCTGTTTGATCTGCAGGAAGATCAGTTCTCAAAACTGTATGCTTTGCGTTGAAAACTTTTCCGGTAAAACTCCAAATAGCATACACCAGGATTTTTGGGCAAGAATGGTTCTGCTTAACTCTGTTGCTGTGTTCCAACGCGAGGCTGACGCTACTGTGGCTAAACGTCAAAAAGACAAGCGACTCCGGCATCAAAACCGTGCGCGCACCAGTGATTTGATCGTTACCTTACGTGACAAATTCGTGTTCGCAGTTTTATGCGGCAGTCCGATGTTTAGTGTTTTTGAAATGGAGCATATTATCAAGACTATGGCCCGCGCTGTTTCCCCTGTTCGCCCAGGAAGAGCTTTCCCAAGGCTGAACAAACCCTTCCTGGTTGCTAATTCTAACCTCAAATCCCACCTTTAGCTTAAGTTGTTGACATTGCTCCTTGGAGGGGCACCGTCCGCGGACGGCGAGGTGGTTTTTCAATGAGTGTTTAGTTTTAGCCCCAGTCTGTCAAGCTGTTCCCTTGGCGCATCGTTTTTTATCATCAGCCCTATCAACAATCCCTCCATCCGCTTCGCCGCGGGTGTGCCGCGGAGGATGGGGCGCTCCTGTCCGGGGTCCTCCGCCAGGTCGAAAAACAGGTCGCCGTAGCCGAAGGCGCCGGATCCGCCCATGGCCGGGGTAAACCGCATCACCGGCATATCCTTGGTGAAGCGGAAGGGCTTCGCGATTGCCATGGATTTGATCTCTTCCGGCAAAAAGAAGCAGGGCATATGAGTCGGCATCAGGGTGTACTGGTAGAGCGGCTTGTTTTCTTCCGCAACCGGTGCCTTCATATAGACATACCGGCCGTCGGTGACGCATACATGGCCCCCGTGTATGCCGAAAAGCCCCGCTTCGCGGATGGCCACGTTCTCCCGGATAACCGGGGACAAGGGCCGGCCCTCCATATCCGCGGGAATATCTATGCCGAAAAATTCGAGGATCGTGGGTGCCAGGTCGATTGTTTGCACCAGCGCGTCCCGGCTTTCGTTTTTTACGCCATACCGCGGATCCCACACAAACAGCGGAATATGGGCGATTTCATTGTACAGGGGCATGTAGTTCTTGGCCCAAAAGCCATGCTCCCCCAGCATGTAGCCGTGATCGGTGTTCACGATCAGCATGGTATCCTTCCACAGGTCAAGGCTGTCGAACAGGTCCAGCACTTGGCCCAGGTAGTGGTCGCACATGCTGAGCAGCGCCCAATACTCGCGCCTGGCCCGGGAAACCTCCTGCGGGCTTTCTTTCACGGCGGCGTAATCGGGCCAGTCGAAACGGGGGCCTTCGTAACCGCCGGGGTACATATCCTTGTATTTGCCGTAACTGAAAAAGGGCTCGTGGGGATCAAAGGTCTCCAGCTGGAGGAACCATCGGTCATGGTCCGCGTTGGTGCGGATGAAATCCATTCCCGCCTGAAAGGTTTTCACCTGAGGGTGATCCGCCTCATTTTTCAGGTAGGAACGGTTTACCACATCCTGCCGGTACAGCTTTTCCCTGTATCCGTCGAACTTGACCAGGTTCGGATTTTCGTCCGGGACTCCGCCTACAACGCCCTTCCAGGGATCGCCCTCCTGGCCCCGGAAATTTTCCCAGGTGCTGTAACGGGTATGATAGGTGGCGCCGCCGTCCTCCCAGTAGTGGGTGTGGTCGCTGGCCAGATGGCTGTGTACGCCGTTTCTTTTCAGCAGCTCCGGCATGGAATCGTCGAAGGGCTCCATAGGCCCCCAGCTCCTATGGAGGAAGTTGTACCGCCCGGTATGGAGCTCCCTCCGGGCGGGCATGCAGGGAAGGCTTCCGGCAAAGCAGCGGTCGAAGCGGACCGCGCGTTCCCTGAGCCGGGTAAAATTCGGCGTTATGCTCTCTTCGAAGCCGTAAGGATTCAGCATGTGGCGGTTCAGCGAATCGAACATGACCATGACAGATTTCATGCTATACCTCCTGACCCACCCCGGCGTCCGCAGACGCCGGGGTGGGTTTTATTGTCGCAGTTAGAAATTGCTTTCCCTGATGATCAGGTTAAGCTTTTATAGCGTTCCGCGTATTTTTTCTCCCAGCTCCGCTCCAGCTCTTCGCGCCACGCCGTGGCGGCGCCGGTCAGCTCCCGGACGAGCTCGGGCATGGATGAAGCCAGGTTCCGGCTTTCCGACGGATCCTCCCTGAGATTGCAGAGGAATACCGGATCGGGAGACGGCTCCCCCTCTACGAGATACCCGTTCAGTACTAGCTTATAATCCCCCTGGCGGACAGCGGTTTGCCGGTCCATCTCCCAAAAGAGGCGGTCATGGGGGGAGGGCGCGTTTTGCGTCAGCACCGGCAGGATATCCAGGCCGTCCAGGAAATATTCGCGGAAATCCCCTCCGGTCGCGTTCAGGAGGGTGGGGAAGATATCCATAGCCGCTACGGGCTCAGGGATCACCTGCCCGGCGGGGACAGTTTCGGGCCAGCTGAAAATGCCCGGCACCCGGATTCCGCCCTCGAACAGGCTGTATTTGTGGCCCTTGAAGCCTCCGGCGCTTCCGCCGTAGTAGGGATCGGCGCGGCCGTCCAGGAAGTTGCGGGTTTCCCGGGAGGGCCCGTTGTCGCTCTGATAATAGATGATGGTGTTATCCAGTATACCGTTCCTCTTGAGTTCGTCCGTGATTTGCCCTACGCCGTCGTCCACGGCGCTGATCATGGCGCACATGACCTGCCGGTCCCAGGGGAGATGGGCAAACCGGTCCATGTATTTCTCTGGCGCGTGCATGGGGTAGTGGGGGGCGTTGTAGGCGAGATACATAAAAAAGGGCTTATCCTGTCCGGCTTTGCCGCGGATGCGCTCCACGGCCTTTTCCGTGAGAAGCTCGGTAAAGTACCGCCCGTCCTCGTTGACCTCGCTTTCGTTTTCCCATAAATCATGGGTGGGGTCCGTTCCGCCGTCGGCCATGCCCCAATAGAAGATGTGGGAGTAATAGTCGATGCATCCCGCCAGAAACCCGTAAAAATAATCGAACCCGTTTTGGTTGGGACGGCTCTCGCTTTTCAGGCCGAGATGCCATTTGCCGATCAGGGAGGTGTCGTATCCCAGCTTTTTCAGGGCCGTGGCTATGGTGGGGGCGCCGGACGTGAGGCCGGAGGCCCGCCGGTGCCCCGCCAGAATGGCGCGCACCCCCGCGTTGCCGGGGTACCGCCCGGTCAGGAGTGACGCCCGGGAGGGGGAGCAGACCGGGCTCCCGGAATACATGCAGGAAAACCGCGCGCCCCTTTCCGCCAGGGCGTCGATATTGGGTGTGACGAAATCCCCGCTGCCCATGCAGGACAGGTCGCCGTAGCCCTGGTCGTCGGTCATGATCACGATGACGTTCGGCTGCTTACGAGACATTGGCGTTTTCCTCCTTGCCATAGATGGATACGTCCACCAGGGCGCGTTCCGGCGCCTCCGCCCCCTCGTACAGGTAGCACTTGACCCGCCTGTCCCCGTATCGGAATTCCGGAGGCTCCGTGGAAAAGCACCGCTCCCGGGCCCTTGGGCAGCGGTTGCAGAACATGCACTGGGGCTTTCCGCTGGTCAGATCCGCGCCTTCCTCGCTGGCGTAAATCTCCGCCCCGCTTTCCCGGAAGGGCTCCGGCGTGCTGTTCAGCAGCAGCACCGTGTACGGGTGGAAGGGGTTTTCGATGAGATCGTCTATTTTCCCGTACTCCACACAGGTTCCGGCGTACATGACCGCCATTTCGTCCGCCATATACCTGGCCGAGGCCAGATTATGGGTGATGTAGAGCATGGTAAGCCCCTGCTTCTCCTTGAGCTCCAGCATCAGGTTCATGATATCGATGCCGATGGACACGTCCAGCATGGAGGTCGGTTCGTCCGCCACGATGACAGAGGGGTTC
>Ga0153949_1000289_pt1 | contig 17465 bp, 15 predicted proteins | sample TSNJ033MetaG_FD_104705 | JGI IMG/M metagenome (GOLD analysis project Ga0153949, IMG submission 104705) | Attine ant fungus gardens microbial communities from New Jersey, USA - TSNJ033 MetaG | ecosystem: Host-associated > Fungi > Mycelium > Unclassified | place: USA: New Jersey, Wharton State... | reverse complement strand
TCTGAAATACCAGACTCACAGCCTAGAGCAGCCCTGTACTTAATTAAATATTATTATGTAATATTTAATTCTCTTTAGCTTGACTCAGAGACTTTTGACCCTAACTAACAAGACTATAGGATCAGGAATGTCTTAGTAGTAAGAGTATATATATTATAGAAGTATACCCTAGGAGCCTTATCCTAATCTCTAAGGATTCTTCTGGAGATGAGTTGTAAATTATTTAGGAGTATAATATTACTAAGAATTCTCCTGGAGTCTACTCCACTCTAGTCACTCTTATAAAGGACACTTGTTGTCAAATTCCAAAGAGTGTTGCAAATAAGTATTCAAAACCAGATTACAACTATGCCCATTAGATACCCTAGTGATATGGATCCAGAGGTATAGTACAAAGCTACCAGAAGGATTAACCAAACTTGTCTGGTAAACAAGATCTTCTAGTCTAACTAGCAGCAACTCTTTCTCCATTCTACTCTAGTCTATTTACTTCTCTTGTCAGTTGTCTGTTTTTCTCCTCCTGCAGCTCATCTCTTGCCAGTTTCAACCCCTCTGCCTCTCTGACCTTCTTCTTTGACTCTATTTATGACTATGGATGTTAATGCTACTCAAAAGCTTTACCTTGTATCTCTGAAGAGCTATTATTGATATAAAGATACAAACTACCTAGTAAAGGACTGCCTTTACCATATAGACATAAAACTGTTAACAGCAGAGCAACAGGAAGAACTGATAGAAGATCTCTTGGTCTTGAAAGATATAGTTTTGAAAAAAGAAAACTCTTTGGCAAAGGAGAATTTTGCATAGTATGGCTAGTAAATAGTATGCCCTGGTTGCTTTTAGTAAATAGGCTCTGTGTATTTGACATAGAAGAATCCAATACAAGTATATATAAACTTATAGTTATACCCTCTCTTTTTTTTCTTCTCCTACTGCAACACTGGTAACTCAAAAACTGAAATAAAAGAAGAGATTCCTAAAACAACTCTCTATGAGTATACTTGATACATGTGAAGCCTTCTTAATCCTGACTATAGAGCTCTACACCACTGAGACCAGTAAGGTTCACTTCATCAAAGTGTTATGACATGGCTAAAATTGGCTAAGTTATTATTTATATTTCTTTTCTTTTCCTTTTCATTTAAATAATTGATAAACACATAAGAGAGAATAACTTGAAAGAGATACATAGGACTTTATAAATAGAAGTAAATACAGAATGTGTATAAGTAGTATACAGCAATCAAATAGAAACTCTATTAAGTTTTCTTTGTCAACTTGGACTTGGAGTACAATTAAGTCGTCTTAGGCCAAGTTGCTATACTAGAACCCAATTCCACATCTAGAATACTGTTTATCTTGGACCTTGCTCACCTTTACTCTTATAATCTTTTTGATCCTCAACCAGTAGTTATCATAATTACTAGTCATCTCCATATATAGCTAGACTCTTGGCTTAAGGGAACTTATTAATCAGTTAGAGATTGATAGTAGAAGTATAATACTAAGCTTGGGTATTAGTACTGAGATCTGATCTTGCAATTGAGTGGTGTTTAGTAGATACTTGTACTGTTCTTAGTATAAACCTTGTGCTGGAGTCCATTATGACTTGTATATATAGAGAATTGACAGTTACTCTCTAGAAAACTGTCTAGATTAGGGATTCCATCTGTTAGGTAATAGTTTAACCCTAGTATTAAGACAGTAGTTAGTAGAGCAATAAGACTCTGGCTAAATGAAGATCTTATGCCCTAGCAGATATAGTGTAGCTAATAAGATTAATCATTCACTCCATACCATTGAGGCATCAACACAATGTCTCAGTTTTAATACAATTCTCTCATAAGTAGTCTACTCAACTAAAAGTGTACTCTTGCTAAACTAAGGGTAGAGTTAGAAAAAAGAAGAGAAAGAATGTATTGATATTGTAAGAGGTTTGGACATCTGGCCTATAACTGCAGAAATAAAAAGGAGATAAAAGAAAAGCTAATTTCCCAAAATAAATTTAAAGTGATAGTAAGTAAGGTAATGCAATATAAAGTGAGAGAAGAAGTAAAAGTAAGGAAGTAAGAGACAGTGAAAAAAGTAAAATGTTTTAGATGTTGGAGAATAGGGTATTACAAGTGAAAGTGTCCAAATATTGAGGTAGAAAAGAGAAGATGAGAGGAGATAGCAGTATTTATGGCAATACTACAAAAGGTATAGTAGGAAAGGCCAGTGCATTCTTTATAGATAAAAGTACAGGAGTATGGTAATGTATGAAGTACACTCCCAAGAAGTACAGCAATAGAAGAAAAGTGATAGAAGACCAGATAGAAAGTAGTCATATATGTAAAGTATAGTAGATATGACTATAAGGGTATTAAAACAGAAGTCAACCAGAGATAAGGATTTATCTCTGGGGAGTGGCTAAGAAATATATAGTATAAGAGCTGTTTAAAAATGTAGAAGTGGAGAAATAATGGAAAAGAAAGTAAAGTAGAATATACAGAATGTAAAAGAAAGAATACAGTTGTAGAAGAGAAAATATGCTAGGAGGAGCAGGAAAGAATTTTATGTTCTAAGTGTAAAACTGAAAAGAAAAAATTATAGTGGAACTAGAGAGTAGCAGTAAAGTCTATAGAGGCAAAAGTACAGTAAGGTAGCATGTGGACAAAAGCTCCAAAAGGCACAGCAAAAGAGAGAGGTAAACAGAGGAAAGTAAGAAGGACCTTCAAAATGCTAAAGGAGATGTAGTTGAATATTAGAATAGAAAAAACAGATATACATGAAGGTATAACAGTTAAAGTGCTCTTGGATAGTAGTACTACAGAGATGTTTATGGATTGGAAAATGGTAGTAAGACATGGTTTTAGACTGCAAAAACTAGAGAGACCAGTAGTAGTTAGAAATGTAGATAGAACAAACAATAGAGCAAGTGCAATTATACATCAAGTAGAAGTGAATGTGTACTACAAGAATCATATAGAGAGAATGAAAATAGATATATACAATTTAGAAAGAACAAAGGTAATATTGGGGGTGCTATAGTTGTAGGTATACAATCTAAAAATAAACTGGGAGATAGGGAAGATTAAAATAATGAGGTACCTACTATTGTATGGAAAAAATACAAAGAAGAAAGAAAATAGAAAGGCAGAGAAGAGGAGAAGAATAGCTACTGTAGAAAAGAAGAAAATCATAAAATAGGTAGTAAACAATAAAAAAGACTGGAAAAGAGAAAAGGAAGTTGAAGTGGACTATAGAAAAATCAAGGAGATAGTTTCTAGAAGGTTTTTAAAGTGGAAAAAGATATTTGGAAAGATAGAATCAGAAAGAATACCAACCAGAAAGATTTGGAATTATACTATAGATCTCAAGAAGATATTTAAACTATAAAAGAGAAGGATTTACCTTCTATCCAAAAATGAGAGAAAAGAGGTCTAGAATTTTGTGGATGACCAATTAAGAAAGGGGTATATTAGACTATCTAAATCCCCTCAGACATTGCTAGTGTTCTTTGTAAGCAAGAAGGATAGAAACAAAAAGATGGTTATAGACTACTACAGTTTAAACAAATAAACTAAAAAGAACAACTACCTATTACTGTTGATAACAGACTTAATCAACAACATAAGGAGTAAGAAAGTATTTACAAAGATAGATCTGCAATGGAGGTTCAATAATATAAGAATCAAAGAAGAAGATGAATAGAAGAAAATGTTTACTATCACAAATAGCCACTTACTGATTTGTGATTAGTTGATTTGATAATCAAAGTGCTCAAAAAAGCAAAGTTAGACAAGCAGCAAAAGATGTTGTTAAGTCTGAGGTTTATCCTCAGACATAGAGTCCTTAAATATATAATTGTAGTAGTCTGTGCACCAGGACAGTCTACCATATAATCACTACCTATTGTTCTATATATAGGAGTGCTATTGTTCTTGAAATAGAGATAACCTAACTATCTTAGAGCAGTCCTTTGTTCTATTCAAGGACAAATAATAATCTATAGATAAAGATTAATGTCATGTATAAACATTAAGGACCTTGTATTTCTATGGGATTTTATTGCCTTGGGATCTATTTATAGCCAAAAGAAGCATATTGAAGAGAGCTTCACAATGGTTATTGAAGCAAACAATTATATTAAGCGGTTTCTGAGATATCAGCAATTTAGTGTTTGGTGACTTGGTGATCATAGACTGATCTGCTGATAACTCAGTGAATACTGATCTCTTTGAGACATTTTTGGTACCATTTGAAAGGTCTTCTAAAGGGCTTTTGGTGGCCATTTAGATCATTGAAATCAGTTAAGTATTCCAAGAGTTATGGTCTGAATGAAGTTTGTAACAGTTTATAATATATATAGGCTCCTTTAAACCAACAGTAATATTCTTTGGAATGACAAACTTGCTAGCTACATTCCAAACAATAATAAACAAAATTTTGAGGGACCTGATAAATAAAGAAAAAGTTATAGCATTTGTAGATAATATGTTGGTAGGAACAAAGACAAAAAAAGAACACAATGAGATTATAGAAGAAATATTGAAGAGGCTAGAAGAAAATAACTTGTATATTAAGCCAGAAAAGTATGTATGGAGATTGGATTCCTAGAGGTTGTTATAGAACCTAATGAAATAGAAATGGAAAAAGAAAAAATGGATAGAGTACTAAGTTGAATAGAGCCAAAAAATATAAAAAATATCAGAAAGTTCTTAGACCTTGCAAGTTACTATAGGAGGTTTATTAAAGATTTCACATAAGTAGCTAGACCAATAAATATATTGATGAGAAAAAATATGAAGTGGTAGTAGAGAAGTGAATAGCAAAAGGCATTTGATAAGCTTAAACAAGTCTTTACCACTAGACCAGTATTAGTGGCTCTAGATTTAGACAAAAAATTTAGAGTAAAAGCAGATGTTTCAAATTACACTACTGGAGAAGTTTTATCAATGAAATACTCTAACAAACTATAGCCAAAAGAAGCATATTGAAGAGAGCTTTACAATGGTTATTAAAGCAAACAATTATGTTAAGCAGTTCCTGAGATATCAGTAATTTTGTCATGATATGGCCAAAATGACTAAGTCATTATTTATTTTCTTTTTCTTTTTCTTTTCTTTTAACTAGGAAATCGGCAGACACGTGAAATGAAACAACTAAAAAGAGATGCATGGGAGTTTATAAATAGAAGTAAACATAGAAGGTGTATAAGTAGTATACCACAATTGAATGGGAACTCTATTGAGTTTTCCTTGTCAACTCAGACTAGAAGTAGTTCTAAGACATCTTAGTTTAAGTCCTTATACTAGAACTCAATTCCACATCTAGAGCACTATCCACCTTGGACCTTGCTCATTCTTACTCTCACAACTATCTTGACCCTCGACCAGTGGTCACTACAATCACTAGTCACCTCCATACATAGCCAGGCCCTTGGCTTAAGAGGACTTGTCAATCAGTTAGAGATTGGTAGTGGAAGCACAGTACCAAGCTCAGGTATTATGTCTAAGACCTGACTTTGTAATTAAGCAGTACTCAGTAGTTTACTTGTATTTCTTTTACTCTATAAACCTTGTGCTGAAGTCCTATTGTAGACTATATATGCAGAAGAATAATGTCGCATTTTTAGGAAGGCATTTAGGTTAGAGATCCTCTTCTTGGGGTGATAGTATAACCATAGTATTAGGGCAGTAGTAAGTAGAGCAGTAGGTGTCTAGCTGGGTGAAGATCTTGTACCCCAGTAGACATAGCATTAGTAAGATCACTCCTATTTTGACTTCTCTGGAGATATAAAACTATGTCTCTGGAATAATATAACTCTCTCATGAGTGGAATGCTTAACCAACAACGCACCCTTGCTAAGCTAAGGGCAGAAATAGAAGAAAGGGAAGAAAGGGTATGTTGGGGATGTAGAAGATTTGGGTACCTGGCCTATAACTATAGGAATACAAAAGAAGCAAAAGGGAAACCAGTTCTTCAGAATAGATTTGAGATGACAGTGAGTAGAGTGATACAATGTAGAGTGAGGGAGGAAGCAAAAGTAAGGAGGTAGGAGACAGTTGAGGAAGAGGTACAATGTTTTAGATGTTAGAGGATAGAACACTACAAGTAGAAGTGTCCAAATATTAAGATGGAGAGAGAAAGGAAAAGTGAGGAAGTGGTACATATGGCCAGACCACAAAAGGTACAGTAGGGAGAGAGGTCAGTATGTCCCAAGTGGGAAAAGGTACAAAAACACTATAGAGTAGAGAATGTACTGAAAGATGCACAGCTGTTGGAGTTAGGATAAAAGACAGAAAAAGTTGTAGTGACCTATATAAAATATAAGTGGTATAAAAGAAAAGGAATGCATAGGAAAAACAACAGAGAACAAGAAGTTCTCAGAGAAAGGAAATTAGAGAAAGCCAAGTGGTATGGATGCCCAAAGCAAAGGATGTTATCAATGGACAGTGAATGTTCTTAGTGATCACCCTAGGTAGATGTTCAAGAAGAACTCAATAGAGTTCTTCATTGGATTGCTGCTCTACTTATACTACTACTACAGTAGCTGTACCCTAGAGTCCTATGATCACATGTTCTTTCCAGAATGTTCTATGATCACCTGATCTTGTCACGTGATTTGACTTACTGAGTCCCCACCCTATTTATATCCTTACTCTATTGTATGCTTTAAGGTTTTGGATTAAGTGTTCAAATATGTGGGAAACCTTTTCCTGTTTGGGGCTCTCATAACAAAGGAGAAAGGAAGAAGAAGCGGTATACCCTACAAAGGGAAAAGCACAACAAGACAAGGTATGGACAAAAGGTACAGCAAGAGAAGTAAGGAGAATGTTCAAAATACTGAGAGAAGTATGAATGGACATAGGAATAGAAAAGGTAAATATACACGAAGGCGTAACAGTAAAAGCACTCCTAGACAGCAGTGCAATGGGGATGTTTATAGATCAGAAGATAGTAGCAAAATATAGATTTAGGCTGCAGAAATTAGAGAGACTGATAATGGTTAGGAATATTAATAGAACCAACAACAGTGCAGGAGCCATTACCTATCAGGTAGAAGCAAATGTGTACTTCAAAGGCCACATAGAAAGGATAAGAATAAATGTGTGCGATCTAGAAAAAACAGATATCATATTGGGGATGCCATGGTTGCAGGCACACAATCTAGAGATAAATTGGGAGACCAGAGAAGTCAAGATAATGAGGTGCCCACCATTGTGTGGAAGGAATACAAGGCTAAAGGAGAAAAAGATGAGAAAAAGAGTAAAAAAAGTAGTAACATTGAAAGAAGAGAAGATCATAAGATGGGCAGTGAATGATAAGAAAGACTGGAGAAGAGAAAAAGAAGTTAAGGCAGACTATAGGAAAATTGAGGAAATGGTACTGCAGAAATTCCTTAGGTGAAGAAAGGTGTTTGGGAAAACAGAGTCAGAGAGAATGCCAACAAGAAAAATCTGGAATCATGCCATAGATCTCAAGGAGACATTTAAACCACAAAAAGGAAAAATCTATCCTCTTTCCAAAGATAAGAGAGAGGAGGTCCAGAAATTTGTGGATGACCAGTTAAGAAAGGGGTATATCAGACCATCAAAATCCCCTCAGATATCACCAGTTTTCTTTGTGGGTAAGAAAGATGAGAAGAAGAGGATGGTTATGGACTATCATAGCCTAAATAAACAAACTGTAAAGAATAATTATTCCCTGCCACTAATTACAGATCTAATCGACAACATGGGGAGTAAGAAAGTATTTACCAAAATAGACTTATGATGGGGCTTTAACAATATGAGGATAAAGGAGGGAGATGGGTAGAAGAGAGTATTCACCACACACATTGGATCCTTTGAGCCAACTGTTATGTTTTTTGGGATGACAAATTCACCAGCTACATTCCAAGCAATGATAAACAAAATTCTGAGAGATATAATTAACAAAGGAAAAGTAGTAGCATTTGTGGATGATGTACTAGTTGGGACAGAAATGGAAGAGGGATATGATGAGATAGTAGAGGAGGTTCTAAAAAGGTTAGAAGAGAACAACTTGTATGTCAAGCCAGAAAAGTGTGTATGGAAAGTAAGAAAGATTGGATTCCTGGGTGTAGTCATAGGACCCAGTGGAATAGAGATAGAGAAAGAGAAGGTAGACAGGGTACTGAGTTGACCAAAACCAAGGAATATAAAAGATGTTAGGAAATTTTTAGACCTCGCAAATTATTACAGGAGGTTTATTAAGGACTTTGCTTAAGCAGCTAGGCCAATAAATGTGCTAACGAGAAAGGACATGAAGTGGAGATGGGAAGAAGAAGAATAGGCTGTATTTGATGAGCTCAAGAAGGCCTTCACAATAAGACCAGTACTAGCAGCCCCAGACTTAGACAAAGAGTTTAGGGTAAAGGCAGATGCCTCAAATTATGCAACTGAAAGAGTGCTCTCAATGAAGTGCTCCAATGACTTATGGAGACCAGTAGCTTTCATTTTAAAATCTCTAAGTGATACAGAAAGGAATTACAAGATATATGACAAGGAAATGTTGGCAATAGTCAGATGTCTAGAGAAGTGGAGATATTTTCTAGAAGGAACAGTAGTAAAATTTGAGATTTGGACAGATTATAAAAATCTTAAATACTTTATAAAAGTGCAAAAGTTGAATAGACGACAAGCTAGATGGGCACTATACCTATCAAGATTTGACTTTGCAGTAAAATACATTCCTGAAACAAAGATAGAAAAGACAGACAGCCTAAGCAGGAGGCCAAACTAAGAGGTTGGAGTGGAAAGAGACAACAAGGATGAGACGTTGGTAAAGAAGAAATGGTTAGAGAATAGAAGAACAGAAAAGGTGGAAGTAATAGTAAAGGGAGTGGATCTATTGGAGAAGATAAGGCAGTCAAGAGTAAGAGATGACAAAGTAGTTAAAGCAATGGAAGAGATGAAACAAGCAAGAGTAAAAGTCCTAAGTAACAAAGAGTGGAGGGACATAGACAATATAATGTATAAAGAAGAGAAGGTGTATGTATCCAAGGATAAGGTGCTTAGAACAGAAATAATCAGGCTATATTATAATACATCTGTAGGAGAACATGGAGAACAGTGGAAGATGGTGGAGCTGGTCACAAGAAATTTCTGGTGACCAGGAGTAACGAAGGAAGTGAAGTGATATATAGAAGATTGTAATACTTGCCAAAGGAATAAAAACTATACAGAACAGCCGGCAGGTAAGCTAATACCAAACTCAATTTCAGAAAAACCTTGGACACATATATTGGCAGACTTTATTACTAAACTGCCTTTAGCTCAAGGATATGATGCTATCTTAGTAGTAGTAGACTGGTTAACAAAGATGGTTCACTTTATACCAACTACAGAGAAAACAATGGCAGAAGAACTAGCTAAGCTATTTAGGGACAACATGTGGAAGTTACATAGTCTACCTGAAAGTATCATATCAGATAGAGGACCATAGTTTGCAGCAGGAATAATGAGGGAGTTGAATAGAATATTAGGGATTGAGAGTAAATTGTCAATAGCATTCTACCCTCAAACCAATGGACAGATGGAGAAGGTTAACCAAGAACTAGAACAGTACTTAAGGATGTTTATTGACCACAGGCAAGAGCAGTGGCCTGACTAGTTAGGAATGGCAGAGTTTGCTTACAATAACAAAGCATACTCAAGTACTAAAGTATTGCCTTTCAAGGCAAATTACAAACAAGATCCTAGAATAGAGTTTGAGATAAGGAAAAAGGAGAAATACAAAGGAGTGGAGAAATTCATAACAAAAATGAAAGAGATCCAGAAAGAAGCAAAAGCAGCACTAGGAAAAGTACAAGAGAAAATAAAGAAATACACAAATAGAAAGAAAGGAGAAGTCAATGAGTATAAAGTAGAAGACTTGGTAATGCTAAGCACTAAGGATCTGAAATATCAGATGGCTGGTAAAAGAACAGAAAAGTTGATGGAGAGATTTGTAGACCCTTACAGGATAAAAAAGATTGTATCATTGAACATAGTAGAATTAGAACTATCTAGTACAGTAAAAATACACTTGGTAGTTAACATTAGTAGAATACAAAGATATGTAGGGCAGAGAAAAGAGCAACCAGCTCCAGTAGTAATCAAGGGAGAAGAGGAGTAGAAAGTAAAAAGAATTCTGAATAAGCAGAGGATACGAGAAAAAAACAAGTACCTAGTATGATAGAAGGAATTCACGGCAGAATTAGATATCTGGGAAGGGAGGGAAAACCTAGAAAACACAAGAGAGGCAATTGAAGAATACAAAAAGGAATACTAATAAGATATAAAGGATATAAGGAAGCAAAAAAAAGAGGAAGAGATATTTAAAAGAGAAGAATTGCCAGAATGGTTCACAGCAAGAAAGTTATTTGGATGGTTGAATAAAAGGTACAATAAAGAATACTGGGCAAGGTTAGAAAGAAATTGGGTACAATGGAAAGGAGAAAGGACAAGAGGGTAAAGAACCATAGAAATAATAAAGGAAGAAGAAGAAAAAATTGAACAGAAAAGTTCAGGACTTAGAAAGTGGATAGAAGAAGATAATAATGAAATGGGAAACATCTATGACCCTTACTATGAATTGTAAAAATCCTCAGGACAAGGAATCTTGAGAGGGGGGTAGTATCATGACATAACCAAAACAGCTAAGTCATTATTTATTTTCTTTTTCTTTTTCTTTTTTTTTAACTAGGAAATTGGCAGACGTGTAAAATAAAACAACTAAAAAGAGATGCATGGGAGTTTATAAATAGAAGTAAACACAAGAGATGTATAAGTAGTGTACCATAATTAAATAGAAACTCTATCGAGTTTTTCTTGTCAACTCAGACTAGAAGTAGTTCTAAGACATCTCAGTCTAAGTCCTTACAAATTTAGTGTCTAGTAACTTGGTGATTACAGACTGATCTGCTGATAACTCAGTGAATACTGATTGTCTTGAGATATTTTTTGTACTGTTTGAAAGGTCTTCTTAAGAACTTTTGGTGGCCATTTAGATTGTCAAATTTAGTCAAGTATTCCCAGAGTTATGGTCTGAATGAAGTTTGTAATATACTTTTATTTCCAAGTTGTTAAGTGATATAAAACAAAATTATGAAATATATGATGTTATACCATTAGTAAATTTTCTGTGGATTTGTGATATGGAATATGCTTTATACTCCTAAATCTAGTATTTGAGTTCATTCTAGAAGTCTTCTATAAGTTCTTAGCTATACAAGAGAACCTTTAGAAAGGCCCTTTTTACTATACAATAACCAAATTGTCATTTACCAATTAGTGTATACTTTAAGAGACAAATATAATAGACTAGCATTAGGTTGATTGGGAGTAGATTATTTAGAGATTATCCTCTAGAACTCAGAAACTTTAGTTATATTCTAGAGTACTATATACTTTGAATCTAGAATAGACTTAGATGAGCATAAAACCTAGATAACCAATCAACAAGTCTATCAACAGGCTCTGATTACCTCAGCATAAACTCAGTCAAAAAGTGCAATATTGTGCCAGATCAATACATAAGCTAGAATACTGGTACATATTAAAACCAGTTTCTAGATCAAATTTGGAATAGAAAGTAGCTGAGTAGGAAGTTATAAAGAAATGTTTAGAGGTAGTAGTATAGAGGTGGAACAAGAGCATATAGTAGTGACAGATTAGCATGCTGCTTTAGAAAGGGAAATTAGAAGGGTCTATATAGCAAGGTTATATAGAAGAGTAATGAGAAAAGATTAGTGCCAAGTTTTCTTTTTATGTCAATTAAGTCTTAATATTTGTAATTTCTAATATACTTTTCAGAGTGGAGAGTAAAAAGCAGTACCTTCTTGGTCCTTGCTTTCATCTCAGAAGCTTTTGAAATTGTCAGATACAATTCTTTTGAGTATATAAGAAATAATCTTGGTAGAAGGTTGAGTTGGTAAATGAGTTTCATATCTATACCCTATTCTTTCTAGAGATAAGATATAGTGGTCTCTCAGATAACCTTCTACAAGATAGTAGGCTTAGAAAGCCTAGCTAGTCATCAACTCAGATCATATCATACCTATAAGGTTTGGTATTGGAAATATGGATGGGAACTTGACTGAATATAGTAAGACCCAGGAGTAGTTTACTGACTACTTTGATAGTGAGCTTGTTATGGTGCATAAAGATTAGCACCTTAGAGGTACTATACAAGGCAGATCTAGATTGATTTTACAATCATTTCAACTATTTTTACATTATAGATAAGCTGTGCTTTCTCTCTTTAATTTCTTTCTGATATCTCTACTATTTATTCATCCCCACAAACCCTTTAGCATATAATTGAGAACTATCACCATCTTTTTCTCTACTTACTTGTTGTAGTAAAAACTTCATTTGCTTCTTTCAACAATAAGGAAATGCTAGCAGTAGTTAGATGCTTAGAGGTATAGAAACACTTTTTAAAAGGGACAACTACCAAATTTAAGATCTGGACAGACTATAAAAATCTTGAATACTTCATAAAAGCACAAAAGTTAAATAAAAGACAAGCAAGATGGGCTCTATATCTGTCAAGATTTGACTTTATGCTGAAACATGTCCTAGAAAATAGGATAGAGAAGACAAATGGCTAAGTTATTATTTATATTTTTTTTTTCTTTTTATTTAAATAATTAATAGACACATGAGAGGGAATGACTCAAAAGAGATGTGTGGAACTTTATAAATAAAAGCAAATATAGAATATATATAAGTAGTATATAGCAATCAAATGAGAACTCTATTGAGTTCTCCTTGTCAACTTGGACTTAGAGTGCAATTAAGTCATCTCAGACTAAGTTACTATACAAAGTACTTCTAGACTATAGAACAACTGGAGGTTTTATCAACAGGAATTTCATCTATAATAAAGAAATCAATATTTAAAGTATCTTATGCTAAATACCTATGTTTAACATGAATGGTACCTCTAATGAAGCTAGACAGATCTTCAAAGTGGTAAATGTCTTAGAGCAGATGCTCTTTGTAATCTTCAGTCTAGAAAAACAAGACCTGATACTAGGCTATCCCTAGCTTAAAGATAATAATTCAGAGATTGACTGGCAAAAAGACAAAGTACTGATAACTTATTGTCTGTTCTAGTGCAAAGAGTATTAAACAATATAAAAGAAACACACTATATAAAAAAGGCAAAAAGTCTGAGTAGTAAATATCTATTGGAACAGAGAGTCACCTATACTAGTAGAAAATACTAAGAAAAAAGAATTTTTAACTAGAACTGATAGATGAGATTGGGAGCTCAAAGACAGGTTGTTTATAATATAGCTACTACCAGACCCTTTTGTCAAAGAGCTCTGAGCCACCACTATTATTTCTTAATACCTAGTAGAAGGAGCTTATTGTAGTATACAAGTCTAAGCTATCTATGGTCTATTATTCAATTATGCCTAGAAATTCGAAGCCATGTTTGCTAAAGAAGACTTTAATACTCTTCTGGAGTATTGCCAATGGAACTACACTATTGAACTTCTTTTTGGCTCAGAGCCCAAGTTATCTAAAGTGTATCCCTTGTCTTTAGTAAAATAGAGAGAGCTTGACGTCTTTTTAGAGAAGAATCTATAAACCAGATGCATTAGACCTTCTAAGTTCTCCATGGTCATTCTAGTATTCTTCATCAAGAAAAAGAATGGCTTCTTTCATTTAGTCTAGAACTACTAAGTGCTCAACTCTATAACAGTTAAAAACAAGTACTCTCTTTCATTGATTTCCAAGTTTGTCTCGTAACTTTGTAGAACCAAGTACTTTACCAAGCTCGACATTTGGTAGAGGTTTAATAATATATATATCAAGTCTAGCAATAAGTGGAAGACAGTCTTCTATACTAACTATAGTTTGTTTGAGCCTTTTATGATATTTTTTGAAATGATCAATAGTCTGGCTACTTTCTAGATAATAATGAATAACATTTTTTGGAATCTCATTATAGAAGATATAGTAGTTATCTATCTAGACAACATTTTTATCTTTACTAGGTCCATAGAAGAACATATACAAGTTGTCTGGAGAGTACTAGAGATTCTAGTTGAGTACAAGTTGTTTTTGCACTCTAAAAAGTGTGAATTCCAAAAAGAGCAAATCAAGTATCTAAGACTTGTTATCTCAGAGAACAAAGTCTATCCTATCAAGGTTACTGAAGTCCACAAATGGTTAATCCCAGAGAATTGAACAGATATTCAAGTTTTTCTTGGATTCATCAACTTCTATAGAAGGTTTATCTAAGGCTTTTTTACAATAGTATACTCTCTCTTTGATCTTATCTATTCCAATCAACCTTGGACATAAACCAATAAGAAGTAGAAGGTCTTTGATGACCTCAAGATAGCAATAACCTCTATTTCAGTACTGATGTCATCTTAGAACTTAGACCTTTTTAGGATTAAGACTAACAGTTCCAACTTCACTATAGAGGTAGGTTTGTCTTAGTAGTCTTCATTGGATAGTAGATGGTATCTGGTGGTCTTTTATAGTAAATCCTTGTCTCTAGTAAAGTGTAATTATAAGATCTAAAACAAGAAGATGTTGGCTATTATTCAAGTTCTGGAAGAGTGGAGATATTTTCTTGAAGGAGCAGTATATCTAGTAGAAATATAAATAGACTACAAGAACCTAAAGTACTTTATGATGGCCAAAAAACTTAACTATTGTCAAGCTTGTTAGTTCTTGTATCTTATCTATTTTGATTTTTTCCTTTGCTATTGCTCTGGTCACTCTATAGAAAAACCAGTAAAAGAGACAAAAGAGGTTTTTACTATGACAAGCAAAATAGAAAAGGGGACAATAACAGTCTTTAATTGTATGCTAAAAAGTTTGTAGGAATAAATAGATAGTAAAGATATTAAGAAGAAATTAAAATAAAAAAGTGTAGCTTATTTGTAATGTAAAAATAGTCAAAATGATTATAAGATTGATCTAGATTGTACCTAGCATGATGCCTATAAGATGCTAATCTTTACACACTGTAATAAGCTCACTAGTAAATATAGTTAGTATATCATTCATAGGCCTTATCAATCTCAACCAAGCCCTCATTTATACTTCTAACACCAAACCTTATGAGTATAATACAGTCTAAGTAGATGGCTAGCCAGGCTTTTTTAGTCTATTACCTTGCCAAAGGTCATTTGAGTTATCCCTACTACTTACTCTCTAGACTGAGTAGGATATATAGAGCAGCAACACCACTAACTCAACCTCTCACCAAGATTACCTCTTATACACTCAAAAGAATTGTATCTAATGACCTTTAGAGCTTCTGAAATGAAAACAAGGGCCAAAAAGACACTGCCTACTATTCTCTACTCTAAAAAATATATTAAAGTTACAAATGTTTAAGACTTAATTAGAAAATAAATAAAAAGAGAAATATCTTCTTTTGCTAGTCTTTCTTGCTTCTTTTCTACCAACATTGCTATATAGCTATGACAAATATTGTCTTTCATTTTTCTATATAATTCTACTCTACTTCTATGCTTTTTCTTTTACTTATTTCTTCTACTTAGCTAATTAGCTATTTCTCATTCTGAACACAGTCTAGAAACTACTTCTATTATGTGCAAAGGCTCTCAACACTGTTATCATTTTGTATAATATTTGTTTTTTGATTGAGTTTAATAGTGATGGGATTGTAAGTTATTGATAGACTTGTAATCTATTGTTTTGGTATCATATGAGTTTAAGTCCATTCTAGATTGAAATTATACCACATTCCAAAGATAAAATGGGGTATTTGAGTTCTAAGATGTTATTAGGAATAGTCTATCTCTGAAAAACCAGATACTAGCTCATTATTCTTATCTTCTAAGGTATATATTATTTTAGTATATGACATTTTGATGGCTGCTCAGTAGAAATACCTATTTTTGGGTTACATTTGGGGCTTATAGAAGAGTTTCTAGAATGAATTCAAATAGTGAATCCAGGGGTATAAAGTATATTCTATATTATATTTCCACAGAAAATTTGCTAGTTGCATAACACTAGATACACTATCTTAGAGGCTGGATCATAGTAGTAGAACTACTAACAATAAGGTGATCATCCTATTTTATCTAGAGCTTTTTGCTATTCATACTCTTAAAAGAGTAAAGTTGATAATAGTTGAGCAAAAGGTATTATCTGAAATCTACCATAGTAATTGCAAATGAAATCTTAAAGAGTTTATTACTAAGACAGCCTAAGAGCTTGGACAATCTACTAGCAAGTTGATACACTCATTGGAATGGTCTAACATTAATAGGCCACTCCATTTCCAAGACAAAATTTATATATCCTAAAACCTAAAACTACAAAAGCAAATTATCTTGCTATGTCATAACTTCAAAGTAATAGAATATTCTGGATACTGGAAGATGCTAGAGTTAGTATCCTACAACTATTGATAGCTTCAGATGTTGAGGTATATAGACTAGTATATTAGTACTTATGGCCTATGTCTCTGTACCAAACTTATAAGACATTCTCCAATGGATAAACTCTATCTTTTTTTAGTCCTAAAAGCATGATAGAACATACTTAGTATCAACTTCATAGTGGAATTCCCTGAGTCTACAGAATATAATGCAATCATAACAGTAGTTGACTTGGTATCTAAAAGAGTGTATTTTATTCCAACTTATACAACAGTTACAGTAAAAAAAGTAGCAAAGCTATTTCTTTACTATGTCTGGAAACTCCATAAACTCTCTCAATATGTTGTCTTGGACTGCAGAATGCAGTTTGTAGCTCTGTTTATTAAGGAACTTTATAGACTACTAGATATATAACTAGTGTTGTCCACAGTCTGGTACCCTCAGACAGATAGACAGATAGAAAGAGTTAACCAAGAACTAGATCAATATCTTCAAATATTTGTGAACAAATGATAAGATAACTGGTATAATCTTTTGTCCTTGGTAGAGTTCCAGTACAATAACTATGTCTATATGGCAACTCAGCAAACTTTGTTTTTACTTAATACTAGATGAACCCCATGCATGGGCTTTGAACTAAGACAACATCCCTTTAAGCTAGAGACCATTAATAAATTTACAAAATAAATAAAAATGGCTATTGAGGAAACAAAGTCCACAATCAGAAAGATACAAGAAGACATAGCCTAGTACTATAACCAGAGAAAAATATAAGGGAACAATAGTCACCTTAGGATAAGATTTAGCTAAGTATCTAATTTATAATCTGTCTAGTAGATTTTATCTTATAATATATATTCATTTATTCTCTTATCTCTTTATCTATATGCTGTTATGATCATTCTAGTTATCCTAATTAGGAAGTGCTATTATTAAACTATAACTTATATGACTATGTATAGACTATCTCTTGTAGTATATATAGGAGCCTATATTGGTAAATCTATCTTTATGTTATGAGAGCTCCAAGAAGGAAATAGTCTCCCATACATTTAAACACTTAATCCAAAATCTCAAGTCATATAATGAG
>Ga0153949_1000287_pt1 | contig 17559 bp, 15 predicted proteins | sample TSNJ033MetaG_FD_104705 | JGI IMG/M metagenome (GOLD analysis project Ga0153949, IMG submission 104705) | Attine ant fungus gardens microbial communities from New Jersey, USA - TSNJ033 MetaG | ecosystem: Host-associated > Fungi > Mycelium > Unclassified | place: USA: New Jersey, Wharton State... | reverse complement strand
GGCCAGATGGGAGATTACCTCAGACTCTGCAAACACCGTGCAGACGCTGCTGATTGCCAAATATTTTTTGGATTGTCCGGCAATGGCAGACAGATCCTCTATTTCGCAACCAAGCACACGCGCCATGACTTCAAGAAAGCGGCCGGTGCCAGCTGCGCATTTTTCATTCATCACAAAGTTTTCCAGTCCTCCTGATGCGTTTAGGCGAATCACCTTGGCGTCCTGGCCGCCGATGTCAATCACAGTACGCACACCGGGATGCAGGAAGAACGCCCCCCTCGCGTGGCAGCTGATTTCAGTAAGCTGTTTATCGGCGTACTGATAGGTCATTCGGCCATAACCTGTGACAACGGTGTATTTAATGTCGTTGTCCGCAACCCTCGCAAGCTCCAGAGCTCCGTCACGTACTTCGGCGACGCCTCTGGTCCCGGTTCCCATGCCGACAACTACCTGGGACAGGATATTTTTCTCCTCGTCCAACACCACGGCCTTACAGGATGAAGAACCAATGTCTATTCCTAAAAACACAACCATTCTCCTTTTATAGTTTCAAATGAGCATCTCAATAAAAGTCTGTAGCCGTGTTCGAATTTGCTCAATGGAATCAACTACTTGATCGATCTCAATTTGCAGGACCGGAATTCCAGCCCTTGTCAATTCTTTCTGGTAAATCGGGTAATCGAACTCCTCCGGATCACAAAACTTCATCATAAACGCAATCACTGCGTCCGCGCCGCTTTTACGAACTAATTCAGCTAGCATTGCCCCCCGCGGTTTCCGGGGTTCATACAACAATGAGATGCCATTGATGCGAAGATACCGCTCCGCAATTTGCTCTAGTGCACTCCCGGTGCCTTCGTGCAACGCCTGAAACTGGCCGGATTCGTGTAGCAACGCATCGCTGACAATCGTAATCCCGTGCTCATCTAAAAGATCCAGCAGTGCTTCCGAATCTACCATAATCCCGGTTGCAACTACCTTTAAGCCCAGATATGAATCCATTGGCCGTGCCGTTAAGCTGTCCGTGAGTGCATTCAACAGCCTTGTGTACTCCGCTTTGTCCATGAAGTAGGATGCTTTCAGGATATAATGCCGTGTTTTTGCGTTGATGGTTGTGGAATACTGACCGGAAACTGCTGTAAAGTGGTTAATCGCCTCGCGGAATGCGTCGTAAACCTGAAGACTTTCTCCCAGGACGGCTTCTGTGATGGGCGTGCCGGATAACTGTTCCAGTTCCGCCTTAATACGGTTCAGCTCCGCCATCAACTGCCTTTTGGCAACCGCATCCGTCCGGTTCTGCGGATAGGATATACCGATGACCGGGATGTCCGGCACCGCAGTCTTCCAGTTTTCACACATGCATTTCAGTGTGTCACACAGGGTTGGTACCAGAACCGCACGCAGCATGCGATAAGTGCCGGTAATGCCGAACTCTAGGTTTGCGCGCATCACCGAGCACGCAAAGCTCTGCATATATTTGTCGGCGTGGGTATACCCCGTTTTTCCGCCCCACATTCCCACAGGCAGGAACCCTGCGGCATACACAAGTTCCTCCGGCGCAAATGACGGAAAGCACCCAATCGCTTCTCTACCAGATTCCGCCAAGGAGCCGTGCACTGTTTGCGCCGGATGCATTCCGGCGTCGACGAGATACTGAATCGTGTTCTGCAAACCCATCATCGCATACTCCTTTCGGCCTTCTTTGAATCCATCATCTCTTTCAGCGCCTGAACCCTCGTTTCATACTGCGCCGACGAAAACGTCCGCGGGTCCGTTTGATCGCCATCGAAAATCACTGTGGGAATGCCTGTAAGCTCCGTGATGCGCCGCTGCACCTCGTACTGCCTAAAACCCATCAACTTGCAGCTTCTGTTGGAGTGGAAGATCATTCCGTCCAACTTGTACCTGTGCACGATTTCCACCAGACTTTCTACGTTGTATTTCAGGTTCCGATTGGCGAAGACATTGCCGGTATAGGCCTTGGCCATTCCTGCGATATCCCCACTCTCATATACAATATCCCAAGATTTCGGATATGTAGATGTCACCATATTCATCCCGAGATTTTTCAGTGTCTTGTACGTCGTGCTCAGATGAGGCCAGCAGGCAATGCCGTCCCACAGTACACGGTAGGTCTCCGCCTGGTCCGGCCAGGGGCCAGCACCCTGCCGTGCCTTCGTCTCCAGCTCCTCGTACCAGAGCTTGAAAAGCTTGCGGCCCTCCTCCGTTCCGCGGCTACACACCATGATACCCATGTAATTGAACAGGTCAAATCCTTTGAGTGGTGACGGCACATGTGCAGCGAGTGCCGTAGCCTTGCGCCACCATAGGGAGGTCTCATTGGAAATCTCCATCACCTTGCGCAAGCGGCTCGGGTCCAGCTTTTCCCCGGTGACCTGTTCCAATTGCGCCACTGCCGACTCAATCTGTTCTGTGACGTACTGCAAATTGTGGGGCAGTAGTTCATAGGTAAAATTAAAGGGCATGTCAATCATGATTAGCGGTATGTTTAGCATTACAGACAGATTCTCATACCATTTAATCACGGTATGGCAGATGTTGCTGGAACAAAAAAGCACATCTGGAAGCGGAATGTTTTCCGCTTCGCTGTGCAAAACCTCTGCATACGCCAGATTGACTCGGGCGTACGAGCAGAGATCCAGCGAATAGCCGTTGGCCTCCGTGTGGGCGATTAGCTCCGGCGCACATTTGCGCGCGCCGATAGCCGCAGCGTGATTTTCGGGGTACACAGTGATAATCCCCATGGCCTCTAACAGCTCTTGTGGTGCAATTGAGGTGGACCAGCAGACGAGCTTGCCCCGTTTTTTTGCTTCCATGGCATTTTTATAGTGGGTCTTCAATATTTGATTCATCATTTCTTTGGATGAAATTGCAGTATCCATACGTATCTCCACCTCATTCATTACTGACATGTTTGGCCGCCTAAATGGCAGCCTGTATCATCTCCCGCAACACGCCCGTCTCCAACGGCCGGGGGTTGTTTTTCAGATGTCCCATGGATTCCAGGATGAATTCCACGGCGTATTCCACATCGATATCCTTAGCCTTGACATAATCTGTAAGCTTTTCGGGCGCACCGATGGTCTGCTTTAAACGTTCAATCCATCGAATGCCCTCCAACGCGGCCTCCTCGTCAGATAAGCCGAATGCGTCCGCCTTCAGCTCTCTGGCAACCCTGGCCAGCTTGGCTGTCGCGTATGAGAGGTTTGCGCGCATGGAGTGGGTAAGAAAGATGGAACATGCATCACCGTGGGGGATATGGTAAATCGCACCCAAGGGTTGACCGACGATATGGGCAAGGCTGATACCGCAATTAATGGCACATCCACCCAGATAGCTTCCCAGAAGCATGTTGGTCTTGGCTTCGAGATTTTCGGGTTCTCTGCAGGCGCACTCAATATTGCTGCTCAAAAGCTCCAGCGCTTTCAGTGATTGCATCTCTGATATTGGTGTTGCGTTTAGCGAAATATAGGACTCAATGGCGTGTGTAATCGCATCCATTCCGGTGGACACCATTATTTTCCGCGGCAAAGACAGGATGGCATTGGGGTCCAAAAAGACGGTTTCGGCAATCATGGAGTCGTGGTATACACTCTTCTTCCATCCGTTGTGGTTGTTAACTATAACGCTGATTTTGGTTGCTTCCGCGCCGGTACCGGCGGTGGTGGGAACTGTGAAAAATACTGCGGGCTTGTGTTTAACGACGCGGCCCTCCATCTGGTATTCCTCTATGCACCCGCCGTTTTTCACAAGCATGGCAATTGCCTTTGACGCGTCGATGACACTTCCGCCTCCAACCGCAACAATGCAGTCGCAATGACTCTTTTGATATGCTTCCGCGCCGCTGTCGATGACGATTAAATCGGGTTCACTGACAATTTTGTCGTATACGGTTATGTGGAAGCCCTCCCGTGTCAGATCCTCAATAATGCGTCGTACAATGCTCGCATCATTTTGAAAAACAGTGAGGAATATGCGCTTGCATTCGTTCCAACGAAGGCTCTGCGGCAGCTTTGCTAGTGCGTTTTCTCCTACGATGACATTCCTGTTGTTAATAAATTCAAACATTCCTGCGCCTCCATTTTTGCCGCGATGGCTGCGGCTCTAGATGCATGAGCGACAATGCCCCGCCGCTAACGGCGGGGCATTGTCGCTCAATCCGCTGGCTTTATAATGGGCTGGAGCGTAACCTTGCTCACAATTTTCCACGCGCCGTCGTAGCGCGCGAGGGACATCAAATCAGTGAAAAACAACAGTCCCTTCGCGATGCCAATTTTGGCGATGGCCGTATCCGGTCCGGTCATATCGATGTGCTCAATGCGTGCGTATTTGCTGATTCCAAGCTCAATCGGCGGCTGGAAGCCGTGCCAACGCTCACGTAGCACTGTGATGGGAACATCGCTCAGCTTACCGGCATTATCTGTGCTAATCATGCGCGCGCCCTCCATGAAGACACTCAAGGACAGGCCGCTGTTCAAGCTGTAAACACCCTCCATATAGGTGTTCAGGGTGATTTGAATCATCTTGATCTCTTTTTCCTGGTCCTCAACCAATGGATACCAGTTGGCAAAGGTATCCTCCGTACCGGCCCAGAGCTTTGCGACGATGCGCCATTTTCCATTGTCCTTAACCAAACACAGGACATCCGTATAATGAATCGGCAGAATTACGCATTTTACTTTTGCGTATGCCAATTCCGGGGATATAATCTCAATGCGGACAATCCAGTCCTCCCGAGTTTCGCCCTTGATTGCGGGCGTTTCAGTCCGACCCACCAGGCTTTTTATCGGAGAGCGCACCAGCTTACCGTCCCGTACACCCGCCATATAGGCATCCCCGTAAATCTCTGCAGGCAACACATCGGCGCTCTGGTAAACCAGATCAAAATAGACGCCGAGCACTTCCTGAATCGCAGCAAATTCATTCATAAAACCTCATCCTTCTTTCATCAACGCTCATGTCCGTAGGTTGCAGCAAATGTGGCGAACGCCTTGATCCCGCTCAAGATCGCTTTCTCATTGACCATCAGATTTGCTGTGTGCAGGCCCGGGACCTCATCCGGGTCACCCTCGTCCGGCGCCACACTGATAGAGGCGTAAATGCTGGGAATTTGCAGTGAAAAATGTGCAAAATCGTCAGGGAATTTGAACGAACGATCCGAATTGACGATGACTTTGCCAGTACCCATTCCTTTTTGGAGCCTCGGAGTCATTTTTTCAATCAATACCTTATCGTTTATATTGGGAGGCTGATGGAAATCCATAGTCACCTCGGCGGTGGCCCCGCCCGCAATTGCGTTGTGTTCGGCTACCTCGATGATACGCCGCTCCAGCATCTCTCGCTTGGAGTAATCAGTAAATCGGCAGGCCCCTGTAATATAAGCCTCGTCGGCAATAACATTGAACTTTGTACCGCCATAGAGCTGTCCACATGTCATGACAACCTGGTTCGTGCTTGGGTCCACATTGCGCGTGGTAATGCACTGCAGGCCAAGTAGCGTCTGCGCCGCCGGCAACAGCGTATCCACTCCCAGCCAGGGCTTCGAGCCATGGCCACTGACTCCAGTGAATTTGATGCTGAAGCCGGTGACCGCCATACAGGTAGCGCCTTCAAAGTAACCGATTTCACCGGCCGACCCGATGGGCTGCTTGGGGTCGATGTGCATACAAAACATCGCCTCGGGCCGGTACTGGTTAAAGATTTCCTCCTCAAGATATAGGGCTGCGCCATAATTTCCTTCCCAACCTGGGGCAGGCCCCTCCTCGGATGGCTGGAATACCAGCAATACCTTGCCGTTAATCTGGTCCTTAACCTTGACCAGAACCTCAGCAGCGGCCATCATCATCGCTGTATGGACATCATGTCCACAGCAGTGCATGACAGGAACAATACCACTCGTGCCCCATTCGCAGGTTTCTCTGGAAGCGAAAGGTAGTCCGGTTTCCTCCAAGATTGCCTGAGCATCCATGTCGGCGCGGATGCCCACAATCGGACCTTCTAGGCCACCGTTGATTACACCGAGCACACCCGTTCCGCCTGCCTGGCAGTCAAACACCTGGTCCACACCGATGTCCCGCAGATAGGCGGCGACCTTTTTTGCGGTGTTGTATTCTCGTCCGGACATCTCCGGATGGGCATGCAGCTCCCTGCGCAGACCAATTGCCTTTTCCTCTAATTCTTCACTGTAACGGCCAATCAGTTCGTAAATATTCTGCGACATTATGATTCCTCCTATTAAATGACGATGAATCTCGACAGGATCGAGCCAAGTATAACAGAGCCTATTGTAAATACAGAGAACCCGCCAATCACCATTTGGGGCATGATGTAATTTTCCAGAGCCTGATAGTCATCATCATTTGTGGACATCGCTCGGGATACCTCTTTAGAAATCGTCATGGTTGGAGGAAAACCAAACAGTCCGGAAAGCCCGATGGCAACACACATCCAATAGCCTTTTTTCAGCGCTTTGCTCGTAAACAGCGCACTGACGAAAATGCCAATCAGTCCCAGCAAGAATAATACGATTAAGGGCCTCAGCATTTCCAGTATTAGCGAAGGTGTTGCGTCCGCCATGCTGGCGAAGATGGAGAATGTCATGGTCATAAGCACGAACCCAGTGGAATTGGATTTGTCAAGGAAGCCTTTCTCAAGGAATCCAAGTTCCTGAAAGAGAAGGCCGAGCAACAGGCAAACCAGCATTGTGGGGGCCCAGCCACCGAATACGGAGTTTAGAAAATAACCGAGAGAGACAACGATACCGCCTTTGAGAAGAAAAATCTGGGAGGATTCATATTTCTTCGGAAGGGGAGGAATCAGTTTTTTACGCTGTGTTCCCTCTTCCTGCATAATCTGGCGGTAATTATTAATTTCGCCGCTCAACATAACCTTCTTGGCTTCTTTTTTTAGCAAAGAAGATGCGATTGGAATACCGATGAAGTATTGAATCATGATGATGACAACGCAGAACACAGAATAAGTGACATTACCACCGGCAGCGTTAATCGGCGCCAGTACGGCGTTCATCGCGCCGATGCCGCCTGCAACCACAGGAGCGCCGATAAAGGCCAAGTTCCGTTCAATAAACAGTGGGCCGATTAATGTGCAGAAAATGCCTATGAATGCCGCAGCGCTAAAACCGGTGACAACGGTCTTCCATTGCTTTTTCATTTCCTGCAGAGGTATGGATGCACCCATATTGACCATGCACAGCCCAACCGTCATACTATAGATGCTGTTCGCTCCGCTCGCCACGATTAAGTCCTTCGGAAATCCCAGGAAGGCAAAACCAACCAAAAATATGAGACCTCCGACAAACATCATGGAGAGAACGGCTTTTGTCTTTACTGCCAGAATGTCACCGATTGCCAGGATTGCTGTACAGATTGTAAATGCCAACACTGCCCACATACCTATAACCTCCTCAAAAAAATAGTGTTTGTCTTTACTTTCGGAATGTCACCGAATGCCAGGATTGCTGCACAGATTGTAAATGCCAGCACTGCCCACATACCAATAGCCTCCTCAAAAAATAGTGTTTATACCTGCGAAATAACTGCTAATCCTCCTTTCACTATGTTGTTGCATGCTCTTAAACGCAACACCGAAGCCCGTAGGGGAATTATTGCGATCGGTGCGCTGCTGCTGTCTTAAAGAAGCAAATATGGTGCCAACTGTAAGCCCGTCCAATTACTTAAGTCCAAAAAAACGCAAAGTTAGGGATTTCACAGCCTGTTCAAAATAACAGCACATCAACAAATTCTATATTAAACAAATGATTTTTATATTTAAATTAATGTAATTATGATGCAGCATTGCATTATCCGATGGGGTATCACGGGTTCGCGCTTTAATTAACAGGTATACACGGGCCTTTATGCAAATTTGCATCAAATTCGTAAAATGAAACAATTGGCCGAATGCAATGGAACTCTCTCTGCTTTGGCATAATTAAGAAATACATATATACATTTCCTAACATCTCTATTAAAACGCTTGGAGCTTCAATTGCTTCAAACATTTATTTTCTGTATTTAAAAAAGTAGTATTTTCAGTGCTTTCATTATTATGTATCGATATCATCCCCTTGCATTTATACCGAACGAGGAAAGCATTAACCTCCTCTGTCGCCGATTAGTCGTTGAAACGTTAAACCAATCGGCTCGTCGTCGGTAAATGTTTTCACCGTTCGGTATATCTCAGCTTACAGCTTGGCACAGATATTGCTTTATTAATTATCCGTGAGCTCTAGCATGAAAGGTCAGAAAATAACAAGGAGGAGGCAACGACGCATGAAAAAGTGTGTGATTACAGGTGCTGCGCGGACCGCAGTCGGCGGTTATCTGGGCAGTCTGAAAACCATGGAGGCTCAGGACCTTGGCGCGGTTGCGCTTCAGGCGGCGATGGAGCGCTCCGGCATTACCCCGCGGGATGTAGACGAGGTCATAATGGGGGATGTGTACGGATACACCCCCAATGTGGCGCGCTGCGCCTCTTTGGTGGCCGGAATCGGTGAGGAGGTCCCTGCGTATACTGTGGATCGGCAATGCGCATCCTCACTGCAGGCTGTGGTCAACGCGGTACAGCAAATTTCAGCCGGTGAAGCCGACATCATTCTCTCCGGCGGCGTGGAAACCATGTCCCGCATGCTATATTACCTGCCGCCATCAGCCAGGTATGAGGCGCTTCGCTTGGGGGATAAGCAGCTCTACGACACGTTTTCCCACGGTGTCACCATTGTACAGCCCCAATCCCTGTATCCGGATATCAATATGGGGCTTACCGCAGAAAATGTTGCTGAAAAGTATAGCATCACCCGCGAGGAGCAGGACCGTTTCGCAATGGACAGTATCAATAAAATGAAGGCGGCCATGGATGCCGGTCGTTTCCGGGAAGAAATTGTGCCTGTTGAAGTCAGGCTGCGCAAAACCAGCTTTGTGATCGACACTGATGAACACATCAAGCCGGATACCACAATGGAATCGCTGGCGAAGTTGCGCCCGGTGTTCAAACCGGGAGGCACCGTCACGGCAGGAAATGCATCCGGCATGAACGACGGCGCATCCGCTGTTGTGGTTATGTCGGAGGAAAAGGCAAATGCTATGGGTATTCAACCGTTGGTCGGTATTAAATCCATGAGCACCGTCGGTTTGGACCCGAGGTATATGGGCCTGGGACCAGTATTTGCAATTAAAAAAGCCCTCGAAAAGGCCCAGCTTCAATTGGAGGACATTGATTTGTTCGAGCTCAATGAGGCATTCGCGGCCCAGAGCCTTGGATGCTTAAAGGAGCTTGGGATGGACATGGGCAGTAGTCTGTATGAACGGGTCAATGTAAACGGCGGTGCCATCGCCCACGGCCATGCTCTGGCTAACAGCGGCACCCGCCTGATGACAACGCTGGTTTATGAGATGTGCCGCCGGAACGCACGGTATGGTATGGTCACGCTATGTATCGGCGGTGGACAGGGCATGGCAATGATAGTAGAAAACAGCAAAGGAGGCAACGTGCTGTGATTGGCAGTGAATATGTAAAACTGACACTGGACAAAAACATTGCGGTCATCACCATCGACAATCCACCCATGAATCCCCTAAGCGACGGCGTCCTCGCCGGGCTTAAGGAGGCGTTGGATGCATTGGATGCATTGGATAAGGTGGAGGATGTGCGCGCGTTGGTAATCACAGGCGCCGGGGAGAAATCCTTCGTTGCGGGCGCCGATATCAAGGAGTTTACGGCATGGACTGCAGAGTCCGCAGTGGATCTGACTGCCCGCGGTCAGCGATTGTTTCAGCGAATCGAGAACTTCCCCGCCCCAGTGATTGCGGCAATCAACGGATACGCACTGGGTGGAGGGCTGGAGCTGGCGCTGTGCGCCGATATCCGAGTTGTCTCTAAAAGCGCTAAAATGGGACTGCCTGAGGTGGGTTTGGGAATAATACCGGGGTACGGCGGCACACAGCGTCTAATCAGAGCCATCAATATCGGCCAGGCTAAGAAGCTCATATACACAGGCGCCTGCGTTTCAGCGGAAAAAGCGCTGGAACTGGGCCTTGTCCAGGATGTGGTGGAGCCAGATTTACTAATGGATTTTGTGCTGGAGCTGGCCACCGGTATAGCCAAAAACGCACCCATTGCGGTGCGGTGTGCTAAAAGTGCCATTAACGCAATACCAAACAGTGAGATGCCATTCGGCTTGTCCGTTGAACTGCAGGCATCTGCAACCGTATTCAGTAGTAAGGACAGAGTCGAGGGGGTCAATGCGTTCATTGAGAAACGCAAGCCCGTGTTTCAGAATCAATAATTAAATGGAGGCGTTGGAGTATGACAGAGATACAAAAAGTCGGGGTCGTCGGCGCGGGCATGATGGGGTCAGAAATCGCGCTCTCCTTTTCCCAGAACGGATTCTACACCGTAATGAGCGATGTCACGCTGGAGCGTGCGCAGCAGGGGAAGGACAACCTGGTGAAGGTGCTGGACAAACGGGTCACCAAAGGGAAGATCACAGAGGAAGAGAAAAAAAAATACATGGATGGCATTAAGCCCGCAAGTACCCTGGAGGATATGGCGGATTGCGACCTCGTTATTGAAGCCGCCATAGAGGTCCTGGATGTGAAGTGGGACGTGTATAAAAAGCTGGACAGCATCTGCAAGGACAAAGCCATCATCGCCAGCAATACCTCCAGCATCTCCATAACTAAGCTGGCAAGTGTTTTGAGCGAGGTCAGTGCGGCGCGCTTTATCGGTACGCATTTTAACTCCCCTGCCAGCGTCATGAAACTGGTAGAGATCATTCCCGGACTGCTCACATCGGATCAGACTCAGGCGGCGGTCCACGCTGTGCTGACCAAAATTCGCAAGGAGCCGGTAATGGTCAAGGATGTGACCGGTTTTGCGCTCAACCGCCTGTTCCACGCTTTTTACCTGGAGGCCTGCCGCTTAATCGAAGAAGGCGTTTGCTCGGTGGAGGATGTCGACAAGGTTTGTCTGTACGGCCTCGGTCACCCCATGGGGATATTTAAGCTCTTAGACCTGACCGGTCACGACCTGAACATGAACGTGGACCAAATTCTGTTTGACGCGTACGGCGACCGGTTTCGTCCCAGCGCTTATATCCAGCGTCTGGTTGACGCTGGAAAGTTGGGGAAAAAGACCGGCGAAGGCTTTTATAAATATTAACGCTTCCCTAAAAAGAAACTTGCGATCAGACAAGCGTTTTTTCAACTCGTCAAGCAGAATTGAAAATTTTCGACCTGTAATAAATGCATGAGAAGGTTTTTGCCAGACGGAATAACCAATTTTGTAGGGGCGGCGACCGTCCGTTGTCTGTATGCGGGCGTTATGCGGGCGGCAAATGCCGCCCCTACACCGGTTTATCCGGGTTAGGGGATTGCGGGTCGAGCCCGCAATGACGGAAGGGGGCGGGGGTTGCGGGTCGAGCCCGCAATGACGGAAAGGGGCGGAGGATTGAATCATGCTAATTCCTTAACTGCGAAGCAGTAACCCTCCTCTCCCCCTTTCTTATACGAATGCAAAGCTTCTCCAGCTCCACAATTATGATCGGCATCAGGCTCAGGAATATCACAACCAGCCATTGCATGGGGCTTAAAACCGTCACCTTGAAGATTTTCGCCAGAAATGGCACGCTTATTACCGAGGTTTGTAAAATTACGCCCAGAATAAAGGCTCCTACCAAATACTTATTTTCCAGAATATCAATTGTAAATATTGAGTGTTCGCTGCGCATGTTAAAAGCATGAACCAGCTCCGATATGCTTAGAGTCGCAAAAGCCATGGTTCTGCCCATAGCCAGGCTTCCATATATGACCACCCCTACTCCGAAGGCCAGCATAGCCAGAAGACCTATCATCAAGCCTTCCAAAACGATTCTTTCCCAAAGCCCGTCAGAAAACAGATCCTTTCGTCTATCTCTTGGTTTTTTCAGCATAATGTCCTTTTCAGAGGGGTCAAGCCCTAATGCCACCGCCGGCAGAGAATCCGTCACCAAGTTTACCCAAAGCAGATGAATAGCCAGCAAAGGAGTTTCCCAACCGATAATTATAGCGCTCAATATTGCGATGATCTCCCCAATGTTGCTGGATAACAAAAAGTGCACGGCCTTTCTTATGTTCGCGTATATTCCACGGCCTTCTCTAACCGCCTCCACTATTGTGGCGAAGTTGTCATCGGTAAGCACCATATCCGCCGCGCCCTTAGCCACATCCGTGCCGGATATGCCCATAGCGCAGCCGATATCCGCCGCTTTGAGGGCCGGAGCGTCGTTCACTCCGTCGCCTGTCATGGCCACTATGGCTCCGTTTGCCTGAAACGCTTTGACTATCCTGGTTTTCTGCTCGGGGGTAACCCTTGCGAATATGCTGTATTTAAATATATCCCTTACCAGCTCTTCCTGGCTCATGGCTTTCAGCTCTTGCCCGGTAGCGGCCATATCACCCGGCCTGAATATACCCAACGTTTCTCCGATTGCCTTCGCAGTCAAGATTTGGTCTCCGGTTACCATGACCGGCTTTATCCCTGCCCTTTTGCATACCTCTACCGCCTGCTTCACTTCCTCCCGAGGCGGGTCCATCATGCCTACAAGGCCCGCAAAAATCAAATTGCTTTCAGCGTCGTTAATATTCGTCATGTTTAACCGCCGAGGCGACCTTTTAAAAGCCACTCCCAAAACCCGCAGGGCCCTGCCAGCCATTTTGTCGTTTATTTGCAGAATGCTTCTTCTTTTTTCCCGTGAAAGGGGTATGGCTTCATTTCCTTCAAGTACGTAGGCGCATTTTTCCAGAAGGACATCAGGCGCGCCCTTTGTTATCATCAAAAAGGCGTCGCCCTCCTTATTCATCGTGCTCATTAGCTTGCGTCCGGAATCAAAGGGAATTTCATCCAAACGGGGCAGCTCCGCCTCCAGTTTTTTCTTCGACTGCCCGCTTTTTGCCGCCGCTTCCACCAGAGCCGTTTCCGTTGGGTCTCCTATAAACGTTCCCGATTCGTTCATCACCGTATCATTACATAACGCGCCCAGCTTTAAAATATTCTTGTATTCCTCCTGCCGGTGGCTTAACAACCGCTCACTGTTCCAAACCTCAGTTACCTGCATTTTATTTTGAGTCAGAGTCCCGGTTTTATCAGAGCAAATAACCGTTGCGCCTCCCAGGGTTTCCACCGCCGGAAGCTTTCTTATTACGGCGTTTCTTTTTGCCATTTTCTGCACGCCTATAGCAAGTACAATTGTAACAATAGCGGGCAAGCCCTCCGGTATGGCCGCCACAGCCAGACTTACCGAGGTCATAAACATATCGAAGGCCGGAATGCTTCTTATTATCCCTAATATGAAAATTACTCCGCACAGAATCAGGGTGGCAATGCCCAATTTTTTCCCGGTGTCTCCTAGCTTTTTCTGAAGCGGGGTTTCCGGAGCCTCATCCTGCATAAGCAAGTGAGCTATCCGCCCTACCTCGGTATTCATACCCGTTTCCGTCACTGCCGCCGTGCCCCGGCCATAGCTCACGCTGCTGCCGGAAAACACCATGTTACATCTGTCCCCCAAGGGCAAATCCTTCTGCAAAACAACATCCGCGTTCTTTTCGGACGGGAGGGATTCCCCCGTTAAGGCCGCCTCCTCCGTACGCAGGTTAACGGCCGACAATATACGCCCGTCCGCCGGAATATAATCGCCGGTTTCCAGCACAATTACATCCCCTATCGCAAGCTCCTCGCCGGAGATAACCTGAAGTCTTCCCTCCCTGATAACCTTCGCCTTTGGAGCGGACATTTTTTTCAAAGCCTCCAGGGCCTTTTCCGCCTTGTTTTCCTGCACTAGCCCAAGCACCGCGTTAAGTATTACGATGAGTAAAATTATTATAGGGTCCGCGTAATCCGGCTCGCCTTTTAGCAGCGAAACACCAAAGGAAACTCCCGCCGCCGCCAGCAATACTATTATCATAAAATCATTAAACTGCATCATAAACCTAATGAAAAGGCTTGTCTTCTTTTTCTCCGCCAGCTTATTAAGTCCGAATTCCGAAAGCCGTTTTTCCGCTTCCTCTCCGTTAAGCCCCTCCCGGCTGCTTTTCAGCACGTCCAATACATCATCAGGTCTCATCCCATGCCATGTCATTAGTACCACTCCCATAGTATTGTTTTTTATATATGCTATGAGAGCGGGACAAGTTTTAGAACTACTGATAGTCTACCCAGACTCCTCCCTTATCGGCGGAGCGGACACAGTTCTCAACCCAGCGTACGCCTTCCGCCCCGGCGTAGATATCAGGGTACCACATGTCTATTTCTTCATTTTTTTCAGCCGCTGCCATAGCCCTGGCGAATCGCCCGTAAAGGTTGGACCAGGCTTCAAAAAGGCCCTCAGGATGTCCGCCGCCGATGCGGTCTTCCGCCAAAGCCGACGGATATAGGCAATCCATCCCTCTGTCCAGTATCCGCTTAGGCTCACCCTGCACCTCGTAGGAAAGCTGGTTGGGGAATTCATCCCACCATTCCAGGCTGGCTCTTTCGCCGATCACACGAATCTTTTGTCCATGCATGGAGCCGCTGTTGATACAGCAAGACCATAACATAGCAACCGCGCCGGTATCATACTCCATAAGAGTATAGGCGTTGTCCTCCAGAGGCGCCCTGCTTTTCACAAAGCTCTGCCGGGTACACATCAGACGCTTTATATTCATATCCGGCAGCATTATCTCGGATAGATACAGCGGATGTGTGCCAAGATCACCCAAAACATAGCTGGGTCCGGCTGTCTTAGGGTCTACACGCCATTTTGTGCTGGCGGCGGTGGTTTCTACAGCCACATTGTGCCAGCCATGGGCGAACTCCATATTGACGATACGGATTTCTCCCAGCTCTCCCGCGGCTATTATTTGGCGGGCCTGCTCTATCATTTGATGGCCTGAGTAGCCGTAGGTAACGCCTACGATCCTGTTTTTGCTCTTCGACAGCGCGGTCAGCTCCTCCGCCTCCTTTACAGTAAAGCAAAGGGGCTTTTCGCAGACTACATGCAACCCTGCTTCAAGGGCAGACTTGCAAATCTCATAATGAGTACCGTTGGGCGTTGCTATGGATACTGCTTCGATTCCATCAGGCCGTTTGCTTTCTTTTTCAAACATAGTTTTATAATCCGGATAGCAGCGTTCTTCCGCCACATGGAGCTTCAAGCCGAATTCCCTGCCCCTTTCCGGATCGATATCGAAAGCCCCCGCCACAAGCTCAAAGTTAAAGTCGCGCATTGCCGCGCTGCGGTGTATGTAACCGATTTGGCTTTTCATTCCTCCGCCTGCCATAGCCCATCGGATCGGACGTTCTATTTGTTTATCTCCATATATCATAGTGACCTCCTTCTGACCTTAATAGCCAATGCTCTTCAGATAATCCAGGCTTTTCTTTACGTCTTTAAGGCTGGCGTCCGCGTTTCTGGGGTCTTTCTCCTGCTCAATTGTAATAAAGCCGTTGTAATTTAATTCCCTCAGCAGCTCAAGTATTGCTTTATAATCAATAATCCCTTCTCCAATGGGACACATGGAGCCCAAGGCGCATCCGTCGAAAAACCTTATCTTCCTTTGCATCACCTGGTTATATACCTGTTTGTTTATATCCTTGAAGTGGATATAATCCAGCCTATCCGCATATTTCCGCAGCCAGCTCACAGGCTCCATGCCGGAATAAACCAAGTGCCCGGTATCAAGGCAGAATCCCGCTGCCTCCGGAGGTATATCCTCTGCTATCCTGTCAATTTCATCAGCAAATTCCACATATCCGCCTGCATGAGGGTGGATTACGGCCCGAACCCCGTAATTTTCCCAAGCCCTTTTGGAAATAGTATAAAAATGCTCCGTCATGCGTTTCCAATCCTCTTCCGGCAGCCTGGGCGCCCTGTCGGAATGTCCGGCGGCATAATCCCTTTCGTCATGTCCCCAGTCCATCACCGTTAGATAAGGAGCCGAAAAATGCTGACCCTCATCCTTTGGTATCTGCGGAAGCTTCGTTATCAGAGAGCAAATTTCATCTGTCTGCTTCAATAGATTTTGAAAATTGCTTTCCGATACCATATCGTCAAAAATAGTACCGGCCACGATTATCAAGTCATTTTTTTTAAGCTCCCGGGAAACCAACTCAAGCTCCAGCGGAATGTATCCGTATGGTCCCAGCTCTATACCTTTATAGCCTGCCATATGAGCCTCTTCCAGGACACGCCTCCAGGGCGGCAAATGCGGGTTTTTAACGTCATCTACGCCCCAGCAGCAAGGCCCGGCCGATATTCTGATGCTCATGTGAATCACCTCTCCGGCGCCTATCGCGCCACGTAATTTAAAAGACAGGATTATTATATACAAAACTACAATAGATTACGTTCAAATTATTGGTATATTTTTTACAGGATTCCTTCGATGTCTTCGTTATTTCTTTAACTACTCCACTATCTTGCCATACTCACGGTGAGTATATTAAACGTACCATTTGTTTTGGTTTTCAGTCCAATACCTCCTGTATTGTTTGGGCGTGACGCCTACCAGCTTGGAAAACAGCGTGACAAAATAATTTGAGTTACCATATCCTACGGTTCCGGCGATGTAAGTTACGCTGCCGCGGGTATGTATCAATAAGTTCTGAGCCTCTCCTATTCGCCTGTGGATAATATACTGAATGGGGGAATATCCTGTACATTCCTTGAATAAATGAGATAAATAATATGAACTCATATTAAAATGCCCGGCTATAGAATTAAGAGAAATATCTTCCATATAGTTCTGGTCGATATATTCTTTTATAGATTTATATAACAGATGTTCCTTAGGATCTTCCAATAAATCGTCGTGTGAAGTCCTTTGACTATTAAGCTGGGTAATAAGTAAAACCAGTGATACAAGCAAATGATTACAAATTTCCGGCGTTTCCGGAGAGGCATTATTGGCCTGCTTAAACATGTGATCCATTAAGGCCGCGATATATTCGGCGTATTCTCCCGCCGGAATGACCTGTGCCTGGTGTGAAGGCAGCAGATGGTTTTCGGGCAGGCCTTTCAGCTTAAGATTTTTTATGCCGCAGCACAAGCCTTTCATTATATTGTCCGGCCCTGAATATTCACTGTGCAGTACGCCGCTGTTGTATACTAATATATCCCCGCTTTTGGTGGAATATTTCCGGCTATCTATCAAATGGTCGCCATGGCCCGAAGTCATAAAATAAATTTCCGCGGTATTTTCATGCCTGTGCATAAGCCTGGGCAAAATCATCCCCGCCTGCTCGGTACTGCATATATACGCCAATTCAGGCGCTTGCCCGTGTGAAAAGCATGAATCCGTTTGTTTTTTGACAAAGCATTGCAGCATGTTGTATCAATCCTTTCTATACGTTAGGGAGCCTGTCTTAATGCTATTATCTTATCATATATGGGATTGAAAAAAGTGTAGGCGACAATAGTTTCCTAATCACTGCTGTCAACTTAAGGACAGCAAATAAAACTGCACAAAAACCTAGGATAAAATTCATGCAAAATGCGAATTGACAACT
>Ga0153949_1000285_pt1 | contig 17592 bp, 18 predicted proteins | sample TSNJ033MetaG_FD_104705 | JGI IMG/M metagenome (GOLD analysis project Ga0153949, IMG submission 104705) | Attine ant fungus gardens microbial communities from New Jersey, USA - TSNJ033 MetaG | ecosystem: Host-associated > Fungi > Mycelium > Unclassified | place: USA: New Jersey, Wharton State... | reverse complement strand
CCAAAGCACCTGTATTATGCGCAATAGATCAATTTCTATTTCATCTGCTTCTGTTCTCAATTATCGTTCCTCCTCTCCCATCAGTTTCTGCTTTTCAGGGTTTCGTTTCCGGTTACAAACCCACTCAATTTAAATAAAGTATATTACAAAAAACTCTGCAAAGCAAGAAAATGTTACAAAACTGGATACGCCGGTTCAATAGTGCATGTTTTTTGCTAGTGCAGAGCACATGCTTCCAGGAAAATAGTGCAGAACTGTCTACGCTTAACAATAGTGTTACCACTTTTTGTCCGAGACTTGCTTCATATGCTGTGGTTAGCCGCTTACAAGATGGGAGTTCCACCCATCGGATTGGACACACGAACAGGAACCGAAGGTACCAGAAGTTCTCCGAAGTTGAGAACCTTTATTTCTTAATCAACGATACTATTTTGCTTCTATAAAGAGCCAAAATTAGTGCACTGTATACTATAACGCTAAGGCAACCATATAGTATAAAACTCGGCAAATATGCAAGCTCAGGCATAACATTCTTTACCCCAAAAACAACCGTGATAGATGCAAGAACTGCGATTTCTGTTTTTATGAATTCCCTCACAATCGGTCTCATACTTATAGCAAATCCATATGATTTTTTTAATCGTAGCACAATACAAAGCAAAGATACCAAGCCAGCAATAAAAGTTCCTAAAACAATTCCATATACACCCAAGAAACGAACCAGAATTATGCTCATCATGATATTTACTGTACTTGTCAACATTCCATTTTGGACTGTGATTTTCGTATCTCCATAGGCAAAAAAATACCTATATACTAAGTCCCGTACAATGTTGTTTTGTTGGGCAAACATATAGATGCTCATACATAAATAAACTGCAGTTGCCGCAGAAGCAGTGAACTCCCCATGCTCATATAGCAAGCCAATGAATTCTCTGCCTACACTAACAAAACCAACCACAATTAAACACACTGCAATATGAAATGTAATAGCATATTTCCACAGAGTCTTCTGGCTTTCTTTTTTAGTTTGTGTAATTGCTTCAACAATCTTTGGATATACATATGTAATTAAATTACCAATAATCAGAGTGTTAACCATTCCAACAATAGTATTTGCGTAGGAAAGAATAGTCAACTGTCCTATTCCAATATTGGAGGATAATAAAGAATCTATCATTGTATTAACTTTATATATTCCCGTGCTAAACAAAGTCGGAAAAAATATAGCCATCAAGGACTTATAAACAGAATTATTAACACTGAACTCTAATTTAAATCTAAAGCCAAGATGTAATGCACATATTAAATCAACTATGAATTGGAACACTGCACCACCCAACAAAATGTAAAGATATTGATACAAATCACAATCTTTCAAAGCTATAAGTACTGCCGTTGTTCCAATATTAGATAACAATAGAATCATTTTCGGCAAATTAAATTTTCCGATGCATTGATAATATGCAGCCGTAACACCCAATATAGCTGGCAATGCCTGTATCCATATAGTCAAGAGCATAATTGAGCACACATACATGCGAAATTCTGGTTCTCTGGATGTTAACAAGTCAACCAGTTGACCTCTAAATAAGAACGTCCCCAGCAGAAGAACGGTCGTTACGGAAAACACAATTGTCAAAAAAGTGTCGATTGCTTTTCGGTCTAGCTTTTTTACATATGCCGGGATTACAACCGTTGTAATTCCCGAACTTACAAAAGTAAGAAAAAAAGTAGACAGATTATTGGCAAAATTGTATGCGTCCAATTCTACGCACACGCCGAAGTTTGCTGCTATAATAGCAGACCTATAAACTGAAATCAACTGCGTGATGATTGTAATTATCATCATCCCTGATAATTGTCTGGCTACTGTTGCTGATTTTATTATACAGACTATCTTATTTATTCCTTGCACTATTTTATGTTTCTCCTCACTTCATAAATGAATCAATATACTGGAAAGATTCCATTCTAAATTTTTGAATTCGTTCATTTACTGACTCATAGTCAATAGTAGCCATAATGTCCTTTTCCTGCAAATCATCAATCATCTGATATCTATTTTCCAGCCCAAACTGTCTCACAATGGCAATCGCCCGATCATCTTCTGGGTTATGCTGTCCTTCCCAATTGTAAGACCAGAAATTTCTGTTAAACAATGCGGAAAACAGCGTTCCGTGGAACGATTGTGTCATTACCAAAGAGGCATTTTTCATTAACCCCAAGAAAGCAAGTGGTCCTGACATTTCAAATTTCTTTATTCCATATTGTGATAATTTATAGAAATCATAAGATTTGTAGTCCATCACATAAATTGGCATTCCAGTTTTTTCTGATAGTTTCCTCAGTGCCTCATTTGTTTTTACTTCATTGTGATAAAAAGCGTAATTAAAAATATATTTTCCCTCTACCTCCGGCACGGGAAGCCAACTTGTCCATTCATCTGGAACAAGAAGCATCGTTGGGTCACAAATAATTGGCACCTCCCGATCTGTCAGTTCCTGTAACCATTTCTGCCCATGGGGTTCCCTGACGGAAAGAGCCTCGAAATCTGCCAAATACCTTTTATAAGTTTCTAAATCATCTGCATATTTTAAAATATTGGAACCACCTAAACTTGGTGAATAGGCCACTTTTCTGATATTGTTTGTGAAATTCAAATAGAATTCCTTGCCTGCATCCTGGCATCTTACATTCCATACTTGATCTCCGCCAGCGATTATCATATCGTATTGGTGTGCTATTTTACTTAAATCTGAGGGATTTTTGCAATACTGCCCACTCTTCACAAGGTACTCTTTCGAGAAATTGTTGTACCATTTCCTGCTTTCTCGGATCACCCTCAGATGAGTTATAGTGTCAATATTTCTTCTAATTGCACTCTTTTTCAGTCTGGTATCAATGAAGCCATATATACACCTTGATACATAGTTTGAATAATTGATGATTTCAACATCTGCATCGTATTTTCGTGCAAGCGTTTCCCGCAAAGCATATGCTTGAAGCATTGAGCCGCAATTATGTGATGCCTGAAAAGTTAATATTCCTATCCTCATTTTTTTGTTTCCACCTTTCTTAATTCGCGCAAGTGTTCAATCGCTTCCACCCCCGACATTCCGACGAATTTAAACCCAAACATCATGTCGCTTTTTATACATTTTTGTATGTCTTCAACGATTATGCCTGTTTCCTCCATACTCGACTGTGTAATAGAAGAACCGCTAAAATCTGATTTCCACGATTGAACAGGTTTTACATACCGTAAACAACTTCCATATTCATCATCAAAGTTGTATATTTTCTCTTTAAATGGTGAGTAAAAAATAATTGTCTGCATAAAAAGTTCATCTCCGCAGAAAGAATGCTTAAAAACTCTTTCAATGTCATCATATTTCTCCAATGCATACTTTACAGCGTCTTCTGTCAACGACCAATATACAAATCCTTTTTTGAAATCAATATCTCGTGCCGGTTTGTAAATATACCCCAATTTTTTTTGAAGTCCCCGGAATTTGTTTCGGCAGAAAGCTTTTCTCTGATTACGTTTTGTTGTTACTTTTCCTATTTCGTTAAAAATGTTGTATCTTTGAACTCTGCCGCTATAATCCTTGGAATTATCATACCCAATGAATTGATACCCTAAATGTTCATCGAAGAAACATAATATTTCCTCTACAGGCTTTAATGGAAAGGTAGCACCTGTTGACATATGATAATAGTCATGATGACCAGCATCAACCGCACATTTCATCAGTTTAAGTTCACATTCTATTTGGGAATATCCACCCCACGATATGCTCATACGCGGAATCAAATACAACTTTCCCTTGCGCACAGTTGCTCTTAGCTGTTCTTCCGGGAACTCTTTCGTTTTTTTATCAATATGAACAAATATATCGTTTCGTTCATGGTCTAATTCTTTCAATATTTCAATCAAAATCGCAAAATCATTATGAGCCATAATCATGTATGCATGTTTGTTTGTCATAACACCATCCCCTCCGCTATTTTATAGATTATGCTCTGCCGCCCATCATTGTTTTCCAGATAGTCGGAAAGCATTTTTTAATCACTGCTGCAACACAAGCCAGAACCCCAATGCAACTAAACCACCACCGCCTAAAGGCGGTGGGTTTGGATGGCGGCTAAAGCATCACTGCTTGCATTAATTGGTTATATTGAAATTGTCCGACCTCTTTAGTTCCGCTGTCTCTTGATTCCTGATATACTCCATCAATACTTCATCCGTTACATTCCCTGTTGTCGCTGCAAAATATCCACTTGCCCATAGATGTCTCCCCCAATACTGTTTGTTTAGTTCCTTGTATTCCATCAGCAGTTTATGGGATGTATTTCCTTTCAAATACTGTACCAGCTTACTCACTGACAGATGCGGCGGCACTGATACCAACAGGTGGATATGGTCTTTGGATACATGCCCATTCAATATCTCCACATCATTGCTCTTGCATACCATTCTTATCACTTCTCTTGTCCGCTCCGCTATTACTCCTGTGAGTACGGATTTACGATATTTTGTGATCAATACAATGTGATATTTTATATCAAATGTCGCATGGCTAGTCTTTCGATAATTTTCCATTCCATCACCTCAACTTCAATTATCCCCTTTTTGAAGTTTTTGGGTCTGGAAGTTTTTGGATTCCCGCTTCGCTTTCTTTTTTTAGGAGGTTGACCTAAAGGTTTCGCCTAAAGGCGAGGGTTTTAACCCCATTATACAGACAATAATAGGGACTACCACATTGGACAAGAGCAACATCAATTTACTTGAACAAAAAAGTGATTTACATATGCATTGTCTGCATCAACATACAATGATTTATCAAATCCAATTTCGGTATGACCGAATTCCGTATTCGCCCCTAAAAAAGTTATTGGATATCGGTTCATTGCCTCTGCACACAGTTGAAAACGACCACGGGTATATACTGTGCCCACAGAAAAACCAAACTGATGGGTAATATAATCGTAATACCAAATTTCACAAATCAAAAGCAAAGCCTTCTAACAGGACTTCAACGGGGTTATCTCCTATTCAATTTTTTTCGTTAAAGCATTTGCAGCAATAATAACTGCAAAGTACGCCTCTATTCCTAACACTCTGTTTTCAAAGAAAGAAAAAATAATAAAAATACACAGGCATATTTTCCCATTGGCATCCAGTTTTTTTGCTGCAAAGTAAAACAAAATACATATTGCAAAAATATAAATCAATCCTAAGTAAGTCATACAATATACTGTAAGGTTGTCAGCGTAAATGCTGTCATAACCACCCAAAATTCGATAATTTCCAAAGATCACTTTTTGGCCAAAAAAGCTTATCCCATATTGTTGAACAGCCCGAAACATATTGGAAAATCTGCCCGAACCAATGCCATCTAAAAGCATAACCGCATTTGAAATAACTGGGATAGTTATCACAAACGCCAAACTTGCACTTATGGCAAAAACAATTATCATTCCATAGCGAGCAAAAAAATCAATACATTTCTTCATCCACAACTGCCTTTTAAAAATCGAGATAAAGAATAAAATAGCAACAACATAAGCCGATTCTGAATATGTGAAATAATACACTACCATCATTGTAGTTAAAATACAGAACCAATGGGATAATTTCATTTTTTCAGTATACAAATATGCAATCAGTACGCAAAGAAATAAAAAATATTTAGCCGCATTATTAGGATGGTCATAATAAATATAGTATCTATTCAGTCCGTTCCAACTCAAGTATTGCAAACTTCCCCTTGAAAAAAGATAAGTAAACAGAAATACACTCATATGCATTAAAAACGTACTGCCCATAATACCAAGAACTACTTTTGCACCCTTTGTAATATCCCGCTTTCTCGAAAGAAAACACAGGATTACAATATATAATATTGCATTCGTTGACAATACTTTTGCCGTATTCACACCCAACAGCATAAAGACCACAAATATCATCCACGATACCATGTTTCCTTTATCTTTTAAAATCAAATACACCATAAAACAAAGAATCGTTCCTAACAGCGGATACTTCATTATCTCAAGCATCGGCTTAAACAGGGATGATGAATTCAAAGCGTCTTGAAGGGCTATCAAGCCAATTAAAATGGTATATAAATCATTTCTTTTTAATTTTAAACTGTATCCGTCCATAGCTAATCCCTACTCTATTACTGTTTTATTTTTCGTACGCATCGTTTGCAAAGTAAATAAAAATATAAGCTTCTCCATCTCTTTCGATAGACCATGTCGTGAATCAGAATATTCTTTTTCCTTTGCGGCTTATATATGAGTAACAAATTCTCAAATTCTTTTTTATCCAGCAAATACCCAACTGCATTCCGATAAGCACTGTACACCCCAATCGCTCCCAAAATCCCCTCAACTCTTTGATAGAATTTTTCTGTAACAATGCCCTCATCCATTCCTACTGATTTTATGAAATCAACAAGAACTTCCATGTCGTTGACGACCGAATCAAGAACAATGTTCATTTTCTTTGTAAGCGAACCTTCAGCATCTGTGTTATATAAATACAGTTCTATGGGAACCGCTTTACATGTTTTTATTTGCTTTAAATATTCACAGCAGAACTCCAGATCTTCCCCCATACTTTTCTTTGTGTTAAAGGTATTATGTAATAAGCTATGTTTAAACAGCTTATTCCATGGAGAATTCAAGCCTCCTCCATGGAATAACAGATCATTAATCAACTCCAAGGGTTCTTCTGCCGCAATCGGTTTCCAGCCTGAAACTCGCTCCCCTTTTACCACATTGCTGTACCCAAACACAATAATATCAGGGCTTGTTTCCATATGTGCGAATAGTTTTTCCATATATTTGCTTGACAGTTTATCATCAGAATCAATAAATCCGATATATTCTCCGCCTGCCAAACTTAGACCATAATTTCTTGCACTTGAAACACCGGTATTATTCTGAGTATAAACCTTTATCCTTACATCCTCGCTCTGGATACCTTTACAGATTTTGTAAGTATCATCTTTTGAGCCATCATCAACAACTATTACTTCAAAATCAGAATCACTGCATATTATGCTTTCTATTGCAGCTCTGCACGTTTTTTCTGCATTATATGCAGGCATAATCAAACTAAGTTTTGGCATATCGGTGATTTTCCTTTTGCTTTATGTTTTTTTTATCAATTTATAGAATATATACATCAAGCGTGCCTGTTTTGTGCGCATCATCCAATAAATTACCGTTCCTTTTAGCCCCAGGTTATTGTGTTTGCTTTTTCGAATAGCTGCTTGGCACCCCTCAAGTTTTAGAATTTCCTTTACTCTATCACTATCTTTGCTTTTCCCTTGAGGGTTCCAACTTCCATATTCATTTGTGATACAGGCATAGTAGCTATCAACACATTGTGCATAGTATGCAAGTTCATATCGCTCAAATATATTGCACTTCAGCAATGTTACCTTATACTCCTGCAAAAATCGCTGCTTCCGTTCAAGCATATTATTATTATAGCGCTTTGAGAGCGATCCCTTTCTAAAATCGTACATGTATAACACTTTATGAGCTATTTCAACAGATTCCGCAAAGATGAGTGCCAAAAGATTAAACAGATAATCTTCATTCAATATCTCTCGTTCTGACTGAAAATAAATTCGGTTTTTCTTCAAGAAGTTGACTGAATAGGCAGAAGCACAAGCCGACATCAATGCGTTTTTAGAATAATCAAACAATCTGACCGGACCTATTGCACCAGGAAGAATATCTGAATCAATTTTTCGTCTATCATAATATCCTTCCTCAAAATAAGGTGTGACACTTTTTCCGGCCACTCCATTTTGAATTCTCTGATATCCATATTTCAAAATGTCTGATCTATTTTCTTTCAGGTGCTTCTCGATAAATTCAAAATAATCCTGAGTAACCCAATCGTCTGAATCTACAAATGTCACATATTCACCTTTTGCACAATCCAGACCAACATTTCTTGCGCTTCCCAAGCCCCCGTTAGTTTTATGTACGGCAGATATCGTGACAAACTTAGCTGCGATTTCGTCGCACATCCTTCCGGAATTATCCGTTGAACCATCGTCAATCAATATAATCTCGTAATCTTCATATCCCTGATTCACTAAAGACTCTACGCAGCGGTTCAAATACTGCTCAACATTATACACTGGAATAATAACTGAAATAAAAGGCATATAACTTCCTCCCTTGAATCATTGCTTTATAGTTTCCAGAGCATATCCTCGTATTCCTCCACTGCATAACGCTTGCGTGATTGATATGATCTTTCCTTTATTAGATTTAACATTTTCCTATCGTCTGCACAGCGCTTGATAATCTCAAACATTTCCTGCGGATAGTTTTCTTTGAGCAAAAACCCCTCATTCTTGTCTATTTGCACTATTTCACTGTTATAACTTCGATCACTTACAATTACCGCAAGCCCCGCCATTTTCGATTCAACTAAAATGCCCGGAACCCCTTCTGCATACCAATGGGTCGGAAACATTAGTAAATCATACTCGTTTAGCTTTTGATACACACTTGTTTTAGTCGAATCAAAAACACCACAATAATACACATTAGGTGACTGCTGAACAAACTCATCAAATTTTTCTTTGAAATCCGGCACAACATGTCCATAAAAATCCAGTCGATAGAAAATCATTTTGTTTTCATCCAGCAGGTGAACCAGTTCAATAATGTCCTCAACGCCCTTTTCCTTACCGATCTGCGAAAAGAACACAAGACGCAACGGTTGGCTTGATTCAGAAGGTTTAGCATCACAACACCCTACTTCGGATTTGGGGTTTGGGAATACTTCAATGTTAGAAAAACCCATTTGCTCCAGTTTTGTTTTCATTCCCTCTGTTTCGACCCAGATGCCTTTTACTTTCTTTAGTTTTTCGCCAAAGGCTTTATGCATTGAAACTGTTTTATGAAATACACCTCCCACAGCCAAAACGGTGGTTCGTTCAAAAGAACTTTTGAAAAGGTCCTGCAAAAGCATTAACGCTCTCAGCCGTTTCGAGTCTATGCAGTATACAATAGCTTTGTCGGATAGAAACGCTGCGATACACTCCGTTAAAACAGTGATGATTTTTCCCTTTTTACGGCTCATTTCATATACATCCAACTGTTTTGTCGGAATCAAGTGTTTTTTTAATAAATCGCAGAACAATTTGCTTTTTATTGTCACTCCACCATAAGGAGGTGGGAAAACCCCGATAACATAACACCCTTTCATCATTTTTAATCCCCCATCTTAAATAACATTACAAATTGCCCAGATATATTTACCTCGTGGAGTTCGTTTCACTTCTGATACAATTCGGATTTCAACCTCAAGCAGTTCTTCGCATCGAGATTCTATATAATCTTGAATTTTCCTCAGCTCTCTTTCGGAAAGTGCTTCATCTTGAACAATATGTAACTCTGCCTTGCCAACTTCATTTTGCACATATTGATATGTTTTGACTTTTTGCGTCTCTGCCATGTGCAATGTCAATGCACCTTTGAAAATAGGTGCACCATTTTTTCCTATAAGTAGAACTTCTGACTTTTTATGCCCAATCAACTTATACCTTCCTTCTGCCGTCACTTGAATCACATCATCTGTAACATAGCGAATCAGAGGCATTTTCTTTGAAAGAAAGCCTGTACATGCAATCTGGAACTCATTTTCAATATCGGTTGGAATCAATTCTGTATAGCCATAAAGTTTATTAAATACACATTCCCCATCATAAATTGCAGCAAACACTGCTCGCTCAGTATGACCATAACAAGATACTGCTTTGCAACCAAATGTATGCTCCACTAAAAATTGATCTTCAACGCTCCAGTTTTCGGAAGTGAACACTACTCCCTTTAACTGGATGTTTTTCCCCCTTTTCTGACACTGTTTTGCAAAATATGAAATTGCTGATGCATAGCCAGTAATAAAATCCACTTGAAAGTCCAAAATCAATTTGAAAATATCTTCAAAACATTCTTCTTTAAACAATCTAAACGGCGAAATCGCAATATCAGCTTTTACCGGTGAAAAATAATATTCATGCCCCTTGCTAAGTCCCCTGAATGTTACTGTCCGTGATTCTCTTTGATCATATCCCAGAGGTGCAAGGAAATGCGAAAAGAATGCCCTTTCCTTATAATAAGACATTTTATCTGAAAGACATTTCAACGACTTTCCGCTGCTTCCTCCAGTATATGCGGTATAATACTCAATATCCTCTTCCGAATATAACATTTCTCCCACATCAATAGCCTTTTCTTTTGTCAAAAGAGGTATCTTCTCTATATCATTAAAGGATGCCATCTGATTCGGATCAAATCTAACCTCTTGAAACAACTTCATATAATACGGTACATGCTGATTAGCATAAACCAATACCTCCTTTAATTTGTTAAGTTGTATTTTTTCTTGTGCCATCTCATCCATCTGATCAAATTGTTTCAGTTCATTATAAGTTTCTTTAAAAACAGGATTATAAACCATGACCTTTACTAATACAGGCCCAAGAACAAATTTGATTTTTTCAGGTATTTTTTCGTATATTTTTTTCATTATATCGAATCGCATTTTTTCTCTCCCTTTTAATTATCGCAAAAATCACTACCGACATTGATATTTTCATTTTCTTCCCTTATCGTAATTAAGGTTTTTATGGTTATCTTCAAGTCACATGTATCAGTAATTGAATAGACTAGTTTCGTTGTAGGTACAACTTTATTATATGCTATTGAATAGGCGGCTTTCTGAGTATCCATTACAGCAGTCGAATTCAGTTCTACCGCATATTTACCACATCTAATTTTGCCGTCTACCATAGTGCACTCTGTTCCCATCATAAACATCTGACTGATTCTTTCTGCTTTATGCAAAAGTTTTATTTCATCGCAAATGCTAATTTGAAGTTCATTGCTCTTATTTACTGTAAGGATTCTCACATGAAGATTACCATCATACTCAATCCCTGCTTTCAAACGGATTTCTTCTTTGGATTCAGAGAACACAGTATCAATACAACGGTACCGCTTTCCCCACAAAAACGGACCAAGTATCTCGCTTTGATTTTTCCCATCACCACACACAGTATTATGATTTTTTGTTGCGCGAAACTCATCTCGTGCCTTTTTAGGAACATGGTAATTATAAGTGCCCGGATCAACGAAAACAGGCTCACCATTAATAAACATTTGAAAGCTGAGAGCATCTGCGTGTCCATGGGCAGCTAATGAGCCAAAGCCCAATTCTGCATGGTCAATACCAATCAACACTTTATGATCCCTGCTACGCAGCAGTGTATAACCGCCTTTCTTATAACACTTAGCATCCGGGCTGCGATAGCAACTTTTTGCTTTACTGTCTTTTATGATCTGTTGCGGCACAATCCAGTATAAGTTTTCGTGAAGAGTGTATAACTCCGAATAGCGCTGTGGCAATATTACTCCCATTAAGTCCAGTACATACCGATAGTAGTCATATTTTAATCCTGACAAATCCAAAATTTTTCCTTCATCGTTATCGCCAAAAACAATAGTTTCACCATAATCACCACAACAATCACAGAGAAATTCGCTCATATGGGAAAGATACTTAATCCAAAGTTTTGGGATTTCGATCTTGTTATGTTGCATTTCTAGCATCAATAATCCGTAAGCTTCCATAACAAAACTCTGGTAATGGAGAGACATTTCTCGATTAATTCCATCACTAGAGTTCTGAATCGGAAGTTCTTTTGTCAGGATATCCAGTGCCAATTTTTTCCACTGAGTACAGTCATAAAAAATCCCACTCAATGCTACTGCATACATCTCAACAATCAAATGATTGTTGGCAGAAGAATAACGAGCGCGATGACGGGTAATATAATCCGTCATTACCATTATGCCATGTGATAACAAACCCAGGAGATTTGTATCCTCAGTTACACCATACCTATTAAACGCTTTCTTTAAAAAGCAATAGGTATATATCCATGAATTCACTCGGATGGCAATCTCCATCACGCTCGTCCATTCTACACCATGTAAAAAAAGATTATGCTTATTCCAATCATCAAATAGTATACATAATTCATCAAAATATTTTTTGCTGCCAGAAACATAATACGATTTTGCTAATGCCGAAAATTGAAAATGACGATTTAGTTCCCAGTTTGTGCGAATGTCTCCAATATCTTCTTGCTGACTACATGAAATATCATATGAGCACACATCCTCTGGCCATGTGTTTTGTGTTTGAAATCCTGCGTTCCATTTTTTTCTGTACTCATTATAATTAAATACACCGAATAGCTCCAAACCGCTGAAAAGCAAACTGTGTGCGTTGTTCCAGTTCATTGAAATACGACAAATATTCGGTTTCATTGCTCCGAACTTTTTATCCAAGGGAATTTCTGTTACGGGCAGTTTCTTAGAATATATCGCCTTTTTTTCAATTTTTTGATTGCATTTTTGTTTTACCCGCCAAATAATTTCTCCAACGTTCATAGCCTGTACACGACTAATATACCATTTGATATTTTTCATCTTTCACCAGATTACAGCTTCTCTATCAAAATGTTTGCTATTTGTTTACACGCGAAGCCATCGCCATAAGGGTTACTTGCCTTGCTCATGCTGTCATATTCCTCACAGTCTGATAGAAGTCTGCTGAACTCCTTATATATAGTTTCTTCTTCCGTACCAACAAGTTTCAATGTTCCAGCAGCAATACCCTCCGGACGTTCCGTTGTGTCGCGCATAACAAGTACCGGCTTACCCAAACTTGGTGCTTCCTCTTGTATGCCTCCACTATCAGTCAATATTAAATAGCTTCTGGCCAAAAAATTATGAAAATCTAAAACTTCCAAGGGTTCAATAATATGAATTCTATCATCATCACCCAAAATTTCATTTGCTGCTTCACGTACAACCGGATTCATATGAATTGGATAGACCGCCTTAACATCTGGATGTTCATCCATCACACGTCGAATCGCCCGAAACATATGCTTCATCGGTTCCCCTAGATTTTCACGACGATGCGCGGTAATCATAATCAGTCGACTATCTCTTGCCCACTCCAGTTCTGAGTGTATATAGTCCTCACGTACTGTTGTTTTCAATGCATCAATAGCCGTATTCCCTGTTACATAAATGCTTGTAGGGTCTTTCCCTTCTTTAAACAGATTCTGCTTGGAAAGTTCGGTCGGAGCAAAGTTGAATTTGCTAATAATCGACACTGCCTGCCGATTGAATTCTTCAGGATAAGGACTATAAATGTTATAAGTGCGCAACCCAGCTTCCACATGTCCAACTGCAATTTGAAGATAAAAGCAGGCAAGTGCCGTCACAAAAGTAGTGGACGTATCTCCATGAACCAAAACAACATCTGGTTTTTCGCTTTCTAAAACAGTTTTGATTTTTTCCATAATCGAAGTCGTCACATCAAACAACGTCTGCTTGTCTTTCATAATTGAAAGATCGTAGTTCGGCTCCACATCGAAAGCCTTAAGCACCTGATCCAGCATTTGCCGATGTTGCCCCGTGACACAGACAATAGTTTGTAGCTCTTGACGAGCTTTCAGTTCATTAACAAGAGGGCACATTTTTATTGCTTCTGGTCTTGTGCCAAAGACCAACATTACTTTTTTCATTTGGTATCTTCACCTTGTTTGATTTTTATAACTTTAGCAGGAACACCAACCGCCACACAATTATCAGGCAAATCTTTGAGAACCACGGCTCCTGCCCCTATTGTAACATTATTGCCAATACGAATCGGACCGATTATATTTGCACCAGCACCAACTTCAATGTTATCACCCAGCACCGGAACTTCATAAAGTCCTGATGTTCCACCTAGCGTAACATTTTGAGAAATGTGGCAGTTCTTTCCGATTACACAACGATTATGAATTACAACACCAAGTCCTTGATAGCCGATGATTGTCCCTTCTCCGATTTCCGCCTGATAAGGAATTACCCCGCCCCATAGAATTCGGATAAAACCTTTGATAATTTGGGGCAACACCGGGATGTGGTGCAAATATAAAACTCGTTCAATTTTATACCACTTATAAACATCCATAGTTAAACCTCCTTACAGTTTATAGGCACCATCCAATGGACAAATATTATGGCAGTCCAGGACAACCTTATCTTTCAGTTTACCCATATTCTGCTTAATCTCATCATGTTTTACCATGATTACAACAAAATCAACGTCGTTCAGGAATGTGTCAAGGTCATGATACTGATTTGCAACAACATCCTTTATAATAAACGGATCGTAAACTTTTAAGCCAGTTGCCAAGTGACGCTCCTGACTCTCCAGTAACTGCAAAGTAGGAGATTCACGAAGATCATCTACATTTTCTTTGTAAGCAAGACCATATAAGCCAACACGTTTGATATCTGTAAGCCCTTTTCCCTTCATGATTTCATAGATTCGGTTCAAAACAAAATCCGGCATACTGTCATTTGTCTTCATCGACTCATCAATAACCTTTGCCAAACTAGGATAATCACCAACCAAAAACCAAGGGTCAACGCTAATGCAGTGACCACCAACACCGGGACCAGGCTGCAAAATGTTTACACGCGGATGCATATTACAGATTTTTATAATCTCGTATACATCCATATTGTCATGACGGCAGATTTTCGCCAACTCATTTGCAAATGCAATGTTGACTGCCCGGAAGGTGTTCTCTACAACTTTAGTCATCTCCGCTGTACGGATATCTGTAACCACAATCTCACCTTGACAGAAAGAAGCATAAAACATTTTTACTTTTTCACCAATTGCCCTATCATCTGCACCAATCGTGCGATTATTGTGCAGTAATTCGTATAACATATTGCCGGGGATAATACGTTCTGGTGCATGTACCAGATTGAGATCCTCACCAATTTTGAATCCATTTCCCTCCACAACCGAGCGAACAAATTTGTCAAGTGTTCCAGGTGAAACAGTGGATTCAATAACCACTGTTGCTCCCTTCGGGCATACTTTCATAACATCCTTAACCGCTTCCACAACATAGCAGACATCTACTTTTTTACTAAATTTATCATACGGTGTAGGCACGGAAACAATATATGTATCCGTCACCTGATACTCTGTGGTAAATTTAATACCCTCTTTAAGCGCCGCCTCAAACAGTTCATCAAGACCTTTTTCTTTAAATGTGGTTTTTCCTGCATTGAGAGTGGAAACCAGTTCCTTGTTATAGTCCGTTCCAATTACTTCTACACCATGTGATGCCATCATTAAAGCGGTAGGCAAGCCAATGTATCCTAAACCAATTACGTTAATCATAATTTTTCTCCCTGACATACGTTGGTTTTTCTTGCTGAAATTTTTGTTTCATATGTCAACGCAATGAATTTTGCGTTTCCAACAATGTATCTTTTCCACATTCGTCTGGGTTCTTGGATAAAGCGATAAAACCACTCCAACCCATGATTTTGCATCCAAACGGGTGCGCGATCAGTTATACCCACTACTACGTCAAAGCTGCCACCAACACCCATTACAAATGGGATATGAAGCTCATTCAGATACTTATTTACCCAATACTCTTTTTTAGGTGAAGAAAATGCTACAAACATCATGTCAGCCCCAGATTCTGCCATATTTTTTATTATTTCCGGTTCGTCCTCTTTTGTGAAATATCCATTTCTATAACCGACGATCTGTAGTTTAGGGTACTTCTTTTCAAATATCTCTTTTACCTTTATTACAACCTCTTCTTTTGCACCAAAAAGATATACTTTATATCCCTTCTCATTTGATAAAGCAATAAGATTCTGAAACAAATCTATGCCAGTTACTCTTTCTTTTAACGGAATTCCTAGTTTTTTTGCTGCCCAGACAATAGAAGCTCCGTCTGCATTTATCAGAGGGCAGGAATTCACGATTTTACGAAGTTCCCTATCTTTTTCCATCAAATTTACTTTTGAAGCATTAATAACCACATGCTGTGTCGGCACACCTTTTTTAATAATTCCTTCTACAATATCTATCGTCTGTTTCATGGATATCACATTAACGTAAGTATTCAATATCGGATACCTTTTTGCATTTTCTCCCTCAATCATTAATTCTATCTTCCTCATTTTCATCTTTATATTTATAACTTACCTGAATCCGTGAAGTTCATCAGCTAGCATGCCGTATAAAGCTTAATTCTACAACGAATTTTGGTTATTACAATTTTTTTAAATTTCACCCATTAGGTGATGACTTTTCTGGTATAATCTCCTTATACCATTTTATTGATAAGGAGCTAAGGTCATAGGAAACCGTTAGTACCTCCACCTTTTTCATTCCATCGGTTTTGAACTCAACCCGGCGACTGTTTTTCGGTGTACTCTGTTCACAGAATGTTCATGGGGTCAGTAATCGAAGTGGAATCTACATGATGTCCTCCTCGGTTGTAACAAGTTACTTTACACCCTTACTGAACCATCCATGTGGATAATTTCCCACAACAATCTCTATACCACCTTCACGAGAAGGAATACGTTTATGTCCAAGCATAGCAATCATCAATTGTTTTTTAGAACGCACCAAAACCTCTTCTTCTCGTAATTCTCCAGTCTAACACCATGATTATCCCGCAAATCTACATCGCCCCACTCTTCCCCACCACCGCCACCGTCTTCACCAATATCCGCAAATCCAACCCAACGCTCCACTCCTCAATATACCCCATATCCAACTTCACCACTTCCTCAAAATCCGTGATATCACTCCGCCCACTCACCTGCCACATCCCCGTAATCCCGGCTTTACCGCAAGCCTGGCTCTATGGTGCAGGGCATACTTCTCCCACTCATCAACCGTAGACGTTCTTGTCCCAACCAGACTCATATCCCCTTTCATCACATTCCAGAACTGCGGAAATTCATCAATAGAATACTTTCTGATAAAATTTCCGATTCCCTTCCTGTTCCCTTTCTCACAGCCAATAATCCGGGGATCATAATCCAGTTTAAACATCCTGCCATCACTAACCCTGTTCTTCTCCATTAATTCCTTTTTCCGCTCCTCCGCATCCGGATATATGCTGCGGAATTTATATAACTTAAACTTCTTTCCATTTTTTTCACCCGAATCTGTGAGAAAAAAATAGGTCCGGGTGATTGTATGTAAATAATTGGAGCAAAAATCAAAAACAGGATTCTGGTTATGATACAACCGACAATTCCTCCGCATATATCTAAAAGTCGTTTCGCAAAAGATTCCTCGACCGTCGTCATATTAATGCTCATCGTCAGTACCATATATGGTCCGATCCGCTCGATCAACTGCTCCTTTTCTGCCTGTAAACCAGTCTCAAGCAAATTTCAGATATACTGTCACTCCCAGCCCATACAATACCCTCTCTTTACCCCCCATGCCAATACTTTAGAAAAAACCCGACTAATCCTCCCACCAACCTACTCCCCTCCACTCCCACTAATCACCACCTTCACCGTCTCCCAAACAATCCGCACATCCAGCCAAAGACTCCACTCACTAATATACTCCGTATCCAACCGCACCACCTTTTCAAAGTCCACAACGTCACTTCGCCCGCTCACCTG
>Ga0153949_1000283_pt1 | contig 17609 bp, 5 predicted proteins | sample TSNJ033MetaG_FD_104705 | JGI IMG/M metagenome (GOLD analysis project Ga0153949, IMG submission 104705) | Attine ant fungus gardens microbial communities from New Jersey, USA - TSNJ033 MetaG | ecosystem: Host-associated > Fungi > Mycelium > Unclassified | place: USA: New Jersey, Wharton State... | reverse complement strand
TTTGCTTTCCTATATTATGAAAACAGCAAAAGCTGCCGGAAAGAGACTTCAGGCAGAATTCAAAAAAACCGGACGAAACAGGCAAATGATGATCGCTTATCAACTTGCAAACTTTATTGAGGTCGGACGGGACAAAGATGAACTGCTCCTGGAGAATGATTTATCTACGATCCAGCCGTATCCACCATATATTGAAATTATCGCATCCGATCAACTGGTTTAAAAATACAAGGAGAAAAAATGAACACAAAAATGAACGATAAAGAAATACGCCGGGAACTCAAAATGTATATAGAGGAAAATATGGAAGTATTTGATGAGAATATTGATCTGCGGGACAACGATAATATATTTGAAAAGGGGTTCGTCAGCTCGATTTTTGCAATGCGTCTTTTGGCTTTTATTGAAAGTACTTTTAAAACCGAAATTAAAGATGAAGATATTAATTTGGCTAACTTCAGTTCGATAGATAATATTGTTCGGATGTTGGAAAAGTAGAAGAGAGGGTACAACATGATAAATGACAAGGAAGATATATTACAGAAAACAGCTGACTATATGGAACGTTATGTGAGGAGTCAGGTAAATAAGATGGAAGCACAAGAATCATTTTCCCTGGCAATTATTCAGGATATGGCGCAGATGGGACTTTTGGGTGCGAGTTTACCAAAAGAATACGGTGGTCTGGAATTGGATCCATTGACATATGGCAGACTGACAGAGGTCATTGGTAAAGTGTCCTCGACGGCCAGGACTTTATTAACAGTACATACGTCCCTGGTAGGAGAAACCCTTGCGAGGTACGGAAACGAAGGGCAAAAAGAAAAATATTTGAGAGATATTTGCAGGGGCAGCAAAATTGCCTGCTTTGCTTTGACAGAACCGGAAAATGGAACTGACGCTGCGACTATAAAAACGAGTTATGAAAAAAAAGAACAGGTTTATATCTTAAACGGTCATAAACGTTGGATATCTCTGGCAGGTATTGCCGATCTTATGTTGGTCATGGCAGTCAATTGTACAGACAATAAAAAAATGAGTGCTTTTCTGGTAGACCGGAAAGCTCCTGGTATTGAAGTTACGCCGGTGACTGGGTTGTTGGCAGCCCGAGATGCGTATATCTCGGAAATTCGGTTTAAAAATGTTGAGATCCCAGCTGACAATCTTCTTTGCAAAGAGGGCGAGGGTTTTGCTTTTGTCGCAAATACCGCTTTGTTTTATGGCAGGTACAGCATTGCCTGGGGCGGACTTGCCACAGCCCAGGCAGCTCTGGAGGAGATGGTTACATATGCCAGAAAGCGGAAGCAGTTTGGTAAAAGAATTGGTGAATTCCAATTGATTCAGGGGATTATCGGGGATGCGGTTGCGCAAATTACAGCTGCACGTTCTTTGTGTATTTCAGCTGGCGAAATGAGAGTCAAAGGTCAGGAGGATGCGGTTATGCAAACCAACATAGCCAAATATATCACCTCCAGGATATCCGTGCAGATATGTGCAGATGCAGTACAAGTACTTGGTGGGAACGGATGCTGCAGCTGTTATCCGGTAGAACGGTTATTTCGGGAATCCAAAATATTGGAAATTATCGAGGGAACTTCACAGATTCAGCAGGTTATGCTGGCGAACTACGGAATGCGCAAATTTTATAAGCGGGAGAATACTGGGGTATGAAAAACAACAATTACGAATGTGGGTATCATAATTTGACGGAAGCTCTGATCGGCAGCAGCAGTGATCGTACCGGCATCTATTTTGTGGATGTTGCGGGCGAGGATTATCTCAGCTATGCAGCTCTTGGACAGAAAGCCGGACAATATCTGATAGATATGCAAACGCTTGGAATCCATGCCGGCGATGAAGTGGTTTTGGAATTTAAGGATCGAAAGCGCTATATCATCAGCTTATGGGCATGTCTGCTGGGGGGCATTATCCCGGTGCTGGTTCCTTTTGCCAATAATGAAAATGAAGTGATCAGGCTGCTAAATTGTCTGGAGCGGCTAACTAGTCCCAAGCTTATTACCGATGATGCTGAAATGGAAAACAGAATTATAAAATGTGCTCAGGAACATAAACTTAATGACAAAGTCCTCGGGATAGCCAATAAGATTATTTGGTTCGAATGCAGTAATGAATCTGATCAGACGCCTGAATATTATTCAGCAGAAAAAAACGAAACGGCAATGGTGATGTTTTCTTCTGGTTCCACCGGGAATCCCAAGGGCACCATTATTACACATGGAAACTTATTATGTAACAGTGTAATGGCTAATCGGAATATGGACATTAATCAGGCAGACCGGTTTCTCTGCTGGCTTCCCCTGTCACATATGTTTTTTTTGATAAACTTTCACGTGATGCCAATCATAGCTGGTGCCAACCAGTATATCATGCCGATTGAAGAATTTCTGCTGGATCCAGTCAGATGGATTTCCCTGGTTGATAAATATCGGGCCACTGTTTTAGGGTCATCTAATTTTGGGCTTACTTATGCATTGCCGCATTTCCTGAAAAAAAACGAGAGGATGCGAATGTGGGATTTGAGTTGTGTAAAATCCCTGATTCTGGCAGCCGAGCCATTATCCTATGCAGTACTTGATTCTTTTCAGAAAGCTTTAGCACCTTTTGGCCTTCGACGTAATGCTCTGAAACCTGCTTATGGACTAACTGAAACCAGCTTTTTTCTGTCATTGCAGAAGCAGGAGGAAGAATTCACACGTTTTATTGTTGACCGGAATAAACTGTCGATCGGACAGAAAATCGAGGTTGTGGGGGAAGCGGTTGCCGAAGCGGTTTCCATTGTTTCCTGTGGCAGCCTTTGCGACTGTATGGAGCTTAGAATTGTTGATCAGGATAATCGTGTGCTGGAGGAACATCACATTGGCCAGATTCAGGTCCGGGGAGAATGTGTAACACCTGGATATTATAACAGTTCTGCGCTGACGGAAGCGGCAATTGATAAAAACGGCTGGTTTTCAACATTGGATCTTGGTTTTATCAGCAACGGCAGACTGGCAATTGCAGGAAGACTGAAAGATATGATTATTGTCGGTGGAGTTAATTATTTCACTCATGATATTGAAAAAATGATTTCCCGACAGCTGCATATGGAAATTCCATGCTATGCAGCACCGATTATTAACCCGCAGACAGATTCAGAAGAAGTGGCTATTTTTATTCAGTGGCAGCAGCCGCTTGCTCAATTCAAGCCATTGGCGGATAACGTAAGAACGGCTGCACTTAAGACACTTGCGCTGGACATTACTTATGTAATTCCGATTAAAGAAATTCCCAAAACATATAGCGGAAAGATTCAGCGAATGAAGCTGACGGAACAGTTTAACAGCGGCCTGTTCCAGGAAACACGGTCAGATACAGCATATTATAATGATACGTATAATGATACGATTTTATCAACGGTAGTTCGGGAGATTAGAGAAATCACCGGTATTACGGACGTAGATGTAGATGGCAACTTTATGAATACCGGACTTTCTTCTATGCAGATGGTAGTTCTGATGCAGAAGATAAATAAAAAGCTGAAGGTTGACATTCCTCTGACGATGGCATTGGATTACCCGACCCCCCAAAGCCTGTCAACTGCAATCGGCAAAAAAACAGCTGACCGAAGGCTGATTCATGAGGCGGCAGTCGGTAGTTTGGCTAACAATCATTCAAATGATATTGCGGTGGTAGGAATGGCCTGCCGGTTTCCTGGAAATGCCGACACCCCTGCGGCGTTTTGGGAAATGCTGGCTGGCGGAGTGGATCCGATTGTGACGGTTGATAACACTCACTGGCATATCCCATCTTATGCGGCTGATGAATGGAAACCGTATCAGTCCGGCCGGCTCTGTAAGCTGGATCAGTTTGATCCGTCCTTCTTTGGCATCTCACCAAAAGAGGCCGAGGAAATGGATCCCCAGCAAAGAATATTACTGGAGCTGGTCTGGGAGGCTTTTGCAGATGCCGGATGGCCTGTTGACCAGGTAAAGGATACACAAACGGGTGTATATATCGGAATTATCAGAAATGATTACCAGCATATGGTCAGAGATTATGACTGCCGCCCCGGTCCATATAACTTTACCGGAACAATGAGCAACAGCGCGGCCGGTAGAATTTCTTATACATTTGGCCTAAAAGGTCCCTGTATGGCAGTTGATACGGCTTGCTCTTCTGGCCTGGTATCAGTTTTGCAGGGAATCCTGCACCTCCGAACAAAACAATGTGATACAGCTGTGGCTGGAAGTATCAGCATTAATCCAGGCGTTGACTGGCAAACCAGCTTTGGGCAGTTAGGTGCGCTTTCTGCGACAGGACGCTGCCGGACGTTTGACGATACTGCAGATGGATATGTACGCAGCGAGGGCGGCGGTATTTTCGTCCTGAAAAGACTTGCGGATGCCGAACGGGACGGCGATTATATTTTAGGTATTATTAAAGGTGGTGCGATGAACCATAATGGACACAGCGGCGGCCTGACAGTTCCCAACGGTCTGGCACAGCAAGCGGTGATTAAAAATGCACTCCGGGATGCACAACTGACGGTTGATGATATTGATTATCTGGAAGTTCATGGTTCCGCCACAAAAATTGGTGATCCACAGGAAGTAAATGCACTATCCGAGGTATTTGGCAGACGGGAACGCCCCCTCTGTCTTGGATGTGTAAAATCCAATATTGGCCATACGGAAATTGCTGCCGGTGCGGCAGCACTCTGTAAAGTGCTGTTGTCCCTGCAGAAACAGATGATACCAGGAAATCTTCATTTTAAAACCCCAAATGCATTAATAAACTGGTCGGATCATCCGTTTGAAATCGTCAGCAGCAATCGTAACTGGAAATCATCCCAAAGGAAGAGACGTGCGGGTATCAGTTCTTTTGGCATCAGTGGCATTAACGCTCATCTGATCGTAGAGGAGGCTGGCAACAGCGTACAGACGGCCAGAAAAGAAAGGCCTGTGAACAGTCATATTTTCCTGTTGTCGGCAAGAGGAGAGCGCTCTTTAAAGGAATATGCAGGTCTGTTAAAGCTGTGGTGTGAACGTTATTCACCGGAGCTGGAGGCGGTTGCTGCCAAATTAAGTGTTGAAAGAAACCATTTAAGGAGAAGAGCTTTTATCAGCGCCGGCAGCACGGACGAGCTTATCAGAAAGCTTGACCGTCTGGAACATAAGGCTTTTTTGACAGCCCATCCGAATAAGTCCGGGAGTGGAAAAATTGCTTTTGTATTTACCGGCCAGGGTTCCTGTTATTATAATATGGCAAAGGACCTATATGATCATGTGGACGTATTCAGAGAAAAATTCCAGCTGTTGGAAGAAAAGTTTTTGCCATTCATGGATATAAAACTTTCCGAACTGCTGTATGGAACCGGACCGGCTGATCTGTCCGGAACCACATATGCCCAATCCGCCATATTGGCGATAGAACTTTGCCTGGCCCATCTGCTGAAAACGGTTGGAATTATGCCGGATATGGTTTTAGGGCATAGCATCGGAGAATATGCTGCAGCATGTACTGCCGGAATGATAAGTGAAGACCAGGCGATTGAAATGGTGGTGAAACGGGCTCGGGCAATGGAACGGCTGCCCGCCCGCCCAGGCAGTATGATCACCCTGTTGGCTGATCTGGAGACAGTAAAACGAATCATTCAGCCATATTCGCAGGTAAGCGTGGCAGCAGTTAATGCGCCGGAAAATATCACGGTCTCCGGTGATCCTGACAGTATTGCCAAGATTCGGGAGCAGGCCGGCAAGGAACGGATTTTTGTGGAAGTATTAGAGATTGTCTACCCGATTCATTCGAATCTGATGAAAAGGGCTGCGGATGAGTTAAGGGAATATTTTGCGGCACTTTGCTACAACGACCCGGAAGTTCCATTTATATCAGCAATGACAGGTGCATATGTAACCAAAGCAGCAGATATTCCGCCGGATTATTTCACCAATCATCTTTGTAATTGCGTAGGATTCGCCGATGCAATAGACCGGACTGCCGTGGAAGACTGTGAAATTTATCTGGAAGTGGGCCCAACCGCTACCTTATCCGGATTAATCGCCCAGATCATTCCGGATCATGAGGGGATCATCCTGCCTTGTCTCCGTAAAAACAGATCTGCCTGGGAGCAGTTACTGGAAAGTTTAGGCGGATTATGGAAACATGGATTGGATTTAAACTGGTCCGTTTTCTATAAAGGGCACAAAACGTATTTGGCAGGATTTCCGCATATAACTTATGAAAAAAGGAAGATTTGGTATCACCATCCCAACGCTTCAACAAAAAGAAAGGATATGGAATACACAATGGGAGATACATGTAATGCAGATAGTCAGCAGAATCAGACCATAAAAAATATGGAACGTCAACTGGTGGCGCTGCTTGGCAAGGTTACTGGAATCAGTGAGACAGAAATTGATCCAGATGTTCCGCTTTTTTCACTGGGCGTGGATTCGCTGATGTTAACGCAGCTGCAGAAACGGATTGCTGCTGAATTTGGACTGCATGTTTCTGTGAACAGTTTTTTCACACAATTAAATACTGTCGAAAAGTTATCCATTCATATTGCGGAATCAAGTGAAGCAACCGTGATGCACAATCCGGTTACCGGAGCGGCAATTGCGCTGCCCAAAGTTCAGTCGGACAGCCGTCCCAAAGTCTGGTGTAACATAAAAACGGATAAAATGGCAGGTGCCTCCAGAAATATCAACTTTGAACATCATGTCTTAACTGACCGGCAACAGCAGTTTCTTGCAGCGTTCATCAGCAGATATGAAAAAAGAACAAAAAAATCAAAGGATTACACTCAGACATATCGAAAACCACTTGCCGACATGATCAGTACTTTGAATTTCGGCGCTGATACAAAGGAGATTATCTATCCGATGGTCAGCAGCCGTTCCCAAGGTGCAAGGTTCTGGGATTTGGATGGGAATGAATACCTTGATACTGCAATTGGATACGGTGCTTCATTTTTTGGTAATAATGTTGAGTTTATTAATCAGGCAATCATGGAACAGTTGAAAACAGGGTTTGAGTTAGGTCCGCAAAACAGAGTAGTTGGCGAGGTTGCGGAATTGATTTGTGAATTAACCGGGGTGGAACGGGTGGCTTTTTGCAACTCCGGAACGGAAGCCGTTATGAGCTCGCTGCGTTTGGCGAGAGCGGTGACTGGGAAAAATAAAATAGCCAGATTTATTACGGCATTTCATGGCGGCTTTGACGGCATTCTGGCTGAAGCCGATGGTGATCACAGTATCCCAATGGAGATTGGAATCACACAGATGTCAGTTGCCGAAACGATGGCTCTGCAATATGACAGTGAACATTCTTTAAAGGTAATTCAGGAAAATGCCCACCAGCTGGCCGCTGTCATTGTTGAACCGGTACAGAGTCGAAATCCCGGATTGCAGCCAGGCGAATTTCTGCAGAAACTCAGAGTAATTTGCAGTGAACACAATATCGCATTGATTTTTGATGAAATGATTACAGGTTTCCGCATCGCCGTAGGAGGCGCTCAAGCCCATTTTGGCATCAGAGCTGACATGGTTTTGTATGGTAAGCTGGTAGCCGGAGGAATGCCGATCGGAATTGTTGCCGGCAAAAGCAAGTATCTTGATGCTATTGACGGCGGCTACTGGAATTTTGGTGATGATTCCGCTCCGGTTGTACCGACAACGTTTTACGGCGGAACATTTGACAAACATCCATTGACAATGGCTGCATGCAGGAGCGTGCTTCAGTATCTGAAAGCAAATGGAAAAGAACTGATTGACAGTATTAATGAGCGGACAAATCAATTTGTGGAGCGGGCAAATCAATATTTCGCAAATGCATCCGTACCGCTTCGGGCAGCAAATTTTGGCTCCCTTTATCGTATTTCCTCTATATTAACAACCGAAATGTCGGTGATGGAATTGGAAACCAATCTGTTTTTTCATCTGATGTTGGAAGAGGGTGTGTATATTTGGGAACGGCGAACCTGCTTCTTTTCGGCCGCACATACAGACGATGATGCTGAATTGATATTGAAGGCGCTCAAGTCCTGTGTCGAAAAACTACGCATGGGCGGATTTGCGTTCAGAGAAGCAGAGAACCATAAAAATATTAAAAAAAAAAATCAGTTAGCGATATCTGCGGAGGAGAAGCGGGTGTACATTCTGTCTAATCTGCCGGGTGGCAATGAGGCATATCAGATCCACATGTCTTTTCACCTTGAAAGAAAACCAGATGTGAATGTACTGCATGCTGCTTTTGAACAGTTACTGCAAAAACACCGGATTCTGTGCAGCAGTTATCAGCTGGAGGACGGGGCCGTCATCAGAACAACCGCCGGATGGGCAGAGCAGGAATATTATGACATAGACTTCAGAAGGGATGACAATGAGGCGGTTTTCAATAAAAAATGGCGCAGACCCTTTCAACTTAATTGTGCGCCGTTATGGCGATGGGCACTGGTTACAGATCAAAACGGAATCGTGAAGCTGTTATTTAATTTCCATCATATCATTGCCGATGGGCGGACTATGGATATTATCCTTGGCGAGCTGGCACATCAGCTTAATGGGACACCAATGCTTGCGGCTACATTGCCTTATGATCAATTTGTCAGCATGGAACAGGAATTTATTCAGAACGCTTCTGATGAACAACAGCAGTGGTGGGTGAGTCAACTGACGCCGGTGCCGGAAGACCTGCAGCTGCCGTTGGTTTATCAGCGGGGAGCGGTAAAAGATTTTAAAGGAGATACCCTGTATTTTAATATAAAAAAAGAATGGGCAAACAGAATAAAAACAATATCCAGACAGCAGCAGGTAACGCCGGTGATGCTCCTGCTGGCCTCCTGGGCAATTTTTCTGCAGCGGCTGACCCGGCAAGAAGATTTCTGTATCGGAACGCCCTGGGATCTTCGCAGTACCGGGGATTTTGACAATACCGCAGGGATGTTTGCCCAGACGCTTCCGATCAGGGTAAAACCAAAGTGTGAACTTACATTTACGGAATTTTTAAATGATGTAAAGCAGATATGTCTGAGTGCCTATACATACTCCGCTTTTCCATTGGACCGGATGCTGGAAGTCATCAGGGTAAATAGAGATTTCAGCCGGAACCCGCTGTTTGAGACGTTGTTTATCTTTGAAAAAGGGGAAAACAGGGGAACTGCAGATTTAGGCGGAATTGAGTGTCAGCTTGGCGAAGCGGAAAATAAGGCCGCCCTGTTTGACCTGACCCTGGAAATGTTAGAAGTAAATGAGCAAATAACCTGCAATATGAATTATGCTTCTTCTCTTTTCAGCAAAGAATGTATTACCGACTGGATTCAATATTATCTTAACGTGCTGGCGCAGATACTGAAGACGCCAACTGCCAGAATACATGAGATATCCCTGATAAGTGAAGATGATGCTTTTCGTTTGCTGGAGATGGGCAAAGGGCCTGAAAGAATCCTTCCATATGATACAGCCGCTGATATGATTAATACTGCATTTGCTGAAAATTCAAAAAATCCGGCGATCTGGTTTGCCGGTAAGGAGGTTACTTATGAGGAACTTCATCAAAGAATAGACGAAATTGCCTTGGGGCTGGTGAAGAGAGGCGTTCAAAAGGGAGACACCGCAGCGGTTTTGTTGAGCAGAGGGCCCGATTTAATTGCTTCGATACTGGCGATTCAGAGTATTGGCGCAGCCTGGCTTCCTCTGGACAGCTCCTATCCACCGGAGGTCATCCAATATATGATCCAAAAAAGCAGTGCCGGATTGCTGCTGTCAGAAGGGGATCTGTATACTGCTGACTTAAACCAGACAGAATATCTGGACATTATGACAATTTCAAAAGATGGTACCGGTAAAGTTCAAAAAGCTGTCAGTAAACCAGAAGATATTGCCTATGTAATGTTCACCTCCGGTTCCACAGGGAAACCAAAAGGTATAGAAATTCAGCAAAAAGCACTTGCCAATTTCCTGGCCGGCATGCCTGAAGCCCTGGAATGGAAAACCGGTGCCAGAACAGCTTGTCTGACAACCCCTTCGTTTGATATTTTTCTGTTGGAAACTTTATGCTGTTTAAGTCAGGGTGGGTGTATCGTACTCGCCGCAGAAAATGAAGCGAAGGACCCGGGAAAAATAGCTTCCCTGGTCAGTCAGGGAAATGTGGAATATCTGCAGATGACACCGACCAGATTACAACTGCTATTTATTAATCCGCTTGCGGCAGATACGGTGATGTCAAAAATCAAAAAGCTGATCATCGGCGGAGAATCATTTCCGGAACAAATGCTGGAAACACTCAGGCAATATAAAAATTTGCGAATTTATAATGTTTACGGTCCGACCGAGACCTGTATCTGGTCAACCTGTCGGGAACTGACCCATACGAACAAGGTTTCAATTGGTAAACCGATCGCCAATACGGTGGTGTACATATTAGACAGTCAACTGAATTTACTGCCGGAGGGAATGGAGGGTGATTTATGGATCGGGGGAAGCGGCCTTGCCAGAGGGTACCGGAATGACCCTGAACTAACGGAACAGGCATTTATCACCAACATGTCTGCGTTGGGAAGAATATATAAAACCGGTGACCGGGCTATGTGGAAACAGGGTGAATTGATCTGTCAGGGAAGAGAAGACAGCCAGGTCAAAATCAGAGGATACCGGATTGAGCTGGGACAAATCGAACAAGTATTAAAAAGTCATGATGGGATTACCGAAGCCGCCGTTACAGTTCAAGAACTTCAGGGCGGAGAAAAGATCATAGTTGCCTGCTATGTTCTAAAGAAAGGGTGCCGTTGTACGGCAGACGAAATAAAACGCTGGCTGACAAAAAAACTGCCAGGGTATATGGTGCCTTCTCTGTTAAAAGCCTTAAAAGCAATGCCGCAGACGAATAATGGAAAAATTGATAAAAAAGCATTGGCAGGTGTATCTGACCATCCACTTGATATCCAGCTTGCCGATTTATGGAAAAAAACAGTGGGCAGCAACTCCATCGGGTTCCATGACAATTATTTTGAGATTGGCGGAACATCGTTTAACTTAGTGGTACTGCATTCGGAACTGGAAGCTTTATATCCGGGTATGGTGGAAGTTGCCGATTTATTTGCCAATCCGACGATTTATAAACAAAGAGTCTTTCTGGAAAGCCGGATGAAGATTCGGGAAGACACCGTTATATTAAAGCCGGAATGTTTTTTGGGTGTCTCTGGCTGCGCAGGAACTGCCGAAATGCGTCTGTCCGGCAATATTGACAGAATTAAAGAACAGCTTTTGGCCGGTACAAATAAAGAAACCGAACATATTCTTTTGGCCACATGTGCCTTATATTTAAATAATTGGCTGGATACAGATGTGATGAAAGGTTATCTGATACAGGGCGGCCAGGCATTTTTTAAGGAACTGGATTTTAAAAACTATGAAAACCTCGACGAGATAATCAGTGAATTTGTCATCAGTGAACAGGATTCAGCGCCGCCGGAGCAGCATTTTGAAACGGTGATGGGGTATAAAGGAAGAATTGGTTTCTGTAAAGACGACTTAGCCAATGTGATAAAACCTGACATCTATGACTTGATGTTTTATGTGAGAAAAGAACGGAACGATATCATGTTAGGGATCAGATATGGAGAAAGAATAAATCCTGATATCGCACAGAATATAACCGCACAAATTATGCAGACACTGGAATATCTTGAGATTGGAGAATAAAAATGGACAAAATTGCGATCATGTTTCCAGGCCAGGCATCGCAGTATGCAGGAATGGGGAAAAAATGGTATGAGCGTTATTCAGAAGTAAAAGAATGCTTTGACCAGGCATCTGAAATCATGAAGACAGATATGGGGAAATTATGCTTTCAGGGACCATCAAAGCAACTGCAGGCAACAGAAAATGCACAGGCAGCAATTTTTACTGTCAGCATGGGAATGTATCGTGCTTTTCTTACCGAAGAAGAGATTGAACCAACATATCTGGCAGGCCATAGCCTGGGTGAGATTTCAGCTTTGACAGCTGCCGGTGTTTTTAAATTTGAGGATGCGTTAAAAATAGTAAAAGCCCGCGGACATGGGATGGCCCGGTGCAGTCATGATGTGAAAATGGGAATGTATGCAGTGCAGAACATCAGCAGCCGGCAGGTGGAAAAAGCAATGTTACAATTTGAATTTGATCAGTATGGAGTGCAGATTGCCAATTATAATACCCCGTACCAAACGGTTCTGTCCGGAAAACTGGACGGTCTGAAAACCATTGAAAAACAGTTGAAAGAATCAGGTGCCAGGGTCATACCATTGAACGTCAGTGGGCCGTTTCACAGTACCTTTATGCAGCCGGCCGCCGGGGCGCTGAAAGAGGCCTTGCAATTGGTGAAAGCAGATCACATGAAAATACCGGTAATCAGTGGAAAAACGGGAACATTTTATGCCCCTGAACAGGATTTCGGTGAAGCTCTTATGGATCAGCTGGTTAACCCGGTCAGATGGGATAAGGTGGTAAATCGGCTGAATGAACAAGGTACTGCCGTATGGATTGAAATGGGTCCCAAAGACGTATTAAAAAAATTTATTCAAAATTCAATTAAACATCCCTGTACTTATGCTTATGATGAAGAGCCGGATTTAGAACCGTGCCGTTTGCAGCTTGACCGTGTAAAGCAAATGAAAAAGCAGATGCCTGATTTTATTGGTCTGTGTATGGGGGCGGCAGTCTGTGTGCGTAATACAAACTGGGACAATGACAGTTATCAGGAGGGCGTGGTAAAGCCTTACAAGGAACTGCAGGTTCTTTTGGAAACGGTGGAGAAGGAAGAGCGTACACCGATAGAATCCGAGATGCGAACAGCATTACAGTTTTTAAAAAAGATCTTTGCGGTTAAAGGTGTTTCCTTAGAAGAACAAAAGGAGCGAATATGCCATATATTTGAAATCACAGGAACAAAAACATTGTTTGCAGAGGATGAGATGAGCATTTAGGAGGACAAAAATGGGTAATGGCGGTCTGAAGTTAGGAGGAATCAAATTTAATCATTTGACAGCTCATTCAAAGGAAAGTGAAAAGGTTGCGGTAATCGGTATGGCCGGCAGGGTGAACCGGTGCAAGGATCTGGCGGAATTCTGGAAACTTCTGAAACAGGGCCGTGAAGCTGGTATGGGATTGTCAGAGAACAGACTGAATGATATCCGATGCTATTTAAAAAGGAAAGGAATGTCTGTGCCCCAGGAGGATGAGGCATATGTAAAAGGATCGTTTTTTGATGATATTACAGGCTTTGATGCCAGTTTTTTTGGAATTTCACAAACGGAAGCTAACTTGATGGATCCAAACCAGCGTATATTTCTGGAAACGGCATGGCATGCTTTGGAAGATGCCGGATGGGCACATGACGGTATAAAAGGATCGGACACCGGAGTATACTTAGGATATTCTTCTGATTTTGGGATCAGCTACAGGGAAATGTTTAAAGAGGTGATGAACGCTGATCCGGATATTGCCGTTTCTGGAAATATTGATTCAATCACAGCCAGCCGAATTTCTTACCTGATGGATTTAAAGGGACCGGCAGTTTTGGTTGATACGGCTTGTTCCTCTGGTTTGACAGCAATGTACATGGCATTCAGAGCCCTGCAGAATCGGGAATGTAAAATGGCGGTAGCAGGCAGTGTCAATTGTAATGTACTGCCTCTGGTCATGACAGATAAAATCCCGATTGGTACAACGGAGATCCAAAGAATTCACGCCCCCGATGCACATACCCGGACGTTTGATGACCGCTGCCAGGGCACCGTTAATGCAGAAGGCAGTTTTGCGTTTGTATTAAAGCCTTTAAAGGCGGCACAGCGGGATAAAGACCGCATCTTAGCAGTAATCATCGGTGGTGCCATGAATCAGGACGGCAGTTCCAATGGATTGACGGCTCCCAACTCCAAGGCCCAGGAAGAATTAATCACAAAAGCAATGATTGATGCCGGGATACCGGCAGATTCGATCAGCTATCTGGAGGCTCATGGTACGGCAACTCCGTTAGGCGATCCCGTGGAAATCAGCGGAATCCAAAATGCCTTTCGTCATTTTACAGATAAAAAGCAATTTTGCGCTATCGGTTCATTAAAAACAAACATCGGTCATTTAGATAATGCCTCGGGTTTAGGAGGTGTCGCGAAAGTAATCCTGTCAATGCGGCACAACATACTGCCCGCCTCTTTACATTTTAATCAGCCTAACCGAAAGATTCCCTTCATTCAGTCGCCTGTATTTGTCAATACACGGAGTGTCCCATGGAAGCGGGAGGAAGGCCGGCCATTGCGGGCCGGAATCAACAGTTTTGGTTTAAGCGGTACCAATTGTCATATTATTTTTGAATCATGGGACGAAGAAGGCAGCCATGGTTATGCCCGGGAGACACCGGCGGTATTGCCAATCAGTGCCAGAAGTCCTGCTGCTTTACGCAGCCTGGCGCAGGCTTATTTGGATTTTCTGCAGAATACGGCGGTGGATCTTGCCGCTGTGGCATATACGGCAGCTGCCTGCCGAAAGCACCATTCTATCCGGCTTGCAGTGGTATTTCACAGCCAACAGGAGTTGATTGACAAACTGGCATACTTCCTTCATTCATCTGATGACCTGAAAGAAAAAGGGATTTATACCGGAGAACATAGAATGATACTCCCTGAAACGGAATTGTCCCGAATGGCAGACTACTATGTCCGAGGCGGCGATATGGCGTGGGAATATATGCCGGCTGCAGAATCAGTCAGAAAAACAGAGCTGCCGCTATATCCGTTTGAGCATGCACGCTGCTGGCCGGAGATAAAAGGTGAGACCGTACCCCGACAGCATAAATCATTGAGGATATCACAGAGTATGCAGGCGTTGGATACGACAATTGCCGTTATAAAACTGAGTGCGTCAGAATGTTGGGAATTGGCGGAACACCGGATCGGAGAAACCTGTATTCTTCCCGGGACAGCTTATCTTGAAATAATGATGGACATTTTGCGACAGCAGGTGGCAGCGTCCGGCCCATTGCATTTTGGCAACATCTTTTTTGCATATCCTTTTTCATTAGAGGAGTATGAAACCCGCAGCCTTCATGTGCTGATAGAGAAGCAAAAAAATCAAAACAACATCCGTTTTGTCAGCCGGTCGGAAAATAATGAATGGATCGAGCATGCGCGGGCCGGTTATCAGTTTGACACTAACGATATCCCCCAGGCGGTGGATATCGCCATTTTAAAAGATTATATGAATCAGGAAATGGAAATTAATACGCAGGATGACTTGTCAAGAGGACTGATGTTAGGAGGACATTGGCAGTCAAGTGTCAAGACGAGTCATCGGAATCCGGAAAACAGAGAATTTCTGGTGGAACTCTCACTTCAGCCTCAATATCTGATCGAAGCAGAGTTCTATCAACTTCATCCTGCTTTGATGGATATTGCAGTTAATGCAGCAAATAACTGCATTGACCGTGAAGAATTGTTTCTGCCGCTTTCGTATGGGTCGTTAACTGTTTACCGCAGACTTCCTGCACAGATAGTTGTGCATCTGATCAGAACTGACGGAACAAAGAGCAGCCGGGTTCACAAATTCAATGTAAATATCTATGATTTAGAAGGTGAAATTATCCTGACAGCAGAAAACTACTGTGTTAAGTCTACATCTGATTCTCCTCTGCACCAGACAATCAAGTCAAAGAAAATGATTGGATGCCAGCAGTTTTTTGTAAAAAATCATCAAAAGCGGGTTGTTTTACCGGTATCAGGTGTTGTCGTGATCGTTGGCAACGGTACAGAAAAATTTCGGATGTTTGAAAAATTTTATCTTGAAAAGGGGTATGAGGTAAACCTGATTGATCTAAAGTCCAGGCAAGATTTGGATCCATTGCTGGAAACGCTTAAGAAGCAGCCGGTTTCCGTGTGCCTGTTTATTTGGGATCCACCCAGTCTGGAAGCGCAGATGATTCGTGAATGGGAACAAGAAGCAAATGCTGCGGTTTTTATGGGATTTAGATTTTTAAAACAGTGGGCAGCTTCAAAAATAAAATCGCCGGCCGGAATCATTGCGATCACCACAGGCGCTTGCCATATGCCGGGAGAGCATAAAAAGGTTCACCCGGGGCAGGCAGCGTTGATGGGCATGTGGCGGGCTGCCGCAGAAGAATTTGGCAGCCTGAATCTGCGCTGTCTGGAGGTTGGATATACAACCTCTTTGGATGTGGTTCATGATGAGATTTTTAATGCTGAAGGAGAAAAATTCCTGGCTTTCTATCAGGATGCCAGCTATCTTCCGGAATTACGGCCAATCATGTCAGACAGTCAGGAAAAAGAATTCAAACAGCTTGGTGATGTTTTCGTCATTAGCGGCGGAACCGGCGATCTGGGTTTGGAAGTGGCAACATTGCTGGCAGATAAAAAAGCAGACAAACTCATCCTTCTTAGCTCCCGGCCGCTTCCACCGAAGGAACAGTGGCGTCATCTTATTGCCGAAAACCAAGATGCTGATTTGTCAAGGAAGTTAACGAAACTGATTGAACTGGAACAGCGGATCAAAGTTCTGCAGATTTATCCGATAAATCTGGGCGAATATGCCGATATAAAAAAAATAATCGATAAGATTCGCAGGAAGTACGGTCGGATTAGTGGTATTTTCCATTTGGCCGGCCGGGCCGGGAATGGGTTTCTCTACCATAAATCAGAAGCACAGTTTTGCTCTGTCTACGACGGGAAAGCTAACGGTGCATGGAATTTTCATCTGGCGACAATTGACGATCCGCCGGAAATATTTATTTCTTTTTCCAGTATTACTGCTTTGGTTATGGAAGCCGGGCAAACCGACTATACTGCGGCAAATATGTTTCTGGATGCGCTGTCGGTATACCGTCGTCAGAACGGACTTCATTCAGTCAGTATCCAATGGCCGGCCTGGAAGGATACCGGTATGGCCAGGCGGATGGGAGCAATTGACGGAATCTCCGGTGAGGCAGCATTAAGTACTGGCGAAGCAATTGAAATTTTAGATAACGTATTATGCAATATCCAGACAGTTCCGCCGGCTTGGATGCCAGGACAGCTGACACGGGCTGCCGGGATCAAAAAACCGGAACCGGAAGCCCAGAAGCAGACGGTGGTTCTTACCGGCATCCAGAGGCCTGATGAAATTCAGCTTAAAGTTGCTGGTATCTGGGCGGGTACCCTGGGTATCACGACCCTGGATATTGATGATGATTTTAACAGTCTGGGGGGCAATTCCCTGCTTATATCCAAGATGCTTAATCTGTACGAAGCATTTTTCCCCGGCAAGATGGAGATTGCCGATCTGTTTACCTATACGACGGCAGGACAACAGGCAGAATATCTGGCGCAGCAGTCAGCGGCACAGCCAGAAGCAGAGCAGATGACAGATGTTAATAAAATACTGGCCCGGCTTGCCAGGGGCGAAATAACGGTGGAGGAATCTTCTGAACTTTTATCAAACGCCAGCGGTTAAGACGATTCTTGACATACGATTTACAAGGAAGCGAGGGAATCATGAATAATACCAAAAAATACATTTTATCACAAGTTGCAAGTCAAAACCTGACTCCGGATGAGGCCGCAATTTACCTCGGGGAAATGAACG
>Ga0153949_1000282_pt1 | contig 17677 bp, 15 predicted proteins | sample TSNJ033MetaG_FD_104705 | JGI IMG/M metagenome (GOLD analysis project Ga0153949, IMG submission 104705) | Attine ant fungus gardens microbial communities from New Jersey, USA - TSNJ033 MetaG | ecosystem: Host-associated > Fungi > Mycelium > Unclassified | place: USA: New Jersey, Wharton State... | reverse complement strand
CAGGATACCGATGGATGCCTGAATACACATAAGCGGAGAGATCGCTGTTTTCCAGGAAAGCGCTTCCGTAATAAACAAAAAAGGCCTCCTGCTAAATAACCATGACAAGAGTCCTTCGTTAAACATATTCTCATATTAAAACCATGGCGGAACATTTGCCCAAATACATGTACACATCTGGTCTGATTCATTACTCTTCATATGGGGATCGGTTGAATTAAATGTTATGCTGTCCCCTTCTTTTAGGACATAGATTTCCTCCTTGATCTGTATGACCAATTCCCCGGACAGGATCAATCCGCACTCGCTTCCGGGATGCGCATACATAGGAGGCCCTGTGTTGGCTCCAGGGTCATATTCATTATAAATCATCTCAATAGAACCGGACATATTGGGGTTCAGCAGATAAAATCGAATTCCCTTGCCCGGAGAAAGGATTTTTCGATTTTCTTTGTGAACGACCGGAGACGCTCCCATAAGGTTTACCGGGGGGTAGATATTAACAAAGGTTTCCAAATCCGCGGACGAAACCTTCGGAGATACTTCCTGAGCAGCGGGTTTCTGGACATTGGAGCTGTCCGCGTCCTCAAACAGGTATCCCAACGGAATATTCAGCGCGTCGCATATTTTTTTAAGGGATGCGATCGAGGGAGAAATCAAAGCTCGCTCCACCTGACTGATTGTGCTGGAAGTCAAGCCTGTCATATCAGCCAAATCAGATATCTTTAGATTCTGTTCATTACGTAAAGTCCGAATCTGCGCACCCAGAGAAATATTAACCTGATTTGTACCGGATGGCGAAATATTGCCGTTCATAATATGCACCTCCTTCAACTCTCTTTAAATTAATTATCTCATGGTAGAAATTAATTGTCAATAATATATTTCAGTGCCAATTAATTAATTGTTGATTTTTGATGCATTTATCTCGCCAAGGTGACTAATGACGGGATAAAGCTGGTTTTGAAGGCGGATGTGTAAGCAGGGTAAAAAACAAAAAACAAGCATTCCTGAATCATATCCGGAACGCCCGTTTTTATGATATTATTATAGATAAATAAAGTTGTTTGGAGGTCGATTACATGAGTTCTAATGTAGACGCGGCTGCCCTGCTGTCCACTGCCTTGCTCACCGCGTTGGCGGAAGGCAGACGCTTAGTGTATCTGCTTGACCTTTGCGCTTCAGCGCTCTGCAACCCTGTTCTGGTATCGACATCGCATGAGGCCCGCTTTTTTTGTTCCACCAAGTATCCCTTCACCGACCCATCCGCGCTTCAATCCTTAAACACCGTTGATGTAGACGAAATATATAAAATGTCGTTTGAAGATCAAAACTTGAAGCAAAGGTTATACGAATCTCCTGCTCCGCTAATTTTTGACGGCAACTTCGAGGGCGGCACGCGGCGGATCGTTGGCAGGGTTATGTATGGAAAACTAATTATTGGGTACGTCATTATATTGGAATCCAACAAACCCTTCAACCCTGACGGCGACATCACGCTGGCTCAAATAACATGCGAGGCCGTCTCCATCGAAATGCAACGCCGGAGCAGATACCTTCAGGAAGCGGAAAACTCAAATTACTATATTAAAATCCTATTGGACAAAAAGCCTTATGACCGCAGTGCTATGACCATCTGGCTCAGGCGAATAGGCTGGCAGGAGCATGCGAATTTTTATACGTTTTCTATTGAGACCAACTCGATCAACGATATTTATCCTTCCATAGAGCCAATTCGAAACTTTATTGAAACAACGCTTCCAAACTGTAAGACCGCTCTAAACGACAACATGCTCATCGTTCTGGCTAACCCAAAAAATCAACAGCAGCTTGAGACAATCAAACAAGGTATGAAAGACCAAGCCCAAAAGCATCGCGTCGTAATCGGTATGAGTTCATGCTTTAGCAACCTGCACGATTTGCCATTGAACAGTATCAGGGCCAGTGACACCCTGAGAGCGGGGTGGTTGTTGCATGGGGATAATACTCTGTACGATTATGAGGATTTTCGATTGCAAACAATGCTGCTCAAGGCCAGCGAACACGTCGACTTAAACGAGTTTTGCCACGAGGCGCTCAATATTCTGCTGGACAACGATAAACAGTACGGAACATCCTATTATGTCACTCTGTATGAATTTGTTCGTACCGGCGGAGATTTGTCTCAAGCGGCAAAAAATCTTTTTATTCACCGCAACACGCTGACGTACCGGCTGAATAAGCTTGCAGATTTGATTCATGTGAATCTGGAGAGCGGCGATATGCGCATGGTTCTTTATCTCTCCTACAAGTTAAAAGATCTGCAGGAAAAACTCACGGACAATAAATCTTAGAACCCGTATTCACCATTTGAAGTCCGTTTACTTCAGATCGGGATAGCCGAAGGTGGGCAGTTTGTACATGCCGCCGTCCACCACCAGTTCAACGCCGGTCACATACCGGCCCGCGTCGGACGCCAGATACAAAACCGCCCCGCTGATATCATGCGGCGTGCCCATGACGCGCAGAGGCACCCTGTTTACCGGAATCGGAGTGATTTCGTAATTGCCGTTTTCATCCGGCTCATTGGGGCTTATAGCGCCCGGCAGGATGCAGTTGACACGGATATAATGCGGACCGAGTTCGCCCGATATATGATTCTTGAAGCTGAGCTGCGCGCCTTTGCTGGAATGATAAGCGCACATACCGACCCTATTGGCCCTGTAAGCTCCTATGGAGCTCACCAGAATAATAGAACCGCCCCGGGCAGGCGCGGTCTCATTTTGAGCGATCATCACCTTTGCCGCTTCCCGGGTCATCATAAAGGCTCCCCTACAGTTGGTGGCGAAAACCTTATCCCAATCATCCTGTGTGGTTTCCACCAACGAGATTGTGGGATAATAAGACGCGTTGTTTACAAGGATATCCAGTCCGCCATAAGTATCCACAGCCTTTTTTATGACTTTGACACAGTCGGCCTCGATGCTGACGTCGGAGGGGACGCCCGTCGCTTCCAGGCCCATGCCGGTGATTTTCTTAACGATTTGGTCAAGTGCCTCTGGAGCGCGGTCGCAAATAACCACTTTCGCTCCTGCCTGCGCGAGGCGCATAGAGATGCCCTCCCCAATACCTTTCGCGCCGCCCGTTACAACGGCGGCTTTTCCAGATAGATCAAACAGATTTTCGATCGCTTTTTGAACAGCCATTAATATTCCTCCTATTTAATTTTTTGATCAATATCCCAATTATACCGAACGAGGAAAACATTAACCTCCTCTGTCGCCGATTAGTCGTTGAAGCGCTCGCCGAATCGGCTCGTCGTCGGTAAATGTTTTCACCGTTCGGTATAACAGGGACAATTTTTGGATGCAGCCCGTGCGAGTTGTCTCGACATATAGCGCAAGCAGTATAATAAGACTAGTATTTTTAATTTTAGCATTGACACTTCTGAACATCATCTACAAAATTTTAGAAATTAGCGGTAAATTTTTTACCATTTTGACGAAATAAAACAGGCGTTCCGGAATTTTATCCGGAACGCCTGTTTTACTTGCATATTATTTTCGCGAAGCTATTGACGACGCGTTTGTCTAGTCAAAGGTACCAAATTTATTCTTTACTATTTGTATAGATTGCCAATTGACATATTAATTGTAAATGAATATTATTAACTCACAATTAATTAATTAATTACCAATGAACTTTGTTTAGTAAAAGACAATTGTGGGGAGGAGTACAGTATGAATTGGAACTTTGCGTTATCCAGCGCGGATTCTGCCCCTTCATCCGCTCCGATTCTATTGCAGGGCAGCATCAAGGAGAATCTGCGTATGGCGGCGGCTCTGGGTTATAACGGGCTGGAAGTACACGTAAGAGAAAACGCGTTTCTAAACTATGAGGACATACTGAATACGTCTCAGGAATGCGGCGTCAAAATCGCTGCCATAATCACAGGCAGGCTAAATACGCAGGGCGGGGTCAACTTGATCGACGACAGGCCGTATATCGTGGAAGCGGCAATGCAAGGAATGCGAAGCTACATAGATATGGCGTCGCGTCTTCAATCTGACCTTGTAATTGGCTGGGTAAAAGGGCAGATTCCAACGGGTACAGCCCCCCAAATATATCTTGAACGGCTGGCTCACAATTTGAAGATAATATGTAACGAAGCCTGCGGCAAAGGGGTCAAAGTATTTCTGGAGGTAATCAACCGCTACGAAGTCAACATTTTCACAACAGCTAAGGAAACGGTAGAATTTATTGACCATTGGGCGATCTCTAACTGTTATGTCCATCTGGATACATTTCATATGGGTATTGAAGAAACAGACGCGATTTCGGCTATCAGGCTTTGTGGTAACAGGCTGGGATACTTCCATGCAGCCGACAACACGCGAAGATATCCGGGAAGCGGTACATTCCATTTTGTCGAATATTTTGAAGCGCTAAAAGAAATCGGTTTTAAAGGATATGTTTCAGTGGAGTGCCTACCCTTGCCTGACTGGAAAACAGCAGCCCAAAACGCTATCCAACACTTAAAGCAATGCGCCGCCAGCCTATAGCGCGTTAATTAAAAAATAAAGGAGGAGCCGGTTATGCGTGCATTTTATGTGGAGGCGGAATTCGCCCCCAAGCAAGGTTACAAGTTGTCTGATCGTGAGGCAAGAGATAAGCGTTCGGCAAGAGGTAATTCTATTTGGAAGGATATTCGGGGGTCGGTTGTGGATCGGCCTGTTCCACAGCCAAAGGACGATGAAGTTCTTCTGAAAGTCGGAGCCGCTGGTATTTGTGGTACCGACGCGCACTTACTGCTCAAGGATGAGGATGGGTATACAAAATATGACGGCCACAGCAAATACCCAATTATAACCGGCCATGAGTTCTCCGGTGAAATCATGGAAATTGGTAAAGCGGTCAAGCAAAACCTGAAGGTCGGCGATCTCGTCAGCGTGGAATCCATGAATTGGTGCGGTGAGTGCGATGCCTGCCGCATGGGGATGTTCAATCAATGCAAAAACCTTGAAGAGCCGGGCCTTACATTTGACGGCGGATTTGCCGAATACGCTGTTGTCAAAGCCAGATATTGTTATCTGCTCAATGATATCGTCAACTATTACGGCGATAACATGACTGCTTTTGAGCTGGGTTCCATGATTGAGCCCACCGGCGTCGCGTATAACGGTCTGTTTGTACGGGGAGGCGGTATCCGCCCCGGCGGCCATGTCGTCGTGTTCGGCGCGGGTCCTATAGGCCTGGCGGCCATTTGCCTGATGAAAACCAGCGGCGCGGCGAAGCTGATTTGCTTTGAAACAACTGAGGAACGCCGCCAACTGGCGAAAAACTGCGGCGCGGATTATGTTTATGATCCGATTCAATTGTCAAAAGATAATGTTGATCAGTCAGAGCTGCTAATGGATCTGACAAACGGAAGGGGTATCGCGCTGTTCGCGGAATGCTCAGGCGCTACCAACGCTACCTATCCTGTAATGGCAGGCGCGCTGGCTATTGGCGGTAAGACTGTACAAATCGGCCACTCTATCGGGAAAACAAGTATAGATTTATATCCCTACATGTTCAACGCGGGCGGCATCAGCGGCTCTAACGGGCAGTCCGGACAGGGCATATACAGTGATGTTATCGCTTTGATGGCAAGCGGACGTATCGATATGCGCAAGATGGTCACAGGCCGCGTACATCTGGAGGACATTGAGGAAGGACTGGCTCAGGCCGCTAACCGCGTATCAGGCAAGGTGCTTGTGAGCATGGAGTATCCAAAAATCTAAACATATCAATTATAAGAAACGGAGGCAAATAAAATGTCCAAATGGCAAATTCCCGCAACAGGCGGGAACATGGAGGCTGCAAACGGTATTTACTATCAGAACATGACAAATCTGGAGGTGGCCGAACGCCTTAAGAAAAATGACGTGATCCTTATTCCCGTAGGTTCCACCGAAAACCACGGTCCGAACGCACCATACGGTGAAGATACATATCTTGATACCCGCTTGTGCGAGCAGGTAGCCAAGGCAACCGGCTGCACGGTAGCGCAGCCTATCTGGTACGGGTCCCATCCCTACCACCATCTCGGAATGCCCGGCACTATCATGATTCCGGAGGAAACGCTTGCCGATTATCTTTGCTATGTGTTCGCAGGCTTCTGGAACACCGGATTTCGCAAAATGATAGTCGTTAATGGGCACGGACAGGACTACGTGATTCCGCTGGCGATTCACAAGTTCGGAAAAAAATTCCAGGTTCCCGGCGTCGTACTGTATTTACATTTTTGGAACGCGGCAAAGAATCCTGAAACCGGGCTTACAGACCTGGCCACGAAGGATCAGGGCGGTATTTACGACACCCCATTCATACATGCCGACGAGGTTGAGCAATCGTTCTCTCTGGCGTTGTTCCCCGAGCTGTGCAAGCAGGAGAACGCGGTGGCGACAAAACCCTCACCGATGCTGCCTCCCGGCCATATCAACAACTCCGCTGAAAACGGCGTCGGCCCTATCAAGTGGTACAACGCATATGGCAGCGTAGGTATGGAATGCATCTGCACGCCTGAGGGAGTCATCGGAGACCCCAGGGGCGCGTCGGCGGATAAAGCCCGCGCCGGCGTTGAGCACATATTGGATTACTTGGAAAAGCTTGTAAACGACATTTTGGAAAAATACCCAGCCGGACAGCTCCCGCCAATTGAAAAAGTAACACAGCGCAGACGTGAAGTAATAGAAGATGTAATTAAAGGCCCGACCAACGGCGGAAGTCATATTTATACCTTAACTTATTAAAATATATAGGAGGAAACGACAATGAAGTGCAAACAAGCGTTTTTGTACGGTCCTAATGATCTGCGAGTAGAAGAAGTTGAGCTTCCTGAGCTCCGTCCATTTGACATCCTGATTAAACTAAAGGCATGTGGTATTTGCGGTTCTGATGTAGAGTGTTTTGAGGGTGAATCCGCTGAGGGACGCTACGATATCGCGCCCTATACCCCCGGTCACGAGTGGGCAGGTCAGGCCGTTGCCGTAGGCAGCTCTGTCACCAGCGTCAAACCCGGTAACAAGGTAGTTGGAGACTGCGTATTACCGTGCTACAACTGTGCCAACTGCAAGGATGGCCTGATGCCATCCGCCTGTCTTAACATGCGTGAAGTAGGCTTTCGGCCTGACTCACCCGGCGGCATGGGCGAGTATATGATTCTTGAGGAAAGCTATACCCACGTCATTCCGGACGATTGGGATTATGAGCTGGGCGCGTGGGTCGAAACCTTCAACGTCGGCTACTGGGGTGTGTGGGGCAACGACTGCGCGCCGGACGCTTCCGATACGTGCGTTATCATCGGCGCAGGCCCCATCGGGCTGAGCGCGTCTATGGTCTGCAAGAATTCCAACGCTAAGGTCATCGTGACCGACCCGCTGGAGTCCCGCAGGCAAAATGCGATGCAATACGGCGCGGACTATACGGTTGACCCGACTAAGCCTGATTATCTCGACGAGATACTGCGCCTCACAGATGGCCGCGGCCCATCCGTTGTGATCGAATGCTCAGGTAACGATATCGGTATCGCCTCTCTGTTCGACATCGCGGGCCACAGCGCGCGCGTTGGGCTTGTGGGCCATTCTATCGGCCGCAAGGTACCCGTAGAAATCGGTAAAACAATCTGGAAGACGCTGAATATATCCGGTTCCGGCGGTACTGACCGCTGGTTTCCGCGCACGATTCGCTTCATGTCCACAATAAAGGACAAGTATGATTTCGCCGCGCTTAATACCCATCACTTCAACTTCAAGGATATACATAAGGCGTTCGACGTTGCCTGCCATGACAAGGCCAACGCTCGTAAGGTTATGCTTACGTTTGATGAATAATTGTTAACTCGTGGAGATGTGTTTTTGACTACAACTATGTTTGCAGCGCAAGAAGCCCATCTCCATTTTTATCTATACGGAGGAGATTTACATGAAACTGGGGTTCAATGAGGCGACATGTATGAAGCGCTCAAGCGTGGAGCAGGATTTGTCTCTGTGCGAAAAATATGGTTATGATTATATCGAATTACGCCTGGATATGTTAAAGGAGTATTTGCAGCGTAACACCGTTTCTGATATGCAGGCGTTTTTCCGCTCCAGCAAATTAAAGCCTTACGCGTTTAATTCTATTGAAGATATCAACTTCCGCGATTCCGGGCAGTATAAGGACTTACTTGATCTGTTCAAATTTGGCTGCGAGATGTCGCAGGCGATTGAAAATCCCTTTATAATCGTAGTACCGACGATGGGCGATGATATGTATTTGAAAAGCGCGCGGGAGGTTTTCGACGACAGCGTCGAAGCGCTGCACAAGCTGGCGGATATCGCGAAGCCTTATGGAGTCAGGCTGGCGTTTGAGCCTATCGGGGACAAGCGTTGGTGCGTGCGCAGCCTTGACCAGGCGCTGGAGATCGTCCAGGCAGTAGGCCGGGATGATGTGGGGCTCGCGCTGGATTCCATCAACCTGTATTTGTACAACAAACTGGAGAATATCGACACCATCGATGATGTGCCTCTTGAAAAGCTGTTTGTATATCATATAGACGATTGTGAGGATTTGGAGCTGGGCGTGTTGGATCACTGTCACAGGCTTTTTCCGGGAGACGGCGTGATCCCGCTGGAAGCCATTTCGAAAAAATTGCGCGCCAAAGGGTACGATGAGATTTGTTCTGTAGAGCTATTCCGACCGCAGTACTGGGAAATGGAGCCGGAAGACGTTATCCGGACGGCTGCGGAAAAGACAAGGCGTTTTCTGTGATAACGCAGTTAAAATAATTTTTGAGGAATAAGGGAGGAATAAAAATGTGTAAGTATGTTAAATCAATCGCGTCCGTATTGGCACTGGTCATGATATTGACTATCGCGGCAGGATGTTCCGGCGGCTCCGCGCCTGCGGGTAACTCCGGCACCACCTCGCCTGCCGGCACCGCCGCAGCCAACGACCAGCAACCGGCAGCCGGCGCTGCCAAGGATATCAAGGACATTAAGGTTGGCGTATCCGTCGGCCACACGCAAGAGGAGCGCTGGCAGCGTGAGATCGATATGTTTAAAGCCTACGCCGACGAGCACGGCTTCGAGCTGTTGGTGCAATCCGCCGAGAATAGCGCGCAAAAGCAGGTATCCCAATGTGAAAACCTTGTTAATCAGGGTATTGATGTTTTGATTTTGCAGTCTCTGGACGCGTCCGCTGTCGCGCCGATAATCGATATGGCTCATGAAGAAGGGATCAAGGTCATTTCCTATGACCGCTTCGCCATGAACTGTGATCTTGATTATTATATTACGTTCGACTCGTTCAAGGTTGGTGTGGTACAGGCGACATTCGTTACAGAAAAAGCGCCCGAAGGCAATTACATCTGGCTGAAAGGGGCGGCCGAAGACAACAACGCCCATCTGGTAGCGGCCGGACAGCAAAGCATATTACAACCGTACATAGACAACGGCGACATCGAAATAGTGCTTGAACAATGGTGCAAAGGCTGGGACCCCAACGAGGCGCTCAAGCATACTGAAAACGCTTTAACCAATGCTAACAACGATATTCAAGGCGTTGTTGCCTCTAACGACGGTACTGCCGGCGGCGCTATACAGGCATTGGCCGCGCAGGGGCTTTATGTGCCTATTTCCGGGCAGGACGCGGATCTTGCCGCATGTCAGCGTATTGTTGAGGGTACTCAGACCGGTACGGTTTACAAACCGCTGGCGAGACTCAACCGCTCCGCAATGGAACTGGCGGTCGCCATAGCTACAGGACAGGACACGACGAACGCAATCGATCCTGCCTTGGGCGAGTGGACACAGCTGAGCAACAACTTCAAGGATGTTGACAGCTTCTCGGTTGATGTTATAGCAGTGGATAAGGACAATATATACGACATTTTGGTCGTGCAGGATGAATTCCATAAGCTTGAGGATGTATACAAAAACGTCCCCAAAGACCAGTGGCCGGCTGAATAACAACGGTAATGCCGAGTGGAGCCTCCCCCTTGCCTCGCAAGGAGGAGGCTGGCGGCGCAATTTAAAGGGAGTGGAAAAATGCAGCAGGATGATTATATTCTGGAACTAAATAAAATCACCAAACTGTTTCCCGGCGTCAGGGCCTTGTCGGATGTGGATTTTAAAGTTGTAAGGGGACATGTGCACGCTTTGGTTGGGGAAAACGGCGCAGGAAAATCCACATTGATCAAAATTATCTGCGGAGTACATCCTCACGGCAGCTATGAAGGTCAGATATTCTACAATGGCAAAGAAATGAAATTCCAGCACATCCGGGACGTAGAACAGGTCGGAATCGCTTGTATCCATCAGGAGCTGAACCTCGTACCGGAAATGAGCGTTTCAGAGAACATTTTCCTCAACGAAAAGCCAACGAAATACGGCTTTATTGACTTCGACAAGATGTATGTGGATTCAATGGCCTTACTAAGGCAGATCGGAATGAACACCGAAGACAATATCGTGATAAGCCCGGATGAAAAAGTACGTAACCTTGGCATCGGGCAGAAGCAGATGGTTGAAATTGCGAAGGCCCTGTCAAAAGACGTTCATCTGTTGGTCCTTGATGAGCCCACTGCCGCCCTTACAGAGGCGGAGGTGGATGTGCTGCTGGATATTATAAACATGCTCCGAAGCAAAGGAGTCACCTGCATATACATTTCGCACCGCCTTGATGAAGTTATGCGTATAGCGGATGATATCACGATTCTGCGTGACGGCCAGACCGTGGAAACCCGCAAGCGCGAGAACCTGAACAAGGATACGATGATCAGCCTGATGGTAGGGCGCGAGCTTACCAATATGTTTCCGCGCGTACCGCATACGCGGGGTGATCTGGTGCTGGAGGTCAACAATTATTCGGTGGAGAATCCGGACATCCCAGGAAAGAATCTGATAGATAATGTCAGCCTAAAGGCTTATAAAGGAGAAATCCTCGGAATGAGCGGGCTAATGGGTGCGGGGCGGACCGAGTTGTTCACGGCGATCTTTGGCGCGTTCCGGGAACCCGGGCAGGGCGAGGTAAAAATAAATGGCGAGGATGCCAATATCAAGAGTCCGATGGACGCGTTGCAGCGCGGGCTTGTCCTAATCAGCGAGGACCGCAAAAAGCTGGGACTTAACCTCATTATGAATATCAAAGAAAACACTACGCTCGCGGCGTTGGAAAAAGTATCGCAAGCGGGCATATTGAATGAGGACAAGGAAGTCCATTATACAAACGAGTATAAAGAGAGTATAAAAATAGCCGCGCCCAGTATCGACGTTAAGGTTTCCACATTAAGCGGAGGGAATCAGCAGAAAGTCGTCATCGCCAAGGCATTGTTCTGCGACCCGAAGATCATTGTGCTCGACGAGCCCACGCGCGGCATTGATGTGGGCGCGAAATACGAGATCTATAAGCTTATGAACGATCTTGTGGATCAAGGCGTTACACTCATCATGATATCCTCCGAAATGGAAGAGATTCTGGGGATGAGCGACCGGATTCTCACTATGGCCAACGGTAGAATTACCGGCGAATTTGATATTACCGAGGCAACGCAGGAAATCCTGATGCAAGCCTCAGTTCCTGGGAGGTAGTAAAATGGGAAAAACAGAAATAAAAAAGGCCAGGTATACCACTACAAAGAAATTTGATATGCGCACATTGACAATGGTGGCAGTGCTCATATTGCTCTGGATATTCTTTACCTTTGCCACGAGCGGGGGCTTCCGGGAGCTTGGTACGTCGTTTTTATCAACGCGCAACCTGTCCAATCTTATGCGGCAAATGACTACTGCCGGTATAATGGGTATCAGTATGGTACTGGTTATCGTAACAGGCGGTATCGATTTGTCCGCCGGCGCGGTGGTCGGTTTTATCGGGTGTGTCGCCGCATGGCTTCAAGTATACGGCAATATGGGCACTTTACCCACAATTCTTATCTCATTGGCGCTCAGCGTGCTGGTATATGTATTGCAAGGCTCGCTGATCTCATACGTCAGCCTGGCGCCGTTTATAGTGACGCTTGGCGGCCAGCTTGTATTTAAGGGCATGATCCTCGTTGTTACCAAAGGCTCTACTATCGCGCCGTTACAAGAGTCGTTACTGTATTTTGGTCAGGCGTATGTCAGCAAACCGATCAGCCTGCTAATCGGGATTGCGGCGATGGCGTTGCTGTTACTAAACGAATTGCAGCGCAGAGCCAGTAAGCAGAAGCACGGCACCCTAACCGAGCCAATGCAGGCGATGCTTGTGCGGTGGGGGCTGTTCTCCGCCGGGATTCTGGCAGCTGTGCTCATCATGAACAACTACCGCGGTATGCCGGTACCTGTACTGATCATGTTTGTGCTTACGCTGCTTCTCACGATCATAGCGGACCGTACCACATTCGGGCGCAGTATCTATGCTATCGGCGGCAACCTTGACGCCGCGCGGTATTCCGGCATCAATGTGCGTAAAAATCTGTTGCTGGTTTATTGTATCCACGGCCTGATGGTTGGCGTGGCCGGACTTATTATGGCGGCGCGCCTCAACGCCAGCACCACTAATGTGGCCAACATGAGCCTTGAGCTGGACGCGATCGCGGCGGCCGTAATAGGCGGAACCAGCATGACAGGCGGCGTAGGAAGGGTTGCCGGAGCGATTCTGGGCGCGTTGATCATGGCAACGATCGACAACGGTATGAGCATGATGAACCTGGAAGCTTTTTGGCAGTATATCGTAAAGGGTATTATTCTTGTAGCGGCCGTTTGGTTCGATATCCGCACTAACAAAAAGAGAAAGGGGTAAGTAATTATGTCAAATATCGTACGAATTGGATTAATAGGAGCAGGGCGCATCGGCAGGCTTCACGGAGATAACCTGGCTCGTTCCGTTCCGGGAGCGAAGCTGGAGGCGGTCGCTGACGTAGTGATGACCGACGAGATACGCGAATGGGCAAAAGGCCACGGCGTAACTAAAATCAGCGCTGAGCCGGCTGATGTCATAAATGATAAAGAAATCGACGCGGTTTTCATATGTTCATCGACCGCGTCTCACGCAGAGCTTATTATCCAGGCGGCCAAGGCGAAAAAGCATATTTTCTGCGAAAAGCCTATCCACACCGAAGCTCAGTATATCAAGCAAGCGCTGGAAGCCGTGGAAGCGGCCGGAGTGAAGCTGCAGGTAGGCTTTGTCCGCCGGTTTGACCATAATCACAAAAAGGTACGTGATACAGTCATGTCCGGAAGGCTTGGCAGGCCGCACATCATTAAGGTGACCTCCCGTGACCCTGAAATGCAGCCCTATTCGTATATCTCCACCTCCGGGGGCATCTTCATGGACATGACGATCCACGATTTCGATATGGCCCGCTACCTGTCAGGCAGTGAGGTTACAGAGGTTACGGCTTACGGTTCTATTATGATCGACCCACAGATCGCGCAATGCGACGACGTGGACACCGCGATCGTCATGCTGAAATTTGAAAACGGCGCGCTTGGCGTTATTGAGAACAGCCGCGCCGCCCGTTATGGCTATGACCAGCGCACGGAAGTACACTGCGACAAGGGATGTGTACAGGTCGGCAACGACTTAATTGATACCTCAATGATCAGCACGGCGGACGGCGTTTTTTGTGAGAAACCGACATGGTTTTTCCTGGAACGCTACAACAACGCTTTTATCGCGGAGGCCGTGGCTTTTGTAGACGCCATCATAAATGACAAAACTCCGCCTGTCGTCGGAAACGACGGTTTGATGCCGGTATATATCGCTATCGCGGCAGACAGGTCATTGAAGGAAGGCCGAGCGGTCAAGCTCAGCGAGGTTATGTATACCGAACGGTGAAAACATTTACCGACGACGAGCCGATTCGGCGAACGCTTCAACGACTAATCGGCGACAGAGGAGGTTAATGTTTTCCTCGTTCAGTATAAATATTAAAAAAGTAAAAGAGTGGTTCATTATGCGTTTTGGCATTAACACATTAGATGACATCAAGGTCAAGGGCAAAACAGTGCTCTGCCGTGTGGACATAAACCAGCCGATAGATTGGGAAACCGGCGGATTAAAGGACACGACCCGGGTCAAAGCTTGCGTTCCCACGCTGAAAGAGCTTTCGGACAAGGGCGCTAGATTGGTACTTCTGGCTCATCAAGGCAGCGATATTGAGTACAAGAACTTTTACACCACCGAGCCCCATTCAAAGGTATTGACGGAATTGTTGGGAAAAGAAGTCAAATTCATAGACGATGTATGTGGTCCGGCGGCAAGGGACGCGATACGCTCCCTACAAGACAGTGAGCTTTTACTGCTTGACAACGTGCGCTTTGTCTCGGAAGAACAGACGCTGTTTGAATTAAATTTAAAGCTGACTCATGAACAACAGGCGAAAACACTGCTGGTGCGCAAACTGGCTCCGCTGGCAGACCTGTACATATGCGACGCCTTTGCGGCGGCCCATCGGGATCAGCCCAGCCTATGCGGGTTTGAGCAGGTGCTGCCCTCCGCTATGGGGCGGCTGTTCGAGGAAGAATTCTGCGTGATCTCCGGCCTGATGGAACGGCCGGAGCGCCCCTGTATCTTTGTGCTGGGCGGCGCGAAAATCGGCGACGCGTTTTTGATGATGAGCACTGTGCTGGGCGGCGGGATAGCAGACAAGGTGCTGGCTGGCGGTCTTGTTGCGCAGGTGCTGTTGTGGGCGGACGGACAGGAGATTGGCGAGCCCTCCAGAGAATTCATCCGGAAGCAGGGGTATGAAAATCTCGTGGGAACGGGTAAGGAGCTGCTGGCAAGCCACCGTGACAAAATCATGCTTCCAATCGATTTTGGCTACGTGAAAGACGGGGCGCGGTGCGAATGCCTGATCGGCTCACTTCCTGACGGAGAGCTTGTGGTGGATATCGGCGTCAATACGGCCGCTGCCTACCAACAGGAAATCCTGTCAGCGAATACTATCTTTGTCAACGGACCCATGGGAGTATTTGAAAAGCAGCCCAGTGAGCTGGGAACCAAAATGGTTTGGGATGCTTTGGGCGACACGGAAGGCTATACCGTTATCGGCGGCGGCGACAGCATTACAGCGACTTCCAAGTATGGCAAGACAGATCAGGTAAATTACATCTGCACCGGCGGCGGCGCGCTGATCCGCTTCCTCACCGGGGAAGAACTGCCGGTGGTTAAGGCGTTGCGTCACGGTTCAGCAATTAAATGGGAGGGATAAAAATGGACTATGCACAGGAATCACTTAAGCTGCACTACCAGTGGAAAGGCAAGCAGGACATCGTTCCAAAGATGCCTGTCGCCTCAAAAATGGATTTATCGCTCGCTTATACGCCTGGTGTAGCGCAGCCTTGTTTAGAGATTCAAAAGGATATAGACAAAAGCTATGAGCTCACCGGCCGGTGGAACACTGTGGCTGTGGTGACAGACGGCAGCGCGGTTCTGGGGCTCGGCGATATCGGCCCGGAGGCAGGGATGCCGGTAATGGAGGGGAAATGCGTCCTGTTCAAGGCGTTCGGCGGGGTGGATGCTATCCCTCTGTGCATCCGCTCTAAGGATGTAGATACGATTGTCGATACTGTGGCTCTGCTGGCAGGCAGCTTCGGCGGCGTCAACCTGGAGGACATCGCGGCGCCGCGTTGCTTCGAGATCGAGCGCAGGCTCAAGGAGCGGTGCGATATCCCCATCTTCCATGACGACCAGCATGGTACCGCGGTTGTGACGCTGGCGGCGCTGATCAACTCTCTCAAAATCGTGGGCAAGGATATCAGGGATATCAGCGTGGTTACGAGCGGCGCGGGGGCGGCAGGAGTCGCGATCATCAAGCTTTTGATGGCGATGGGCCTTAATGACGTTGTCATGTGCGACCGCGCGGGCGCAATCTACAAGGGCCGTGACGGACTCAACGCTGAAAAAGCGGAAATGGCCGAAAAATCCAACAAGAAAATGAAAAAAGGCAGCCTTGCCGACGTAATAAAAGGCGCGGACGTGTTCATTGGCATATCGGCCCCTGGTACTGTGACACAAGACATGGTGCGCAGCATGGCGAAGGACGCCGTACTGTTTCCAATGGCCAACCCGACGCCCGAGATCATGCCCGATCTCGCGCTGGAAGCAGGCGCGGCAGTGGTGGGTACGGGCCGAAGCGACTTCCCCAACCAAATCAATAACGTGCTGGCATTCCCGGGGATTTTTCGGGGAACGTTCGACGTGCGGGCCAGCGACATCAACGATGAGATGAAAATCGCGGCGGCTTTCGCGCTGGCCGGGTTGATCCAGGAAGACGACTTGCGTCCTGATTACATCATTCCTGAGGCGTTTGACCCGCGGGTAAAGGACGCGGTGGCTTCGGCAGTGGCGGAGGCTGCGCGCAAAAGCGGCGTCGCGAGACTGCTGAAGTGAGAGAATAGGAGGATTTCAAATGATAAAAGTAGGTGTGGCGGGCTACGGAGTCATCGGTCAGCGGCTGGCTGACGGCGTGGCGCTGCAAAAGGACATGGAGCTTGTAGGGATCGCGGATTTAGCTCCAACCTTATCTATCCGCGCTCTTAAAGAAAAGGGCATGCCCTACGACCTGTATCTGGTGGACGGAGCGGACAAAAGCAAATTCGACGCGCTCGGTATCCCAGTATCAGGCAGCTTCATGGATCTGGTGGGCAAGGTGGATGTAATGCTGGATTCATCCCCAGGCGGCGTTGGAGCGAAAAACAAGGAAATATACCAAAAAGCGGGAGTTAAAGCTATATTCCAGGGCGGTGAGAAAAACTCGGTGGCCGACGTGTTCTTTCACGGCTACGCTAATTACGAGAAAGGCGTTGGCGCGGATTATCTCAAGCTCACCAGCTGCAACACAACGGGGCTTATCCGTTCAGTAGACTGTCTGGACCGCAAATTCGGTGTGGACCGTGTGGCAATCACCATCATCCGCCGTGTGGCTGATCCCGGTGATTACCACCGTGGACTCACCAACGCGCTGCAGATGGATAAGGCGCCGTCCCATCAGGCGGTTGATCTGATGACCATCATGCCGCACGTAGAGGCAACCGGCATACTGGTGCACACCCCCGTGACCCACGGGCATATCATCACGGTGCTGGCTCACGGCAAGAACGGGAAAATCACGAGGGAACAGGCGCTTGAGGCTTTCCGGGAGCACGACCGCATTCGTGTGGTCAAGATTGACGACGGCTTCCTCGGCAACGCCAGCTTTTTCCGCTATGCGAGGGATCTCGGCAACCCGCGCGGCGACATGTATGAGATCGGTCTGTGGGAGGATTCCATCGTCGAGAGCGGCGACAACATCATGTACGCCATCAACATCCCGCAGGAAAGCGTCACCATTCCTGAGACTCTCGACGGCGTGCGCGCTTGCATGAAGATGCAGCCCGACAGCAAATCCGCGACGGCGGAGACCAACAAATACCTCGATCTGGGGAAGTGGAAGGCATGACGGTACAAGAATATTGGTAGATTTTTGGTGTAAAGGAGGGGCCGGAATAAATTGTCACCTATTTTATGCGTTATAATTTTCGTCGTTAATTTCATTAGTTATTTTGTCAAGGGAGTAGCCGGTTTTGGCGACCCACTGATTTCCAGCCCCTTGCTTTCTATGGTTTTGGAAAATAAAGTGATTTCTCCTAACAATCTTTTACTTAACACGCCTCTTAACGGATATATCGCGTGGAAAAACCGCCGCGCTTTT
>Ga0153949_1000281_pt1 | contig 17681 bp, 17 predicted proteins | sample TSNJ033MetaG_FD_104705 | JGI IMG/M metagenome (GOLD analysis project Ga0153949, IMG submission 104705) | Attine ant fungus gardens microbial communities from New Jersey, USA - TSNJ033 MetaG | ecosystem: Host-associated > Fungi > Mycelium > Unclassified | place: USA: New Jersey, Wharton State... | reverse complement strand
GCCGATTTGTCTTTACCGGCCGGCATATCAGAGGGGGCAAGCGGATTGCTCCCATCATCAGGACTTGCTTTTGCGCCGCAATGCGCTAATTGCACTACGACTTTGCAATCGTTTTGATGAGCGTCATTGACAATCTCTCTTAATCCATCTACAAAACTATCATCATAGGTTTTAACCATAAGAGGAAAAACCCGCGAATTTTCATCGACTCCTGCCATGCCGGTAATGATTATACCAACGCCGCCAGCGGAAAGCTCCTTATACACAGAAATCAACTCTGTTCCGATATGTCCGTCCGGGGCAGCCGATCCCTCTTGTGTGGCACTACGGATTATTCGGTTTTTAGACGATATATCTCCAACCATTATTTCTTCAAAAATTGCTTTCAAGCTTGTCACCCCCTGTTATTATTTAGAAGTACAGTTCGTTTTGCTTCCTGCCCTCAAAGGCTTTTTTCATCGCCTGTGAAGCGGCAAACAAAACCGCCTTGTTAAGTTTTCTGGAGTTCTGCGGGCAAATGGTAATACAGCGCATACAGGATATGCACTTCTCTTTATCCAATGACGCCGGGTTATCATATGGGATGGCCTGAAGCGGACATTTTTCGGCGCACAGGCCGCACTTCGTACAAGACTTGTCGGCCTTTGGCTTAAAGGGGACGCCACCATATTCTCTGTACTGAGAATTTCCCGGTACTGCAAAGTCTTTTACATTTTTTCTGTTCGTAATCAGTTCCGCAATTTCTTTTGAAAATTGACGCAATTCCGCTTCATCTTGTGCGTCAGGACGCCCCTCGCCGTATTGACGCATAATGGAATGCTCCGCTACTGCTGCAACGGCAGCTCCAACCATATACCCGCAGGCGATTGCCTCGGTCTTTAATTCCAGAAGCGTATCGTCGTATGCTCGGTTGCCAAACACAACAACAAGAACCGCCATAGCGCCGTTTGCCCGCATTTGCCGGAGCCGCTCCAGAACGATGGTTGGAACGCGTCCACCAAAAGACGGTACACCGATCAGGCATACATCTTCCTCCGTGAAGCTGTACGCGCTGTAATCAACATCCGCCGCCGACAATTCAATCTGTCTGTCTACGGATAATCCTTCCGTTAGAATATCCATTACCTTTTTGACTCCGCCCGTGGGACTGAAATACATGGAATAAACACTCATTCTTGAATCTTCCCTTCTATTTGATTAAGCGCATGATAATCATTGATTATCTGCTTTAATGTATATTTGGACATCGTTTCCCTGATGGAATCCGCAATCATGCTATATGGTTTTTCAAGCAATCCGCCGATATTTCTCCCGACAGGGCACTTCATGGAAGGGTTCGGGTGCATCCCGACCAGTACTTCCAAAGGTACAGTATCGACCGCTTGATAAACCGTCCAAATGGTAATGTCTTCTGGGGCGGCAATCAGGTACGCTCCGCCTGTTCCGCGCTGCACTTTGACAATCCCCGCCTTTCTTAGGCTCCCAAGCAGGTTTCTTACAACAACCGGATTACAGCCAATACTCATGGCCAAAATATCGCTTGTCAGCTTCTCATCATGGAAAACATCAAGCAAAACAAGCAGATGGAGCGCAATCGAACACTTTGTACTAATACGCATATGAAATCCTCCTTGCATAAGCATAGCATAAACCAGCCTTGTTGTAAATATAAAATTTACAACGACTCTTCTTTAATCCGGTAACTTCATTAATTTAAAAGTTACTGTTCATACCACCAAGGAGATTTTATTAATTGAGGATGGAAGCTACCTTTTTATATAGATTTCGCCCCTGAGTGCGCAACAAATCAACCATACCCATACTGAAGCCCACAGGAATCAAATCGAGCAGGAAATTCTACTGATTGCAGAGCCTTTCTCCGCTGTTTTGGACTTGCTTTACACACTCCCGGGATTAGATAAGAATCCGATGACTGCTATTGCCATTCTCTCTGAGATTGGATACGACATGTCGGTGTTTCCGTCATCCAAAAATCTTGTTTCCTGGGCCGGCTGCTGCCCTCACAACGGCCAGAGTGCCTGTAAAGTGAAATCCACACGAATTTCTCGTGCCGATTGTTATTTGAAACCTCTTCTTGTTCAGGTTTCCAACGCTTTGATCAAATCGAAAAAACACCCTGAATTTAAAGAGAGGTATCACAGAATTAAATCTCATCGTGGACATAAAAAGGCAATCATCACTGTTTGCAAAATGCTCCTGACCGCTATCTGGAACATGTTAAGCAAACGGGAGCCTTGCAATCCACAGGGATTCTAGAATATTATTTTCAATCTATGCTATATACCTCGTTTATTCTTCTTCTCTTAAGCGATCTATAACGCTAACTTTAGTAACTGATCGATAAGCAATCGTGGGCGTAATTATACAAACAACTACAATTAAACATACCAGTGTTATCAATGGCGCAAACGGATACGATAACGTTAAATAATCAACCCGTTTCTTTAAGAGATAATAAACAATAAAAGTCAGGATATTTCCTACGATCAACGCAAGAAATATAGTAATTCCTGCATATTCCACTCCTTCATATACTAACATTTTACGCAATTGTTTCCTACTCATTCCGATACTTTCTAAGGTGGCAAATTCTCTTCTACGAACAACCATTCCAACCATCATTATGTTTACAAAATTTAGAACTCCAATAATACCTAAAATCAAGGATATTCCAATTCCAAGTACATATAATAATACTTGAGCATCTTGAATACCTTTACGCACTTCTAATCTAGATATCATAGAGATGCTATTATCCTCACTAATAATCTCTTTTAATGCAATTAGTGTTTGTTCATCGGAATCTTCCGAGACATCAAGTTGAACATTAATTATAAGTGGCTTTTCAACATATTTTTGGAGTAAATTATTTGAAACAATGATTGTAGGAGCTACTGAATCAAAAAAATTGTTAAATGATGAGGGTAAAAAACCACCAACCTTTATTGAAAATCTATTTTTATTTGGCAAACAAGTTATTTCCATCTCATTTATTTTATCAAAGAGATATGGAGTATCTGTTACAATTAAAGCAAATTCTCCCCTATCAAAAGCTTCCAAATCAATTGGTCGGGCTAAATTCTTATTAATTTCGTTTAAGGCGGTTTTACTTAGTTTGTTTATATAAGGCAATGAACTTATTTGCTGCATTATATTATCACTAAACATTTGATTTCGATCCGCATAATTTATGAGGGCTTCATTTTCCAACAGAAAATCACTCTCAACAGAAGAAGACACATATTTTTCTATATCTATACTTGAAACCAGAGTTGTGATAATAGTGAATGTCGCTATACTTAGAAACAGACTCAACAATACAATAATTGCTCTTTTGCAATTACGGAAGATATTACGGAAAGCCATTTTATATAACTTACCATTGGCAGGAGATTTAGCTTTACTAATTTCAACATCCTCTCCAGTATATCTAATTGCATCAATTGGCGAAACATGCGAAGCCTTTTTTTGCCGGTATCATTGCACCAATATATGAAGTTAATAATGAGAACAACGTTGCACCTACAAAAACATAAGGCGAAAAAGATACCACAGCCCCAGTTGTTACACTACTACTTTCTATAACTAAAGGTACAATTATAAATGAAATAAGTCCGGCTGATAGTAGACCTAGAGGAATTCCTATCAAAGATATTATTGAAACCTGCTTAAAAAGCAACTGCCATATCTGCTTTGATGTCGCTCCAATAGCTTTCAATAAACCATAAAAACGTACATCTCGTGTAACAGAAATATAAAGCACATTATAAATGAGCAAATATCCAGCAATCATAAATATAATAATAGTTATTAAACATGCTATCAAAATCGAAATATTATCGGTGATATTTGTATCTAAGATCGCAGAAGATATAATCGGTTGATCATCCGATAAATTTATATCTCGTTCCAAATTTTTAATATTATTTTCTATATTAGAAGTACCTTTAAATATTAAATTTACAGATCCGTCTTTTTCAATAGATTTGCAATAAGCTTGTGACAATTCTTCGGATACGAGAATCACACCTAAATCTCTTGACTTAAGGTGTTCGAAGCTGGTGTAGTAACCAGATAACTTAAAATTACTAGTATGCATACTATCCGTATCATCTATTCGATGCGGAATAGGAATATCCATACCAATTTGAGGATTTTCTATCCCCATTTTATCAAGAAGCCAACGAGAAACCATAACTTCATTAGAATATTGAGGATAATTCCCCTCAATATCTTTCCAAGCTGGCTTATGAATATAGGAATATAAATTTTTATCATAATATACCATGCTAATATCCATATTACCCATTTGTTCGGTGTTCTCCACCATGGCAACATAATTTCCAGCTCCAATTACATCGATGTAATCAAGGGCCTCCATTTTATGAATTTGATTATTATCTGGATAAGGAAAGGCAGCATGCGATGCCGAACCTTCCAAGCGCATTAACTGTATTTTCAAGGATTCTATTATAGACACCGACTTGTAAATTCTTTAGTAAGCGCATATTTATTGCCCATTAGCAAATCCTCTTCCTTCCCATTTAATTTTGCCATCTTCGATGTGAATGATACGGTCTGCAAGTTGGGCAATATGTTCATCATGCGTAATCATTATTATAGTTTGCTGAAATATAGTTGAGGTAGTTTTTAAAATATCTAAAACATCACGTCTTGTTTTACTGTCTTTCTTACCATCTATAACTATCTCTCCACTGGTTGGTTTATCTAATCCGCCTATCATATGTAGCAGAGTGTCCATTCGGGATGATTAGTATCTTCCGAGGATAACCTGCATATATTCATCAAAAAAGAGTTAGATCCTAATTTCGGGGTGTATTCCATCCACTGCCATTTATCTATATAATCGATAGCAGGAAATGCGAGAATAATATAGAGTAAAACGCTCGCATTCCGGATTCCTGACAATGGAATCTGGAATTTTTTAGCTCCACCCCGAAATTAAGCGCTTACAAAAAAGGAAGAGCAAATAAGTATTCACCTATTTGCTCTTCCTCTAATGAACTCTCTTTCAAAACAATCCTATCATCACTTTATTTCTCTTGGAATCATTACTTTAACGCTAAAATATTGCCCCTGTTCATATATATCTATATGCCCCTGATAATTATTTATAATATCTCTAATTTGCAAAACCCAGCATGCGCTGTGATGAAGTCCGCCACAGTGATGCAACAGTAGCCCTTGTCAGGGAACTTCCCCTCTCTATGGACCCAACCCCTAACTAGATGAAGAAGATGACGCCGAAGTCGCTGCCGAAGTCGCAACAACCGCTGCAATCGCTGCTTGTTGTGCAATAATAATATTCATAATATTTGTGGACAGGTTGCTCGTCAAAATGTCACTTTCCACTCCATCAATATGTGTGGATGAGACAATTGCCGCTGAAAACAGCAGTAGCTCCTGTTTCGTAATCGATAACGCTCCAAACCCTTTCTGTGTGCGAAGAAATTCATACGATGCCGAAATATCATTCACGCTCGCTTCAACGCTAGACGGAAGCAGCGCCAAAATACCCAGGGATGAAAGTGTGTATTCTCTATCCATCCTGATTTTCCTTTCCAGCATCGATTCCTTAAGCCTTATTAAGCGGGTTATGACGCTGTCCGGCTCACCTCCAAGAACCAGAACCTGTGTTAGCACCTGGATACTATTTCCATTGCTAAAATAGTGTTTCAATTGCCGATGCAGCTGCTCCATCCGGTCAACACCGGTCTCAACATCAATGTCCGACAGTCCGAGCATCGCAGCAAAGATATAATCATCTTTACCCGTATGGAACCGATGATTTTGTTTCATACCGTCATAAAACGCTTTTGTCCTTGCCACCACCCGATCATAATTCAGGTGATCCGTATTGGCGGCAATTTGATATGCAGCAATCGTGAGATAATCGGAAGCTCTGAATTTCGAAGCTTTCATCATCTCATATACAGCAAGGGTATCCGCAAGCTGCCTGTCCCTATCGTTTGAAAGGGACAGCAAGGTAGCGATGCATATCGCTAAATTCCCCCTAAAGGAAGAAAATGCGCCTGTACTCTTCTTAATCAAGTCATGGCATGCGCGAATCGCATTATTATCAATCGGCTTATTTTCACAGGCATAAATTAATGCTGCCAAGCGTTTGGTTAGCGAATCCTGCCATACAAAATCTTTCCTCATACTTTGCGAATTTTCCAAAAACAATGTAAGTCTTTCTTCAAGCTTTTGATTCATTTGAAATTCATCTGCTTTACTCATGTATGATCCTCCTAAGATGCGTTTTAGAAAATATATTCTCTTAAGTTATGATAATAGCAGAATGTATTATTAATTACAACCTTTTTTCTCCTACTAGATCTTTTTAAATCTGCTTGATATCCAGATAATATTCATAAGCCTCCTTATCTGTATATTTCTCATGCACGACTTTTCCAACAGCCTTTGCCATAGCTTTCGGGTTATCAGCCTGAAATATATTTCTTCCCATATCCACCCCATTAGCGCCTTCACTAATGGCTCTATAGGCCAATGTTAACGCTTCATTTGGAGGCAATGCTTTTCCTCCGGCTATCACAATCGGTACTGGGCACCCTGCCACAATTTTCTCAAAATCATTACAGTAATAGGTTTTAACCAATTGAGCCCCAACCTCTGCAATAACACGGGTTGCTAACGAAAAAAACTGTGGATTCCTGTCCATATCTTTACCTACGGCAACGACGCCTAATGTTGGAATTCCATATTTCATGCCTGAATCAATGGCTTTTACCAGATTGAGAATTGACTGCTTTTCATCATCCGTGCCCATGAACGTCTGAACCGCCATGCATGAAGCATTCATACGAATAGCATCTTCAATATCCACGCCAATACCTTCTGAAGTAACATCATCAGATAGCACTGTGCTGCCAGCCGTGCAACGAAGCGCAACCGCTTTATTATACAGTGGGGGCACGCAGCTCCTAATAGCACCTCTTGTAGCCATAAATACATCAATCTCTTCTGCCAGCTCAGGAATTAATAAATCTAATCTTTCTAATCCTTTTGTAGCTCCCATAATATAGCCATGATCAAAAGCCAACATTAGTGTATTTCCACTTTTGGGATTGAAAATCCTGGACATGCGGTCCTTCATTCCCCAGTCCATATGTTCCATTCCCTTAATATGATACTCACTCTTTTTAGGTGGAATATTGACTTTAAAATTCTTGGCAGGATCAATCCCTGTATAATCTTCATTTCTTAAAACATTTTCTTTTTCAGCCATCACATTAATTCCTTTCTTCTTCTGTTTTCTTTTTTAGTTTTCTTTGTTCTGCATAGTAGTTAATAATCATCGCAAAAATCAGCACCAGACCCCATATAAATGTTTTTTGATAGCTGCTGAACCTCAGCATATTAAAGCCACTGGATATGATTTGTAACGTGATAATTGAAATAACAATGCCCACCACCTTTCCAAATCCGCCAAAGGGGCTAATCCCTCCTAAAATGGCAACTAACAGACACTGAAGAATATATGATGAACCATAATCTGCCTTTGCCGACATAGATCTGGAAGTAAGAATAATTCCTGCTATAGATGATAAAAAACCACTGATCATAAATGTCTGTAATGTAACCTTCACATTTTTTATTCCCGTAAACCTTGCACTTTTTTCACTTGTTCCCAAAAGATAAATCTCCCAACCAATTTTACGTTTTTGCAAAATAATCGTTGTCATCAATACTACAATCATAAATATCCACATAATCAACGGCACACCCAATATCATCAGTGATCCTATTTTGCCATATTCATCAGGAAGACCTACTACCGCAGCACCTTTAGTTATTGCAATTCCAATTCCCGAAAACATTTGCATTGTTCCTAGTGTTGCAAGCATTGCAGGTACACCCAACTTAGAAACGATAAAACCGTTAAATGCGCCACAACCCACACCGACAGCCAATGCCGTCACGCATCCTAACAAAATCGAAACTGCACCGATGCGTTCGTATGTATTTAAAATGACAATACTACATAATATGCCGCTTAGATTCGCAATACCTACAACAGATAAATCAATCCCTCCCAGCAACATGGCAAACATAACTGCAACAGTTAAAATTCCTATTTCCGGAAGCTGAAACATCATCGATTGAAAATTACTCCATTTTAAAAATAGCGAAGTATTTGGAACCAATACTACCATTAGTACAAACGCTATAATCATGATCGCAAATAAGCGAAGCAAGCCAGCATCTGCATCTTTAATAAACTTCTTCATAAGCGATCTCCTTTTAAACCTCTTCCATCACCGGAGGCAGCTTCTTGCCATCCTTTAATACCTGATAGGCAGAGATCCCTGTTCCGGCTACAATAATGACACCTGTCAAAAATTCCTGCCAAACAGAAGGTATGCCTACAAGAATCAGACTGCTCCTGACCATAGTAATTAGAAAAACCCCAAGAAAGGTTCCTAAAACAGTTCCTTTCCCTCCGCTTATTTTTGTGCCTCCCAGAACTACCATCGCAATGATAATCATTTCTCCACCCATTAAATCTGTAGGGATGCACATTCTTGACTGAATCGAATGAGAGATGCCAGCAAGGCCAGAAACTAAACCAATAAAGCCATATACCAAAATGGTAATGCGCCAGACGGGAAATCCCGCTTTCTTTGCGGACTCTTTATCTCCCCCAATTGCATAAATCATTCTTCCAAGCATTGTCTTATTTAATATAAAATAAACAATAATCATGACAGCAATCAAGAAAAGAGCAGTCACAGGCATGGCACTTGTGGAGGTTCCTGAATCAACTCTAAATAATTCCGCTTTTGCTATCGCCTCTAGTGGGGCAACAAGACGATTAACCTGTTTTCCCCCCAAGGTGGATATAAGTAATCCATAGAAAACACTCGATGTTCCTAATGTCACAATAAACGCCGGCAGTTTAAACTTGGTAATCAAAAAGCCATTAATCAAGCCCAGCAAAAGTCCAATGGACATCGCCATAGCAAACAGCCAAACCGCTGAACCCGAATAACTGACAGACTCAGCATACCGATTGGTTATATACATTGATACAACCGCTATGGCAGGAAAGGATACATCAATCCCTCCAATAATGATGCCCAGCATAATAGCAAATGCCATAATACCATTGATAATTAAATTTCTTATAATAGACACAAAATTCACTGTCGTAAAAAACACCGGATTTCTTATCCCAATCAATAGAGCCAGAAGAATAATCGTCATTAATAAAAATACTTCATTTTTCAATTTGTGATTTTTCATAAAGTTTCCCCATCCAGTTCATTTACGTCATATTCACCAGTAATATAGCCTTTTTTCATGATAAAAAATCGGTTACAATTGTTCAAAACCTCTGGCATATCATCGGAAATGAGAATAATCCCCATCCCTTTTTCAGCTAACTGCCTTGCGAATAAATGAATATCTGCTTTTGCACCAATATCAACACCGACCGTTGGGCAATTGAGAATCAATATTTTGGGGTTCATTGTCAGCCATTTAGCTAGAACGACTTTCTGCTGATTTCCTCCTGACAATGACTGAACCGGTAATATCTGGGACGGAGTTACAATTTTCAATTCCTTAATCCACTCATCAACCTTATCCGTAATGTATTTATTTTTGATGAATCCCGCTCTATTGAGCATATGAGGAAGAGAGGCACTGATAGTGTTTTTGGTTATACTGTGAGGCATGAATAAACCTTCTGTCAACCTGTCCTCGGGAACATAGGCAATCCCTCTGTGTATAGCATCAGATGCATTATTTAACTTAACCTTTTCATCTTCCACATATAGATCTCCTTGGGTCAGCCTCTCCAAGCCAAATAGTGCCTTTGCCAATTCAGACCTCCCTGAACCAAGCAGACCAGTGATCCCAACAATTTCACCCGCATACAATTCAAAAGAGACATCTTTAAATACTGATTTTATCCCTATTTTTTCTGCTTTAAGTAATCTCCTCCCGATTTTCTCAGGTTTTCTAAAGGCAGTTTGTTCAATCTTTCGACCTGTCATATAATAGATAAATTTATCTGAATCAAAATCTTTCATTGCCCCTTCGATTACTTTCTTGCCGTTCCTCAGTATGGTTAACTCCTCAGCAATTTCAAAAACCTCTTCTAGCTTATGACTAATAAACAATATCGCTATCCCTCTGGCTTGCAATTCCCTTACCAGACCAAACAGAGAATCCACTTCTTTTTTAGTTAATGCCGTCGTCGGTTCGTCCATAATCAGTAATTTAGCATCCTGAGACAGGGCACGGCATATTGCTACCAGTTGTTTGTCCGCAACCGGCAATTCACCAAGCAGCGCATCAGGGTCAATACTAATATTGATTAAAGACATCACCTTCTTTGCCTTCTCCTTGATGGATTTCCAGTTTACTAGTTTTTTTCCTTCATTACGCTCAGATGCTAAGGCAATATTTTCTGCCACTGAAAGATTGGGGAAAACCGCAAAATCCTGATAAATAATCTGTATCCCTTCATTAATTGCCTGTCGGGGTGTAAGCTTTGAAAATTTCTTGCCATTAATCTCGATAGTACCTTCATCAGGTGTATAAAATCCTGATATAATTTTGATTAATGTCGATTTTCCACCTCCGTTTTCCCCGGCCAGGCATCTTGTTTCACCCTCATGGATGACCAAATCCACATTTTCCAAAGCTTTGACACCCGCAAAATTTTTCGATATACCTTTTAATTTTATCAATTCTTTTTTCATAAATGGTATCTCCTTTGTTCTCAAATGCGGATTTTAAAATTAGAAATCATAATCAGCCATATTGTCCTTTGTCACATCAATCCAGGCTTTACCGTTAAAAACTGTTCCTTTAAGTCTTAAATCCTGATATCCATCGGGAGTCAGACTCATCCCATCATATATCTCTTCACCCTGAAGCACTTTAAGAGCTAATTCATTAAGCGCATACCCTGCATCTGCCGGATCCCAGAACGAAATCATATCAATTGCACCAGACTCAAGAAATTGTTCTGCTGTTGACACTAGGCAAGTACCTAAAACAATCGTTTCATCTTCCTTTCCAGCTTCTTCAATAGCTCTGGCCACTCCGGGTATATCTGCCATAGCCGAACCTTGAAAACCTAAAAGATCCGGATATGCCATTAACAATTCTTTTGTTTTAGTGTATGCCACCTCTGAATCTTCTTGTGTTTCATTCTTATTTGAAACCAACTCCATATTTGGAAATTTTTCTTCTTGTAAACTTACGGCAGATTCTACCCAAATATTATGTGATGTTGCTGTCAGCGCTCCGACAAATGTCGTGTATTTTCCTTCTCCATTCATGAATTCACCCAAATTCTCCATTAAGTGCTCACCGTATTCTACATTATCAAAAGCTTCTAGGTCATAATCAGCATTCTGTATATCTGTGGCTTCATGGGCAATGACAACAATACCTGCTTCTCTCGCCTTTTTTAAAACTGGTTCAACAGCTTCTGTTGAATTAGGAATTACAATTAATGCATCAACCCCCTGAGCAATTAAATCTTCAATAACTCTGGCTTGCTCAGCCGGATCCGCTGTATTATGACCGGTAATATATGCATCTACTCCCGTATCCTGTCTAAACTTCTCAAGTCCCACTTCCATCCTGTCGTACCACGCAATACCTGTAATTTTAACAACAGTCGCAATCGTGTACTTGTTATCTTTATCATCCGTTTCTTCTACCGGTATTGTGTCAGCGGTTTTTTCGGATTCAGTCGGTGGTATAGATGTGTCAACTGATGAACCATCAGAGCAACCCACACACAATGTGATGATTAATACTAATAACATAAACGTAGCCAATAACTTCTCTTTCATAATGTAAATCCTCCAATCATAATAGGTAGTTATGCTTTATCTTCATAAGGAAAAATCCTTGTCATACCTTCAGGAACTTCAATAAATGGACAATTTCCAATTTCGTAAATGAAATCTACGCTAGGTTCAGTCCCCATATATGCATGAATATCCGTAAAGAACTGGCCGGTCTGCAGCACAGGGATTCCCTTTTCCTCATATTCCTTCATCGCCCTTTCTAAATCTTCATCTGAAAGCTTTTCCTTAATATGGTGCAGACCAGGACCTCGGCGATCTAGGTATTCCTGATAAATTGTCGGTCCATAAACAGGTTGGATAATTTCTATTTCAAAGTCTCCGACTGTTGTAATGGCTATCATAAATTTAAAAGGCTCATCGACAGCTTTTCCACCCACTTTAAGATTTTTCATAGATGTATCGTCAAAACTTCTGACTTTCCATGGACCTATTTTCAAAGTGTCTACCCATGCCTGCATTGTCTTCTCCAAATCATCAGTAATAGCGCACACTTGCCAAATCTTGCGTTTGGCATTGAATTGTTCCAGCTCTTTGTTCGTCATTTTAACCTAGTACCTCCTAATTTTACTTTTGACACATCTTCAAATATGGTGTATTGCAAGGCGCTTCCCAATATTTCAATAGTTCTTCATCCATTCTGGCAAGACACATCTGAAAACCTGCCTGCTCCTGAACTGTTAATAATTCTCCAACATAGTTAGCAACTATCTCTATATTTTTCTCCTTCAAATATAAAACACACTTTCTATAGATTATAAACAGTTCCATCAATGTCGTTGCGCCAGACCCATTAATAATCAGCATCACTTTTTCACCGTTTGTAATAGATAAATCTTTCAATAGAGCCTCCAGCATAATGACTGCTGTCTCATCTGCTGTCTTCATTTTCTGCCGTCCACCGCCTCCTTCTCCGTGCTGTCCCATACCTACTTCCATTTCATCCTCTTCAAGTTCTGCCAATGCATAACCTGTAACAGGGTGTGTCGCTCCTCTTATTGCTACAGCTAAAGTCGCCATATTATCAGCAAATCTCTGAGCTATTTCAGCTGTCTCATCGAGGCTTTTCCCCGCCGCTGCTGCTCCTCCGGCAATTTTATATGTTGGAATGCAGCCCACAAGACCCCGCCGATTATCTGCATCACTTCTGCTAACAGTGGAAATATCCTCTTGAGTAACCACTTTTTTTACATTCAGTCCTTCTCTTTTAGCTTTTTTCATAGCTAAATTTCCTGACAGCATATCTCCAGCATGGTTAAGAACTATATACAAAACCCCCTTTCCTTGATCTGCCATCTTAAGAGCTTGAAAACATGCCTCTGGACCCGGTGCTGCAAAAATATCTCCGATGACACCAATGTCTACCATTCCTTCTCCAACAAAACCGGCGCAAGATGGTTCATGTCCCGCCCCACCCATTGTTACGATCGTCACCCTGTTAGCAGTCTCAAGTTTCTTATTAACCACCTTCCTGTTATCAGACAACAACACGATATCTTTATTCGCTTCTGCATAGCCTTCTAATAATTCATCCGTTATGCAATTTGGGTCATTGATAAACTTCTTCATCTTCATAAATCAACACTCCTTTAATTTATAGTATCCTTCTAAAAGACCTTTAAAAAACAGGTACAGACTTACAGCCCCTGCATCAGGCGTTCCGATGGTTTGTTCTCCATAAGATTTAGCCCGCCCATACTTTGCTATAAATGATTTTGTCGCCTCCATTCCAGCCTTGCCTCCCTGCTCAATACTTTTTAAAATCAGCAGGATATCATCCTTTGCCTCATCAGCGGCTTCTACTGCCGGAATCAGTGTGTCCATCATTGTTTTATCCCCAATATCCGCCGGCGTGAGATCCTTCATTTCTCTTAAAGCCTCCCTAAATCCTTTTTTAAGCTGCTGCGGTGTCATTGTATCTTCATCTTTAAATGCTTGAGAGAAACCTTGAAATAGCATTCCCCATAAAGGTCCTGCTGATCCGCCATTAACCTGCATAATTTCAAAACCCAAGTGATTCATAAACTCATAAAAAGTCTCATCATTCCAATTCTTCACACATAATTGAATTTTATCTGCAATCTTTTCAATCGTTATCCCATGATCACCATCTCCAAATTTTGAATCAATTATGCAAAAGTAATTACTATTTTTTTTAAGGATATCTGCCGATACCAGAAGAACATATGATATGGCATCTTTCGTATAATCTAACATATTCAGCCCCTTTTTATAGTACCTTCATCCACTGTCTTAATTGTCCGCTAGCAAATATAGCATCGCATAATTGTACTTCTCTAAATCCCTCTTCAAAATTAGGGAAATGTTTAGGCATGCTATAGTCACCTTCCATGATATAGGTATATACTTCTTTAAATAATTGTTTTGACGTATCTGCAAAACCTTCATTATGTCCTCCCGGAAGAGTTATTATCTCCCTTGCTTCAGGATAAACCAAGGAAGGATCCCTGATGATCACCTCATTACCGCCATCTCTTTTCCCAATAATCAATTCATTGGGTTTTTCAGAATTCCAAACTAGCGAAGCTTTTGATCCATTAATTTCAAAGAAAACCCTATTCTTTCTGCCTGCAGCCATTTGATTTACGGTGCAGCATCCTTTAGCACCATTATCAAAGTTAAGAAGCACTGTCGCATAATCCTCTGTATCAATCGGAACCTCGTCATATTCCACCGCCTTCACTAACTTTCCAGACCATGACTCAATACTCGATTTTGGTTTTTTTCTTGTACTATGTATCGTTTTCATATCTGCCATAACCTCAGTAATTTTGCAGCTACTGACATATTCAACTAAATCCATCCAGTGCGTTCCAATGTCACCAACCGCTCGTGTAATTCCGCTCTGTGCGGATTCTAGTCGCCAACTATAATCTGTATCATAAAAAAGCCAGTCTTGGAGATACGAACCGGTGATCACATTAATTTTACCTATGTCACCTCTATCAACGCAGGCCTTTGCATGGCGGACCAGCGGATAATAACGGATGTTAAAATGGATGGCGTGCACACGATTCATCTTCTTTGCCAAATTTAATATCTTCTTTGCTTCATCCACAGTCAAAGTAAGTGGTTTTTCACAAACAACATGTTTATTTGCCTTTAGCGCTTTTTCAGTCATCTCGTAATGGCAAGAGTTAGGTGTGCAAATATGAACAACATCTATTGTTTCATCTTCTAACAATAATTGATAATCATCATAATATTTAGGAACACCCATTTTCTCAGCTTTTAACTTGCCCTTCACCAAATCACTCTCTGCTATTGCCGTTACATTACCAATGAAAGTTCTATTAACTGCCTCGATATGCTCTTCACCTATAAATCCTGCCCCAATAATACCGACATTAAGTTTCTGCCCTTTTTTCATTTTAATTTTCCTCTTTCATCCTTTCCTAACATATGTTATGCTCTTTATACATAATATATTAACATAATTTCATTTATCATGTCAATATGATATATATGTATAAATTTATCTACTCTGTTTTGTCTATTTTTAAAGATTGTGTTAATTTATTTAATACATTTTCTTTTTAAGGTTACTTTTGTTATTTATCTTGAATTACTTTTGTTTATATGTTAAACTTTTCATAATATCATTTAACACAACAGTAATCGTTAGAACATAAGAGGAGAGGTACTATATGGAGCTGAATCGAGAAAAAGCAATGCGTTTGATAAAAATTTCCCAAATGTATTACGAAAAAAATATGACACAAAGTGAAATCGCAAAGGAATTAAGCATATCACGCCCCTTAGTTTGCCGCTTGCTGAGCGAAGCACGAAATAAAGGGATTGTCACCATTACTATCAATACTTTGAATGAAAATAATTCCCTGATTCGTAATCAGTTATGTAATATTTTTGGATTAAAAGATGCCACTATTATTCCCGAAGATATGATGACTAAAATAAATGATGAAAACATTGGAATTTATGCTGCCAAAGCTTTTAATGAATATATTAAGGACGATCTTAACATAGGGTTAGGGTGGGGTCGTCTGATTGGTTTGGTTATCGAAAATATCAGCTCCGATAATGATACATCTAATAATGACAACACTTCGATCTGCCCACTCATTGGTAACATTTTAATTTCTAACCATGATTATAATATTAATGAGAAAATCTTAAAGTTAACTACTAAAAAAAGAGCTCAGCCACATTATTTATATGCCCCAGCTTTTTTAGAGTCTGAACAAGATATGAATTTATATAAAGAAACTGAGAATTTTAAGTCGATCAATCATTTTTGGAATAAACTTGACGTTGCTATTATTGTAATTGATAACTATCCAACGGTACCTGATTTCGGAAGCGTCGCCCGATATGCCGATATTTTACACACAAAAAATGCAGTCGGAAATATTCTCGCATATTATTTTAACATTTCAGGTGAGATACTGCATTCAGAAACAGATTACGCTGTACAGATTCCTCTTGAGTCACTGGCTTCATGTAAGAATATTATAGGTTTATGTCCTAATAATGTTAGTGAAAAAGCAATTTTAGGAGCATTGAATACAGGTCTTTTTACTCACATTATAGGCTCCGAGAAAATAATGAATTCTGTCCTACAACTCAGGAGAGAATGTATGTAATGAGCAGGAGGAGGAAAGGTGTATTTATCTTTCGTTTGGATAATCGAGAGCAATTTACCCTCTTTCCTTCGTTTTGCCCTTAATTTTTCATTATCCAAAAACCAATGTGAGAATAAAGCCGTGAAAAACGGTGCGATTGAAATAATAACCCCGATATTGGACGCAAGCGTATAAGTTAATGCGATATTCTCTAAAAGAAAATAAAGCGTTACCCCGCATACTCCGGCACCGGCAAACATCATTTCCGGCCTCATGCTTGTTCCTTTTAACCGGTGAGGAAATGCTACTAATAAGGCAATCAGACCAATGCCAAAACGGTAAAATAATATCTCAATAGGCGTAAAACTAACAAGTAATATTTTCGTAGATATAAATGTTGTTCCCCATATAAAAATCGTAATAATTGCTAACAAATGTCCGCCAATTTCTTTATTTGCTCTCATATATTCCTCTAACTCTCATTGGTACAGGAATTAATGTTCTCTTACATGAGAATAGCCACAAACCCTTAGGCTGTGGCAAAATCTTTAGTTGCGGGGACAGGATTTGAACCTGCGACCTTCGGGTTATGAGCCCGACGAGCTACCGTACTGCTCCACCCCGCGCTATTATATTGACCTCTAAAAAAGTTTCCAGTTTTAAGGTACAAATGGATGGAGAAGGATTCGAACCTTCGAAGTCGTCGACAACAGATTTACAGTCTGCCCCCTTTGGCCACTCGGGAACCCATCCATATTATGTTTAAACAGAGCCGACGATCGGACTTGAACCGATAACCTGCTGATTACAAGTCAGCTGCTCTGCCAATTGAGCCACGTCGGCATCAATGGGACCAACAGGGTTCGAACCTGTGACCCCCTGCTTGTAAGGCAGGTGCTCTCCCAGCTGAGCTATGATCCCAAGAAAAAATGATTAATATTTTACGACCCAGAAGGGACTCGAACCCTCGACCTCCGCCGTGACAGGGCGGCGCTCTAACCAACTGAGCCACTGGGCCTAAATAAGGTCGCCATTATAAATGGCACCGCCATTAACAATGGCGGCATGTATATACCTTCAAAACTGCACATTGAAACCACCAAACCCCCGACCTCCGGACCCGCCTTGGTCAAGCCCTCGACCTATTAGTGGCAGTCAGCTCCATGCATTGCTGCACTTC
>Ga0153949_1000279_pt1 | contig 17723 bp, 16 predicted proteins | sample TSNJ033MetaG_FD_104705 | JGI IMG/M metagenome (GOLD analysis project Ga0153949, IMG submission 104705) | Attine ant fungus gardens microbial communities from New Jersey, USA - TSNJ033 MetaG | ecosystem: Host-associated > Fungi > Mycelium > Unclassified | place: USA: New Jersey, Wharton State... | reverse complement strand
ATATGAGTATATTCTTTTAATTGGACACTTTGCCTTTTATTTTTACCCATTTTTTTAATTCTGCACAATTATTTGTGGATAACTTGTTCAAGCTTTTTATTCTTTTTTTTCTTAATTTTTTTTATTTTTTTTTTACTTTTTCTTTATTTTTTTTTTATTTTTTTTAAAGTTTTTAATTTTTTTAACCATAAAAACCTGATTCATTATAAATGATTCGATAATAAATTGTTTATCTTCTCAAATATCATAATTAATAACTGTAACTAACTAACCTTTATATTTAAATTCTCTTTTAATTTTCATCCTTATATACTATTTTTAAATATCTATTTTCAATTAACTCAATATTACTCAACTTTTTCTTTAAATGTTATCAAAAAATTTTATGAGAAGTAAGTAAAATACTTAATAACATATAATACGGGTAAATAATCTAATTCTTATCTACATTCATTACAATATTTTTATTAAATATCTCAATTTAAATAAGTAGTTAAAGAATAACTCTCCAAACTATAAATGATAATATCTAAAATTGATTTAAGAAGTTTATTACTAATTTTCTAATTAATAAAAATCTATAATTTATATCACCATTAACTCTTTAGAAATAATACTATTATAATAAAACATTAACTTCATAATAATAATTAAATCGTTATCAATAATCATTACGATCTTACTCTTATATTTAAGATATTAATAATATAATTATTCAATTATAATTAAGAAGGGTGTGATAATTTATCTTTTATAAATTGTAAGTTTTCCCTATATTTTATAAATTTCTAATTAAAATTTTGTAGATTTAGTATTTATTTTGTTATATTTACTTTCTTTATTTTATGTTTAAAAAAACTTTATTTATGCTACTTATGGAATTTACTTCAATATCTTTATATTTTATCTTGATGTTTATTTTAAATATTTTTATCTGATTAATTATTAGGGTTTATTTAAACTTTTTGGAATATTATTATATAAAATATTTTTTTTAGTTTATTGCTATTTTGTAAGTTTATTCATTTTATTGAAATTTATTGCTTTGAATTTAACTTGACTAGCTTTTTATTTTAGGATTATATTTTATATCCAATAAGAGAAAATTTTTATTTTAAGTATAGATGATTTGTTAACTAATTAATTTTAATTTTTCATAATATTAATTTTAGTTTTTATTTCTAATTAACTGAGAGTTAGCTTATTATTAGAGATTTTATAAATTATTGTTCCATTTAAATTATTTTGAGTTATATATTAATTCTCGTTTATTATTCTAAAAACATATAAAATATATGAATCTCAATTAATCAACGTCTAAAAAATATTAGAAGAAAACATAGATAAATATTATCTAATACAATTCACCAAATTCTAAAAAAGATTTATAAGTAAACAACAACTATTAACTAAATTAATTTAAAATAAGTAAAAAAGACGAGACGGATTTAAATTAAGTTAAACTTTTTTTAGCTTTAAGTTTTAAAGTTTGGAGCTCAATTTTATTTGTACTGTTTTTAACATTTTTGTGTTACCTATTTTTATCTACTTTATCTTCATGCAAAACTATTTTGTATTAATTTATTTTTTACTTGTTTGATACATGAATTTATATTTGTAGCTATGTTTATATACCACATATTTTATAAAATTTTATCTTTTAATAATTTACAACTGATTTTAAATTTAACACGGTTTTATCACAAGAAGAAGTTAAATCATTAGTGATTATTTGAATTTTAACTTTGACTAATTTTTGTAGTACATTTGCTTTTCAATTAGAAGTTTCCACTTTATAAGTTTGAACTTTTACTAGTTAATTTGATTTTTAATAGCTAAAACATAATAAACAAATAAAATTTACATAAAAATAATGAATATTGAACATTTTTTCCAAAAATTTAAGAATATAAAAATTATAAAATTTAGTTTCTATGTCAAAAATAGTTATTAAAACTATACTCAATAAATAATATAATTATAAATATAAATATTTCTATTTTAAAATAATTAATAAGAACATATAAAATCAACAATTAAAACAATATTTATGAATACTTTGTCTTCTTTAAATTGTGTTTACCAAATAAACTAAACTGGCTAACAGAAATACCAGCTTTGGTGTAAACTAGGCTTAAAAAGCATTATAAATTATACAATTATCCTTCGATACTTCAAGATTTAGATAAGCTATAAAAAGACTTTTAAGTCTAAGAAACAGAAATGACTCACCACAAAATAAATAAGAAATTAAATCCATTAATTTATGGATGGGGTAAATCCAAATCCCTTTACCAGGACAATCAAGAATGAGATCTTTCTTAGACCATTTTATAATTAAAAGTTGTAAAAAATGGTTGTACAACAAGTTCTACTCAATTTATGTAATTAAAAATTTATTAATAAACTGATTTATCGGTAAGAGTTGAACTAAGATAGAATAAATATATTAAGTGTAAAATGAATAAAGGAGATAATTAACAATGCTTTTGTTTTGTTTGTTTTGTTTGTTTTGTTTGTTTTGTTTAACCATCTAAAGGAATTGAAAGAATCAAGTATATTTGTTATTCCAACTTTATTTCATGCCAAGCTAGCCAACAAAGGCAAATATCAGTAGCAGCATCAAAAGATGATTTAAGTGCAATTTTATTACTAAAACAAAATCTAATATGTCCCATTTTTAAATTAAACATTGCAGATAATAAAATAAGTTTACATTACGATATGTTAAACCCAAATCAAGTTTTAGAGAATACTTTTGTCATACCTATTACTCAAATAGACAATAATATTCCTAATGTTATTACTTGTAACTTAATAAAATTAAAGAAAAATAGCAATAATAAGGTATTAGTACCTACAGAATGTCACAAAATTTAAAGAAATTAGATTATGCTTCACTTTTGAAACATGGCCTTTAAACTTGATTAAAAATAAATTTTAAACTTTTTGATACAGTTTTAAGTATTTTTTATATTCTAAGCTTTTAGAAAATTATATTGAATCACTATGTTTATTATAAACTGAAAATCATAATATTTTGAGAGTAATAGATACTATATAAAATATATTAATTTTTAATGAAAAGAAAATTGTATTTAGCTTATTTTGTTTAATCCCAAGTATATACAAGTGCATCTAAGTTTTAAAATGTGTATACTTAAATATTTAAATAGAAAATTATTTATAATAAAATATGAAATACCAAGTGAAATTTTCAGATATAAAAAACAAACACCTGGCAAAAAAATTACTGGACCTTGAGTATGCAAACTTAGTAAAAGACATAATACAAATAGAATTGAGAAGTTTACAATCCTTACTAGGTTTTTCACCTTGGATAGACGATTATGTACTATGAAGTTATCATCTATAAAACCTTATTTAGAATTTAAAGAATTAAGTATTTCAGAATTTATAAAAAGTTATATAAAATATATTAAATGAATTAAACGTGATATTAGAACCTGGATATTTAAATAGTCATAATTTAATGCTTTATCCAATAATAAATGAATTGATAATACATTTTACAATAAATGATGATTATATCGATGGAAAATTTACACATGAAATCTATAAATAGATGTTTAATCTTATTCATATTACAATATATAGAGAGTTACTAGATTATGAAAAAATCTTTAAAACAACTCCCACTCCCACTCTACTAGCAGCAACACTGATAATTGTTATTAATAGTGTTATCTTTGAGGATATTATAGGTAAACTATATAGTGTTTAGATTATTGGTATTACCGGTGCTGATTCAGCTATTGGTATTGTATTATTTTTGTTATTATCGACTACGAGGTACTATTCAAATTCAAGAATATAACATAAAAATGTATCTATCTATACTACTACTAACACTATTTGCTTCCATAATTTCTGCTATTCTATCTATTACTATTTATTATGAAGTAGGTCTATGTAATTCACCTGTTTTAATTAATGTTATAAGTTGAGTTGATAGTGGAATTCTAAATGTTTAATGAAGTTTTCTATTTGATAGTCTTACAGTTTCAATACTTATCCCAGTACTTATTGTTTTAACTCTAGTACATATTTATTATATTGATTATATAAGTAGTGATCCTACTAATCAACGTTTTTCTCATATCTTTCAATATTGACAATTTTTAGGCTAGTACTTGTTACTGGTGAGAATTATTTTATTCTATTTGTTGGTTTAGAAGGTATTTCATTTTATCTACTTATTAGTTTTCTGATTTACACGAATTAAAGCAAATAAAAGTGCAATTAAAGCTCTAACAATTAATCGAGTTAGGAGATATAATTCTTTAAATATAAAGTAAAAAAAATTAAAATTAATAGCTGTCATTATTTTGTTTTTAATAACTCTCTACTATTGTTTACATCCTTATGTCATTAAGTAGTTTTAATTTATTCCTTCTCGCATTGAGGTAATATTCTAGGCTAGTTCTGATCTTTATCTACCAAGTTGTAAGTTTTGTCCTCTCATTAATTATCTTCGCAAGTTTCTTAAACTAAAGCAAAAAAACAAACAAAAAACTTTTTTTATCTTGAACTATAAGATGAATTATAATATGTTTTAAATTGAAGGTTTAAGGGTATTGATACAGTTTTTAATTCAGGAATACTAAATTAATTGTACATTAATATAAATTAACCATGTTACAAGAAGATTAGATTTCATCATAACTTTAACAAAACAGCTACTTTAATTATATACAACAACAATAACAACAATAATAACAAGGAGATAGGTAAATAAGAAAAAATTAATAATATCGTTATATAAAAATATATATAAATATTTATATTAAATAGTCAATATTTAGATAAGGTAGCTATGACTAAATTTAACAACGTTTTATCGTAAAATTATTTACTTAATTTAGTTTAAATAAAGGATTTCTAATTAGAAAAACAAAAAAGGGTAAGTATACATAATAATATAAAAGATATCTTATTGTGATTTGGTATTAGTAATTCAATGGTTTAATGTTAAAGATGTTCAGTTTGTTTTAATACGGTAATGCTTTAAGTGCTAGTTCTTAATAAGTACCTCAACACATCAGTATAATAATAAAATTGAAGAGTTATTTTACAAAAACACGCTAGTATTAGAAAAATGAATATTGATACAGACACCTATTAAAAATAATGTGTTTTCAATTATAAAATAAATATAAAAAATTAAAATATAAATTTTATAAATAAAACAACAGTTGAAAATAAAAAGGATTAATGAGTTATGAGTTGGATTTTTACTAAATGTAAATTGTTTGGTACTACAGTTTTAGATAAACCTGCTGGTTTGAAGTAGCTAAACCTTACCGAATCATGTAAAGGAGATATTAAAAATTTAAAAAGCTTTAAAAAGTTTATTGAGTGGTGGTATTAAGAAAATTAAATTAATTAATTATATGGATATATAATGCAATAAGATATTAAGTTAAACAATGTTAAATCAATAGATGTTAATAATAAATTATACGACTTACATAGAAAAATATATTAAAGATTATGATTAAGTATAAATGCTACTAAAATAGTTATGGTTAATGAAAATAGTATTGAATAAAACTACATAACAAGGAATAGTATTTATAATAAAATTAAGTTGAGGTTGTTAATGTTATTACTAGAGAGGTATAAGTTAATTTAGATATAATGAATAAATTATCTAATAAGGCAAGTTTAAATAATAGTGTAAGTAAGTTATTTTTTTTTACTCCATTATTAATGGTTATTAAAGATATATTAAATTCTAATTTAACTAAATTTGACAAACAACTTGCTATAGAAAAACACTCATTGAGGACAAATTAGACTATTTTAATAAGAATATGAATACTCTTGAAGCTATAAATAAAAATTTTACATAAAGTATATTCACAGTTTTGTTGATTTGTAAGGGTTTTCTACAATAATTTGAAATAAGAATATATTTTATATAATTAATGAAAAGTTAAAAACTCTGAATAAGTATTATATAATACTACTAATACAGTATAAAGTTCTAAAACAGATAAATTAAAAAAAAAGTTATATTTGTTATAATGTATCTTGGTATTGAAAAAACTATTTCTTAAAGCTTATATCAAATTGTTAATTTATTAACTAATAATGCATAGGTAAATATAAAAATATTTAATATTGTAATTAAATTAGGTCCCAAAATCATTAAATTATTAAAATATGATCTACTAAATTAGATGATAACTTTGACCTAGATTCTATTGTTTCTTTAAAGAAACTTAAAGTTTTCTAGATAATATTGAAAACTAATGGCCCTATACTATAAAAATCAAAATATTAATATAACAGATTACACATATATTTTATTATAAATAGAGTTATTTTTAACTGCCAATCAATACAATCTATAATTTATTATCTATATTCTATAATCAATAAACTATAACTATAAAATTATCATATAAATAAGGCGATACTCTATTAAAACCCTTAGACGTAAAGTTGGTGTATATTAATTAGGTATGTTTTTAAGTTTATTTATAAAAAAACTTTTTTTATTTTATTTATGATTAATTTTTTAATCTTTAAACTAAATTAGTATATAAGAATAATGTATTAAGATATAAATTATAAAAAACTAATATAATTATAGGTTAATATATTTTAAGCTATTCTAGTCCTGGTTAAAAATACAATTTTTAATTTTTGTTCGATTTTGGATTATTTCTAAATAGGCAATGCCTTTAAAAGTTTTTAAAAATCTTATTATGTAAATTGAAACTGCTACTAAAGCAGTAATATATTTTATATATATAAACCAAAATTTATATAATATATCGAACCTAATGAAACTTTTTAGTTAGGTAATATTTAAATACTAGCTATAAGTTTTAAGATAGAATGTGATGAAACTATTATTAATTAAATAATGCTTCAATTTAAAACAATAAATAAATTTCAACATTTTTCTTTTCATTTAGTTAATCCTTATTCTTGCTCAATACTAAGTAAAATTTTTTTAAAAAACACATAAAAATGAAAAAATTCTTAGAATTAGTAAAACAACATGGTTTAGGATTAATTATATATGCTGTATCTATGGATAGTTATAGAAGACAGGTTTGAAATGACCATAGAAGTAAGATTTTAGAACAAATCAATGAAGAAAAAAGTAAAATGGAGGAAGCAGAAAGAAGAGAATATGTTAGACTTATTGAAGAGCAAGCTAATAATGTTAAAAATAAGGCTACTTTAGGTAGATGCCGAGAGGCTGCCGAGGAGTATACAAAAGCTGAAGCTAAATATAACCAAGATCCCAGTGATTTTAATAAATCTCAAAAAGATAAGTCATTTGAAAAAATGAATGAAGCTTTTGATGAAATTGAAAAATTAGATATTGGTGAATATTTAGTTACTTTATACAATAAATATAGTGATTATTTGGATAGTTTAGGTCCGGATAAAATTGTTTGTTTAACAAATATAACTATAGATGGTTTAATATTATCTTCTTTCGTTACTGTATTAAATATAATGTTAAGTGAAAATATTATTAATAAATTAACCTTTTTAGAAAAGTATCCTAGAATACTGAAATTAATTCAAATAAGAAATAATATTAATAAAAAAGTAATTAAATTATATTTAATAGTGCATTTAATTTTAGTACTAACCAGTTTATTAGGAAATCTTTACATGTTTTTTCTTTAAAAAACCCACTATCAAATTTTATTTAATCTCGCATTTAATTTTTACATTAAGTGGTATATTTACCAATCTTTACATTTTTTTAAAATAAACCCCCCTATCATTCTTAAATTAAAATTAAAGTATAAAATATATTTAATATAAAACTAAGTTAATTAAATTTGTTTCACACTATTCTAATAAAACTTAATATCTAGATATATTCTATGCTGCTTGCTAAGGTTTGCTACAAACTGTGATAAGGATTATAACAGTATAAATAAAATTTTTCTTAATGGTTAATTAATAATTGATCAAAAATGAAAATACAAAAAAGAAATTTTACATTATTTGCTTACGATACATATAATAAAGGTTATAAATTTTTAAAATCAGGCCTTAATTTAAATATAGAATAAAAAGTATTAATATTAAAAATAATAAGTTTTATTCAACTAATAAGGGTACACCAATTATGAGTTTACGTGATTTTTTAGACTTTAAGTTAGGTAAGTCATATTAACCCCTAACAAGGGTTAGTCAAAGGGTAAATAAAATTAAAAATTTAAATTTGGAAAAGGTAAGTTATATCCAGCTTATTCCGAATACGTAATATTTTAAAATATTTGTGATTGAAAAACTAGAATCATAAAAAATATTAATAAGGATTTAATACCAGGTGTAACTTATGATATAGCTGTAATAGGACAAGATAATTTAAATAAGGAATATATCACTTACGGTAAACATTTTTTATTTAATAAATAGTTTAATATTAATGCAGTTATTACTAGAATAAATGGTAATATACTAGTTAAAAGTCTTTTGTTAATAGTGGAGATATTGAAGTAGATGAAAATGATAATGATTTAGAAATAGGTATGAGGTTAAGAATATTATTATTAAGATCTGTATCTTTCGATACAAAAGTTATGAATTTATTCAAAAAGAAAAGTTTTTTTAAAAAATATAGAAAAAAAGTAATGATCATAACAAAAAATAATTATTTAATTTAAAAAATAATAAATTAAAAGCCTTATTTAACAGTTTACCTAATAGTAATTTATTAAAATATTTTGGTAGTCTTATTGATGATACATACATTGATAAATCAGGAAATAGTGGTAGTTTATATCATTTTAATTAAATTAAATTATTAATTCTTGAGATGAATAGTAACAAATTAAAAGGTATAGTTCATAAACATGATAAATAATAATTTAGATTTACTAATATAAATGTTTCTACTACAGGAAGTAAAGGAAAAGAAAAAATAAAATTTTAATAATAAATTTAAATACTACAATTAAATATGTAAATAAAAAAATCAAATACATAGATACTAAAATAAAAAGTAAAAATGTTGAGCCATTAAAATTGGAGTTAGTTAGAGATAATAAATATGGTACATTTGATATTGAAACAGCTTTAGATAACAATACTCATTTTATCCCAGTATTTTTATGGTGGAAAAATAAAGAAATCTATACAGATTATATTATTAGTAATTATGACTCAGTAGAGAGTATGTTTAATAATTGTTTTGATGATATGTTTGAGTTTAAAATTTATACTTGGTATACACATAATTTATGTGTTTTTGATTCTGTTTTTATACTTAAAACATTATTTGATTTTTACAGCAATACTAATTTACAAATTAAAGATGGTAAACCTTTATCAAATAAAGTCATAAAAATGACTAAACATTCTAAAACTAATAAAGATATTTATAAAATAAAAAGATTATATTTAAAGATAGTTATAAATTAAAACCTTTAAGTATTAGAAATTTAATTAAAGCTAATGATATAAAAACACAGAAGCTTTATTTCCCTTATAGTTTATTGAAAAAATATAATATAAATTATAAAGGCAAAGTACCCGCTAAAACAAAATATGATAATATCTCTGATATAGACTAAAAAAAAATAGCAGATGGATTTAAAATAAAAATTGGAATTTGAAAGAAGAATTAATGAAGTATATGAAAAAAGATATTGTTGCCTTATATCAAATTGTAGATAGATTTAGTCAAAATATGTTTGATTTATTTAACATAAATATAACTAGCGTTTTCTACTTTAAGTAGTTTGTCGTTAAAGAGTTTTTTAACTAATTATTTTGATATTAATAAGTGTCCAATACATATTCCTAGACAACCTAATTATTTTTACATTAAAATTGCTTATTTTGGAGGAAGAGTTGAAGTATTTTCTTATTATGCTAAAAATATATATAATGTTGTATCTCTATATCCTTTTTGTATGTTAAAGGAATTACCTATAGGTAATCTTATTAAGAGTACTGACAATAACCTTGATAATTATTTTGGTTTCTGTTATGTGAGTGTGAAAGTGCCTGCTAACGAAGGTCTCAGAGCTCCTATTTGAGCTTTTAGAAAAGAAGATGGTGGTTTAATATACCCTACAGGTAATTGAACAGGTTGGTATAGCAGTGAAATTCTTAAGAAAGCTAGAGAGACACAATTTGTTAAAGTTGAGGTACATTACGAACATATAATGTATAAATAAACAAAATTATTTAATAAATTTTTTTAAACCTATAGTAAAATTAATGCAGATAGCGATGGTAATAAAGCAAACGATCTACTGCTAAATTAAAACTTAATAGTTTATATGGTAGATTTGGATTCAAATATGAACCTTATACTATTGATTTTGTTCAATCTAGTATAGATGATCATATATCTCTTATCCATAAAGTTTTTTTATAGAATATATATTGGTAATGATATTGAATATATTAAATATACTACAGCACCTTCTGAATTACTTAAAAAATTAAATAGAAATGAATACAATAAATTAAAAATTAAAACAAACTTTGATGCTCCTTATGTTGTAAGAGCTATTACAATATCGGCTATGATAACTTCACATGCTTCTATTATTATGAATCCTTTTTTTAAAATACCTAATAATCCTACTTATTATACTGATACTGATAGCTTATTTACTAAATATTCTTTAGATAATAAATTTATTTTTAGTGATTTAGGTAATTTTTCTTTCAAAGGTATTGCTAAAAGAGCTTATACTATTTCTCATAAAGCATATTGTTTAATTATGGAAGATGATACTGTCATTATTAAATTTAAAGGATTAGATAATAAATTACTTAACAAAAACCAATTTAAAGAATTATTACGTGGAAACAATGTAACCATAGATACTAGTAAAATTTTAACAGATATTAAGAAAGGTTCTGGAGCTCTAAATTCAATTAACTTAACTATAAAACCTGAGATAATGACTAATAAAGTTATTAAGAAAAATGAGCTAAATTATGAAACTGTTCCTTATCGCGTAATAGATGGTGAGGTACAATAATTTATAATGCTTATATTTAGTCAAATAATAAAAATTTATAATATATAAAAATTGTTTAATAACATTTATATAACTAAACTGTATTATTTATACAAGTATAGATTATATTAACTATTTAATTTTAAATTGAATAATCCTTACTTAACAACCGTAAGAAATAAGCGGAAAAGGCTAAAGTAAACCCTACTATTATATATAGCCGCTTTAATAATATAGTTTATATAAAAAACTAATCCAAAACCCTTAGCTAATCACTAAGGTATAACTAACTTAATAGTTTTATATTAAAAAGTATAGTAACTAACTTTATTAGTTTAACTAATAGGTATTAATAAGAGCCACTTATTATAATTAATTTTAATTTAATTAGCTTTTTTTATTAAAGGGTATTCAGTTGCTATATTTATATAATTACTTTAGTATCCAGTATTATTAGGATAATAGAGGTTTTTTTATTCTTCGCCATTAATCGAAAATAATTTATAATAATCTCTAATAATTTATTAGAAAATTTAAACTAAATATATAGTTTAGTTAATAAAGTATTGAGAAGATAGAATATCAAACCTTAAGTTTTTATTAATAGAAAATGATGGAGGTGTAGGTATTAGTAATTTACTTACATCGGTTTTAACATAACTATTAATTTTACCACCAGGTGTAAATACTTATTCTATAATGAATCCTATGTTTTTTAATAAAGTTAAAAATAAATTTATGATAAGTATAAAAAAGATTTATCGGCAGATAGTGCTATATAAGACAAAATAAGACTTTAAAAATCATTTCAACTATATCATTAGCAATTTTGCTAAACAATCCTTAATTGTTATTAAATTCATTTTATTAAGTGTAAAATTAGAAGAAATATTTTCAAGAAGTAATGCTATAATACTAGCATCAAAGGAGTGTACAATATTAGGTACTATAGAATTATTTTGTTTTCTAAGATCTGTTAAATTTCTATCCATTTCTGTGATAGTAACAGTTTTTTGTTTACCTAATATAAATGTTTCTAAATTTCTTTTTTTTAGTGGTGCATAATTTTTTAATTGATTAAACCAGCAGGACTTAGCCATACAGTAGACAAAATTTAAATATTTAAGTAAATTATTCATATTTTTCAAATATTACACAAGTAAAATTAAATTAGGGAAAACATTTTATAATACATAATGAATAGCCTTACCTAAAACAAATATTTGTTTAGCAGTTATAAGAAGATCCTAATCAGTTTTATTGAACTTTTATTCTTAAAGATATATGTAAGCTTTTTACCTTTAACTAAATCAAGTTGTTTAAAATGATTAGTTTTAATTGGTCGGCTATACCTTTACTAGTAGCCCCATAAGAAATAGTCAAAATACCAGGTTTAATAAAGCTTCTAGTAATATTAATATTCTTTAATATAGCTAAAGAATTATCTATCTTAATATATTCTTGTATTTTATTACTTAAAAAAAATCATATGAGAATAAACAACCATAGTTATATCTTCTTTATTACTTTTTTTTTGATATTAACATGTTTAGCTAAGTTGGTATCATTTATTATTGTACTTAAATGTTGTAAACCACTACATGTGGCATATAAATATATTGGTAATCTACTAATAAAATTATTTTTATTTAAATCATAATTTTTATGTTCAATACAACAAGTTAAAAATAACCCTTTCATTACAAAATCATACAAATTTGTATCATTCTGATCGAAACTAAAAATTCTATACTTAAATATATTAGGCACAGATAAAATTAAATTATTATTAGTTCATTCTAATCTTTTATTATAAGACAATTTATCTACTCCATAACAATTAGCAGTATAAATTTTCAAATGCTCTAATCCTCTATCATTTAAGATAGAACCATTTTTAAACATTAATAATGATCTAGCTAAATTACCACCTTGAACAGATAAATATTTAGTATCAGTATATAATCTTCCTCTTCAGTCAATAAAGTAATTAAAATAAATATTATCATCATCACTAGATTGAGCTCAATCTTAAAACATAAGAGCAAAAGTTATCACTGATTTATCACTATAAAACTGACTATTGTGTTTTTGAATTTTAGTAATTTCCCCATATTTAAAATAAAAAAGATTAATAGTATTAGGATGCAAATATAATTTAATTATATCATAAATTTTATCATTACTATAAACACCTGATTCATTAGCATTCACTAAATTTATTCTGTGATTTAATCACTTTTAATTTATAGTGTAAGGAATACTTCCTAAGTAAATTATAAAATAATTAAAATTTAAGTAATCTAGTGTAGTTTTACCATTATTTTGTAGCTTACATAAATAAAATTATTTTGTTTTTTCTATTGAGTAAATATCCACCATATTCATTATTCTTAAATTTCTTTTTCTCGTCTATACTTACATTCCAATTAGGCGGTCTCAACCCCTATGAAAATTATTTAATTCTACAGATAATAATTTAACTATTTGATCATCTAGATTTTACCTGGAACTATAGCTATTTGAACAGTGTTATCCTTCATTGGAATATTAATAAATTCATATAAATGACTATATTCAGAAATAATTTAAGATAAATCGCAACCTAATTTAAAATAAACATCATCAGAAATAATTCCTAGTATTTCATTTAATCTAACATTAAACTCAAGTTTAGATAAACCTTTTTCTATTGTATAATAATTATTATTTAATTGGATTGAATAAATTAAGTTTTCAAATGTTTAAGAAGAATTCTTATGATTAATATTGATATATAAAGACCATTGATTTTTTAATAAAATTTTATGTAATTCCATACCAATAATTTTTTTTACATAAATAATGTAGCAGTATTTTGATTTAATTTATATTTTTTCATCTGAGGAATAATATTAGTTAAACTATTGAAACTATAATACCATTTTGACTCAAAATAATATGATTTCTGTATGTTTTATTCATCAAATAACGTTTATCCTTTTTAAATAAATTTAAAACTTTGTCTAATTTAGAGATACTACTCATTAATATATTAATTCCTACATAATTACTAAATAAACTTTTTTTACCTTGAAACATACTATTTAATTCTTCATTCCATAAAAATTTTAATGTTTCTTCTATTTGTAATTGTTTATTTCTATTAGTAAGAACTCTTTGATTATCCACTGATGATTTTAGTATTTGAGTGATTTTAACATACATAGGATTAGTTGTAATATAATTAAATATTTGAATTATTGATGTACCGGAGTTATCGATCCTGTTATTATTATAACTTAATCTATTTTCCTCCTTTTCAACAGATTTAATTAAATTATAATATTTTCTCTTATTTGAAATAAAATCATAATTATTTAAACTATTTTTTCTCACATTTGTATTATTGATATTATTTTTATCCACAGATATTTTACTAATTTTTTTCAATTCATTACTCATATTTTTTTTATTACTAAAATTTATTAAATCTAATTAAAACTTTTTTTTCATTAAAAACATTTTTGACCAATAAAATCATATCAATATGAGGTTTACTATTATTTATATCAACATCTTCATAAATCAATGTGTCTAAATACTCGTTAACTATATTTACTGGATCCTTTGTAGAAAATCAAATTCTATTTTAGAATAATTTATAAAAATATTTATGTACTTAAATTTGCTATTTTTCCTGTCTAAATTTTTGGTATAGTCCAACTCTTAATTAAAAAAGAAAGTAATAAATAAAAATTTAATATATAAAAAATATTAAAATAGTTAAATTAGGTATTATGCGCGTATTCAAGAAATATTCTAATAAAATATTTAAAAATTAAATTAATAAATAAAATTATTAAAGTTAGTTAATTTACATAAAATTCCGTATTTAATACATATACAAAATATAAATTTAAATAAAATTATTAAATAATAATACTTATTTTAAAGATTGGTAAACTCCGCGTCTTATTAAAAATTTGGATAAAAAATTAATTTAAATATTTTAAAGAAATTAAAGGCTGCGCGTCTCATTAAACTTGATTAAATTTTAATAAATTAAGAAAATATGAATTATTTTCGGTATTAGCACCCGAATGAAAAATAAAAAGGTAATCAAAACTGAGTTATTTTTGGTATTCTCTGCGTAATGAATTAAAAAAATTAGAATAAATAATACTTTGTGGTATAATCACCGTATTGAAAACAAGCTACAAATTCTTTGTATATTATAAATAAAATTTTAGTAAATTAGGTATTATAAGTAAATTCAAGTAATCTTACTATTCTTTACTAATTATGATTAAAGTATTTAACCTCAGTAATCTTTACTGTTTGTGATATTTTTTTATGTTTTCATAATTTATATTTACATATATATTCTTTATATTCATATATTTTAATCTTTCATTGTTATTGCACCTTCTAGCTAGATAACCGTATCTTTAATCCCTTTCTCGAAATAATTTCAAATAAAGTAATTGAAAATTAGTTAAAATTAATCAAAAGATATATTATATAAATAATTAAGATAGTAAACAGAATAAATAATAAAGTAAATTATTGAAACAAATTAAATAAAATTCTTTATTAAGTAAAATTAGGAATTATCCGCGTATTCATTGAAAAGAAGTTCTTTTAATAAATTTAAAAATTCTAAAAACTAAATAAAAAAATAATAAAAACTAATAATTAATAATATTCTAAATATCTATAGTAAATTATAATTAAATTTAATAATAAATATTATCATATCTTAGTAATATTGTCATAACTTTAGCTTTTCTATTCTCTATTAAAATTAATAAAAATAAGCTAAGAATTATACTCTAAGTATCTCAAGTATACTGTATATTAACTAATATTGTTTGATTTGTTATACAAGTATTTATTGACTATAGTTCCATATTTCATGTTTAAATTTCTTTAGCTCTGTAATTACTTACAATTTAATCCACATACTTAATAAAATTATTATATAAAATATAAATAAATTATTAATTTATAAAATAAGGTAAAGTGCGATACACCTTTAATTAAATTATTAAAATATTAAAAATAAAATATTTAAAAAGAATAATTAATTGCGCTATTAACCAAAGACTTATTTAAAGATTATTTACAAATAATTAAAATAACTACGGCAGTAATTAAATAAAATTAATGTTAAAATTTACTAATTTATATTATTATATTAAATATTAACTTTTATAAAATAAGGAGATATTACGCAACTACTTAAATCTTAAGTTTAATCCAAAATTTATAATTAACACATGCGAGGTTTTAAAGTTTTATTGATATTTTAGGACTTTAACCAAGGGATCCCGATTTTAATTACAGGAATGGCATTCACGAAATGTATTTTGCTTTTACCACCTGTGTCGAGATCTTGCCTTTGATAGACATACCATTAAGGCTGGGATCTTCAAATTTTTGTTGTAAAGGAGGTTCTTGTCTGCTCTACTCTTAGTTAGAGTGAATTGGGTTTGGGACCCTGTTTCTTTGTGCCTATTTATTAGAAATTTATATGCTTTTTGAAGACTATCCAATCCTTCACTTCGGGTATTTTATTATTTTAGAATCCCAATTGCTGAATTGAGTTGGCTGGAGAAAGAGGTTGTTGTCCTTTTCTAATTATTTTTGTTTAGAACGATAAAAAGTAACGGGGAACTAACATTGATCAGAGGGTATATATTTAAGGGCGATTTAAGTGGTTTTTTGAAACTTTAACTGCTTGGTGCCTTTGATTGATAAGCATACAGGATTGGCTTCTAGTCTTGGAATTATGAGGCGGTGTTTCATAAGGAGTCATTGTGATTCTCTATAGCGAATTTAAGATATTAACAGGAATGATTGCAGTTATCTTTATTCGCATCTTATGATCTGCACAGCTTTTTTCTTTTTGTTTTGAGGACCTTTTTTAGAAATATCTAAGGTTCGTCACTTTGGGTAGGCACTATAAAATTTTTACGTGAAATAATAAAATTGGCTTAATAACTTATATAGTTTTTACTTCAGGCTGTTAGTTTTCACCTTGAAAAAGGGCTGTTAGAAATATTAAGAAAGCGTGTGGAAAGATTTGCTCCATTATTAAGCTATCGATAGCTCCCAGAGAATATTTTTAACCATCTAAAGCTACTCCTTTTCTTATTAGGTAGTTTTATAACTCTGCACTTATTTCAATAGAAGCTTGACTGCCTTTGATGATCATTGTCTCGAAATATATTTAATAGGTTTTAAAGTGTTCCTTAATGTTTCCGCAAGAAGTTAGATATTTTAAGATCATGTGATAAACCTATGTAGATATTTATACATAATTCTATTATAAGATTATATATGTTACTTTCCCTTATCTTGTAACCGCTATAACATATTACACCTGAGATCATTGTAATTTTAAGTTTTATTTTAAAGCTAGCGCAGATGCTATTAGGCTTATGCTATTTTTGTTGTTATTCTGTTCATAGATTTTGTTTGTTTTATTTATGTTGTGCAAAGAATTACTCATTCAACTAGGTACTAGCATTTGACCTTTACACTTGCTGAACTTTTGTATTAAAAAGTGTTAATTAATATTTACTGCTGTTATTGTTTATTTAATTTATTGATTTTCAGCTTGTTTACTTTGTAAATTTTATTTAATTTTATTTTATTTTTCTTTTTGCTGCTTATTAAATTTTAGCTCTTTGGCAAGGGATGGGGACTGAAGTCCCCCGCGTCTCTCTTTTTTATTTCTTGTTTCTTATT
>Ga0153949_1000278_pt1 | contig 17735 bp, 19 predicted proteins | sample TSNJ033MetaG_FD_104705 | JGI IMG/M metagenome (GOLD analysis project Ga0153949, IMG submission 104705) | Attine ant fungus gardens microbial communities from New Jersey, USA - TSNJ033 MetaG | ecosystem: Host-associated > Fungi > Mycelium > Unclassified | place: USA: New Jersey, Wharton State... | reverse complement strand
TCAGAAACTCTTTCCAAGGAAGTGGATGGACGGACGGCAGATGTCCAATGGCTTGAGAGAACTGTGTCCGAACTCCAAAGCTCTAATCAGACATTGGAGAAGACGGTCGATGATATGATGATACAAATGAAGTCGATGGAAGACAATGCGACCAGGGAGCATGCAGAGCTTTGCGAAAAGCATAGCAATGAGATCAACGGTGAACGTCGGATTGTACAAAACCTTCAATCATCTTTGGAGTCTTCGCGACTGGAGATGGGTGTCATGGGGAGTGAAATGGCGGCCCTCAATGAGGAGAAGAATGGTTTACTGGACAGGATAGGTTTATTAGAGGAACGGTGCAAATGTGGAGAGCAGCAGGTTGAAAGGTTGAATGCCGAATTGACGAGAGCAAATGACTTGGCACATGAGCTGGAGGAAAAAGGCAGGGTCTCTCAGGAAGAGTCTAGGAAAGAAATATCGGAGCTCATGAATAGTCTGAATCTTCTCCACAGACAGTCTGATGATGCCTCAAAGCAGTTGGCAGAACGCAACAGCCAGGTTCAGATTCTCCAGGTCACAAACGACAAACTAGTTACAACACTCCATCATGCGCAGACTTCCGTCAATGAGAAGACTGGTGCTATCTCAGAGCTTCAGCAGAGGAATGCGATGCTTGAGAAGACGAGGCATGATCTTGAGGGACAACTATTCAATTTGGAGGAGACCGTGGTAGAAACGAGGGAGACTTCTCAGAATATCCTCGTCAGGACTAATGAGAAACACAATTACGAGATTGCGGAAAGCAGAGCCAGGATTCAGGAACTTCAAGATGAATTGTCGTCGGTCACTAACACCGCTCAGCAACTCCACGCATCCTTAGAGACCTCGCACGCCGAAAACGCCAAATCTCAACATATAATCGAGAAATGTAGTCAGGAAATAAGTCAGTTGTCACAACGTCTTACTGCATCACAGGATTACAGTCGTTCATTGGAGGCTAAGAACGAGGAATCCTTCTCCCAGATGAGGTTGAGAGAACAAACAGTACATGAAGAAAACGCTCTTCTCTTACATAACCACACTACAGAGATTCAGACGATGCAAAGTCTGAAGGAGTCCCTTGAGCGGGACTTGAGGGAAAAGGAAGAGAGATTGGCTAAGTCGATCGGCGAGAACAATATTCTTCGGGACCAAGTATCATTCATTGAGGAACGAAGTCAGAATCAAGAAGCTGAAATCACTGCCGCGTATGTTACACTCCATGAAGTAACGGAGCGCAGCAAGGCGTCGATCGAGAAGATGGAAGAGGAAAGGGCAAGGATTGAAGATGAAACTGTCAGATCACGGCACCAAGTAGAAGAATTGCAGAAGGAACTCAAGGAACGGGAGGACGAACTCAATCAACTTAAGGCTGCACCATTTCTCAAACTGGGTGTTGCGTTATCAAATGCCCTCGGAGGGTCTTGGTTTTTTCTTGGAGCATCGAACTCGGCTTCGCAAAGGTCAGAACCGAATGTCTGACAGACTCAACGGGCTTGGCGGTGCCGAGAGAGCTCGCTAAGAATACCCGTTTTGTAATGATGCGCTGCTGGCAGTTCTGTATGATATATGACATCATATCTCCGTTGGACATTGTACTTCTCAGTTCCGAGTTGTTTTTTCCGAAATCAATTCTACGTTTTGGATTGTGAATTGACTCGGGTCCAAATCTGTATTGAGTCCTAATTTGATAAAGATTATTATCACCCCGATATCAAGGTTTCAACCATGGGCGAGGGGTGATGGAACCTCTCAATATGCAAAACAATGATCCTTTAGGCTTCATGGACCATCTTATTCCTCAGCTTTTCATAGGGAAGCTCAGTCTTAGGCGCAAGTAATTGAGTTCCCGAATAATATGGTAGGCGTATCATTGATAAACATCTTGAAACCTGTAGATGGCTGGAGCCTGATCGACAATTGATGAGAACAGGCAGTACGTTGCTACTGTCAAATAGTCGAGACTTCTTTGGAACAGTTCGGCGTAGATTTATCAATTGAGATGCTGTCTTACATGTTTTTAACCCAATCCTTGTTAGGCGCTTTAAGTGTTGATGGCGGGTAGTATACAAGCATGAAACTTACCCTATTTTCTATATTAGTAAGCCAAGACGTACTCAGGTTGATATTCCAACACTAGGTACTTCTTTCAAGTGATGTTGCCTACCGACAGAACGTCTTGCTTCTGATATCAGGTCCATCTACTGAATTATGGCGAAGAGAATGAATGGCCGTTCTATTTAGGGATGACATCGGCTGCTATCCAAGGAAATCTCTGTTATCACCATAGCTATCCCGACCATCCCGAAACAGGTTGCCCGAAGGACCTTTATACAACCTCAGGTAAAACCAAGCGAGTGAGAAACTTCAGGCCATGCCGACTCTGCATCGCAAGAAATTCAGTTTTATTGCGTAGTGATACAAATTCGAATCAAGCTAAGGTCAGAAATAGAGCGATGGTCTGCGAACAGAGGTGAACGAGCTTCTCAGAACTTTTTTGAACACGTGCACAGATCAAAAAGCCCTCCCATGTCCAAGGTTATAACTCGTTGTTGACGTAGTCGCTATGAATTGCTGCTTTGAGTCCATTTGTGATTGGAACACTTATTTCCCCATATGTCCCAAACCCAGGGGTTTGTTTGGTCTACTATGTGCATTTCGACTATAAAACCACTTACAGGATGTCTATGCTCATACACTCCCCTTCCCATTACTGTACTTCTACCATCTTCGTTTCTCTTTGAGTTCGAAGATGCCACTCATCTTTTCGCGATTCGCATTTCTGTTCACAACGACTGCCATTGCCGTTGCAGTAACACTCGGTCCAACGACCACACTCACAATAGCCAACAAGGACATATCCCCTGACGGATTTTCTCGATCGTGCGTTGCTTCTTATTCCTGGGCGTCACAATAACATACGTCAAATAGTGCGACTGTGGTCAATGGAATTCATCCAGGACCAGTAATAGCCGTCAATAAGGTTTGGCTAACCACTTTGCCTCCGTTTAAACTGTAACATAATTGACAAATCGTGTAGGGAGACCGGCTCAAGGTCAATGTTGTCAACCAATTAACGGATCCTGTACAAGAACGCGGAACGAGTGTGGTGTGTCGGTCTCTGCTGAAGGTCGCTGTCAGTTATCGTTAACCGTTATATTCAAATCAGCACTGGCATGGCTTCTTTCAGAAAGGGACCAACCCAATGGACGGTGTCAGTGGTGTTACACAATGCCCGATCACTCCCAACAGCTCTTTCCAATACGTCTTTAATGCTGACATTGCTGGAACTTACTGGTATCACTCGCATCTTGGTAAGTGCATCGATTTTGAAATTTTTAAAAAATAATTTGAATCCCAAGGCAACCAATATTGCGACGGACTTCGAGGAGCTTTGATCGTTTATGATAAGCATGACCCTCATAAGAACCTTTATGACGGTAAGGATTGTCCATGACTCAATGACCTTGGCTGATACTAGAATTATATCTAGTTGACGATGGTAAGCTAACCTAAAATCTCTCTTAAGCTCATCTGAAACGAGAGATATGGCAGAAACCACCATCATCACTTTGACAGAATGGTAAAGTATCATAAATGTTCTCTAGAAATGTAGGTGCTTACAGTCGTGATCAGGTACCATATTCCGGCCCCAACAATCCAAGGCATTGCTATGGCAGACAGCACTTTAATTAACGGCCTTGGGCGTTATCCTGGAGGCCCGAAGACCGATTTAGCAGTTGTCAATGTTCAGAAGGGGAAACGATATAGATTCCGAATTTTTGCGATGTCCTGCGAGCCCAACTTCATATTCTCTGTCGATGGACACAATCTTACCATCATCGAAGCGGATAGTAAAGAGACAGAATGCAAGACTGTGAACAGCGTACAGCTTCTCGCTGGTAGGCATTTTGCATGAAAGGAATGAGTTGGTTTTGATCTTTTTTATCGGGACAACAGGACAACGTTACTCCGCGGTCTTGAATGCCAATCAACCCGTCGGCAACTATTGGATCCGCGCACTGCCAAATACTGGTGGAAATGGCCTGAACACAACATTCGCCAATGGGCTCAACTCAGCCATCCTCAGGTATAAAGGATCATCAGCCGCAGACCCGACAACTTGCAAGCAGACGCAGGAGAATAAGCTTCTAGAAACAGACTTGCATCCTTTGAGTCACCCCGCTGCTCCTGGCAGGAGCACCGCTGACGGTGCTGATTATGTCTTCAATGTTACCATGGGTTTTGATGAAGAGACCTTTACCTGGACTATGAATGGGGCGCAGTTCGTTGCGCCTGATGTCCCTGTCCTACTCCAGATACTGAGTGGCGCACGCACTGCACAGGAGCTTCTTCCGAAGGGCAGCTTCTTGGTTGTTGAGAGAAATAAGACTGTTCAAATTAACTTCCCCAGCGGCCTCATAGGCGGTCCCCATCCTTTCCATCTGCATGGGGTATGTTGGACTCTGACTCGACTTTGAACGATTTGCTCACTGTATATCCCTCCAATTAGCACTCATTTAGTGTTATCAGAAGTGCAGACAGCGGTAAATATAATTTTAAGAATCCCGTTCAGCGCGACACGGTCAATGTCGGCAATACCGAGGGAGATTTTGTTTCTATCCGTTTCCGGACGGAGAACCCAGGTCCATGGATTTTACACTGGTGAGTCATTTGTAAGTTGTGTTATACTGCTGATCCGCTCATTCTACTTCCTTTTAGTCATATCGACTTCCATCTCGTTGGGTAAGCTGCATCTCCTATGTTGATTACTGAGGTCCAACTGACTGGTGATAAAGCGGTTTATCCCTTGTCGTTGCAGAAGCTGTAGAAGATGTATCCCCATTGAATCCTCCTCTCTCAGGTGATTATCTCCGACCTAAGCTTACATACTAATCTTTTGACGCATTTTTGTGCGGCCTTGCAGATAATTTCAAGCAACTGTGCCCTACCTGGAATGCATTCTCCGCCGGACAGAAGAATATCAGCAATTAAACTTGTCATTGTTTATAATTATTTCATTGCATCTAGAGAATGGGGTCTTTCGGTTTTTGGATTTTTTCATTTTGAATACTCCTTTGCCTACGTTTTCTTTTGAATGAAGGTGTACTCCTATACCCCTATAATACTTATTTAATTCATATCGAGCTCAAACGAACTATTGGCGTTCGTCACAAATACATCTCTGCCCTCCCAGAAAGCGTCGGGTGAGATATATCCAGAGTGTCACTTCAGACCAGATCTCCGCCAGTGTTATCTACTGAGAATTCGAGGATTAAAAATTTAATTGTTTCTGTTTATACTGTGGGGCTGTAATAGTCAGCCATGGACTTGAAGCAAGATTAAATTCTGACTCGGAGGACGATTGCCGTCGGGCGACTTGGCAACGCTTGAGCTAAATTCCGAATTTTAAAATGAGGCTAGAAGCCTCGGTGTTAAGAAAGGCATCAAAAGTATATGTCGCATTGCCAACAATGATCAAAAAAAGGATGGAGCAATTACGGCTTGAGATTCATAAGTTGCTTCCTAAGTATAAACAAAAAAAAGTCCGCAAGCGCAAAAAAAACATCGTACGGTTCGAAAAAAAACAATTATGATGTAAAGGGGTAGTTTTTAATTTTGTCCTGCATGCGTAACGTTGTTTGGAAGATCATTCCACGTCTTGCAGAGTTGATCCCACTCGGCTTCAATAACACTCGTTTAGCTTGACTGAGATACAACTTTTTTTTTGCTGACAACGTACCGGGTGGGGTCTTGAGATATGCCTTTGTATCTTCTGGGGCCTCAGCAAAGACGATCGCAAGTCCCCTGTAGTTAATGCATAGAATCAATCCAGCAGCTCCATGATCGGAAGGATCAACTTACGTCACGAGATGGAAATCAATATGGCTGAAAGCCGATGATGATGATGGTGGTAAGTTGGAGCTAGATCAGGATGTTTGGAAGGGGATAGACGTACCAGTGAAGAATCCACGGGCCAGGATTGTCAGTCCGGAAACGGATAGAGACAAAATCGCCAGCAGTATCTCCGACATTGACCGTGTCCCTGATCACAGGATCTTGGTAGTTGTAGGCGTTAGTGTCAGCACTCCTGACTACCCAGAACTCGTGCTAGACAGAACGTATTGAGCTATGATGACACAGGCTCCTGAGATGCGTACCCCATGCAAGTGGAAAGGGTGAGGACCTCCTATCAGACCAGAAGGGAGGTTGAGTTGGACAGTCTTGTTTCTCTCGACAGTGTAGACGGATCCTTCTGGTAAGAGGTTTTGTGGTGGCTGTGTACCACTCAAGATCTGTAACAAAACAGGGACACTGGGAGGCTGGAAACTAGTCCCGTTGATATTGAACAAAAACGAATCAACGTCAAAGCCAAAATTGAAAACAAAGTCCACGTCTCCACCATCGGGAGTAGGTCTTCCTGGGGCAGGAGAAGAGATTAATGGATGAAGACGAGACTCGACGAGAGGGACGACATGAGTTTGCTGTGTTGACGTCGGCTCTTGGATCGGTGCACCGGAATACCTCAGAATTGCAGAATTGACACCGCCTTCGAAGGTGGAGCTAAGGTTACGGTTGCCAGAGTTAGGAAGTGCACGAATCCAGTAGTTGTCGATCGTCTGATTGGCATTCAATACGACAGAGTACCGCTGGCCTGTCGGTGATAGTCATCATGTCAGTTTTTCATGTGGATCGCTATCAATACATTAATTCTGCTCACCTGCCAAGATTTGGATGGAATTAACCGTGTACGGCTTAGTGGACGTCCCCTCAGTTTCAATCACGGTAAGGTCATGGTTATCGATGGAGAAAACAAAGTTTGGATCACAAGACATAGAGATGATACGGAATCGATACCGTTTGCCTTTCATGACATCGATGATCGAGAGGTCGACTTGTGGGCCACCCGGGTATCGGCCTTTACCATTGATCAAGGTTGAGTCTGCTTCAGCAATGCCGGTGATATCGACCGCAAGAGTGTGGTACCTGAAAGAAATTAGTAGGCATCTCCACGGAGCAACCATTAGGAATAGTCAAAATACCATTCACTCAATGCTATAACAGTAGATGCTGAGGAACGCGTGAGCGAGGCCAAGCTGAGTAGCGCAAAAGATCCGCCTACCGTCATCAACTTATATGAAACTAAATCAGTTATATTGTAGGAGAAGGTCAATTCTGTCGCTCACCATCATACATGGACCGGTGAGGGTCTTCGTCGTCATAGATAACAAAGCCTCCACGAATACCATCGCAATATTGAATGCCTAAATAAATGATTAGCATGAAACTCGAGTAAGCTGGTAACACAAAGGCTCAGACTTGCCGAAATGAGAATGGTACCAGTATGTACCAGACTGTCTGTCAGTTTTGAAGGTATATCTGAATGAGTCTCCGGGAGCGATGGGACATTGAGTAACCCCATCTGTGCCGTCCATGAAATTAGTTCGAGCTTGGAACATGCCGTGCCAGTGCTATATAAATATCAGCAACTGAACATAATAAAGTGTTCATACACACAATTGTCGTTCCCAGTATCATGTCCGAGTCCGAAAGGTCGTTGACGACATTCAGCGAGACAGAGTCACCCTAAAACGAGAACCCTCAGCTTTCCTTTCGAACAATAGTTGTTGAGATCCTACCTTATTGATAGCGATCAATGGGCCAGGATGGACACCATTGATCACAGAAGCCCTTTTTTCAGACGACACGTAAATAGACTCTCCCAAGCTGAAAAGACGCAAGGAGAGGACGCACGAGCGATTGAAACCGTCTGGACCAATGACCTGGCTTGTGAGGGTAAGAGTGCCAGTCTTACCAACGGTATCAGGGGCGTAAGCAAAAGCGTTGGCAGCATAGTAAAGGACAGTAGCAAACTGAAGACGAGGTAGCATCTCTAGTGTAGAGAATACCTAACGAGAAGGAGAAGAGAGGAAATGGTTCTGACAGGGAGGTCGAAGTACGAATTTATAGAGTTCTGGTAACGGCGTCAGCCAACCTCGATCATCGTAGGCTGACTTACGTTGGAGAATGATTGAAAGCCGCGCATTGGGTTACTGTAGTCGCCAATCTCAATAAGTCGCGTTTCCGCTTGGAGAAACCGTTTCATATAGAGAGATAGCCTGTCAACCAGGCGAAATTTTTCTTACTAGCATGATTTCCGAGTGGAAGAGCGGCGCGCCCAATGCAGAAGTGTTGTGGAGAGTGTAATATAATAATGATTTCATTGACAGAAGCGCTGTGATTTCTTGATGACGGTTGTGAATAAAGTATGAGCACCCACAGCACGGTAAGTTCGGAGGCTATACCTCGAAGAAGCAAGAAAGAGTATATCAAGTCGATTCCAGACCAAAAGCCATGAGTTACAGCCAAGGGCAGTTTTATTGAAATTCAAAGAAGAGCCGTATTCTACGGGGCAATCGATTTGAGGTGCTTCTAGCTTCTAGCCCGTACAGTTGGGAAATGCTTGCGAAGTAGACGGACCACCGCGTCCTTATTGTCAGGTGATCTGTGACAGATCGTGCCTGTGCCATTTAGAGTAGCATTTCCAAACGTAAGCAGGGCACTAGAAAATGTCTGATCGAACGGAATTCCTAAAATGAAATCAGACAGGCCTCGCAAGATTGGAAGTCGACCTGCCAGTATAATCTATCCAGGCAACCCGACTATGTATGTTTCAGAGACCATGCCGGGGATTACAACGTGCCTTCTTGCTATGCATGCCTCGTCTTCGCATAGTCAATGCTGCACGACGGCATGCGGCCACAACGTTCCCTGGAAACACCTTGTCCATACATAAGCTTTCCTCCGCTTCTTCCTCTCTCTCCAACTCAACATGCCATTTAACATTACTCGAAAAACTCCTAGAAAATCGACTTTATCCGCTGCGCCATCTGTTCAAGACAGCAACGCCCAGGCAAAGTCGGCAAGCGCTACACCCCACATTCCGCAACCTCTCCAACAAACTGTTACGGAAACCATCATTGTTTCTCGTAAACCATCAGACGGTTCCGTCTATTCTACTGCCTCCAAAGCGGACAAGAAACGCTCATTATGGCGTGGGGTGCCCAAAATACTCTCGTCTATGCCGAAATCATCTCGTGAAGTTTCAATATCCACCGTGCCTCAGGATCATGAGCCTGCCGAATCAATCAAACATACTCCAGGTCTTGGCTCCAAAATTCCTGTCAGACGCATGACAGCATCTCCGAAGGCGTCGTTGTTGCCAGAATCACGACACACGCCACCTCTAAAAGGTCGAGACAGTGATGAGAGGTGATCAAGATGACCTCCTCTATCTAGATCCTCTGCTGATGATGCAGAACTAGCACCGAATTTTCTGATGGCTCGGCAACGAGAAATAATAACGCTGAGCCAAATGTGCTATCCCCTTCCCGGAAGCCCGCTATCGTTACGCAGAAGCTCACTGAAGTAACCAACGAGTGCTCTACTCTCAATGAGCACATTCGTACACTCGAGAGCGCGAACAATGACAAACTTTGCCAGAGCGCAGAAGACACAGCTAGTTGCACTAAAGCTGAACTCTTTTGCTTGCACGCATCCGAGCTTGACCAGCATAAGGAAACCAATCACCACCTGCAAGAGAGAAATGAAGAACTAGCGTCACGGATCATGGCCGTCGAAGACGACAAGGCTGAATTGATACGCATTCATGATGAAGAAATGCGATCGTTCCAGCTCAAGGTGAAGGACTTGCAACACTGGATTGAGTCCCTACAGCAGGAGCTGAAGGTGAAGGATGAACACATGTCGAAAATAGGTGTGGAGAATAATGGGCTGCGAGGAAGAGTCATGCATTTAGAGGAGGGCGGTCGTGTCCTGGCCGAGGGGGGTGTCGAGTTGCAGGGGAGACTCTGGAATGAAGTGAACCACTGCCAAACCAAACTCGAAAACATATCCAAGATTTTGGTTGAACGTAATGCTCAGTTCACTCAGCTGCAATCGTCCAAGGTTGAGACAGAGAACATGCTTGTTTGTGCTCAAGCCTCTGTTAATGAGAAGGATATGGTGATAAAGGACCTTGAGCATCGTCTTTCTAGTTTTGAGGAAAGCAATTCGTCGCTCAAGATACAGATCCAAGATTACGAGTCCCGACTGACTGATGCCGATCGTGTGGTTCAAGCCCTCCAGGTTGACCTGTCCACTTCATCTTGCACCATTAAACAACTCCGCGCAGCTCTCGACGCTGTTCGTGCAGAGGCTCAGGAGTCGGCCAAGGTTATGGAGGAGCAGGCTACCCAACTTATTCGGGCCGAAAAACAACAAATTATGCTTCAAGAAAGCGCTCGTGTGCTTGAGGATGAGAAACAGGCGCTTGAAGTGGAGAAGGCTGAGCTTGTCCGCAATCATAATGCTCAACTTGAGGCTAAGCGGCGTGCCGTGCATAACCTTCGTCGATCCATAGAGTCTTCTCAGCGTGAATCAACTGCCAAGCAAGAGCAGTCCTTGCTTCTCGAATCAGCAAACGAGGAGTTACGTCAGGAGGTTGTTGGTCTTAAGGAACGATTAAAGCGAGATGGAGAGGAGGCACAGAACGTCAAGAAGGAGTTAGAAATCATAAAGACCACATTACCTTTAGAGGAAAAAAATAATGCCGCGACCCAAATTGTGAAGGAGAAGGAGAAGCTTATGGGTGAAGTCATTCAGCTACAGCGTCGATTGGAAGACGCGCGAAATCAGCTTGGCCAATACAATGCTCAAGCGGGAGGGGAGGAAAAACTCAAGAAGGAGATGCAGAAAGCGCTTGAGACTATTGAAGAACAAAAGGACGTCATTGGACGTCTCCAGGATTCAGTCAGTGAGCGGTCGCGAGAGAAAGAGGATCCCAAACCCATTTTATTGCCCAGTCTCTCAAGGGTCACTCCTGCTCGTCAGCCCGCCCAACGTTCTCGCTCCTCGACTGTGTCATCAAAGTTGGGTTCATCTTCTCCGAAACCTCCTGCACGCACGCCGCCCACTAAAAGCCGAGCGCCCTCGTCTTCACCAGGCACGACTAATAGTACGCCCCTCTTGAAACTGTCAGCGTCTCCTTCCCAGGCACCTCATTTCCGAGAGCGGGTATCGCCAACTGGCTCCACAGATTCCGAGTCAGACGTGGATGGTGGTATCACACAACACCCATCCTCGACAGATGTCAAGCGTTCAAAGCCACAAATGGAGTCGAGTCTAGTTTATAAAATAGGTCATACCATGTTTGGGAGTTTATGGCGGAGGATTTGGGGCTAACACTGTTTGGATCATACGGTCCTCTTTTTTTTCGAAATAAGTTATAAATTATTTTCTTTATTCTTTATATTGACGCCAGACGTCGCATCTAACTCGGAATCTGTTGTTTTTTTTCTAACATGAATAGTAAATGGACTCTGTTGATATGTGACTTTGTTGTAATATTGATCTATATTTTCTGCCTTCATGAAAATAAAGACTAATTAACGATTAAATTGGCTATGCGTAAGTATAGGTTTATACAAAAGTCTAGTGTACTAGCTGTGGCCAGTGAGTCAATCGCCCCCAAGTCTGATGACACAAAGAGCTGATTGCCCAAAGATGACCATCAGACGTATGTAACAGCTATAGAGCCAAGATATAGCGATGACATATCTTCCTAGAAGCCTGGATGGGCCACAAGGTCTTTGATCAGCCCATCTTCCTCCATTGGAGCGTATGCTGTGAAATGCTTGAGAACCTTCGGTCAAATGAGAGCACATGCTCAGATACTGGAAGATCTGTTCCAGCTGTGTCATCACAGTGCTTTCCGGAGCAAAAGGGTCCGAATCCCGAGCCACTGATTCACGGGCGAGTGTAAGCGATGTTGATGTTATTTCCACTTCCAGAAATCCTGAACGAATCGTCTCTGCTACTTTTTATTACGTTCCCGTTCACATAGTGGTGCGTAAAGTTACCGCCCGGCGACAGATGATTTTGTACGTGAGTGAAAGTGTTGTAAGGAATTGGAAAATCAGGAGAGCTAGTGATCCCGGTGCCGATAGCTGCACGTTGGGCCTGTTGAGATGCTCGTGCTTCTCTTCTTGCGTGACGCACAGCCCTCCTTTCTTCTTTTGAAGGCATGTGGGCAGTTTCATGGTTAAGAAACGAGGGCGAGGACGCTAACACTGACTGTGAAAACGGTGGCTTGAAGCCATATGAAGTAATTGATGGTTGAGGCCAAACGGAGACCGGGGAGACAGGTGAATATGGTTGTGGCACTGGTTCTGGCAGGGGCACATGCGTATGTACAGGTTCGGGCGAGTATGGCGCTGGTAATGGCATCTGCACTTGATTCTGTTTGTCCAGTACTGCTTGTAAGCTGTTATCCAAACGCGTCACTTGCTGCCGAAGATCTATGTTGGATTGCAGCTGCAGAGATGGTGAAGTATGCCTCTGAGAATGAAGAGAATGAAGAGGGAAAAGAATTTACCTGAAATAGCTGAAGGGCCCTGTTCAGACGAGTTCGACATATCTCGACGACTTTAGCATCCGCAGCTCGAAAGAAGCTAAATATTTTGAATCCCCCCGAGCTTCTGCGGGATGCAACATCACTGGCTATTGCTTCCATTTCTCTGAGTAATCAAAACTAATGAAAATCGATTCTAAAACAATGGACTCACCTTACGAGGGCTGCTGAATCCTGGTCTAAACTGGAGGTATACTGAGAGTGCACCGTGTAGCCACTTCCATCAAGATTAACTCTTTGAACGACATTCACCATAATGACGCAAGCTTCCCTACCGATAGCGATGAGATTTGCTCTATGACGCCCCGAAATTGCCTGAAGCAATCAGATGCGCTTCTTAAACAATGATAATGTGTAACCCTACCATTGCAAGGTCGAGAGTCGTAAGAGCAGCACTTGCTGCTTTCCTAATCCCAGAGATTGGAAACGATGGACTTGCGACCTGTTCAAGTACCTGTAAACGATGAGGCCCGATGACTGACGCTGTTCAAGCCATTGTGAGTGTTAATTCAAAGACACTGAGCATGCTTCAAGAACCTAGATCATGATGACTAGAAGACGTCATCTTTTACAAGGACGCAGAGGATGTCGACGTGGAGTGAAAAACCTTAACCGTGCGAACTTCCCACAGCTTCAATTACTGATGGTATATTTATGTGCTGTGAGCACGCTGTGTCCCAGTTACTAGGACTTTGAGTTTATTTAAAGAGTAAATTTCACGTTGTCATCGCTATAATCGACTGTAGTGGTATTAAGACAGGGCCAACACGTTTACCCATATACTGAACGTCTTGCCATCAATTCCCACCAATCACAAAGGAGCTATCAGCAGGCACAAGTAACATTGTAAGACCGACCCACAGATGTGAATCACTCGTGGTCTTATACATCATGTATGATAGGAAATATAAATTCCTCGGAACATTATGCGTGTCATCTGAGGACAGATTGGCTGTGAAGGTAATAGGAAAGGCATTGAACAGTGCAGCATAATTTTATTACAGATAAGAGATTGTGCTGTCTGTCAAGTAGCTTGATTCAGTCTGATGAGCACAGAGAACTAGCGAAAAGCAAGCATCTAAGTGATGGGAAAAATGATAAAAGATCATCAGTGATGAGAAGAAACAGCATAAAGAATGTGACTTCGAGTGTTTACAACAGCATATCCTACCTGTACCGATCATAGCATAATGACACCGATCTGATCTTTCCCTTACAATGCCACACTCTCTTCCTCAATACTTGATTTACAAGACCTTATTTTTGTGTGAATCAGTGAGTTACTGTATTAGTGAACCAAGGCTCTCAGGTATCTTATTTCTGGAATTAAAATTACCATTTAATGCTTCGCCAATGTGACAAGAATTCACATGTGGTGGTAGAGTAGATGGTGATTGGAGATCCTGTGGCTGGTTCTATTTTAATTACATATGTCGGTAGTATAAAAAGGGAGTTCGGTATTTAAAATCCATTGAAAAAATCTACTATTTCACATATGAAAGAATATAAACTCTGTCAGCAGAAGGTCTGGATCTACATAGACGCATAGAATGCTAGATGAGATAACTAACATCAAGAGTAGCAGATGTCAGCCAGTAAATGGCAGACTGAGGGAGATTACTGTCTGGCTAAACTCATTGGTAGGTATAACAACGTACAACGTGGTATAAATCCTAATGATGATGAAGAGGTGAGCTAGCGGCCAACTCAGCCACTCGCAATACAGACGAGAACGTCCATATATGAGAGTAGCAATACGTGGAATAAAGATAGAAAGAGACTTTCTAATGATGGCAAAAGCTACGGGTGGTCTAGGCACGTCAGTGCCTTAAGTGTTCTCAATGGGGTTGGACTCCAACATCATTGATCTGTCAACAGACCAGGTAAAATCACTCACTAATCACTCACTGTCATATACTCTCCACTTTTGGGCGGCACCATAGCCAACTATACTTTTCCAAGCTATTCTGAAGCATAGTGGATGCACTGATGAATAATAAACATTATAAACTTGGTAGTAGACTTAACTGCTGGAGAGTAAGAGATAAAAAAAACTGTAAAAATGAAGACCACAAAACGAAGGGAAAGGCAAGAGAGTGAGGCACAGGAAGAACGGAATACTAGAAAATAATTAAAAGACAATCACTCCAAGAATCACACTCAACATGACAACTACACCACCAACCAACCCCTCAGCTCCGAGCCCATACCCACCTAAACCCATTTTGCTGGCAGCAGCATTCGTCCCTATCGCACTAGAAGGGGCCGAGGAAGTAACTATACTAGTCATTGAACTACCATTACTGGTAGTACTGTTTGTCTGTTGAGGAACAGGGGGGAATGAAAGCGACGTGGCAGTTGTTGAGTTGGCCAAGTGACAAAACTGATTTGCGAGTGATTCGGCAGAGGAGAGGGAGTCGGAGGGGCAAGACCCAATTAAGCAGTTCATGTAGGTCAATGGAAATCGATCACTATTGTTGGAATGATGAAAGTTTGTTAGCGGTAGAGTGGATGACATACATACATTGGACAAAAACAATTCACATCGACCACGCTTGAACATCCAACCGTTGAAATCGCCGTCGCCAAGCAATTTGACACTATAAAGAAGTCACGTCGCCGGCAGTATCAATGAATCTTATTCAAAATGACGATTTCATGGAGGAGACACACCACACGGAGAAACAGTATTCAAAGGCGGAAACGGCACCGTACTTGTTGAATTCACACTCATACTCCCACTCACGCTTCTACTTGAGCTCGAGTTCGGACTTGCACTCCCACTGATCACTAGCGAAGTGCTTGTCAGACCAGTACTGCTCGGAGTAGAGGCATCCGGAAATGTTGACGGTGGTATTGCCGACTGTCCGAGCACACCAAACAAGAAAGACAACAAAACGAGTACTGCTCTAGTCGTGACAAACATTAGAAAGGCGGACCAGAGCGGTCAGTAAATGATGACAAATGCCACATGTTAGAGTGGAGATTGCCGTGACATCTCCATTGCATTTACCTACTATGGGCAAATCGAAGGCGAAGAAAGCTCAGGTATGTAGACCTTCCAGCCATCTGATCTTACTACTGATTGTTCATGAAAGAGGTATTCAACCCCATCAGATACATATCTCATTGTCTCAGATCCATGGGGTGGTGTACCCCTTCATAACCCCGATTTCTTCAACAACGTTACTGCGTGGTTTGAGATCATGTTGAAACCAGATTATCCTGGAATTCGACCTAGCGCAATCTTTTATCAATGGACTGTACGTCTTCCTGACGGGGCGAAGTACCAGTTCAGCTAAATTTACTGCATTTGAAAGAATAAGAATATTGTAATCGAACTCCCGGACAACATTGACGCCACCCCATTTTTAGGTGCACATTACTGGATAGACTTTCTCGATCTTCCATATGACTCTAAATTAGCTGAAAAAGTGAGCTATGTGTATGAATTCGATTACAAGAATCATCATATCCCTCCTGCAGCAGGTGCGATCTCTTCTCACTTTCTCCCCTTCTCTTCTAGCTGCGATCAGTCATTTCATAGGAGGTTGGACACCAGGTTATGCTCGTTATACAAACATATGTTCCGATTTTGTTGTTCGAGATCCATACCCTCCATCCCGTCCCGCGAAGAATTCCCCCTTGGCATTCGCCAAGAAGTTACCTCCCGAAAAATTACTTCTACTGGGACAAGAGGATCCACTGCCTTTACCTCCTTTTCCACCAAGAATATCCGAGCTTCACAGACCAGAGGACAATGGAGAGGGTGGTTCTAATCTGGGAGGTCCTTCAAACGGACCCAGTCAAAGACATGGTAGTAGGAGTTTGATTATGAATAATGAGAGGGAGATAATTGATTCTGTTGAGAGTTGTGAGGCACTTTATCATAACCGATGCTTGCAAACCTCATTACCGTATACCTTAGCCACTCGTGATCTACAGCGAAGCGGAGCAATGGAAGAGTGCAGCTCCACTGCAGAATCAAAACCGGGCAATTTTGTACGTGTCCTTTCTATATTGAACTATGTATTTACATCTAGTATCAATGGTAGTCGTCTCACCACTCGGGAGATTTTCTCGGGGAAGCAGAAGATTTGTTAAATGATATTATTTCGAACTCAGATCCCAGATCTTTTGCAAGTACGAGAGACATTTCCGAAGGTGTGCAACTGTTGCTTGTTAATATAACATTCATCTCAGCCTCACTTCTTAAATTATATGAACTACTATTATAGAAGACCGTACATATCATCGTCATTCATCATCTAAAACAACTATATCCACAATGACACGAGACAGATCTTCACCGTCAACGACATCGGCTGATAGTGAGATTGAACGAGAATCATCCAGCTGCGATTACTCAGCCAACGACCCGGACGCTGGGCATGTGCCATTGGTGGACTTCCGAGCTGCTTTCGTGAGTTTAGGAGAATTACCTCATGAGGAAGAAGATATAAAACCCCAAATCAAGAAACAGCCTGAAGAAGAATATGAATACATTCCTGAAGATGGTTTGTTAGACGCTTTTGCATTACTTCCGAGAAGTATGATAGACTTATCCTCCACGACTTCGAATGCGAAGAAAGATGAAACAAGGGTGAAGATCGAACCAAGGAATGACGACGATGATGCTAGTAATTGTAAGTCTTCCATGACTGGTGGGGCATTGATACATGCTTGACGACGTATACTTAGTAGCATCGATTGGGTACATTCGAATCAAACGTGAACCTGAAAGTCCTGACCATGGGTTGTTGGCGAAGAAAGTTAAATTGGAGCAGTGATCAAGTAATCGCATACTGGTGCGATATCCTGTACGAGTTTTCTTGGGATATAGATCAAGGCACTATTGTTTACGGTACTATAAATGTTTTACATAGTATATACACGCATTTCTCTTAACTTCTTTACATAGCAAAGGCCAGACAAGATGAGCCATGGAAAATATTGAAGTCGAGCCAGCAGTTACTCACAAGGCCGACGTATGCTAAATTAAACTGAAAATTGATTTATTTCTCGGAACAACAGAACCCCTAGTCTTGTGAGAACCTTCAAATTATCCGTTTTGCTCATCCATAGGATATAAAAGGACGATTTGATGATTTAGGTGAGTTACTGTACGACAAAGGAAGGACAAAGTTGGAGACCTGCCAATCCCACAGAGCAAGACTATCTCAGCTCACACGGCAAAGACAAATGTCGTGGAAAGTACTCTTCCCGTCAAGATCCAGTTGTC
>Ga0153949_1000275_pt1 | contig 17790 bp, 22 predicted proteins | sample TSNJ033MetaG_FD_104705 | JGI IMG/M metagenome (GOLD analysis project Ga0153949, IMG submission 104705) | Attine ant fungus gardens microbial communities from New Jersey, USA - TSNJ033 MetaG | ecosystem: Host-associated > Fungi > Mycelium > Unclassified | place: USA: New Jersey, Wharton State... | reverse complement strand
TTGACCTTAGTTGACATACCCATAAAATCACACTCCTTTTATAGAAGTATAAAGCAAATGTTTTCTTTATGCAATCAAATGTTTTTCGGTGGAAATCAAAAAATAACTTCACACATTTGCACTATTAGACTCTCTTTCCTTTATGATTTTATGCCCATCTTTTTAGTTTCGGGAAAAACGATTTCATATTATCAAGTGCCTCTTGTTCCTTAAAACTTGGATCATCTTTAAATAACTCTTTCATATGGTTTAGGCTTATGTCTATCATCTCATCCATAGTTACATCTTGTGTAAAGTTTCCGTCTTTATAACAGTAAATACAATAGTCTTTGTTCTTACTGCCATCCTTATTTGTTCCCATTACTTCTTCATTTTTCAGCGGCATACCGCAGCTTTGACAAAACAATTCATTCATTTTTTCAATCTCCTTTTGCTTTTCTATGCTTGTCTTATATAAAATATTAAATATATAATATTTATGCACAATCTCACCCTATCGTTCCTTCGCTACGAAACGTGGGAAAATATCCTTTGACAGGCTTCTTGTAAACATTGCCGGATCAACGTCATAACAAGTTCCGGCATATTCAAACCTGACTTTATCATTTTCATAATAAAATCTATTTTTAGAATCAAACGCAACAGGATGATATCTGTCATCGCTGCTGGATTGGTCACGATATAAAAGCTGTTCTTCTGTCCAATGCAGCTCATTGTCTTTTAACTCAATGCCAAGAACACCGCAGACAATGGCCTGTGCAGTTTGGTTTTTATTTGTGGTGGTAATAAGACGGAAAATTCCTGTTATTTCATCTGTACTCTTCCGTTCCGCGAGTTCATAACGAAAGACACTTATACCATTGTGATTACTCCGGATTTTGTACCGTTTATTGTTATTGTCCAACTCATAAACCGTCTCGTTTGCCGATAGGAACATATCAAAATTAAACCCATAATCAGATATGACAGGATTTGAAAAAATGATTTGATCGGAATAAACGCCCTCAAGAGTATTGTTCTCCAACGTGTAACTTAATTCGTCGGTGTAAAGAGTTTTCCCAAAAATATTGTCCCTTAAATATCTTATGATTTTATCCAAATTAACCCATCCCTCCTAAAATGTTTTCTCCCCTTGTCTTCCTACGTTATCAAAGGAAGCAAAGACGGATATCCGTAATCATGTTAATAGAACATGAGTCAATAGGAATTCTACTTTTTTCTAAGTTTTAATGTAATATTCCGCTTTTCTGCTATTACCTGAAATAGGCGAACGGCGGTTGCCGCTCTTTCCTTAAGAGTGAAATCAGGTTTTACTTCAGCTTCGATTTGCCCCATCACATCTTTTATATCCTGCAGTTCCAGTAGATTAATTGCAAGACAGAAAAAGTTTTTTCGCCGCCCATCGTTGTAGTTTTCCAACAAGCCCTGCAGTATACTTACTTTCTCATTCAGCTCAATTTGATAGGCTGCAATCCCGATATTTTTTACTTTGTCATTATCCTTTAACTGGTTTCTATGTGTGACAAAAGAATCATAAGAGTCTGCACCGTCATATCTTTTGCATGGATATTCTTCACATAGATAACAATATTCAATCCCGCCATGCTGCCCACTGCAAGCTACAACTGCACAAGATGGGTTGAAAAAGGCTTCCCCGCCGCACCCTGAACATCTGGACGCTCCGTTCGTATAATAATTTGGGCATAAACCGCAATTCAAACCGCAAAGCGAAAACAAGGGATATTGCCTTTGGTAGTTTTTCATCTGATGATCCTCCGCTTGTTGCTCTTCTAACACCAAACTGACTTATGTTTCATGCATTTTTGATGCATAGAGTGAGTAAAGATAATTCCCATAAAGTACAGAGACTGTTATTCAAAGAGGCACCACCGAACGCCAAACTTATCAATAAGGTCTGCCATGCATGGGCTGAACTCGCAAGGACCTAATGGAAAAAGAATTTCAGCATTATCTTTCAGAACTTCATATGCTTTTTTTACCGCATACTCTTCTCCCTCCCCAAAGTGCAGACAAAACTGCATCGTATTGCCTGTAATCTTGTCACTACTGCCATCACCCACTTCTGCCACTGCTATAATCTGTCCGTATGCATCAAGCTCTGCGTGATAGTATGTACCATCAGGACTTTTTACATTATAACCCAGCGCGGCATCAAAAGCCTTTTGATAAAGTTCAACAGCCTCAATGCTGCCTTTTACATAAATCTGCATCAATGATCTTTTCATAATCTACCTCCTCTCGAAATCTAAAAAGCTGCTAATTCGCAATCGCAGCAAAGACGCAAAGAATCACTTATAGAGTCCCTCTCACTTCTTGCCAGTCAACCAAAAGGTTGTAACTCTCTGTCTTGAATTTCAATACGCAATAATTCGGGTCATCCGGTCCGCTGAAGTGATTTGTAAGACCGCCATACCACATTTCTTTTTTCACATCCGGAGCAGTCAATATCTCGATTGTACCTGCCAATGTGATATTGTACTCGGCGGAATTAAAACAGACGCTTGCACGGTTACACTTTTTGATTCGGTCAACTTTGGGGCTGCCAAGCCCGGTGCAAAAGGTCAGCCATTTAATACCGTCTGCTTTTGCGGCTGAGATTGTAGAAGCGGTTGGATAACCGTCTAAGTCAATCAATGCCAGCGCACAATAGCCGGACTCCCCTGTATTTTGCGCAACAATTTCTCCGGCTCTGCTAATAATTTCCTGATTCATTCTCATTCCTCCAAAAATTTATTTTAAAAAATTCTTTTGCTTTTAGCTTAACAGCCATTTTATCCTCCCAGTATTCTATTCTTTTACCGGAACACAAAACTCGCAATAACCATCATCAACCAACCTCTTTTTATAACGCTCCAAAATAGGCTTACTGTCGTCAAACTGCAGTCCCTTTTCCTGTAGTGCCTGAATAAGAGCCTCATATAATTCTTGTATTGCTTCTGCAGTATGGGGAATCGTAAAAACCGCATACTTCCCGGCGGGAATTTCTCCGCATCGGACTGATTCGTCCATCGGGCAATCAGCCGCTGCTAAACATACATCATAACGGCATTTCTCCGGCGGTGTATTTTCATTGTCGTATGCAATTCCATAAATAACGCTGTCATCAAACAAACCGTGGTGGGTTGCCCATTCTTTCATTGCCTCCATCAATTTGTGGTTTTCCGGCCCATAGGCTCCGATTCTTCTCATATATACGGTAGGCTGGATGGGAAGTTGTTCAATATTTAAATCCATAGCAATTCCTCTTTTCTTTTTCTTGGTTCTTAACGATGGTCTTATTATCTTATCTCCCTACAACGACTTTGAAAACTAAGTAAAATAAGTTGGCCTGCTTTATGGTTCTATTGTTGGATGGTTGATAGACAAAATGGATGTCCTTCGGGGTCAAGCATTACGGTAGAAGTATCATAATATTGAACATCAGCCTTTTTTGCACCGCATTTCAAAGCATGTTCCTCCGCTTTCGGCAAATCATTAACTTTAAAGTCAATATGGGCCATTTGCTGTTGTTCTCCATCTTTCCAAGGCCATACTGGGGGAATATAGTTCTCTACTGTCTGAAATACGAACAGTATCCCCTGTGGAGTGCGGATGCCCGCCCACTCATCACTTGAGATTTCCTTATCCCAACCTGACAATTTCACATAGAAATCCGCCAGCTCGTCTGCATTTAGACAATCAAAAGCGATACCAATTATTGAAGAAATCATTTTTAACCTCCCGTTTATAAGTCATAGAATATCATAAATAACATGACAACTGTCTGTCATGATTCGTGAATTCAGTTCACTTTATCGCCTTTAGCCACAATAGAAAACGAAAGCGAGTAGCTGGGGTAAAATCTCTACATCGGCTTAAGATTTTTATTTAATCGTTCAACCATCCATGATAGGCGTTTCGCACGTCCAGCGTCCGTTTTAGCGTCAAAATATGCCCGTGCATAGGTCTTTTTTACAGATGGAGGCATTGCCTGAAGATTCGTAAAGGCCGGCTCATATTCTTTTAATAAATCAGATAAAAATGCTATTTGTTCATCCGTGACAGCCGCAGGCTTGGGTACATCCCATTGGCCGTTTTTCTTGGCTTCCTCTATTTTTGTTCTGCCATAATCGGTCATAGCTCCTTGTTTTTCAAGCTTTCCAACCAGTGCCTTGTTTTTATCCGACCACTTACTATTTTTCCTGCGTATAGAGAAATACTTTATATAAGTTTTATCGTCAATGCTTTGCATTTGTCCGTCAATCAAACCGAAACAAAGAGCTTCTTCAAGCGCCTCGCCTGCCTTTATTGTTTTGGGTCCGCCTGACTTGCCGAATAGCAGCCAGACACCGCCGCTTGACAGGCAATGATCCTGCAGCCAATTTCTAAATTCATCCCGTGAAACAAATTGTAAATGTGGGGTCACAACGTTCACCTCCAGTGTATAATCAATGATTTTTTATTCCTCATCTCTCCCTATGCTGCCAGAGGAAAATCAGGTTTTCTTCTTTTGCGGATAAAACATGGTAAACAATTTTAAATACTCCGGCAGGTGAGCCAGATCAGGCTGAAAAAACCAAAACGCTTTTCCGTCACATATTTCGTATGAATTGCCATTAATCGTATATCTTTTCTGGTGAACACATTCTGTTTTACCGTGGCAGTGGTCACAAGAAGGGTATTCTCCGGTAAATGCCTCTTGAATAAATGCAGGCGCTTGTCCAATCTCTTTGCTGTGCTTTTCTACATTGCCGAAATATAAACGTAAAACAATACCCTCATCCCGAATGTAAACACGAGCATAGGATTTTTTACTTTTAATGCCGCCCTTTGTATAAATAATCATATATCTGCCCCAACAGTGCCCGTTTCCTATATTGCTATTGCAGGTATACCCCAGCTCGTTCATTTCAGCATTAAAAGAAGTTATGAAGTCCTTATCATTTTGATTCATAAAATCAAATTCTTGCTGTGATAAAAGTTCTTTCACTCTGCCATCTCCTCGCTATAGCCTTGAAACATATATAATTTTGCTTCCAAAACAGGCTTTCCTGATTAAGCATATTATATATCAGCCTGCGCACAATATCAAGAATTTGTGGCATAAACAGTCAGACGGCATTTCCTATATTTTCATGGAAAATGCCGTCAATGACCGTATGCTATTGTATGAGCATACCGGATATAAATATATCAACCTTTTCTTTTTGAGATTCACTTAAATTAGACCACTTCTTTATCAATTCTTTTTGTCTGACAGACAGTGACATCGGTTCTGAACCATCATTAAAAAATTGAGATAATGTGATGTTAAAAGCATCTCAGATTTTTATAAGCGTGCATAAAGACGGGGCATTTCCTCGATTTATCAAATTTGACAATGTTGATTGGGAGATCAAAGACTGTTTTGCTAATTTGTACATACTCCAGCTACGCTCCGTCATTAATTGCTGTATTCTTTTTATTTCATTCAAATAAATACCCCCGTTTAAATAATAACACCATTTAGCTAAAACAACTAAAGTCTTATACAACTTGTGCGAAATAATAATTCAATTTGTTTCCTGGACAATACATCGCCTTTTTCAATCAATGTCACCGCCTATTCCTGAGCCTTTGCCGCATCATCCAGCATAATTTGAATGATCTGCCGGCCTGTTTCCTTATCACGATATTGCAGTTCCATAAGATACTGCTCTGTGAGTGCCTGCAGATAAGCGTCTCCCGCCATTGAAATAAAAAAACGGCGCTTTATCAATTCATTCAGCCGATCAACATCCTGCTCACCCACAGCATAAGTCAATTCACGGTAAATGTGACGTAATTCCACAACATCCATCGCCTTATTATTCTTCTGTCAAACTATCAAAGTGCCTCTCCGCCATACACACCATGAATTCCGGCGCAGCAGCAGCACAGGCCATGATGATAAGCGTATAACGTTCTTGGAATCGTGAACGGTTTTTATCAATGTATTCTTTTAATGCAGGATAATACTCGTGGTCGTACAACGCATTTTCATCGTCAATGATATCCATGCATACAAACCTTATATCTGCAAAATCTACCTCTGCATCCTCTGAAGCCTGCTGTACCGACCACAGATTCGCGGCGTTTAATATAATGGAAAGATACTCGTCGAGCTTAAAGGCCCGTTCTCCAAGCTGCTGCCGTATCTTCGAAGCCAGCTGCAGGAAGTTCTCATCGGCATCAATCACCGCATGGAGCGGTGTTCCGACATAAAAGCGTTGTGCCTCTATAAAAATATTCAAAGATACCACCTCCTACGAATTCTAGTTCTCATCCAGCAGAAGCTGAAAGACAAGCCTCGATGTTTCCCTGTCACGATGCAGAAAACAATAGAGGTAGTCATTCATCATTCCCTGTAAGTATATGGATAGCACAGGTGCAATCATAAAACGGCACTTAATCGCCAAATTAAACCGTTCCATCTCACGTTCTCCGACTATGGCACTTATATTATCAAAATATTCCTTCAGCTTTATGCTGTCAATTACATTGCCAAGATTCTCTGCCGTCTCCTGTAAATACCCATTTACAGCTATCTTCATATATTCCGAGAAAACAGTAATCATAGTAAGTGAACGTACTGTCTCGTATTCCTGATAAATATTCCGGTATTTCTCCATAGCTTCCTTTATTTCAAAATATAATAGATGCTCCGATTCATCCCCGTTAAGAATCTCGATGCAGAGGTGACGCAAGTCACAGTTTGCTTTAAAACCATCCTCACTGCATTCAGATGCCTGCCGATAATTAATTGCTTCGAGAATCCTTTCAACGTAATTATCCAGCCAGTATTTTTTGTCACCGAGGCGCTCCCGGATGGATTTCATCACGGAGAAAAATTCCTCGTCGGCCTTGAGGACAGCATCCAAGGGTATGTCCTTTAGAAAATCAATGTTTTCCTTAAAAATGTTCATATATGACCACTCCAATTCAATAATAGTCAGCGTTTCACGAAAAAAACGTATAGTTCGGTGCCGGACGTTCCCGATCCGGTAAACCTTGCATACGTTTTTTCACAGCTTTCTATTGTACAATTATACAGAAATATGTATAATATAATTGTCGTGGTGCCGTTAAACGGTTGTGCAAGGTGGGTTGTTCACCTTTCGCAGGGCTGATATGTTACCGCATATCAGTCTGCCATGACGTTATTTTTTACGCAGAAATACTGCTGGTTCTATGTAAACTCTAAATGCACAGATTGTCAAGTCATGTTTTCATATGTACTTGTGACTTTTTTATGAATGAAGAATTGATTAATTTACAATAAGATGAGATGGAGATATAGTCATGTTCAAACGAAGCAAGAGCATAAATTTATTTTTAATGGACGGCACTGCAAATGGCCGTACAAAGTGTACCCTCACTAATTGGACAGGTATCGCATATAAGATTCCGCGCACCGAACTGGATAAATGTAAAAATCGTGAAGATTTGTCACAAAGCGGAGTTTATTTCTTATTCGGTACATCAGAGGATACGGGAGAAAATGTTGTTTACATAGGTCAAGCAGGGATAAGAAAAAATAAAGAAGGAATTCTATGCAGGCTGCAGGAGCACAAAAGAAATCCGGATAAAGATTATTGGACAGAAGCAGTTGTTTTCACTACTTCCAACAATTCATTGGGACCCACTGAAATCAGCTATCTTGAAAATCGGTTTTGTGCTATTTCTATCGATGCGAAACGATATATTGTAAAAAACAGTAATGAACCATCTAGCGGAAATGTTACTGAGGAAAAAGAAAGCGAATTAGAAGAATTTATTGATTACGCAAAAGTCGTTATGGGTGCATTAGGTTATAAAATATTTGAACCACTTTCAGAAATTAGACCAATTGCTCCAGAGCCTAACGAAAGCATCCCTTCAGAGCGCATCTTGTATCTGAAAAGGAAAAGCAGAAAAAGCGGCCAAACGATCGAGGCATCTTGTAAACAAACCAGCGAAGGTTTTGTTGTACTTAAGGGCAGCCACATAGAAACCAAAGATTCTGCAAGTATTCCGCCGGGAATAAAAGAAGCCCGCCAAAAAGCAGCGATAGATTCAGCTGAAATTTTACAGGAAGATGTTTTATTTCACAGCCCATCTTATGCAGCTGCTTTCGTAATAGGAGGTTCTGCAAACGGACTCACGGAATGGAAAACGGCAGACGGAAAAAACCTAAAAGAACTTGATAGCTCTGATTAAGCTCCCCTGATTAAAACCAGCAAGATTCTTGATATGTTTCCGAACACTGGCAAGTCGAAATTTTGATGATTGATATGTTCCCGCTTACTTTCCAGCCCCGAGTTGACTATATTTCACAACCATTGATATGTTTCCAAAGAACCCAAAAAAGAGATGCCAGTGCTTAATCACCAGCATCTCAATTTTTTTATATCTCTCAAACCCCCAGTAAATCAGCCTTTCAGCTATCTACCCTTGACATCAAGACCACACACTCACAATGCACTGTCTGCGGAAACATATCCACCAGTCTGACCCTCTCAACCCGATACCCTCTCCCCAGAAGCATTTCCAAATCTCTCACCAAGCTAGTAGGCTTACAAGATACATACACCATTTTCTCCGCCCCAAAATCAATAATCTTCTCCAAAGCCTTTTGGTGCACGCCATCCCTCGGTGGATCCAGCACAATAAAATCCGGTCTTTCCTCTATCTCATCAATAACCTTTAAAACATCCCCTGCAATGAATTCACAATTATCCAGCCCATTCAATTTAGCATTCTTCCTTGATGCTAAGACAGCCTCTTTAACAATCTCAACACCAAAGACCTTCTTCGCCACTGGTGCCAATATTTGTGCAATCGTTCCGGTCCCGCTATACAAGTCAAATATCGTCATATCCTTCGTCTGCCCAATATACTCTCTGACAATTGAATACAAAACCTCAGCCCCTAATGTATTAGTCTGAAAGAAAGAAAACGGTGTTATCCTAAATCTTTGTCCAAGGATTTCTTCATAAAAATAATCCTTCCCATATAACAATCTGGTTTCGTCGCTTTGCACCAGATCTGCCACACCATCATTAATCATATGCAAAAATCCAGCAATCTCTCCATTTAGCTCAAGCTCAAGAACCCTTATTACCAATTCTTCAAGCGAAATATCTTCCTGGCTCGTTGTCACAAGATTCACAAGAATCTCTCCCGTCGTCTGCGACCTGCGGATTAATAAATGCCGTAAATATCCTATGTGCTGCATCTTTTTATAAAAATCAACGGGCTCTTCCGTAAAATAATCTAATACACATCTAAGTATGTCGGTAAAATCTTTATCAACAATTTTACAGTCATCTACTGTCAGTATATCATAAGTACTACCTTTCTTATGTAACCCAAGGCTTAAAGGACCATCCTTAATCTCATCTCCAAAAGAAAATTCCATTTTATTTCGATAGGTAAATTCGCTTGGGCTCCCATTGATACCCTCAAATATATAATCAGGCTCTCCTTCTTCGTTAATCTGTCCACCTTGAACCAACGCCAACTTAAGGAGCTCCTTAACCTGCTTCTCTTTCAGTTCCAGCTGATCCTCATAGAGCATCGTCTGATACATACAGCCGCCACAGGCAGGAAATCCCTTGCAGACAGGTGCTCTTTTCTCTTGGGGCGATGGCTTAACAACCGATAGCAAGCGCCCTTCATGACGGTTTTTTCTTTTCTTATTTATCTGAAACCTGACCTTTTGACCTAGTATCCCGTTCTTAACAATGACAGGTATATCCTCTATATAAACAAAACCTTTGTTAGGAAATTCTATTTTTTCAATAATGCCTTCGCAAATATCATACTTCTTCATCTAAACGCCCTCTATTCATAAGCTTAACTAGTCTGGAACACAAAAAATTAGCACCATCAAAAGCAATGAAGCTGTTGATGATGCCCTTTTCATAATAACTACTTTGTCTCATCATTCGTGTTAAACTTTATAACTTCCTCTTCAAAATCATCCTCAAAATCTTCAAAGTCGTCTTCGAAGTCTTCGAAATCATCATAATCATCGGTCTTCAAGCATTTATAAATACCATATGCGATTACTGCGACTACTGCAACGCCTGCAATAATTGCAGCAATTATAATACAAGTTTTTTTCTTATCGTCGTCTTTTTTCTTCTGAATAAAGTCTGTGAATCGTGCCAAACTCAATGCGTCTTCTAATTTACCCATTGTACTCTTCCTTTCTATCCTTGATAACTATTCATAGTATACCACCAAAAAGGCGAAAATACTATCATATTTTCAAAATTTATAGTATTTGTAGCTTTGCAAATCCTGCAAACATTTTTTTAACGCCAAATTTCTCGAAATCAACTGTGACCTCATAGTCTTTACCGCCATCTGTAATGTTAATGACTTCTCCGGTCCCAAACTTAATATGCTTTACGGTGTCCCCAACACCATATTCGAGTGCAGTCTTTTGGTCACTACCTGCCGCCGTTTCTGTTCTGCCATAAGGCTTAGTAAAAAAATCACTGCTCTTATTGACCGTACGGCGGCTCAATGAGCCTTTTTCACTACTAGGCTTCAACGATTCACTGTTTGTTTCATAAGGCTTACGGGTTTTCATAGTATCCACCATCTTCTCCATCTTCTTCTTTCTTACAATTATTTGATCCATTTCAATTAGTTCTTCTGGAATCTCCTCGATAAACCGGGATATCGGATTACATTGGGTCGAACCATGAACCATACGGCTTTTTGCACAACTTAAGGTCAGCTGTCTCATGGCTCTCGTGATTCCAACGTAACACAATCTTCGCTCTTCTTCCAGCTCCATGACATCGTTATTCATAATTGTCATGTAACTCGGAAACAGACCATCCTCCATGCCACCCATATAGACATATGGAAACTCTAATCCTTTAGCACTATGTAAAGTCATTAATACCACTTTATCATTAGAGCTCTCTAAACTGTCAATGTCGGCAACCAGAGCAACCCCCTCCAAAAAGTCACTCAAGGTGGGGTTTTCATTATCCTCTTCATAGGTTATCACTTTGTTAACTAATTCATCAATATTTTCAATCCGACCTAACGCCTCCTCGCTTCCTTCTGCTTCTAGCCCTTTTATATATCCTGTTTCGTCAAGAATCTCCTGCATTAACTGGGTTAGAGAAATGAACTCCAGTTTGCTCCTAAGTACCTGAATTAAATTTGTAAAACCGATGATTTTATCTGCTGTTTTGCCGAGGGAAGGGATTTCCTTGGCTGCCAAAAGAGCATCAAAAAAACATAATTCATTAGACAAAGCATAGGCATCCACCTTGTTCATTGAAGCCAATCCAATGCCGCGCTTAGGAACATTTATGATTCTTTTAACCGCTAAATCATCCTGGGCATTATCAATGGTTTTTAAATAACAAAGTAAATCCTTAATCTCTTTACGCTGATAAAAATTCTGTCCCCCGACAATTTTGTAAGGAATTCCCTTAAGCACAAACTTTTCTTCAAAAATACGGGACTGGGCATTGGTGCGATATAGAATGACACAATCACTATAAGCAGCTTCTTTATGATCAATTCTTTTTGCTATGTCCTCTACAATCCCCATGGCCTCTTCATATTCAGTATTAAACTGGAGAAACCTGATCTTATCGCCTTGATTATTGGCGGTCCATAGGGTCTTATCTTTCCTGCCTTTATTCTGATGAATGACTCCATTGGCTGCGTCTAAAATCATCTGTGTTGAGCGATAGTTTTGTTCCAGCTTGATAACCTTTGCATCAGGATATTCATTCTCAAAATTAAGGATATTATAAATATTGGCGCCTCTGAATTTATAAATTGACTGGTCATCATCACCAACAACACATAAGTTTCTATACTTAGATGCTAACATACTGACAAACTTAAACTGTGCCGTATTCGTATCCTGATACTCATCTACCATTATATACTTAAACCGGTCCTGATAATACTCTAAAATGTCAGGGTTATGCTGAAATAACTCCACTGTTTTTACGATTAAATCATCAAAATCCAACGCATTGTTGCTTCTTAGCACCTTTTGATATTCTTTATACGCTTCAGCAATACGTTTCTTCCCATGATCACCTGCTGATTGAAGCAGCGCCTCATCAGGCCCTATTAATTCATCCTTCGCTGATGAAATAGCTGAAAGGATGGAACGTTCCTTATGTATCTTTGTATCAATATTCAATTGCTTACATACGCCTTTGATGACGTTCTTCTGATCATCTCCGTCATAGATGGTAAAGCTGTTATCATATCCCAGCTTATCAATATGCCGTCTTAAAATGCGAACGCAGCTAGAATGAAAGGTACTGACCCAAATATGTTCAGAACCAAAGCCTACAAGCTTATCTACACGTTCTCTCATCTCGCCTGCTGCCTTATTAGTAAAAGTGATTGCCATTATATTCCAAGGATTAATGCCTTTTTCTTCAATCATATATGCAATTCTATGGGTTAATACCCGTGTTTTTCCAGACCCTGCACCTGCAAGAATAAGAAGCGGCCCTTCCATATGGAAGACTGCTTCTAGCTGGTTCGGGTTTAGTGTGTCATATATACTCATATTCTCCCGCCTAAACTAATTTATTCCCACAATGAGGACAGAAATTGGCCCCATTGGTTTTTGTGCCACAATTGGGACAGAAATTGGGTGCCTTTCCATCTGATTGGGGCATTTCTTGGTTTGTTTTCCCTGTTCCCGGCTGATTTAAAGTTTGCTGCTGATTCATTTGATTAACCATCTGCTGACCCATCATCATTCCCATTTGCATGCCGGCCATATCCGAAGCCACATTACCACTGCCATTGCCCCTTTTTGACATGGAATCAACCATGCTCACCTGGCTATAGCGGTTCAAATCACCTACCATATTATGAGAGGCAACTTTATTGACCATCTTCTGAACCTCTTCCGGATAAGAAAAGTTTGATATGGCAAAGGTCGTAATAGCAATACCTATCTTACGCATCTCCATGTCAAGATCCTCGCATAGACCATTTGAAATATCTATAGCATTAGCCTGAAGATTGAACATATCCTTACCTTCTTTGGAAATCCACTTCATTAACAGCTGATCAAGGAAAGAAAGAACGCGATCCTTGACATCGTTAATCGAAAATGTCTGCCTGATGCCGGCTACTTTCTCAATTAGAATTGTATAGTCATCAACCTTACAGGTAAATGTGCCAAAAGAGCGAATCGGCATACCGCCCGGCATACCGGGCGCCTGGATGTTAATGCTGCCTTTAGTTCCCCACTTGACAAGTATCTCTTTAGTATTGATAAAAAGAACTTCAGCCCTCATTCCGCTGTTAAAGCCAAACTTAAACCCTTTTAACGTAGATAAAAAAGGTACAATCTGGGATTCCACATCAAAGCTGCCCTCATCAGTAAAAATCCCTTCAATCTTACCATTAAACATAAATATGGCATCTTGCCCCTGCCGAATAATCAGCTTGCTCCCCTTCTTGATTTCATCATTACTCCACTTCCAGAAGAGCAGATCATCTCTGAATTCATCCCATTCCACAACATTGGAAAATTGATTTCCAAATAGTCCCATTACATTTCCTCCTAATATAATACATTGTTACTTAAAGATAAAAGCTGTTGAAGAAGTGAATATGCTTTCAACAACAGCCCATGAATCATTATTGTCCTAACTTAGACTTCAATGCCGCTAGTTCGTCTTCCAAAGAAGTGTCAGCCGGCTTATCGTACTTGTTCATCAAGTCATCGACATTGTCCTTCTGGGAAGAAGCATTCAACTCTGCCATGGCATTGGCTTCATCAAGCATCTTATCTGCCTTGGCTTCTATTTTATCAAAAGCAGACATGTTATCCGAAACACCTGTCTTGCTTGAACCTATCTTATTAATCTTATCCTGGGTCTTCGCTACTGCTATCTTAGCTTTGATAGAATCCTTCCGGTTATTTAATCCGGAAATATCTCTGACAAGCTTGTCATGCATCTCACGCATCTTGGTGGCATTCTCAGCCGACAGATCATACATCTGCTTTAAGCTCGGTAATTGATTGCTAAGATTCTGCTTTCTTGACAAAAACTCTCTGGCATCTGAATCATTACCCGCCAGAATCGCTTTTTCAGCATACCTTTGCATCTTATTGATATCTTCTTCGCATTCGTTATATGCACGCTTCGTCCTGCTTTCCTCTGCCATCACAGAAGCAGTTTCAGCTTTTACCTTTCCCAAGTCACTTTCCATATTCCTTAAGTATTGATCGATCATCTTTGATGGGTCTTCCATCTTATCCAGTACTGCATTAACATTTGCAGACATAATATCCTTAAATCTTTGTAATATGCTAGCCAAAATAGCTCCTCCTTATGTGGATAATAGACAATTTCTCGTCATTTCCATTATAGTACAAAAACAATTAACTGTCACGCGAATTTTTTATTATAGGAATATTGGTATCAATCAGCCCGCTGAGCCAATAACAATATTATCCCACTGGTCTCCAATAACAATGTTATAGCTGTCTTTCCAGCTGGCAATCAGTTTCTGATATTCCTCTTCTAGCTTTAGCGCTAGGTCTGATTCAGACAATTCGGCATTAGCTGAGTCTTTACTTAGTTCATCAGTGATTCCATCCATGATCTCACTTTTAACTCTGAGCTTAATCTCATTATCTTTAAACACCTTCTCGACTGCGGCATGAGTGATACCAAACATATCCGCAATATCAGGGCCAATCTTGTCAATATATGCCTGAGCTTCCGAGGTAAATGTAGCAAGCTCGCTCTCTGTCAGTTCAACATTGTACTCTTCTGCTTTGTCAATAAGAATCTGGGTTTCAATCAATTCAGATAAAAGCTGCTCTTTGGCATATTCCTTAACAGTACGTCCATCATCCATTACAACTTCCCAGGGTTCTTCTCCATACTCTTCAACATAATAGTCTCTCAATTGATATAAATGATAATTGATCTCCTCAAGGTAAACCCTCTGATTCCCTACGCTTAATACAAATGTTTCATCAGTCTCTTCGGTACTTTGAGGCTCCTCCTCGGGCTTGGATTCAGAGCTGCTCTCGGGTATTGTCTCTACCGACAAGTCGCCGTTTATATTATCAATACCCTCAGTTTGAGAATTCGTAGAATTATCTTTATTAGATGATTTTCCAATGAGGAAACCAATAAAAATCCCAGCTCCCATGGCAATAATAACTAAAATACTACATATTAATATAATTTTAGAATTAGATTTTCGCATCTTGACTTCTCCTTTGCTTAACTGTACTTTTTTTCATATTTTAACATACGCCTCCCCAACGAGTATCATTATAACATACAAGAAGCAAAAAGTTAACCACCTATTTTATTCGCGCATATTATATTTATATATCACATTAAAGGAGGCTCCTATGAACCAGCTATTAAAACTCACAGAAATTAATTTTTCTTATCATACATTGTCAGGAGAAACGAAAGTACTGAATAATGTATCCTTTGAAGTGAATTCCAATGAATTTGTCGGGATAATTGGACCTAGCGGAAGCGGTAAATCTACAATACTGTCTTTAATCTTTGGCCTGCTGGTACCAGATGAGGGAGAGGTTCAGATGAATAATCAGACCTCCGTTGGATATATGCTTCAAAAAGATCATCTTTTAGAATGGCGCAGCGTCTATAAAAATATAACATTAGGATTAGAAATAAATAAGCAGCTCACAAATGAAAAAGAGGAGCTCATTGAACAAATGCTGTCTGATTATGGATTATCTGGCTTTAAAGATGCTAAGCCATCACAGCTGTCAGGCGGCATGCGGCAACGCGCTGCGCTGATTAGAACACTGGCACTTCAGCCGGATTTGTTGTTATTAGACGAGCCCTTCTCCTCACTGGACTATCAAACACGTCTGTCTGTAGCTGACGATATATTTTCTATTTTAAGAAAGGAAGGTAAGAGTGCCATAATGGTGACCCATGACTTATCAGAAGCCCTCAGCTTCTGTGATCGGATTATTGTCCTTTCTAAAAGGCCTGGCACAATTAAAAAAAATGTCCCTATTGTTTTTTCTATAGATAACAAGACACCACTTGCAGCCAGAAATGCACCGGAATTCAGAAAATATTTTAATTTGTTATGGGGTGAGCTCAATGTGTCCGAATAATGCGAATTTAACCCAAGAAGAATTTATTGCATATTACAAAAAGAAAAAAGTCATGATAACCTTCTACCGCATCCTAATATTTATTGTTTTTTTTGGCGTCTGGGAATTGACAACACAGCTTAAAATAATTGATTCCTTTATTTTCAGTAGCCCTTCAAGAATTATTAAGACATTTATTTCCATGACTGGTGATGGCAGCATCTTTTATCATGTCGGCATCACCTTGGCTGAAACGATTTTAAGCTTCTTCCTTGTGCTTCTTCTTGGTATCTTGATAGCCATTGTCTTATGGTGGAATTCCAGTGTCGCTTCCGTCATAGAGCCTTATCTTGTCGTGCTGAACAGCCTTCCAAAAACGGCATTGGCGCCGATCTTGATTGTTTGGTTGGGAAATAACGTTAAGACAATTATTGTCTGCGCTATTTCCCTTGCCATTTTTACGACTATCATCAATCTATATAACAGCTTCACAAATGTAGAGGAGGATAAAATTCTTTTAATCAAAACTCTGGGCGGGCACAAAAAGGATATCCTCTTGAAAGTCATATTGCCGAGCAGTTTTTCAGCTATTGTCAGCAGTATAAAGGTTAATATTGGGTTGTGCCTTGTGGGGGTAATTATTGGCGCTGGTGTCAAGTAGAGACTGAAAAAAAATTGAATTTGTTTGATTTTCCCAAAATCCGTTCTATCCTTTGTCGAATTTTGTACTATTTGTATATTTTTCATTTTCAAATTCAGTCCTATTGATACAGGATATTTTAATTCAGTCCTATTATATCACCACCAGTTTACATCAGGCAAAATTATTCATACCATCTTACTTATCATCCTGTTCAAAGTACCTTTTTATTTCAATACTATCATGTATTTTATTATACATTCGGTTCCAGTATACAACTTTTCTAATTATATCATTAGAAGCCTTTATACCCGCTAATCTTATCTGATTTTCAACTTGTTCTTTCATATTCTTCCCATTTTCAAAAGAATCTCTTACAATTCGTTCTAAATACTCTGGCTGTCGCCTATCTCCTATATCTGAAAAAATCGCTGTTGCTGCAACTAATGAGGTCCGCATATATCCCGCATTATCCTTAAATAAGTCACTGTCAATATAAATCCCTTTACTTTCAATGAATCTGCTGCAAAAAGTAACAATCGTTCGTGTATTCCCTTCCCGGTAAGGATGAACCTTCCATAATCTTGCCATATATCTACTAAAAGTTCTAACTATATTCTCAAACTCTGCTTTTTCCCACGGATACACATCCATTTCAGATAGTATATTTTTGGACTCTTGCTCAATATCAAAACAATCAGAATATTCTATAGAAATTCCACCTAAAGCAGGTTCCGCCTTTTCAATATTAATGATTCTAGTTTTACCTGCCCACTCATAGACATCTTGAAATATTGTAAAGTGAATCTTACAAAGTGCAGCAAAATTAAAACAGCTCACAGAATTATCCATCGCTAATTCCGAGAGCCTATAACAAGTATAATCTGCTTCCATATCTTTGAGCATATTTTCATCTTTAATATCAGCTAAATTCTTTAAGACTTCTGTACCTGGGTATAAATAAGGATCTTTCATTCTGCCCCTCTACTCCTTCATCTTATATTTCTTATCCAATGTTTTCTTA
>Ga0153949_1000273_pt1 | contig 17841 bp, 20 predicted proteins | sample TSNJ033MetaG_FD_104705 | JGI IMG/M metagenome (GOLD analysis project Ga0153949, IMG submission 104705) | Attine ant fungus gardens microbial communities from New Jersey, USA - TSNJ033 MetaG | ecosystem: Host-associated > Fungi > Mycelium > Unclassified | place: USA: New Jersey, Wharton State... | reverse complement strand
CTGTCCTTGAATAGAACAAAGGACTGCCCTAAGACAGTTAGGTTATCTCTATTTCAAGAACAATAGCACTCCTATATGTAGAACAATAGGTAGTGATCATGTGGTAGGCTGTCCTTGTGCACAGACCACTACAATCATGTATTTAAGGACTTTATGTCTGAGGATAAACCTCAGACTTAACAATATCTTTTGCCACTTGTCTAACTTCTCTTTTTTGAGCTCTTTGATTATCAAATCACTCAATCACAAATCAGTAAGTGACCATTTGTGATACATTGTCAATATGAATGTAAATAATGATGGCTGTGCAGAGAGACCAATGAGCTTGTGTTTCATTTGTAAATACATGTAGAAGCAATCATACCTGTCAACCAGAAGTTGATGAATTTTCTATAGCCAGCATTTTTGATGACTGCAAAAGAGATGTGGCCAAAAGAAATATGGCCAAAAGAGATGGTGAGGGAAGTGAGTTGCTTGTCAGGAAAGTGAAGGAGTTTTGCTTTGTAAAAGAGGATCAAGAGTGGGGAAATGGACTTGCCTATATCAGTGAGGCTATATAGCTAGCTGAAATCTCTTGTATAAAATGACAGAGTTTTCTTGCAAGCTACTTTTTTGATAAATTGCTCATGGAATATGAGTTTGTGTTGTTTGCAAATATATTTCTACAGACAGCAGAAAAGAATACAAAGCCAAACAAATGATTTTGTTTAAAGTTCTAACTGAGTAGTGCTCACTGATTTGAAAATACTAAGCAAATACTGGGTGACTTCCTATAAGGATCTGAGAAAATCTGAGAATATAGTGCATGTGTGAAATTCCAGTCTGAGAAAATCTAGGATGAATTTAATTTCTGTAATAAGTTTTCAGGTGTGATGTCATATTGCTATATTGTTAATCCAGTTTCATTCTATATCAGAGATGATATCTGTATATGGTATATGACCTTGATATATAACACTAATGGCAAACAACTGTCAAATGGAGTCACAAGATTTGATATCAAGTGATCTGTCAAGTGGTTTGTCAGCTTAGTTGTTAATACAATATATACTGTATCACATGTTACACCTTTTATTATCATTTATTTTTCTAATTTAATAGGACTTTAACTTTTGTGTGTCTACTGTCTCAATCAAATACCACCACAAAATGCTACCTCTGTTTTGTTATTATACTTGACAACTAAACCCTCTAAGGCAATTTGGTCCCAGCAACCAACAGGATTAGCTGGCTATCATCTCAGCATTAATGGCTACAAGTGAGGTGTCACACTCAGTTTCTTGATTAACTGATGAGCATTTTTCTTTCACAGCCAAATATAACCCAGTCACCTTGTCCTTATATTATACATGCAATTAAGAAGGAAGAGACAATGGGAGTGCACTAAATTAATTAATACCTTGAATGAGAATTATTACCTCCATGTTATAAGACAACTCCCAAGAAGGAAACTATTTCTTGCATATTCATCAACTTAATGGAAAACATCCAAGAATACAATGTAGAAAAGATATAAATAGTGTTGGAAGGATTATGTAAGATATAGATAGTTCTTAGTAAAGGTCATGTGATCATAGGAGATAGGCACACAGACCAACCAATATTTGTATAAGTATCTAGTAAAATCCAATGGGAAACTCTATTAAGTTCTTTCTGAACAACCACCTTGGTTGAGCTCTAAGCCCTCACAACTGTATACTAACACAAGAACTCAATATCTATTGTTGACCCTGCATCTCACAGCCTTAATACTCTCTATTCCACTTACTCTCTCATCATCCTCACTAGTGAGCACAGTGCTCACAAGCATCTTGGATAGTGGGCCCTAGCTGTAAAGGGAACTTCACTGTCAGTTAGGGATAGTGGGTTGAAGGCCTGGACAAAGCTCATGTTCCTGCCTGAGACCTAACCTCCATATTAAGTAGGCTCATACCTAGTCTTTCACTATCAGCTCTGTGCTACTGGTCCATTGTGATCAGTCTACACAAGGGAACAGTGGTAACCTCTTAAAGGCCCATCTAGCTTAGAGATTCCCTTTTTAGGGATAATATCATTTTACCCTTCTAGTTAGTAGCTAGTCATAAGTTCAGATGAAGAAGACCGCTCTTCCTCATACAAGGAAATATCATTATCATCACTATCACCACCACTATCACCACCACCATACATGTCTCAACAACAACAACAACAACCTGTAGAGCAATCTGCTGCTTCTACACCTTCTTTTCTTACTTAGAAGAAGTAACTCTTTACCTTAATTGCCAGTCTACAATAGCAGGTAGCTACTCTATTACAACAGAGTGGAGGAGCAAGGGTGGAGGTAGCAAAACCTCCTCTGTTTAGTAGAAGGATAGAAAAAGTAAGCACATTTGTCAATATAGCCCATCTGTATCTGAGGATGAAGATGATGGAGTCAAAGTCAACAAAGATAGCCTAGGTACTGTCTTATATGCAAGAAGGAGTGGTAGAAGCTTAGAAGAATAACCTATTGGATAAGTTGTCAAAAGGAGAGTCAGAGGTAGAAATGGCAGAAGAATTATTTAGTAAAATAAGAAACAAGTTTGTGGAAATGGTGGAGGAAGAAAGAAAAGTAGAGCAGTTGAGGACAATAGAACAGGGAAGAAGGATGTGCAATGAGTATGTCCAAGAGTTTAAAAAGATTGCAAGAGGGAGTGGATATGAGGGACAACCCCTTATAGAAGAGTTCAAAAGGGGGTTAAGCAGGGGGATTAGTGTTATGACACAGCCAAATGGCTAAGTCATTATTTATATTTCTTTTCTTTTTCTTTTTATTTAATTAGGAAATCAAGCAAATGTGTGAGAGGGAATGACTCAAAAGAGATGCATAGGACTTTATAAATAAAAGTAAATATGGAATGTGTATAAGTAGTATACAACAATCCAACAGAAACTCTGTTGAGTTCTCCTTGTCAACTCAGACTAGGAGTAGTTCTAAGACATCTCAGTCTAAGTCCCTACAATTAGGAAGAAATTAGCAGAGGCAAAAAGCCCCCCTTGGATGATAGAGGAGTGGCAGGAGAGAGCAGTGAGGTTGGATGGAAATCAGAGGCAGAGTAGGGTAGAAGAAAGAATGTTGGGAAGGAATGTGGTATACCTATTGGAAAATGCACAGTAAAGAGAAGGATTTGGTGGAGGGTCATATAGAGGAAGAGAAGGCCAGATTGTATGGAGAATGGGGGGTTGGTATAGAGGAGGATATCAGGATAGAGGAGAATAGCTAGGGCCAGTAAGAGACCCCAATGCAATGGATACTAATAGAGGAAGAGAGGAGATAGGACATGCTTCATATATGGAAAGTAGAATCATATAGCCAAAAATTGTTGGCAGAGAAAGGAAAGAGAGGGGAGGGCAACAGAAACACTGCAAGAGTTGGCAAAAGAAAGTGGAGGACAGTGAGCTCCTGACTAGCCTCTAATAATTTGTACAGTGTATTGTACCCAGAAAAGCTGAGAAATAAATTGAATTGTCACAGCAACACTGAGGGAGCAAGAGATGTGTAGCATACACTACAACCACTAAGAGAAGTGTAGATGAAAGTAGGATTAGAAAAGCTGGAGAGTTATGAAGGAGTAGCAGTGAAGGCACTATTAGACAGTGGGGTAACAGGCCTGTTCATGGATACAAAGTTCATAAAATAGAAGGGATATAAACTAGAGAAGTTAAAAAATCCCTTGTTGATAAGGAATGTAGATGGAACAGTAAATGTTGGGGGAGCAATCACTCATCAGGTAGGATACAATATGTTCTTTAAAGGACATATTGAGAGAGCATGAATAGATGTATACAACCTGTAAAAGGACACTTTGATGGTTGCATCTAGAAGGGCTTAGCATACACAGTATAGATGAGTATTACCTAATCTATCCTGTGATCTGTCCAGCCACCTTCCTTATAACCCTTTTCTCTGGTTCTCATCTTTCCATTAGTACTAGGTAGCCTTATAAGATAACATAGTTATTAATGTACAAGTCATGTGATTGCTTAGCAATGTGTATAGACTACCTAGTGTAGATATATATACTAGTGGATGTATGGTAGAATACCTTACCCCAACATTGATTGGAACTCCTGGACTAAACATTGTTCTGACTTAAGTCTGCTCTCTTCACTAATATTAGAGTAGTTAGGGATTGTACCATCCCCTTACACAACCTGGAGAAGACAAAGGTAATACTGGGTATGCCCTGGCTAGTGGCTTATAACCCAGAGATAGACTGGGAAAAGAAGGAGGTCAAAATGATACAGTGTCCACCAATATATAAAAAGAGAAAGCAAGAAATACAGGGGAGAAGGCAGGTGAGAAAGACAGAAGAAGAAAAGATAGTAGAGGAATTAGTACCTAGGAGATTCTGGAAGTGGAAGAAAGTATTTGGGAAGGAGAAATCAGAAAGAATGCCCACCAGAAAGCTGTGGGACCATACAATAGAATTGAAAGAAGAGTTTGTGCCAAGAAAGGGAAAGGTGTATTTGCTGTTGAGAGAGGAAAGAGAGAAGGCACAAGCATTCATGGAGGATCAACTGCAAAAAGGATATATCTGGCCATCAAAATTACCACAGACCTCACTAGTCTATTTTGTAGCAAAGAAGAATGGAAAAAGGAGAATGGTACAAGATTATCATTATGTAAATCAGTGGACAATAAAAAATAGGTACCCTTTACCCCTAATTGCAGACATCCTGGATGGAGTAGGAAAGAAGAAGGTATTTACAAAACTTGACCTTAGATAGGAATACAACAATGTAAGGGTCAAGAAAGGCAATGAGTCGAAGGCAGCATTTACAATGCACATTGGGGCATATGAACCAATGGTTATGTACTTTAGTCTAACAAACTCCTAGGCCACCTTCCAAACCATGATGAATGACCTGTTCTGAGACATAATCAATCAAGGAAATATAGCAATATTCATTGATGATATAATAGTTGTCACAAACACTGAGGAAGGGCATAATAAGCTGGTAGAGGAGGTATTGAAGAGACTGGAGGAAGATGACCTATTTGTTAAACCAAAAAAGTATTAGTGGAAGATAAAGGAGATGGAATTCCTAGAAGTGGTAATTGGACCTTGAGGGGTAAAAATATAAAAGAAAAAGGTGGATGGAGTCCTAAGCTAGCTAGTGCCAAGAAACATAAAGGAAGTGCAAAAGTTTCTAGGACTTGCAAACTACTACAGAAAATTCATTAAGGATATTGCTAGAATCACAGCTCCTTTGTACCTACTAGTCAGAAAGGAGGAAAAGTGGAAGTAGAGAGAGGAGCAGGGAGAAGTGTTCAGAAGACTGAAAGAGGTGTTTACAACAGAGCCAGTCTTAGCTATCCCAGATTTAGATAAGGAGATAAGAGTGAAGGTAGATGCCTCAGACTATACAACAGAGGGAATACTATTGGTAAAATATGGAGATGAGAAGTAGAAACCAGTGGCTTTCATCTCTAAGTCATTAAATGCAACTGAACAAAACTATGAAATTTATGACAAGGAGATGCTAGTAGTGATTTGGTGCTTGGAATCATAGAGGCACTACTTGGAAGGGGCAAAAGTAAAATTTGAAATCTGGACAGATTATAAAAACCTCCAATACTTCATAACTAGTCAAAAGTTAAACTGGAGGCAAGCTAGATGGGCATTGTATCTATCACAATCTGGTTTCACTCCTAAACATGTTCCAGGGAAGAGCATGGGAAAGACAGATGGGTTGAGTAGAAGACTAGATTGGTAGGAAGGAGTGGAAAACAATAATGAGGATCAGACATTGATAAAGCCGGGTTAAATAAAAAGAACAGAGATGTTGGTAGAAGAAAATAATCTGAGGAAGAGAATTCAGAAGGTGCAAGAAGGGATGAGAGAGTAGTTAAGGCAGTAGAGAAACTAAAGAAAGCAGGAATGAAAACACTAAGGGACAAAGAGTGGACAATAGAGAAAGGAGTGGTCATAAAAAAGGGACAAATCTATATGCCAGAAAGAAAACTGAGGGGGGAGATGATACAGCTACATCACAATATACCAGTAGAGGAAGATAGGGAAAGATAGAAGACAACAGAATTAGTGACAAGGTACTATTGGTGGCCAGGAGTTACAAAGAAAGTAGAAAAATATGTAGATAGATGTGATGCTTGTCAACATTACAAGAATAGAAGTGAAGCCCCAGCAGGAAAACTAATGCCCAATGCTATCCCAGAGAAACCATAGAGTCATATTTCAGCAGACTTCATCACCAAACTACCTTTAGCTCAGGATTATAATACAGTTCTAGTAGTTTGCAATCAATTCAGTAAAATGGCATATTTTATAGCAACTATGGAGAAAACATTAGCAGAAGGACTTGCTAGGTTACTCAGGAATCATGTCTGGAAATTGCATGGTCTTCCAGAAAGCATAATATCAGAAAGAGGAGTGCAGTTTGCAATGGGAATGATAAGGGAATTGAATGAGCTGTTAGGGATCCAGACAAAACTGTCAAAAGCCTATCATCCTCAAATAGATGGGCAAACAGAGAGGATCAATCAGGAGCTAGAACAACACCTGAGGGTCTTCATTAATCACAGACAGGAGCAGTGGCCAGACTGGTTAGGAACCACCAAATTTGCATATAATAATAAAATTCATTTGGCTATAAAAGTGTCCCCCTTTAAGGCAAACTATGGTCAGGATCCATGAATGGGATTTGAAGGAAGAAGAAAGGGGAAGTTCAAGGCAGCAGGGGAGTTTGTGGAAAGAATGAAGAAAATCTAGGAAAAGGCAAAAGCAGCATTAGGAAAAGCATAGGAGGAGATAAAGAAGTATACAAACAGTGTCATGAGTTGCCTCGACTATGACCAAGGAAGATCTATTTATAGAATGATGGACAAGAGGATTGAACCAGCAGCCTCTTGGCTGATTGTAGAATACTATCAATATAAATGAAAGCAAATAGCATACTTGTATAAGTAGACATCACAATTGATCAAAAACTCCATTAAGTTCTCTTTGTAACCCTCAAAGACTTAGCTGCTGAGTCCACTTGACTTAAGTTGCACAATAGACAGAAAGCAAGGAGAAGGGGAGGAGTATAAAGTCAAGGACTTAGTACTATTAAGTATAAAGGATCTCAAGTGGCAGATAGTAGGAAGGAGGTTGGAAAAGTTGACAGAGCAGTTTGTGGGACCTTACAAGATCAAGGGAATTGTTTTAACCAATGCTATAGAATTAGAACTACCTAGTTCTATTAAGATACATCCTGTAGTTAACATAAGTTGAGTACAGTTGTACAGGCCTCAAGTGAAAGGACAAAGGAAAACTCCACCAAAACCAGTTATCATTGAGAGAGAAAAGGAATTCAAGGTGGAAAAAATACTGAACAAAAGAATAGTTAGAGGGAAGAAAAAGTTCTTAGTATGATGGAAGGGGTATATGGTAGAAGGAGATACTTGGAAAAGTAAGGAAAACCTGGAGAATGTAAAAGAGTTGGTTAAAGAGTTTGAGAGGGAGTATGGGAAAGAAGCTGAAGAAGTAAGGCAACAGGAAGAAGAAAATGGTAAAAAGGAGTTCTCAAGGGAACTACCAGGGAGGTTTACAGCTAAGATACTATGGGGGTGGTTGAATAAGGAATACAAGAGACAGAGGAAAAGAAAATGGGAGAAAAACTGAAGACAATAGAAAAATTCCTTGGGATAAGGAAACTTGAAGAGGGGGCCATGTTATAAGATGACACCCAAGAAGGAAACTATTTCTCACATGTTTATTAACTTGATGGGAAACATCCAAGAATACAATGTAGGAAAGATATAAATAGTGTAGGAAGGTTTATATAAGATATAGATAGTTCTCAGTAAGGGTTATGTGATCACAGGAGACAGGTGCACAGACCAACCAATATTTGTAGTGACTTAGCCTGAGATGACTTAATTACACTCCAAGTCTAAGTTAACAAGAAGAACTTAATAGAGTTTCTATTGGATTTTGTACATTACTTATACAACTACTACATGGTCTGTGCACTACTTTCCCACACTCATCATGTGATGTTATTCATGTGATATGACCCTGTGATATCCTGATATGTGACTGTGATATGTAACATTGTTATATAACACTTTCCCATACTTCTTTCTTATGTAGTAAGTCCAAATAAAAAGAAAAAAGAAAAAGAAAAGAAAAGAAATATAAATAATGACTTAGCCATTTTGCCAAGTCATGACAATATTTGTATAAGTACCTAGTGGAATCTAATAGGGAACTCTATTGAGTTCTTCCTGAACAACCACCTTGGTTGAGCCTAAGTCTTTATGACCTTGCACTAACACTCCACTTCTGGGAGTGCTCAAGCAAGGCTAAGTGGTTTATCCATGCTGAAGTCTACAAAAATGCTATTCAACTGGGGAACATATCATGATCTTGTGACACTATGTGACATGATACCAACAGTCACTCCCACACATACTCACTTCAGCTTGGACCCCATAGAATTTTTCTTAAGCACAGACCAGTTAGGACCCCATCATAGAGTTTGTGTACCTAAGGTAGAATTGATATAACATTAGACTTTAGCTTTGTTATCAACTTAGTCTCCTTGAGACCTCCTTCTATTGCTCTAAAAAAATCTCTCTTTCTCTCACAATTAGACTCAGTGGGCCAGTACAAAGGGTGACTCAATACTTAGTTGCAGTCAAGTTCAGACCTTTCTTTTATTTTGAGTGTAGACTTAACAGTATAACAAAGCTGTACCCCTCTATACTAATTTAACTATGTCTAGTTCTACTATACCAGACCCCCATCTAGAGTGCTATATACAATGTCATGGTCTTCACTCAGCAACTTCTAGATAATTCTCCTCAACCCTAGCTGAACAATCCCTTACAGCTTCACAGGCCCAAAATCAGCACCTACTGTCCCAAGAACCAATAGAAAAACTAATCAGAGACCCTTCTGAAGAAGAGATTACCATCCCAACTAATCTCAAAGATGAATACCCTGAATCAGCAGTAATACCAACCCAAACTACTCCCCTAACTTTTTCTCAACAGGTAAACCCCCCTCAGAAGAGACATTACTGTGGTATAAAGGAGCCAGACCCATTTAGCAGAGGAAGCCCTGATGAGTTGTGTGCTTTTATCCTCCAATACCAAATCTATTTCCAAGCATATGAAGAGGAGTTAAGTGAGAATATAAAGAAAATATTCTTTGCTATCTCCTATCTCAGAGGGGCAGCCCTAGATTACTTTGAACTGTTTATTAATGAACCAGATCCCTATCATAACCTGAACTTCCTAGAGGACTGGTCTGCCTTCATCTAGAGACTCTCCAATATTTTTGGCTCCTATTCTCCAGAGAATGATGATGAGAACACCATTGTAGCTATCTTCTTTTCTAATGAGGATAAGGCAGTGAACTATATTATATGGTTTGCAAAATACCAGAATTACATCCACTGGGATGACTATGCATTGAAGAAGGTGGTCAAGGGTGTATTACCAAATCAGATCCAGGATGAGTTGCACTATAGCCAGAAGGACATATCAACCTTTGAGGGCCTAAAGAGGGCTGTAATGAGAATTGATAATGATTATTGGAAATGTCAATAGGAGGATAGATATAAACTTTGCACTACTCAGAGCCTCAATCTCCAAAACCAAAAAACAGAGCCAGGAAGGCCCTTATTATCATTGGGAAGCATCTCAATACCAGACCAGTTCCCAAAGTAAAGGCCAAGTTTTCCTGTACCTCAGAGTACCTTTCTCTGCACCAATACATTGCCAGCTCCACTCTCTAACTTGCTGGGGTCCAATAGTCACCTGACCTCTACCAAACACCAGCATCATATGACCCAGGGACTCTGCATGTGCTATGGGCAAGCTGGTCACCTCACACAAGCCTGTCTGAAGCAACTCTTGAGGCTCCCAGCCACAATCAAGATATGCACAGCACAGCTGGAAGTCATTTCTAAAGACTCTAACCTGTCAAAAAAAGACCCTGCAGTTCTTCTACTCCCCAGAGAGCCAACTACTTGAAACTCACTGGGGATCTAGTCTTACTTCTAGAGGCTACAACCCTCTTGAACACTAAGTTGTTGTTTGTTACCCTCCTCTCACCTCATGTTCCTGGAGATTTTGAGGGGGTTGTAGACTCAGGATCTTTTGATTGTTTCATGGATTTGGACTTTGCTGCCAAAAAGGGCCTGCTTCAACAAGAGATTGCCCCCCTTCCCATTGCATTGATAGACGGTGCCATTAATACTTACATAACTCATGTCATATCTCTGCAAATTGAATTTGCTTGTGGGTACTCCTGTGTATTTGAGTATTTTGTAACAAAACTGGAGGGATTTTACCTAATTGTCCTTGGCTATAATTGGCTAACTCAGCACAACCAAATCATCGACTGGAAAAAAAGCTTGTTAGTATTTTCAGCTCAAGACCAATCCAAGCCTGTTCAAAAGCCCAAATCTAGCATCAATTATCCATCCTCAGACCAACTGAGTCCTTAGTGAGATGAAGTACCTGACTGTAGCTCAATCCCCTTCAAGGAAATTACTCCCCCCATATTGTTTATTAATGCCATAGCATTCCAGTGTGTATGTAGATCTTAAGGATCAATTGTGTTCTAGCTATCCCCAGATATGTCAGCCTCATACAACTGGACAACCCAAGTACTTGAGAAAAACCCAAACCTAAGTGAGATCCCCAAAGAATATCTAGAATTTGCAAATGTTGTTAAGGGTACAGACTTAGAACTGAAGCTCTGATCTCAACCAGTAATGACTGAAAGGGAAGAACTCAACAGAGTCCTCTATTGGATTTCTACTAGTACTTATACAAATATCCCATAGTCTGTGCACCCACTTCCCATGGTCACAAGACTATGACTAATAACTATATATTTCTTACATAATATTGTACCATGCTATTTATATCTTCCCTGTATTATATTTCTGGAAATTCCCTATCAAGTTAATGAATGCACAGGAGATATTTTTCTTCTTTGGAGCCAACTCATAACATGGCCCTTCTTTCAAGGTTCCTCATTCCAAGGAACTTTTCCATCTATTCCAATTTTCTTCCTATTTCTTTTCCCTCTCCTTCTTGTATCTTTTTCTTCTCCATCTATATACTAGTTTAGTATAAGAACTTAGACTGTGATATCTTAGAACTACTCCTAGTCTGAGTTGACAAGGAGAACTCAATAGAGTTCCCATTCAATTGCTGTATACTACTTATATACATTCTGTATTTATTTCTATTTATAAAGTCCTGTGCATCTCTTTTGAGTCATTTTCTCTCATGCATCCATTAGCCATTTTGGCTGTATTATGATATTTGGCTGTAAACTCCCTTGGTAATTCTCAACTGAATTTCTCCTCTTCTTCCTTCAGTTCCTGTCACTTAATTTCTTTGGTCTCTTCTCCATACTTCCTCTCAAACTCTTCAATCAGCTCTTTTGCATTTTCTAAATTTTCTTGTCCTTCCCATGTGTCTGTCTCTACTATGTACCCCTTCCATCAGACTAGAAACTTGTTCCTTCCTTGTACCTTCCTCCTGTTTAAGATTTTTTCTATCTCATATGCTTCTTTCTCATCTATAACTACTAGTTGCAGTGGTACTACCCCCTGGTCCTCTACTTGTGGTTTATACAGTTGTACTCTACTTACATTGACTACTGGGTGTGTTTTAATAGTAATTGGTAATTCAAGCTCAATTGCATTTGTTGAGACCACCCTTTTCACTTTGTATAGGCCCACAAACCATTCTATTAGTTTTTCTGTTCTTCTTCCTTTCATCTACCACTTCAAATTCTTTGTGCTTAGCATTACTAAGTCCCCTTTCCAGTATTCCTCTTCTTCTCTCCTCTTTCTATCTATATACTGCTTTATTTCCTCCTGTGCCTTTTTCAGCACTGCTTTTGCTTCCTCCTAAATCCTCTTTATTCTTTCCACAAACTCTTCTGCTGCTTTGTACCTTCCTCTCCTCCTTTCTTCAAATCCCATTCTTGGATCTTGTCTACAGTTTGCTCTAAAAGGTGAGACCTTCATTGCTGAGTGGATTTTATTATTATAGGCAAATTCTACTGTTCCTAACCACTCTGGCCATTGCTCCTGCCTATGATCAATAAACATACAGAGTGTAAGGAGACTCTACTAATGCTGCCCCTGAGACACCAGACTCACAGCCCAGAGCAACCCTACACTAATTAAATATTACTATGTAATATTTAATTTCTCTTAGCTTGACTTGGAGGTTCCTGACCCTGACTAGCAGGTCTATAGGATCAGGGATGCCTCAGCAGTAGCAGTATAAATTGTAGAAGTACACTCCAGGAGCCTTATCCTAATCTCTAAGGATTCTCCTGGAGGTGAGTTGTAACATATTTCAGGAGTGTAATATTACTAAGGATTCTCCTGGAGCCCACTCACTCTGGTTGCTCTTATGCAGAGGTACTATTCCAATTCTTGGTTCACTCTTTCCATTTGTCTATCTGTTTGCAGATAATATGCTGTTGACAATTTTGTCTTAATTCCCAGCATCTCATTCAACTTCTTCATTACTTCTGCTGCAAACTGAGGCCCTCTATCCAATACAATACTCTCTGAGAGTCCATGAAGCCACCATACTTGGTCTCAGAACAACCTTGCTAACCCTTCTGCTGATGTTTTTTCTGTAGTAGCAATAAAATGGGCCATTTTTGTAAATCAGTCATATACTACTAATATTGTATCATATCCCTGGGCCAGTAGTAGCTTGGTAATGAAGTCTGTGCTAATATGCATCCATGGTTTTTCTGGAATTGTATTTGGTATCAGCTTTTCTGCTAGAGCTTCTACATGATTCTTGTTCCTTTGATACACATCACATCCATCTATATATCTTCCTACTTCCTTTGTCATTCCTGGCCACCAATAATTTCTTTCCACTAGTTCTGTCATTTTCCACCTTCCTCTATGCCCTTCTACTGGTGTGTCATAGTGCAGTTGTATTATTTCTGTTCTTAGCCCTTCTTCTTCAGATATATAGATTCAATCTTTCTTTAGTACCAGTTCTTCCTCAATTGACCATTTCTCATCTTTTAGTGTTTTCATTCCTGACTGCTTTAGTTCCTCTACTATCTTGACTACTCTTTCATCCCCCTCTTGTGCTTTTCTTATTTTTTCCTTCAAGTTTTCCTCCTCAATCAACATCTCTTTTCTCTGTTTCACTTCTTTTCATATCCACTCAGGCTTTATCAATGTTCTATCCTTGTTGTCATTCTCTACTCCTTCTTGCCAGTTGGGTCTCTTACTTAACCTATCTGCCTTCCCCATACTCTTTCCTAGTACATGCTTAAGTATAAAGCCAAACCTAGATAAGTACAGTACCCATCTGGCTTGTCTGTGGTTTAGCTTTTGACTAGTCATGAAGTATTGCAAGTTCTTATAGTCTGTCCATATCTCAAACTACACTTTCACCCCCTCCAAGTAGTATCTCCATACTTTTAAACACTTGATTACTGCTAATACTTTTTTGTCATGAATTTTATATTTTCTTTTGGTTGGATTCATCAACTTAGATATAAATGCTACTGGCCTCTATTTTCCATTCTCACATTTCACCAATAACACCTCTCCTATAGCATAGTCAGTTGCATCAGCTTCCACTCACATTTCTCTGTCCAGATCTGGTACCACTAGTACTGGTTCCAATGTAAATGCTTTCTTTATACCCTGGAATGCTTTCTCCTATTCTTTTCCCCATTTCCACTTTTCTTTCTTTCTTACTAATAGGTGTAAAGATACCACTATTCTGGCAAAATCCTTGATGAATCACAGGTAATAGTTGGCTAACCCTAGAAATTTCTATACTTCTTTCATATTTTGAGGAACTGGCCAGTTCAATATCCCTTCTACCTTTTTCTTCTGCATCTCTATTCTCTTTGGTCCAATTACCACCCTAAGAACTCTACCTTTCTAACTTTCCACTTGTACTTTTCTGGTTTTACAAATAGATCATTTTCTTCCAATTGCTTTAATACTTCCTCTACTACCTAATCATGCCCCTCCTCTATCTCTGCTGCTATAATACTATCATTGATAAAGGTTGTAGTGGTTCCCTGGTTGATTATATCTTGGAAGAGGTCATTCATTATAGTTTTGAAAGTGGCAGGGGAGTTGGTGAGTCCAAAGTATATGACTGTAGGCTCATATACTCCTATATGTATTGTAAAGGCTGCCTTCCATTCATCTCCTTCCTTGATCCTGACACTGTTATATCCCCATCTCAAATCCAACTTTGTAAATACTTTCTTGCTTCCCACTCCATCTAGGATATTGGTGTTATTGATAGACAGTGAATGTCCTTAGTGATCACCCTAGATAGATGTTCAAGAAGAACTCAATAGAGTTCTTTGTTAGATTGCAGCCCTACTTATACTACTACTACAGTGGCTGTACCCTAGAGTCCCACAATCACATGTCCTTTCCCAAATGTTCTATGACCACCTGACCTTGTCACATGATTTGACTTACTAAGTCCCCACTATTTATATCCTTACTCCATTGTATGCTTTGAGGTTTTGGACTAAGTGTTCAAATACATGGGAAACCTTTTCCTGTTTGGGGCTCTTATAACAATTGGCAATTAGTGGTAATGGATAGCTGTTTTTTATTGTCTACTGGTTTACATGCCTATAGTCCTGCACCATTCATCACTTTTTATCCTTTTTGGCCACAAAATAGACTAGAGATGTCTGTGGTGACTTTGATAGTCAGACGTATTCTTTATGCAGCTGATCCTCTACAAATGCCTGCACTTCCTCCTGCCCTTCCCTTGACAATGCATATATTTTTCCCTTTTTTGGTACAAATCTCTCCTTTAACTCAATTGCATAATCCTAGGCCTTTTGTACTGGCATTCACTCTGACTTTGCCTTTTCAAATACCTTCTTTCATCTCCAAAATCTTTTTGGCACTAGTTCCCTCACAACTTTCTCATCTGGTTTTTCTCCCCTTTTCACTTGCTTCTTTTCTTTGCTTTTCCCTATTTCCTGGTTTTTTCCATACAGGGGTGGATGCCTCATCATTTTCACCTCCTCCTTCTCCCAGTCAATTTCAGGGTTGTGTACTGCCAGCCATGGCATCCCTAAGATCACCTCTGTCCTCTCCAGGTCACATATATTCATCTTTACTCATTCTACATGCCCCTTGTAATACAAGTTGCATTCTATTTCATACATTACCATTTCTCCACTATTGTCTATTTCATTTATGTTTCTGATCTAGATTGGCCTCACCAATTTCTCCTTCTTAAATCCCTACTTCTCTATAAACTTTTTATCCACAAATAACCCTGTTGCTCCACTATCCAATAATGCTTTAACAGATACCTCTTTGTGAGTATTTATTTTCTTTACTCCTACTTGCATCCATACTTCTTTTAGTGGTTTCATTGTTTTTCTTATATCTTTTACTCCCTCAATATTTTGGGTACTTGATCCATTGTCCAATTTTACACATTTCAAAACATTGTATTTATTATAGGAGAGCAGCTGGGAGCTTACTAACCTCTGCTCTCTTTTGACAACTTGCCTCTCTAATCAATTCTTCTTCCCTCTCTGACTCCCTGCCTTCTACTTCTACAATCCCCAGCTATATGCCCAAATCCCCCACAGTTGAAACAAATTTGATATCCCCCTCTCCTACTTCCTCTATCCACTACCATTGGTCCTGGTCCCATTTTGGTCCCCCTGTAATAATTCCCCCTGTTTTGATATCCCTCTCTGAAGTTCTAGATCCCTGCCTTCTATGTGATCTACTCTTCTCTCCCTCTATATGATTCCCCCCCAAATCCTCCTCTTTTTTGTGCATATCCCAATGGGCATGCTGTGTTCCTCCCCAACATTCTTTTCTCTACCCTACTTTGCCTTTGATTTCTATTCAACCTCACTAATCTCTTCTACCACTCCTCTATTGAGCTGGAGGGACTTTCTGCTTCTGCCAACCTTCTCCTAATTCTCTTGTTTAACCCCCTTTTGAATTCTTCAATGAGAGGCTGTCCTTTATATCCACTTCCTCTTGCTCTCTTTTTAAACTCTTGGACATACTCATTGCATGTCCTACCCCCCTGTTCTATTGTTCTCAGCTGTTCCACCTTCCTTTCTTCCTCTTCTATCTACCCAAACTCATTCTTTATCTTTTTAAATAGCTCTTCCACCATCTCTACCTCTGACTTTCCTTTTGATAGCTCATCTAGCAAGTTATCCTTTTATACCTCAGCTACTTCTCCCTGCAAATAAGACAGTACCCAGGCCATCCTTGTTGCCTCTGTCTCCCCTGTCATCTTCATACTCAAATATAAGCAAACTGCATTGATAAATACACTCACTTTCTCTATCTTCCCTTTATATATAGAAGGCTTGGCTATCTCTACTTGGCTTCCTCCCTGCTGTTATAACATAGTATTCATCTGCTGTTGCAGACCTGGCAATCAAAGTAAGAAGTTGTTCTTCTTGGGATGGTGGGGGCAGGGTAGAAGCCTGTGACATCTCAGGTTACTGTTTGTTATAAGATAGTTCTAGAGAAGAAAACTATCTCCCATACATTCCTCAACCTCATAGATAACATCCAGGAGTACAACACAAGAGGGATATAAATAGCATGGGAAAGCTTATGTAAGATATATATAGTTATTAGTAAGGGTTGTGTGATCATAGAAGACAGGTGTATAGACCAACAGACATTTGTATAAGTAGCTAGGAGAATCCAACAGGGAACTCTATTGAGTTCTTTCTGAACATCTACCCAGGGTAAACCTTGAGTCTTCATGACTTAGCATTAACACTGTTGGTGAGACATGGATGGTGGTGGTGATGGTGATAATTCCTCTTTTTCTAAGGACATATAGATTTCTTGGTTGGATAGGGTAGCTGTAAGAGGACTACACTGAGTTGCACTCCTGATACACTAGTAGTAGCCCACTGGAGTGACCCTGCACTAATTAAATAATAATTACATAACATTTAATTAGTTGCCTACTCCTGCATTCCTAACCCTGACTGTAAGAGCAACTGGAGTAGAGTAGGCTTCCAGAAGAATCCTTAGTTTATAAATACACTCCAGAGTATGTTACAACTTACCTTCCAGGAGAATCCTCAGAGAATATGATGAGGCTCCTGGAAGGGTACTCTATACTATATATACCAGTCCAGCTATCTTGGAATGTCTTAGCAGTCAGGGTGGAGAGTGAGGAAGCTAACTAAACTAATTAAATATTAGGTAATTATATTTAAGTAGTGCAGGGTTACTCCAATGGATCACCACTAGCAATTCAGGAGTGGAGTTTAGTGTGATCCCCTCACACTGACCCTTAGGACATTTCATAGCTAGGGGAACTTGTATATATAGTATAGAGTACTCTTCCAGGAGTGTCACAAACTTCATTCAGACCATAACTCCAGGAATACTTGACTGATTTCAATGATCTAAATGGCCACCAAAAGCCCTTAAGAAGACATTTCAAATGGTACCAAAAACATCTCAAAGCAATCAGTATTCACTGAGTTATCAGCAGATCAGTCAGTGATCACCAAGTCACCAAACACTAAATCGCTGATATCTTGGGAACCACTTGATATAATCATTTGCTTCAACAACCATTGTAAAGCTCTCTTCAATACACTTCTTTCAGCTATAAATAGAGCCCAAGGCAATAAGATCCCATGGAGATACAAGGTCCTCAATGTTTGCACATAACACTGATCTTTATCTATAGATTATTATCTGTCCTTGAATAGAACAAAGGACTGTCCTAAGACAGTTAGGTTATCTCTATTTCAAGAACAATAGCACTCCTATATATAGAATAATAGGTAGTGATCATGT
>Ga0153949_1000266_pt1 | contig 17974 bp, 28 predicted proteins | sample TSNJ033MetaG_FD_104705 | JGI IMG/M metagenome (GOLD analysis project Ga0153949, IMG submission 104705) | Attine ant fungus gardens microbial communities from New Jersey, USA - TSNJ033 MetaG | ecosystem: Host-associated > Fungi > Mycelium > Unclassified | place: USA: New Jersey, Wharton State... | reverse complement strand
GCTGTTCTTTGTTTGCTATGTAGGTGCCGTTTTTTATGGCCCTCTTAAATTCGTCAAAGTATTTGTTGCTGATCAAACAAGATCACTTCCATCCGGCGGATCTTCACCTGTCCCAAAGCCGAAACTCTTTTCGATCGCAAGCAGCTGCATATTTATTTTATTCTTCTCCTGTATCGCCGGATTGGCTTTAATAAATTGCTGGCATCCGTTTTGGGTAATCACGATAGGCCCCTTCTCTTCTACGTACTTATCCAAGTCGTAAAATGTTGCAACCAGGCTTAGGTAGCGGGCGACCTTTTCCCTTTGCACTTGGCTGTCCTTATCTATTCTGCCCGCCAATTCTTTTTCCAGCTTTTTTAAATTGTACTTCACTACCCTCCCCCCCCCCTCACGTGAAAAGGCCATCCATCCTCGGAGTTGCCCCCATCCATCGGTTCCCACCAAATCATAAAATGCCGATAGGTTTGACCCCGGGGGGTGTCATTGGTAAAATTTCTCTCCCGTCGCTTCGTTGTAGGACAGTACATGTTGCACGTCATCATCTCCTGTCAACACGGTGGCGATTAACATCCGCATTCCTGCCCCCGCACCCGCCCTCGTGACGTACACGTAACTCAGGGCGACAACGCCAAAGCTCTTTCCATCAACAAATACCTCCGGCACTTCGCCGTCCTTTACCTTGAATTGAATATCCATAACTTAATCCCACCTTTCGTCATTCCATTTATGTTGTTTTTTCGTCTGCCTATATTTAAACCCGCGCTTGTGTCTTTTGTTGTGACACTGCTTGCACAGCGTCCGCAGGTTATCATTATCAAGCGCAAGTTCCGGATGGCGCTCAAGCTCTTTGATATGGTCTACCTCCAGTGTGGCGTGATCCCCCGTTGTCACTCGGCCCTCCGCCTTGCACATCTGGCACTCGTAATGGTCATGCTCTAGAATCTCCTGCCGCTTTGCCTTCCAATCTCTGGAATTGTAGAACGCCGCTCTCGTCTCCTTACTTGTAACATCGATTTCCATTCGGCAATCCTCATATGTAAAAACAAGGAGCCCCACCGAAGCAGAAACCCCTTGCCCTAAAATAATACCCGTTTACATTATACATGTCGAACATGCGTTTGTAAATAGGTGTTAGAAATTTTTAATGATTAGCTCTCTGTACCGCTGGCCGCCTGACTTTGCGACCAGGTTATTTTGCCGATCAACTTCTACCAGCGTATAATCTCTGTAATGCTCTCGGATCTCCGGACAATCATTATAAGACAACACGAATCGGCCCTTAATGCCAGCTAAGATATCCCGCAGCCGCTCATGGTCCTCTACCTCAAATCCGGTGTAATAATCCTCCACTGCATAATACGGCGGATCAAGATAAAATAAAGCACCCGGACGGTCATACACTGCGATCAAGCGCTCATAGCTCTGGTTTTCGACCACCACACGTTTTAGCCGGCCACTCACCTCTGCCAGATAGCCAACAGCCTTCTGGAGGTCCTTGCTATGGCACCTGAATGAATGCCGGTCCGCACCGAAGCTGCAATGAATTAGCTGGTAAAACCGTGCCGCCCTCTGGATATCCGTCAGTCCTCGGCTCTTAATCTGTTCCCGGGCATCAAAGAACATCTCCCTGGACATCAACAAACCATCCAGCTCGTGCTGCAGTTCCCCCGCATGATATTTGACACATCGAAACAGATTAACCAGATCCCCATTGATATCGTTGTAGACCTCCAGATCCGCCTGACGATCTTTTGCGAACAATACCCACCCGGCACCACCGAATACCTCTATGTACCGGTCATAGCTGCCGGCCTCTGGGAATTGCTCCATGATTTTGTTACGTAGCAGCTTCTTGCCGCCAATCCAACTTATAAAGCTGTTCATTTGTACGTCACCCCTAAAATAGTATTTGGGTATTATTTTAGGCGATCATTAAAAAGAGGCACCCCCGCAACGCAAAACGCCCTGCATCTGCAAGGCGCTCTGTATGTCGGGGAGGATACTCGGCAAGCTCTACACTTACCTATCTTTCATTATAACGTTGCATTTGTTGCATGCGTTGCAACTTTCAAATAATCATCAATTTTTCTGCTTACGCTGCTTTTATCCATATGCAATTTTCTTCCAACGACCTCTTGTGTCATTCCATCGATGTAGCGGTACGTAAAAATTAACTGAATTGTGGGATCTTCTATGCTGGCAATAAACTCCTGTACCACGAGTCGCTTCTCCTCTGCTGCTGCCTTCTTCTTTCCCAGCCTTATTTTTAGATTTTCAATCCGCTGCCGTTTTTCTTCGTCGGTACGAATGTTATAACCCGAAACATGAAAAGCCATAGGCTGATACGGAAAATTCGGGTTACTCCCTTTTACAGCCCCAAACTCATACTTAGCTGCTTGGACCTCTAGCTTCTGAATCTGGTCTTCCAGCGCCGTGATCTGATCCCCGAGCCGCTTATAGTCTTCCAGTGTTTTTTTATCCAACGGAATCACCTCCTCTTTTCTACAATAAAAAACCAACTATCGAGTATTGATAGTTGGTTTTTTAATTGATTATCTATTAATCTCCATCCCAAAACAAACTTTTGGTTGATTTCGATGCTACTTTGAATGCATTGCTGCTCTCTTTAGCTGTTTTCTCCCCTTGCCTTAATATTTTTTTAGCAAGGTCTTCGTAATTATCTATTTTTGATGGTTTTATTCTGATCTGTATTGCCGTTCCTTTAATCTGGGTATCATATACATTTTTCTTTCCATCATGATCAACTTTAACCCCGCAATCACCGCTTGCCAAAATGAAACTACCTCCCAGCTCTTTACACAAATGACTAACCATGTATAAACCGTATCCAGAATTGGCCCATTCGTCCTGTGACAAGCTATAGCTACCTGGTGCAAATGCTTTTGACACTCCCGGTTTCATCGCCATTTGAATTGCATCTAAATCGTTATCTATCAATTCCCCATAAGCATAATTGTCTAAAAGGCTTTCCTTTATTCCAATCCCCGCATCCATGATCGCCAATTCCACCAGATCATATGAGGGCCAATATTGAGCGCAGTACCAGATTGAATCTGCTTTACTATGCTCCGGTATATTGCGCATGAGTTCTGTTAATATATATTTCAACCACTTTTTAAAAGAGTCATTCCCTTTAGAAAGAACTGTCGCCATAGCCTTTGCTTTATTCTCTATTACTTCTTGTACGCGCTCCTTACTTTTGAATCCTTGCACCCTCAGATCCCTTATTTCCAATCTAGTAATCGGAAGATAGTTGCTATTTCCATAGTTTTCTAACAGATCCCTCCCCCTATCTATTCCAATGGCTCTATAAAACCTCATATGCTCAGCATAAGAATTTTCGCAATGCGTTGCTCGGCACATTAAAGTCCCCGATTCTTCTTTCGTTTTCCGAATAGTCATTGATGTTAATAACATCGGGAATGGATCACAGTTATGTACGTCTGAAAAATCAAATTCGTCACCTTCTTCTAATATAGTTCCACTCATTTCTTTTGCGAATCGAAAAGCATTCACAAATGTCAAATTTGGCACCTTTATCATTTTTTCCTCCAAGGATTACTTAGCCTTTTCTACTTGTAAAATAAATTTTCTATATTTAGATGATTGCATTTTTTTCAATTCAAACATATCATCCTTATAATTAACTTCCACACAACTGCTTAAATCTATTTCATTCTTTGCCAATGAATCTGCCATAAAATCCATTAAATCTTTAACTAGAATCATATTTACCCCTTCCTAAGATAATACACCATATTTTCCCAACTATCAATATTCAATTGTCAAGGTTCTTGTCTTTCTTTATTATTTCTTGCCAATATTGTAAGATTGCCGTAAGTTACTTCTAAGTTTCCCTTTACTTTTTCGCGATATGATGGAGACATACTAAAACAAACGAAAAGAGGTACGTCGATATGAAAAAGATAATTATTACTATTCCCATCGCATTCATTGGAATTATTCTATATCATAAGTTCAAGTCTAAAAAAGTAGGCTCTTACCTTTATCCAAATTAAGATAATTCTACGGCGTGGCTTCGGTCACGCTTTTAATTGTCCTCCTTTAGATCCATACTACCCAGCTTTCACTCATTGTCAATCTCGCTGTCATATTGCCAGTGACAAATTATCTGCGAATAAATCAATCATTCCCTCGGTCTCCTTTTTATGTTTTATTCTCTCTGATCCTGTTTTTCTTGTTTTTTCATTTCATTGTTTGGGGAATAGGCGCTAAACCCGTTGTAACATTCATTTGCCTTGTTGCACCCATAGAAACTATTGTCTTTATAGGCACAAGTGTTACAACAACGATATAATTTTCCCTTTGGCATTTCGATTCCTCCTAGTTTTTCCGTTGCTATCTCAATGCGTCATTTTCCATTTCTGCACGACAGGGATACGCCATATTGCAACCCCACACAGCTTTACCATACATATCAATCCAATTAGCATAAGGACAGTCGGCGCAGGGTCCGGTTGGTTCTTCATCACACATAAGTTCCTTTAGTTTAGACATTTCCTGCTCTTTAATCGTAGTCATCTATATTTTCTCCTTACTGCAATTCCCCCATTTTTCAATAATCGTATCCACCTCCGCGGGTGTCGCTACAACTTCCGCAATACCACCAGCGCGCCGTATGCTGGCAATGGTCGCTTCCTGAATCTTGCTGGTAACGCCCAGGATCGGGCGCTTCACCTCGAACCCGAAATACTGCCCTTCAAGAACGAAACAGATATCCGGAATGCCCTGCTGGCAATATATGCCGGCCGACTCTTTCCAGACAAATGAGGTTTCGGGATATTCCCTTTCAAGATGCTTCTTGATCTTATCCTGATAGTAACTTTCAAGTGGCATATGCGAACGAAGATAACGTTCAGCATCCTTTACGGTATGTACCCAGGTAACGGTCTCTTGAATATAGTCCCTGAATTCCCGTACTGTATTAAATTTTGTAAAATCGATCATCTTTCCTCCTCATATGGAATGTAGCTGCTCCAGCACGGTCGACCGTCTGCCGTAACACCTTTCCAGATCCTGTTCTTTGAATCCCAATCCAGATCAAGGATATCACTATGAATGGTGCCGCCCTCCAAGCGATGACAATGCCTCTGAAAATAAGGTATGTATACATCCTGGACTTTCTGGTGCAGGGCAAGTGCAGCTGCTTCGAACTCCGGGTAACTCTTATCCCGGAAGAGTGCCAGGCTGGCCCGGCGCCAGATTTCCTTGTCATTAGCTGCCGCTATAATAGCCGACAAGATGCTCGTATCTGTCTTCAGTACCCGGATACCGCCAATTGCACAAGCTTTCATAAATTCGTTCGCAAAGCTGCAAATTTCCCTTCGCAATTTGTTGTAGGCTTCCTGATACTTCGTGCGGAGCAGCTCCGCAGGCACGGAAGTCTCGTTTTTCCTAAGCTTTTCAAGGTTCCGAATAAATTCTTCCTTGGAAATTTCCATATGGCACCCCCTTACGCCTGATCTTTCCTAACGCCTAGTTTTTTACTTAGGCGTTAGGTGACAACCGCAGTACTTATGCGGGTTTGAAGCCATTCCTTACGCCTTACGCCTAATTTTTGCATACACACCCATTTTTTTATAACGATGACAAGAAATCGTGCATCGTGCAACTTTTCTATAAAACACATATAAATATGTATTAGGCGTAAGGAATCATAAATATGTATATAAAAAGCGTTGATTTTATTGGCTTTTTTGCCTTACGCCTAACCTTACGCCTAACCTTACGCCTAATTTTAGGCGTAAGGAAATTGATTCAAACTTCAGTAGCGTTTTATTAGTAAGGCAAATCCAGTGTTTCTTGTTTAAAAGGATTTTCCTTTGTGACCACTTCCTTAAAACCTTCATTTGCAATATTTAGATCCCGAGCAATTTCTTCTTCATCTATAAGCGGATCCTTCTCCTTAATCAGTTTTCCCAGGTGAAACTCGACAAATCTATGGCTTCGATTGCCAAACCACTTTATCACCGAATATTCCTTACCACCATTTGACTTTGTTGCCGAGGAAATCAAACCATTATCCGCCAGGTACTTCATCGTCTTCCGCGCCGAATAGCCGGCTTTTGTGAGTGCATTTGTAAGCAAAGAAGGAAATATATATACCTTGTCTCCCTGCATCATGCCAAGGCAAGTCCCGATTGCCCTTTCCCCGAACTGCATCCGGTTGGACATGATCCAGTCAACAATAAACTGCGTGGCATTCTCGTTGACATCGGCGCCGGTGGCTGAAAGCTGCTCCTGAAGAACCACCTTTGCCATGAGCTGCGCCCGCTGCCATGACTCCGGCTGCAGCTCATCAAGGCCCTTGAATATCCATGAATCTATCAGCGCATCTGCCAAGGCCACTGCCGCAATACCCGCGATATGGGATCCGGACTTTCCATCGGCCTGCTCATAGACATACTGTACCATTTCTTCATACTTCGTCCGGATGGTCTCCTCATCACTCTTAAGGAGGAGCGCGATATACTCCTCGCCGGCCCAGCCACAATTCATCGGCGCCTGTTGATGCATCATACTGGCATCCCGCTCATTGTCAAACGGTCCGCCATAGATCTCTAAGATTCTGGTGCTAACACCGGTCTGGCTGGTCTCTGTGCTGATCGGTTCCTCGCCTGTAGCAATTGCCACGGTCCTCCATGTCTGCATTGCCTGCAAGCCGCCGCCTTTACTTCCCCTTGCCTTTCCGGTACCGCTGGCCAACATATACACAATCTTCTCCATGCTGTCTTGGTTACGGCCGGCGAGCTGCCGCTCATCAATGCCAAGCGGCAGATCACAGTAGAATCCGGCCATGCGTTCAAGCGCCACCTGTGTGGCGTTGAAATTTATCATCAGTCGATCCGGATCCCCCCAGGCCGACAACGCTGCCTTGAGTGCTGCCGTCTTGCCGCCTTTGGATCCACCCCAGTTGTATACGAAGAATATCCGTTGGCGGATGATTCGAAGCAGCGGTGCTGTGAAGCTGGCGGCCAGGATGAAGCGGAACTTATCCCGGTGCCGGTGCGGCTCCATCGTTGCTTTCCAACCCTCCATTGTACCATTCAGGCAATAGGCTGCCACTTGTCCGCGCTGCGTCGGGTCCACATCCAAAACAATGTCCCTGGCATGGCCTGGCAGAAACCGGTTTCCTGGCTGCCAGCCAAAGGTATTTGTGGCGTCTGCTTTCTGTATTATGTCAATATTTTCCGCTTCCAGTGCTGAGAGAAAGCTGACAACCAGCTTCGCATTCTCCGATGTGACGGTACAGCCGAGATCTGCAAGAACTGTGATTCCACGTGCTGTAAATATGGTGCTGCGGGGGAAAATAGCTCTGTGCCACTCGTTGTCACGCTTGAAAGCGATCTCTATCTTCTCTTCGCCAGTTTCCAGACTCCGGAGGCGCTGCGTGAGGATGATCGGCGTTCGGCAGACCAGTGAAGGAACCATCTTTTTTTCATCAATTTTACTGATACCCTTTTCCGAGTAGAGCCAGCCTTCCGGCTGCCTTAAATTCACCGGCGCCCCCTTGATCGTCTCCGGAATCACATCCTCCAACCGATTCAAATCAATTTTCTTTGCATCCCGCAGCGCCCGGCCGATCTTCTTAGCAGCATCCTCCTTGCCATATTTGATAAAGAGTTCCGAAGGGTCCTTTGCGCCGTACATCTTACAACTCCAGGTGTAGACTTCTCCCGGAAATTCTGCTTCTCTCAGTTTGCTTGTCATGCTGGCCAGGAAGGTCTCACCGCCCCGATCCGGCTCGATGTGCAGGTAGAGCTTCAGATTCTGCAGCATGGCTGCCTGGTCTATTTTAAACAACGAGGCTCCCGCGATTCCCAGCGCCGGCACATCCATGTACCATAATGTCTGTGTGTCGCTCTCCCCTTCCACCATGCAGACATAGCCAGCTGTCTCAAATTCCGGTATCCGCCATGTACCATAAGGAATGATCTTCCCCGAAGAACCAAATTTCCATCGAAACTCTTTGTGGCCATACCGCTTTCGGTAAGTAGACTCCTGCTTGTCATAACCATAATAAGGCACTTTAAGATAAGTTACCTGATCACGGCCCTTCGCAGTTTCAAGATGGCAGTGTTCTTTTAGCCAATCCACTGGCAGCCGCTTGTTAAAGGCATACTCGTCTAGACTGTAGGAGGCCAGGCCGCTTTTCGGCTTTTTTACAGCAGCAGCCTCCTCTTGCAAAATGCCGTATTTATCCAGGATATCCTTATATGCCTCCTTATTTTCTACACCATGTATCTTGGCATAAAAAGATATAAAATTCCCGCCGATGTCCTCTGTGAAACAATTCCATTGGCCAGTCTTTAGGTCTGCCGTGAAGCTGGCGTCGCTGTCCTTGTGGAACGGGCATAATCCGACAAGCCGATCCCCGGTAACCTTTGCCTTCCGGATCACCTGGCTATATTCGCTTTTATAGTCGACAATTCGATCTATATCGATATCGCTATCCCTTACACCCATATCAAGCAACCTTCCTAATCAGTTCCTCTGCCTCTTTTCTGGTGAGACGTATAATCTCAACATCCATTTCTACTGCCCTCTGCATGCAAAGGGAAATTTCCCCCATCATACCTTCTGATACATGGTTGTCAATTATGACCACTACAATGGTATCGCACTCTGTCAGCAGCTCCAGTCCCATTTCGATTCCGCATTCCCGTTCATCTTCGTTATCATCGTCCATGAATTGAGGAAAGAACAAATGAGGAGCGATTGGTATTTCACTGGGACTTCTGTCTATCACAACTTTACAGAAATATCTTGCTACATCTATGTTAAACTGCCGTTCTTCCGGCGTGTATGCGCGAAAGCGGCTGCATATATAGGTCTTATGCATATCAAGCCCTCCATTGCTTTGGTTTTATTTTAGGGAGGGGGAAACGCCCCTCCCTGTGCTGTTATACAAACGGTAAATTCTCCGGCGCATCACTGACCTGCATAAACTCCCCATCGGCGCCGGGAGCACTGCTTGTTGCAACGGAACCGGGATTGTAATCACTGTCATCCAAACCGATTGCTTTACGGTAATTATCTTTGATGAACTTTGCCATCCCTATCACTTCCGTACGCTGTGCTTCCGGGATTTTTCCGGTAAAGGAAAAGGTTGCTCTGGAATAAGTAATCTTTTCGGCGCTCTCTTCTTTTTTTAACCCAATAGTTGTTACAGCATCATAGCAGCGCATGCCTTTCATCAAGATTCGTTTCCCAAGGTAATCCCTTAAGTACTTCAGGCTGGTCGGCGGCAGGGTGAGGATCAACGGCACCGGATTACCTTCTCTTAAGATGTAGCATCGATGCACGTTCTTACAAGCCTTGCCGGCACCATCCGTCCTGAACTGGTTGTTCGGGCAGTCCTCACAAGACCTGAGTTCTCCGGTATCTCTATTTAGCCCCTGTTTCCCGTCAAAGCTGGAGCAGTTCGGCTGCTCGTTACCGCCAGAGAACTTATCCTCCCAATACGCATTCGCCGGGTGATGGTCCAGAATAATTCCGGTAATGGTCTTTTCTACATCTCCCTCCTCACCGTCCTCACCGGGAATTTCGAAAGCCAGGCCTCCCCCGGAAGGGATCTTTACCTTGTCGAATGCAATACTGCCAAGACCATCCATCTCCTCTTTGATAGCCTCTGCCAAATCACCGCTGATCGTTACCAGATCAAAATTATTTACTACTGCAATTTCATTCTTTGCCATTGTGTGCCTCCTCCTGTTCTTCTTCATCATCCTGAATGTCTTCTGCGGGTTCCCCGTCCTCAATCTCTTCCAACTCCTCAAAACCTTCTTCGTCCGTGCCGGCAGTGTATTCCTCCAGCGGCGTAGTGCCATACAGATCGCTTATTATTCGCTTTGCCTGCGAAGCCAGGCGTATGGCAGCGGCAGCTACTTCCAGCGCGGAATTGTAAAGCGTGCCGGCCGTTTGAATACAGCCGCTTTCTCCATTCGGAATCAGCCTCAGGTAAGTCTGCATATCACCATTTGCCATCTTCATACAAGCCTGCAGCTTGGCAAAATGCTCTGCTGCAATACCATATCCCTCATGGCGGTTCCGCACTGCTGCCGGCATATCTGCCATAATCTCATGGTGGTCAAAATCTACGCAGATTCCTACGTTACCCTTCAGGTCCCGATCTCTCTGAAGGGTAAACTCCATTTCCATCTGTTCGTAATCGCTCAATTGTATATCCTCCTAATTTTTAAGAGCCTTATTGGTCTCTTTTCTCTTTGCGATATCAAAAGTATCATAGACGCTGATGCATTCTGCCAATTCCTCAGACAAGGCCCCATTCTCTTCTACGTAGGCCTTCATAGTGGACTGCAGGGTTCTGGGGTTAACCGTTTCCTTGATAATATCCCCCAGGCCTTCTTCCCGGAGAACCTCAAAGAAATCAATCTCTGCTTCCTGAAGCTTCTCGTCCCCAATCTTCCCATAACAGGTCTTGGCCTGCAGGCTATACCGGAAGCCGTTTCTTGAGATGCTGGCACAGTCTGCGTCCACCATCATGGCGTAGAGCTCCTGTTTCACTGTCTCAAGTTCAATGTTGTTTGCCTTTGTCGCATCTGCCAGCTGCTCCTTTTGCTGAATCAATAGAGCATACTGGTCAATCTTTCCCATAATATCCATTAAAAATAGTCCCTCCATGTATCGACCACGGTCTTTGCCAGGTCTTCTTTTTTAGCCAGTGCCTTCAGGATCTGTTCATCCACGGTCTTTTCCATAACAAGGTGAATATATGTACAGCGGTTTCGCTGTCCTATGCGATGGATCCGCGCCAGGCTCTGGCTATATGCCGCATAGTTAAAATTAACAGAATAATACACACAGGTGTCTGCCGCCGTCAGCGTGATCCCGAGGCCAGCCGTATCAATCTGTGCAAGGAAGACCATTGTCCCGGGGTTGGTCTGGAAGTCCTTAACGATCTCCCCTCGGTCCTCCAGCTTGACGTCACCGTAAATCATCCCATACCGGATCTTTTTCCTCTTTAGCATCTGCTCAATCAGACCAAGTTCCGGCCGGAACCGGGCGAAGATCACAAGCTTCTTGCCTGTTGTCAAAACATAGTCATCGATGATATCCTCAAGGGCGTCAACCTTGCCAGAGCTGATCTGTTCGGGCTTTATACCATCATCTTTCTGGACAAATCCTCCGGTGAACTGCTGCAGCCGAAGTAACTTGGTAAGGACTGTCGCTGCAGTAAGCTGTCCGCCGCTCTCCATCTCAGCGAAGCTGTCCCGCTTGATCCGGTCATAAAGCGATTTCTCCTTTTGTCCCATCTGTATGTAACGCGTCTGGAATGTCTGCTCTGGAAGATCCAGCGCCTCCTCCTTTGTAACCCGGTAAGCAACGGAATGCTCTTTTTGTATCAGCTGATCCAAATCCCGGTAGCCTACGATCTGACGCTGGTTAAAGCCGCCTAATATAGCGTACCGGCTCCGAAATTGATAGAAATTTTTGCCGAACACCGTAGCATCCATAAAACGATACTGACTGAAAATATCAATGGCATTGTTTTGCACCGGCGTCCCGGAAAGGATTAACTTATACCTGGCCTGATCGCCAATCTTGTGCAGCGCCTTACTCTGCTCTGCATCGTGCGTCTTGATCCGCTGGCTCTCGTCGGCTACGATCAGATCCGCATCCCAATCCATGAGTGCTTCGAAGATCCCTTCCCGCCAGGCGCTTTCATAGTTAATCACGGCAACCTTCAGACCGGCAACCGGGAAGCAGTCCAGATCCCGAAGGGCTTTAATCCGTTTATCCTTTGTACCAAGCAGGATCGAAATGCCATACGGGAAATCGGCATACTCTTCAAATTCTTTCGGCCAGACACTGCAGACCGATGTCGGGGCCACAATGATTACCTTTTTGATTGCGCCGGCGAGATAAGCAGCGCCAGCAACTGCGATAGTTGTCAAGGTCTTGCCGCAACCCATTTCAAATAAAAAACCGAACCCTTTATGAATATCCATATTTAGGCTTTCTTTTCCTCCTCCCCTTTTTCTCTCTGGTCTTCGAATTCTTACGAATCCGATATTCTGTCGACAAATGCTTCCCACAGATCCGGCAATACCGGTCACCTTCATCAATCTTTTTTTTGCAATTCGGGCAGATTCCAGGCCTGATCGCATCGGTCGGTGTCTTAAAATGCCGAATCAGCGATTGTACCTGCAGTCGAAGCAGATCATAATCGTAAAGCACCGCGCACAACTCCTCCGGCGCCGGCCGGATGTCATAGCTGCTCATTACTTCCTCAAAGGATCTCATAAAATTCAGCCTCCCTCCTTCGGATATTATCCCGGATCTCTTCCGGTCGGATATCGCGCAGCCCAAGATAATCCTTTCCAGCGGTGGCCTCAAAGCCTTCACGGCGCTCTCGATGGTATCGCCTAATATACTCCGGATTTTGCAACCGTTCATATTTCCCTCGCACACCAAGTGCAGTCCGTCCCAGGGACTTCGCAATATTCTCAAACCGGTAACCCTGCTCCATCATCTGAAGTAGTATTTCTTCCTCTTCGGGCGTCCATGGTTTACTCGGTGACCTGATCGGCCGTTCCGTTAACTGCAAATCATAGATCCTCCGTTTAACCGCACCCTCTGTATGCCTCAGTTCGGCGGCCAGCTGCTCATATGTAAACCGATGCTGTGACAGCATTCGAATCAACTTACCGTCCTCCGCCTGCGTCCAGGGGGCATTATGTGGTCCGATTGCCCGGTGACGCTCCACATCCAGCTTCCGCTTTTGCTTTACCCAAGCGGGCTCAGGCCCCAGCGCAAAGGCTTCAAATGAAGCAAAATTCAGGATATCTTTGTGTTGTTCTGCCCATTTCCAGAATTCCGGGATATCAATGACCAGGAAAGTGTTGTTCTTTACCCGATGTTTCTTAACCGGCATGCCATAACGAATATACCGATCTCTGGTGTATGCCCCCAGAGCAACTCCGCCAAAGAGCGTCAGCATAAGCTGGTTTACACTGATTCTGGTATCTGATTCGAGATGGGCTCCCAGTCCTAAACGCTGCGCCCTCACAACTACCGCATTGTCGCTGCGGCCAAGCTTCTTTGCAATGTTTAAAACTGACATTTCGCCCCACTTATCAGAGAGATAAGCTTCCTCCTCCGGTGTCCAGTTTCGTTTTGCCCGCGGCGCTTTCTTTAATTTCCTCATCAGCCCCTCCGATCATCCTGGCAGCACTCACAAATATCGCTTTCAACTTCCGCATCCATATGGCAGCCACATTCCCTGCAAAGCTTCTTCGGACATACAAGCCCGAAGGTTATCATGGCCATGTTGGCACCGCGCACCTGATGCTGGAATAATTTTAGCTTCACTGGGTACGTCACCAAGGGGACCGGGTTAGGATTCATCCTTTCAGCGTTGACACTCCCCTGAATAGCGATCAGATGCTGGCGCTGCTGCTCGATCGGTTGCGGCAAACGGATCAGCCCAGCCAGCTTATTTAAAAGCTCCAGATCCGCGGTGCCGACCAACATCTGTTCGCCACGCTTCCACTTCATCTTATTCCAGGATTTAATCACCATAAACTGGTTCTGATCCGCCTCTTTAATTAGGATCTGACCGTCCTTCATTGCCATTTTCATGGCGCACCTCCTGTATCTGAGTCTGTTTCATTAGCTTTAAGCAGTATCTCTAATGCTTTGATAACTTTTTTAGCCTCATTAGAAAATTGTTTCACTTGCACTTCCTCCAATTCCGCTCTATAATGAAGGTGTAAATATTTTTTCTTTAGGCTCTCGTGTTGCAGCACGGAGCCTATTTTCCTTCTCCCAGCCACCGGCTTGTGCATGTCTTGCTGTTACGCAAAATAGCAAACCTGTGGCCAAATAGCAGCTCCCACCGCCCCAGCACTATGTGCAAGATCTGGTTACTCTTTGTATACCGGATCCCGGCTTTGTTTCCGTATCTGTTCATTTCGCTCTCACCTCCTTGTTCCGTCTAATCACCTTGTACTCGTTGTACTGCTGGCGGTATCTATAGCTGTCACCAAACACGTTCCACGCGGCCTTTACCAAATTTGGTTCAAAGGGCCGTATCTTTTCCAACTCCTCTACCGCTTTCGCCGATATAGAGCATCCGCAACAGCCTGTACGCCGTAGGCCGTACACCTCATAGGCGTCCGAATAGCGGATTTTGTAGTAATCTTTGTACCATTGCTTATCCGCGTCCGACACATAAAACAGGGGTCGGAGCCTGTATTTCCCGTCAGCCGTTTCGGAAAAGCACATTGATGTATTATCCTTGCGCGGGACAGACCTCATACCGCCCTCGTCCCGGCGCTCTCCCGTGATTATCATGTCAAACGGCTTTTGCACGCTGTGTGCCACTTGCTTTTTGCAGTAGTCGCAGCATTTGTTACTGACTTTGAAAGGAATTGGGTTTTCAATAACGAAGTCAAGCAGATACTTAGACGAGCCGATGACGAGTTGGATATCTGGTCGTGGCTCCCCTGCGGAATTGCACCCGCACAGAAAGTTAATTATTGATTCGCACTTTGGGTAGCGTTCGCGAAGTTCCGCCCGCTTTGCCGCCTTGTCCTCTGCGTTCGCGTATTCCGCAGCAATTGACAGCGGGATGTTTTTCTTCTGAACGCCCTCCAGTCCGCTTGAAACAATCTTTGACATAAATGGCAGTCCATGCTCTCGCGTGGCTTGCACTATGCCCTTTTTGGGTCGGTGCTCGGTGATTGTGACTCCGTACTCTGCCTCCATCTCACGGACATGACGTTTTATCGCGTCCATCTCAAGTCCAGTGTTAAAAAAGCAGTATTGGATGGGCGGGAGGTCGAGTGTTTTGCGCATCGTCTCAATCAGGTGTAGCATGATGTCGCTGTCACTCCCACCGGAATAGGAGCACATGGCGTTTGGGTGCTGATACAATCTTTTCGCGATTATGCTTTTAATGGCCTCAAATTTATGCGGTGCGTCAAAATCCGCATAAGCGGGGCGGTCAGTGTATACTCTGCTCTTGAATTTCGTTTCCATTTTAGCTACCTCTCACTATGGCTAATGTGTTTGTGACATACAGCCCAATTCCTACCAGGGCCGCCACCGGCGTACTCCGCCTGTACAGTATCAGGATGACGAGCAGCCAGGCTGTAAGATAGGTAATGATTTTAAGCACGATGACAGCCTCACGGATTGCTTTTTTCACCATATCGCCCCCTTTTCTTCTGTGGTAAACTTTAAAACCTTGAAAATTGATATTAAGTCCTCCCTCTTAAACGTACCCGGCGCTCTTAAACGCTCGCATAAAGTTGAATATTTTATACCCGTTCTTTCTGCAAGTCGTCTTTTATCCAGATGCTCTGTTTCCATGTGGAATTTAAGATAGCCCCGAAACAAATCATCTTTTTTCTGTTCCTCACTGAGAGGAATTTTCGGCATCTTCTCACCTCCTGCTTGCTCTACTCCGGCAAGAAGTTTAGCATGCTAAACTTCTTGATCAAAAAAAAATATCACCGATTTTTTTCCCTAAAGCTGCTGAAATCTTTTTCAATGTTTCCGTAGTAGTCACCGTTATTCTTCCAGTTTCCAGTCCGGAAATAATAGTTCTTGAGACCCCGGCTTTAGTTGAAAGATCTTCCTGAGACATACCAAGTTCCTCTCTTAATTCTTTAATATTATACCCCATCTTAACCTCCTTTCTGTATTTTGTAGATGTTTCCGTGTCACGCTCATAGTTTAGCATGTTAAACATTTATTGTCAAGCATGTTAAACATTTTTATTGACTTTTTTTCCGCTTCCCTGTATAATATACTAAACATCACGAAAGGGGAAATACATGAAGGTTGGCGATATAGTTAAGAATTATAGAGATGAAACCGGAATGAGCATGGAAGCATTTGGTAAACTGGCCGGTCTGAGTAAAGGTTATATATCTATGTTAGAAAAAGGAGAAAATCCCCGTTCAGGAAAACCCTTAGCGCCATCTCTTGAAACAATTAAGCAGATAGCTGCTACTATGAGGATGGATGTAAACGACTTACTTGCTATGTTAGATGGTGATCAGGCTTTAACTGTGAATGCACACCTGAAAAGAAAGGCTGTAACAATCAATGTTCTTGGAAGAGTTGCTGCTGGTGTTCCCATTGAAGCCGTGGAAAACATTATTGACACCGAAGAAATCACTCAGCAAATGGCATTAACTGGCGATTTCTTCGGTCTACAAATAAAAGGGGACAGCATGGAACCTAGAATTTGTGAAGGCGATGTAGTTATTATAAGGCAGCAAAATGATGCTGAAAGTGGCGATATTGTCATAGCAATAGTAAATGGTTGTGACGCCACCTGTAAAAAACTCTTGAAATATGCCGATGGTATTCGCCTTATGCCTACTAATCCTGCTTATGAACCCATGTATTTTACTAACGAAGAAATAGAAAATAAGCCCGTAAAGATTATCGGCAAAGTAGTCGAAAATAGACAAAAATACTAAGGAGGGGAACTAGGAGATCGTGTTATAAAATTTCCGCGATATAACTAAAAATCGTAACACAGTTACTAATAAATTTGCACTTACTTTTTTATAAAAAACCGCCCCAGTGCTACCAACACCAGAGCGGCCAACATAGCCCGCCAAAGACGGCACTACGCAATCAGTAATAGTGTACCATCTTCGGCGGGCAGGGTCAAGAGTGACCCTGTTATTTTTATACCCAAAAAGGAGGATACACTATGCAAAAAGCTGAAACTCTGCCCTCTGGCAATGCCCGTGTACGCGTTTACAGTCACACCGACGATCACGGAAAGAAAATCTATAAGCCTTTTACTGCTCCAACTAAACGAGAGGCACAGCGTCTTGCTGCTGAATTTATTGCAAATCGGAAGAAAGAAACCCAAAGGACATTAAATATCTCTTTAGGGGAAGCTATGGACCAGTACATTGAACTCTCTGAACCAGTCTTATCTCCTACGACAATACATGGATATAAGCGCATCCGGAAAACCAACTTCCAGAGTCTCATGAATGTAAAATTAGTTGACATTACTGAAAATATGCTGCAAAGAGCAATAAATGAGGAAACCCAGCGTAAGGCCCGCAGCCGACCCACTGGTGATGGCACACTCAGCCCAAAGACCGTTAAAAATGCGTTTGGACTTGTATCAGCCACACTGAAAAAATACCGGAAAGAATTCATCTATGATGTAACACTTCCCACCGTCGAAATCAGATCTGCAGAATTGCTTCCACCGGAAATTATATATGAAATAGTTAAGGGAACAGAAATTGAATTGCCTGCCCTCCTCTCTATGTGGTTGAGTTTCTCTCTATCAGAGTTACGGGGTTTAACTAAATCAAAATCTATTATCGGAGGAAAGTATCTGCGTATAAAGGATGTGGTTGTCGATGTGGCTGGTAAGACGATTACTAAAGGTGTTCCAAAAGCAAAGAAGCGAAACCGGTATCTGGAGATTCCTGAATACATAATGGGTCTGATTGAATCTGCCCCTAGCGATCAGCTAATCACTCTCTCTGGTCACGCCATATATTGCCGCTGGGTACGGCTTTTAGAAAAGAACGATCTACCACACATGACCTTCCATGATCTCCGACACGTAAACGCTTCGGTCATGTCTCTTCTGAATATACCTGAAAAATACGCACTGGAGCGTGGCGGCTGGAAGACACCGGCGGTCATGAAAAATATCTATCAAAGCACTTTTGACGCAGGCCGTGTACAAGCAGACAGTATCATGGATAACTATTTCAATCGTATTGTAGGTATGGAAAAAGAAGAAGAAAAAGCAAATTGAAATAAGCAAATACGTCATGAATACGTCATGAAATTTAAAAACCCACGTAAAAACGCGGGTTTTTAAATGGAGCTGAGGGGAATCGAACCCCTGTCCGAAGACCTTTTCACTTAAGTTTCTCCCATCACAGTTACCGTTTTGACATTCCCTCTG
>Ga0153949_1000259_pt1 | contig 18164 bp, 16 predicted proteins | sample TSNJ033MetaG_FD_104705 | JGI IMG/M metagenome (GOLD analysis project Ga0153949, IMG submission 104705) | Attine ant fungus gardens microbial communities from New Jersey, USA - TSNJ033 MetaG | ecosystem: Host-associated > Fungi > Mycelium > Unclassified | place: USA: New Jersey, Wharton State... | reverse complement strand
GCCACTATGAGGGTGTGGACGAGCGGGTACTCTGCAGGATCGTGGATGAAGAAATCTCCGTGGGGGATTATGTGCTTACCGGAGGCGAATTGCCGGCGATGCTCTTGATTGACTGTATCGCCCGCCTCTGTGACGGCGTGCTGGCAGACGAAGCCTGCTTCGTCAACGAAAGCCACTACAGCGGTCTCCTGGAATACCCCCATTATACCCGGCCGGAGGTGTGGGAGGGCATGCAAGTGCCCCAGGTGCTGATGTCGGGGCATCACGCTAATATAGAGCTGTGGCGCCGGCAGCAGAGTATTTTGCGGACGGCAAGAAAGAGGCCGGATTTGATTGAAAAGGCGGACTTGACAGCCGAGGACAAGCTGTTTTTAAAGGAAATTGGTCAAGAGTTCTAAAAAATGTATAATGTGACCACTATGTTGAAAATATTATAGTAATTATATCTAACAATCAAATCTCCGGCAGGTCTTTTATTGGAAAACAAGCAGAAATTATTATACGCAAACCGATCTTGATTGACGCTCACCTTTTTTGTGAGTATAATGGGTATATATTTGAAGATTAATGAAACGATTGAGATTGAGAGCCTGAATAATTTGAGTGCTAGGAGAGGATAAAGCAAATGTATGTTAGAGAAGTAGTGGTGCAGAACCAAGTGGGGCTACATGCTCGTCCGGCCACCTTCTTCATCCAGAAGGCCAACGAATATAAATCTTCTATCTGGATTGAAAAAGAGGAGCGCCGCGTCAACGCGAAGAGTCTGCTGGGCGTTCTGTCTTTAGGTACCACAGGTGGTACGAAGATCCAAATCATTGCCGACGGCCCTGACGAAACGCAGGCCGTGGACGGTTTGGTAAAAATGGTTGAATCAGGATTTACAGAATAAATATTAATCCACGTCCTGCAACATACGTTGTGGGACATTTTATTGTGTACGGCGCTTTTGCCGCTCCATCTATTTCCCCTTCCGTATGAGAACCGCGTTGCATATCATGGCAATTGAGGTTCCGATCATGGCGCCAGCGCCTACGCCGATTACAATGTAATACCAAGGCCCCATATTGATAAAGCCGATGAGTCCTCCAAGGGCTACGCCCAATGTAGAGAAGCCTCCATAGATCAAACCTCCCGCCTCTTCGTTTTGCCTCCACTGATTCCGCATAGCTTCCTCCCCCAATCCAAACTCATCAAAATTCTTTACAAAGGCATCAAAATTCTCCGCAAGCTCCGCTTCATCAAACTTTTCCCCAGTCAACCGGATAGCCTCTTCAAGTGAATGGCCTTGGGCCATCAGTTCATCCATGCCATCACGCAAATAGGTTCTTATTTCCTCAGTAAAATCCGTCCTCTTTGGCTTTAATCCCAATTTTCCCTTATAACGGTCAAGCTTGCCCCGCATCTTTCTTATCTTTTGCTCATACTTAGTTTGCAATACCTCTTTGTAGGTCATATCCTCGTTACCGGTAAAACCTGCCTTATACGCCACCCGCTCTACCAATGTATCCAAGGCTTTCTCCAAATCTGCCATCTATTCCACTCCCTCTAAAAAAATATCCATCAGCGTTTTTATATGTTCCCATTCACGTTTCTTATTCCGGAGCAGTTTCTTACCTTCGGGCAGAATTCGATAATACCGGCGGCGGCCGCCATTGCCTTCCTCTCCCCAATAGGATTGCACCCAGCCGTTCTTTTCCATTCGCTTAAAGGCCAGGTAGAGGGTCCCCTCCTTTAACTCGAAGGTATTTCGGGTCCTCTCCTTCACTTGTTTGCCCAACTCGTATCCATAAAGGTCCTGGCTGTCCAAAAAGGATAGAATTATGATATCTATATATCCTTTGAGCATCTCTTTTTCAACTTGCAGCGTTCGCCACCTCCAAAAAGCCATACTAATTAACGTTGATTACTTTGTATTATATAGTATTATACATCATTATGCTACTGTGTGATGTATACAATTTTTTATCACTATTTTGTACCATATGGTGCAATGGGCAATCCTTTCTTAAAACTGGCGGTTATTACCGCTATTGCAGGAAAAATTAAAATAAATCCGCCATATTCCATAGTTGAATTATTAACAATTATCTCTTATAATGGTAAATAAGTTATTTTGGCAGTTTGAGAAAGGATTTGCAAACATGTTTTTGGGATCACTTCCTTTGATCACAAGTATTTTTCTTTCTTTTCTCAAGCTGCTTAATCAAGTAAAAACAAGGTGTGAATGGAAAGGAGCCAAAAGATGACCAATAACAAAAATGTACTCACTTGGATCGACGAAATGAAGGCGCTGGTCAATCCTGACAAGGTTGTATGGATTGATGGAAGCGAGAGCCAGTTGAGGGATCTCCGCGCTCAGACAGAAGCCTCCGGCGAACTTGAAAAGTTAAACGAGGAGAAACTTCCTGGTTGTCATCTCCACAGAACAAAGGAAAATGATGTAGCCCGTGTGGAGCACCGTACCTTCATCTGTTCCAAAAACGAAGAGGATGCAGGCCCGACCAACAATTGGTGGAATCCTACAGAAGCTTACGAAACTCTCGCCGGACTCTTTAAGGATTCTATGGTGGGCAGAACCATGTATGTTATCCCTTATTGCATGGGACAGATTGGTTCTCCGTTGGCTAAAGTAGGCGTTGAGTTGACCGATTCCATCTACGTCGTACTTAACATGGACATTATGACCCGTATGGGCAGCAGGGCCTTTGACCATTTGGGCGATGAGAGTGACGATTTTGTCCGCGGCCTCCATTGTACTGCCGATGTAGATCCTGAAAACCGCTACATCTGCCACTTCCCCGAGGACAACACCATTTGGTCCATCAACTCTGGTTATGGCGGAAACGTTCTCCTGGGCAAAAAGTGTTTTGCCCTGCGCATCGCCTCTTACCAGGGTAAAAACGAGAGCTGGATGGCTGAACATATGCTGATTCTGGGCATTGAGGACCCACAGGGCGATGTCACTTATATCGCCGCCGCTTTCCCCTCTGCCTGTGGCAAGACCAATCTGGCCATGCTGATTCCTCCTACGATCTATCAGGAGCAGGGCTACAAAGTCTGGTGCGTCGGCGACGACATCGCATGGATGCGCAGGGGCGATGATGGACGCCTCTGGGCCATCAACCCCGAAAATGGTTTCTTTGGCGTGGCCCCCGGCACAAATGACAAATCCAACCCCAACGCCTTGCTAAGCACGAAGAAAAACACCATCTTCACCAATGTGGTGCATAATTTGGATGATAACACCGTATGGTGGGAAGGCATGGATAAGAACCCTCCTTCCAACGCTGTCGACTGGAAGGGAAATCCTTGGGACGGTCCCTCGTCTAAAGAGAAGGGCGCACATCCCAACTCAAGATTTACCGCTCCCGCCATCAATTGTCCCTGTATTAGCCCTGAGTTTGAGAATCCCAAAGGGGTCCCCATCAGCGCGCTGGTATTTGGCGGTCGCCGCGCTAAAACGGCTCCCCTGGTTTATCAGAGCTTTGACTGGCAGCACGGCGTGTTCGTAGGTTCCACCATGGCCTCTGAGACTACCGCCGCCGCCATCGGCGCAGTGGGAGTTGTCCGCCGTGATCCTATGGCCATGCTTCCCTTCTGCGGCTATCACATGGGTGACTACTTCCAGCACTGGCTGGATATGGGCAAAGACCTGGGCGATAAGGCCCCAAAAATTTTCAACGTCAACTGGTTCCGCACCGACAATGAGGGCCACTTCATTTGGCCGGGCTTTGGCGACAATATGCGTGTGCTTATGTGGATTGTGGACCGCTGCAAGGGCAAGGCCGATGCTGCGGAAACTGCTATTGGCTATGAGCCCAAGCCTGAAAGCATCAATATTGAAGGCTTGGATGATGTTACTCTTGAGACTGTCACCGATCTGCTCTCTGTAGATAAAAACCTGTGGGCCGAAGAGGTCAAGGGCATCAAGGAGTTCTACGCTACGTTTGGCGATAGGCTTCCCGCTCCCCTGACTGACGAACTGGCAAAATTGGAGAAACGGCTTGACTAGCTTCAGCTTTCTCTAGCCGCTAGAGCGGTTCTAGAAAAAAGATTGCCATCAAGATGCTAGCGATACCGCTTCAACTTTCCAAGCTGTAACTAAGGACTGTTTTAATGAAAGGAAGGCCGTTAAGCACAAAAATGTTTAACGGCCTTTTTGCATAAAAATCCTTTTTTTGCCAATCATCATTGGTGTTACAGCCTAGTAATTGATGTTTGCAATAAAATAGTGTATAATAACAAAAAGAGGTAAATAACAAAGGGTTCTATACATCAAAACGTAGATAAAGGAAGTAACCAATGACAAATCTTCATAAAAAGTACTGTATAGAAGTGTATGACGATAACCATGAGCTGATAGATTTCAATGTCCAGAATACGAAAGGATTCAACTTTGCATACGATGTCGTGGATGTCATCGCGGCGGCGGAGCCTGAGCGCAGAGCTATGGTCTGGTGCGACGTGGCAGGCAATGAGCGTTCCTTTACCTTTGGAGAAATCTCTAAGCTTAGCAACCAGGCCGCCAACTTCTTCTTGGAGCAAGGCATCACCAAGGGCGATGCGGTTATGCTGGTGCTCAAAAGGCACTATGAATACTGGTACGCTATCCTGGCACTCCACAAAATTGGCGCCATTGCCATCCCGGCCACCCACTTGCTGACCATAAAGGATATTGTATACCGCGTAAAGAGCGCCAATATAAAGGCTGTTGTGGCGACCAATCAGGATACGGTGGCAAACTTTACCCTAGAGGCTGCTAAGGAATGCCCTGAACTCCAAAAGCTCTTTATTGTACGGGAGGACCGTCCGGGCTTCATCAATTTCTCCGCTGAGATTGAAAAGCAGTCCACATCTCTCACGAGAATCCCCAACGATGAAAAGGACCCCCTTTTACTGTATTTCACCTCCGGCACCACCGGATATCCCAAGATGGTGATTCAGGATCAGACTTATCCCATCGCCCATATTCTCACCGCCAAACATTGGCATAATGTTAACCCGGACGGACTGCATCTAACAGTGGCCGACACTGGATGGGCTAAGGCGGCGTGGGGCAAGATTTATGGCCAGTGGTTTTTGGCCGCCGGTATTTTTGTCTACGACTATGATAAATTTATCCCTCATGACATGCTCGCCGTCATCGAAAAATATCAGCTCACCACCTTCTGCGCACCGCCCACCATCTACCGCTTTTTTATCAAGGAGGGAATGGGCGACTACGACCTATCGTCCTTGGAGTACGTGACCACCGCCGGCGAAGCGTTGAATCATGTCATCAACTTACAGTTTCAAGAAAAAACAGGACTGGCTATTATGGAGGGCTTTGGACAAACCGAAACCACCCTCGCCATTGCCAATTTGGTTGGCTCCAAGGCAAAACCCGGTTCTATGGGGCGCCCTGTTCCCCTGTACGATATTATGGTTGTAGATGAAAACCTGAAGCAAGCGGCCTCAAATCAGATCGGGGAGATTGTGCTCATACCCAAAAAGGGACAGGTAGGCATTTTTTCCGGATATCTCCGGGACCCTGAATTGGAGGAGTTTGCATGGAGGGGCGGTGTTTATCATACAGGAGACACAGCGTATGTGGATGAGGATGGATATTACTGGTATGTGGGCCGTACAGATGACCTGATTAAGTCCAGCGGTTACCGAATCGGACCATTTGAAGTAGAGAGCGTTCTGATGGAACATAACGCCGTATTGGAATGTGCGATCACAGGTGTCCCTGACGAGATTCGAGGGCAGCTGGTGAAGGCCACCGTGGTATTGACAAGCGCGTATCATCCTTCCGAAGAGCTGAAAAAGGAGCTCCAGGAATATGTTAAAAAGAACACGGCTCCCTATAAATATCCCAGAATTATTGAATTTGTGGAGGATATCCCCAAAACAATTAGCGGCAAAATCCGCCGTGTGGAGATTCGGGAAAAAGATACGCGGGACACAACAAAAAACTAGAGATAAGTCGAAATTTTCTGCAAGAAAGCTGCCGCTGGCGGCCGGGCAGAATGCCATTCATAATCGGCTTCCAATCTAAACGCGATGCTTTTGATAGGTGGGCTGGACATGGCCATATGGCCGAACCCTGCCTGCTTATCAATTTGATTGGATCAAGGGGGCTGATGATATTGTTAATGGGAATTGCTGCCGCTACCGGCATCGGTATCGGCGACGCAGTCATTATAAAACAGAAAGCCATCACTGTCATAAAACGTCATGTGCAAAATGTAGAAAATGAAGTGATGCGCTATTATAATGCTATAAATCAGTTTATAAACCAACTTAACGACTCTGCCTGTCTGGCTCAAAGCCGGGTGGGCAAGGACGAGGCGGATATATTGCGGGCGCAGATCGAAGCAGCCTCCGATCCCCAGCTTCAAAAGGAAGTTTTGGAGCTGATCGCCGCATACCATGTCAATGTGGAATATGCCTTTGCCCAGGTGTGCGACAGGTATATCGATTTATTTTCCCATATGGATGACGTTGTAATCCGCTCCAGAATGGCTGATATCAAGGATATGCGCAACCAGCTGCTCTCTATTTTGATGAATATACCCAAGGTAGGCCTGGAACACCTGCCTGAAAAAGCTGTGCTTATAGCGGATGATCTGACGCCTAGCCAGGTTATCTCAATAGACCCAAACAAAATTCATGGCATCGCCACCCAAACAGGGACGGAGTTTTCCCACGTTTCCATTATTGCCCGGGCCCTGCAAATTCCGACCGTGGTTTCTTTAAATAGCCTGCTCGACAAGGTCAAGCCCGGTGACAAGATTGTTGTGGATGGAAAAAATGGACGGGTTCATGTGAATCCGGACTTGCGGGAGGTTCGCCGGTATGAGCGCCAGCGCAAGATATACATCCGCCGCAGCCTATCCATGGAACAGTACAAGAATCTGTCCGATATCACTTTGGACGGGCAAAGCATCAGTCTGGCGGCCAATATCTCCTTACCCCAGGAAGCGTTGAAGGTAAGGGAGTACAACACGTCCGGAGTTGGCCTTTATAGAACCGAGATCATATTTTTGGACCGGCTCACTCCTCCTTCGGAAGAGGAGCAATGCCATCACTATAAGCACATGCTTCTTTCGATGGACGGAAGCCTTGTCACCGCCCGGACATTGGACATCGGCGGTGATAAGCAGCTGTCTTACTTAGGAATCCGTGAAGAGCGCAACCCATATCTGGGTTGCCGGGGCATCCGGTTTTCACTGGAACGTGAGGATCTTTTTAAAACTCAGATTCGAGCCTTGCTCCGCGCCTCTGTCTATGGCCGGTTGCAGATTATGCTGCCTATGGTTTCCGTTTTTGATGAACTTCATAAGGCTAAATTACTTATTGAAGAGGTTAAATACGGGTTAACCCAGCAGAAAATTCCCTTTGCGCCCTATATTCCATTAGGCGTTATGATTGAAACTCCCTCCGCCGCCCTGTGCGCAAAAGCACTGGCGAAGGAGGCGGACTTTTTCAGCATAGGCACCAATGACCTGACTCAATATACCCTGGCAGTGGACCGGGGCAACGAAAGGGTGGCGGACTTATACTCCGCATTGCATCCCTCGGTGTTACAGCTGGTCAAATTATCTATAGACGCCGCCCGCCATGAAAATATTCCTATCACCGCCTGTGGTGAATCGGCCCGAGACCCTTATTTTATCTCCTTCCTTTTAGGTGCGGGGATTGATGGTATCAGTGTTGAACCCGGTTCCCTCATGTTTGTCCGGAAACAGATCATCAATACGGACATCTCCTATTGGAGCCGGCAAATCCCCTATATCCTGGAAATGCCCACAGCTGGGGATGTAATCGCCTACATGAAAAAGATAGAAAGCCAAAAAGAAGGATCAAAAGCCATATAGGCTGTTAAAGATGCACCTTTGCTGTGTTCAAATTTATTAAGATTTACCGTGCAATGCTTTCGTCAGACCTGATAGTATATATCAAAAGCCCATTATCATAAAGCTTGTTCGGTATTTTTTCATTTTGGAACATTTCCGAAACGGATATAGGTACTGAAGAACTGGCACATATGGAGATGATCTCCGCCATCTTATATCAATTGACCAGGAACCTATCGGTAGAGGAGATCAAAAATGGCGGGTTCGACACCTATTTTGTGGACCACACCACAGGTATTTATCCCCAGGCTGCGTCAGGCATGCCCTTTAGTGCAGCCACGTTTCAATCCAAAGGTGACATAATCGCTGATTTAAGCGAAGACCTTGCCGCGGAGCAAAAGGCGAGAGCGACATATGACAACATCCTCCGCTTAGTGGATGATCCTGATGTGCGGGACGTTATTAAGTTCCTCCGCGAACGTGAGATAGTTCATTTCCAACGCTTCGGCGAAGCTTTAAGAGTAACCCAGGATAAGCTAAATGAAAAGAACTTCTATGCCTTTAATCCTTCATTCGATAAGGCAAAGACAAAATAGAGTGAGAGCATTAACTTTTTCTCAACATTTTTAAACTAAGGTACCATATTAAAGATAATGGAATCTTACCCCCTTTGTTAATCAGAATTTTGCTGTTAAAAAGGTCGATATTATGGATATAATATCGACCTTTTTTACTGTATTTTTGAGAAGAAGCATGTACCTTATGAGACTAAGGTGTACGGGCGGTGCAGATAATCTCATTAATCACGTTATTCTTTTAGTTTACACTTCAATATGCTCAATGCTTATTTTGAACATGGAATGTAAGAATTACAACCAAATTGTATTAGCAGATTTTTTTGGAGCCGAACGTCGATATGTAACAGTAGGATAACCAACAGCAAGGCAAATCACAATTTTCTCTTTTTTTGCAATACCAAGAGATTTGCGAAGCGATTTGTTGCGGTTGGCTGGTCGGGTAAACAATCCCACATATAGCGAACCAAGTCCCAACGACTCAGCCATAAGTTCCATACTCATCGCAGCCAAACTTGCGTTGACGTTACTTTCTGATATTACAAGAATCAATGCAGGAGCTTTTTTAAATAAGAATCCCCGCTCAAATTTGTATTTACTAATATCTGGGATTTTGAGAAAACGACCGAAAAGTATTGCCCATTTGCGGAGCTTTTTATACTGCGTCAGCACATTGTCCTCAAGGTCTTCTACATCTTTTTGCACAACGATATATCTTACATTTTGGGAATTGCTTCCGCTGGGCGTAAGTCTACCGGCCTCAATTATTTTTTCGAGCTTTTCCCTTTCTACCGAAGTCTGTTTATATTGACGAATAGAACGGCGCAATTTCAAATGAGCTTTCAAATTGTCTTCATCAAGCATCTTGGTCATTTCGTTTTTTTCCAATATATCATCCTCGACGCCATCCAAGTTGACAGCGTTTGCTGGACAAATGGCAAAACAATGTCCGCATTTAAGGCATTGGTCACTACTTAAATTGGCTTTTCTATTTTTGATTTCGAGAATATGACTTGGGCAATCAGCCACACACTGGCCACAGCCGATACACTTATCGCCATTTATTAAGATTTTGATTGTTGACCCCATAACGTTCCTCCAATTTGCATATCACAAAATATAAAAACTCCATGTTGCCGCCGAACATATCAATTGCCACCGCTAACGGTTTTACCCTGTTGTTGCCCTGTCGATAATCTTGATACCCACGAAGCAGCTCGGTTTTGGGGCGTGTGCGGCATTGTGCTTATTTTCCAACTAAAACACTATTTCGTCCGAGGTTTTTAATTCAACAAATTGTGAACCTAAAACGCTGTTGTGGTGAGCGATTATTTTGTCGGCTGATAATATATCAGAGTCAAGCGTACTATGCCCATCGATTACCAACACGGTTTTATAACCTAAACTAAATGCTCTACGGCAGGTGGTATCCACGCAATATGCCGTCTGCAATCCGGTAATGACTAAATCTGTGATTCCCAAGTTTTTCAGAGTTTCATCTAATGTTGAGTTCAAAAAAGCATCCGCATGGTACTTTTCAATAATAACATCAGTTGATTCCGGTTTTATGTTTGGGTGTACGTCCCATAATGGCTGTCCTTTTTCCATCAACGGAAAATTCTCGTACATATGTTGAATGTAAATTATTGGTGTATTAGCAGATTTAGCTTTTTGTATTAGGCGCTTAAGATTGTTTAACAATATATCTTCATTATAAATAGCCATACCGTCATACTCTTTACGCATGAATACACCATGCTGAACATCAATTATTAGAAGTGCTGTCTTACACATCTCATATAACCTCCAAAAATATAAATACTCTAAATTACTTAATTTCATCTTGTCTAACCGTAGTTAATAATTCTTAGCCATCTTTACGCCTTATCGCTTTATTACGCTTTTTGAGACATAGATGGTCTTTTGACCATCCGTAGAATAGGCGGCGACTTCGTGGGTTTTCCGCTGTGTTCATCAGCTGCTTTCCCCATCACTTTCCGATATGTGCAAGAGCTAAAACATCTTTATTCCATATAGCCGCCTTGCATAGGGGATACGGCATGTTCCCCAAATAATTTGAGCACTCCATGAGTGTACTTGGCGACCCTGGGTTTCCATGCAGCCCTGCGTAGAGCCAAAATTTGCTCAACAGCCTCCAGGGAAAGCATTTTGCCATCCACGCCCACGATCTCCAAGCGGCGATTTTCAATATCCAGGCAGATCAAATCCCCTTCCTCCACCAAGGCGATAGGGCCTCCCTCGGCGGCCTCCGGGCTGACATGTCCGATAGCGGGACCCTTGGTGGCTCCGGAAAAGCGTCCGTCGGTGATCAAGGCAATGGACGTACCCAAAGTAGAATCAGAGGCGATAGCCTCGGTGGTGTAGAACATCTCGGGCATACCACTGCCTTTAGGACCCTCATACCGGATTAATACCGCATCTCCGGGTTGAATCCTGCCAGCCAACACCGCTTCAATGGCGTCCTCCTCACAGTCAAAGGGCCGGGCCCGCAGGATGGCCCGAAACATCTCCTTAGGCGCCGCCGCATGCTTCACCACCGCACCGCCAGGCGCCAAATTTCCTTTCAGTACAGCTATAGCGCCATCACGGCCAATAGGGGAGTCATAAGGGCGAATAATGTCATCGGGGTTTAATTCCCAAGGCTCTAAGTGCTGATAACACCTTTCATAAAAACCGCTCCGTTTCAGCTCGTCCAGGTTTTTACCGAGGGATTTCCCGGTAACTGTCATCGCATCCAAATGGAGTTGGCCCTTTATCTGTTCCATTATGGCGGGCACTCCGCCGGCATAGTAGAAAAATTGGGCCGGCCACCGGCCGGAAGGGCGAATGTCCAATAAATGATGAGCGCCCCGGTGGATGCGGTCAAAGTCCTCTCCCGTCAATGTCAATCCAAATTCATGGGCAATGGCCGGCAGATGCAGCAGGCTGTTGGAGCTGCCGCTGATGGCGGCATGGACCAAAACGGCATTTTCAAAGCTCTTCTTTGTCACAATCTCTCTCGCCGTCACTCCCTCATGCGCCAGCTCCACCGCCCGTTTTCCCGCCCTGCAAGCCACTTCTACAAGCAGAGGGCTGGTGGCGGGCATCAAGGCGCTTCCGGGAAGCATAAGGCCCAATGCCTCCGCCATAATCTGCATGGTAGAGGCGGTTCCCATAAAGCTGCAAGCCCCGCAGGATGGGCAAGCATGATGCTTATAGTATGTAAATTGCTCCTGCGTGATTTCTCCCCGCCGGGCCATGGCGTTATACATGCCAATCTGCTCCAGAGTCAGCAGCTCCGGTCCGGCGTCCATCACGCCTCCCGTCACCACGATGCTGGGAATATCCAGCCGGCCTATAGCCATTAAATGGGCGGGGACTGCCTTGTCGCAGCTGGCAATAAATATCCCCGCGTCAAAGGTGGTGGCGTTGGCATGGATCTCAATGAGATTACAGATGATATCCCGTGACGCCAAGGAGTAATTGATGCCGTCATGGCCCTGTGCCATGCCGTCGCAAATGTCAGTGGCAAAATACCGGGCGGCTTTGCCGCCATTTTTATTAACGCCTTCTATAGCCTTATCCACCAATTCCAACAGCCCCGCACTGCCGGGGTGACTGTCTCCAAAGGTGCTCTCCACCATAATCTGGGGCTTCTCTAAATCACCAACCATCCACCCCATCCCCATCCGCAAGGAATCCATTTCAGGCGCTTTCTGCCGGACCTCCTGGCTTTTCAGCTTCCCCATTTTCAAGTCCCTCCTTGATGGTTAAATTACGATGCTTATTTCGGCCTTTGAGCAGTGGATAAACATCATTGGTCCTGTCATAACAGTGGTGAAAGCGGTCAAACCGCAATACCTTCTTCCAGCGGTAGGTCAGTATCCCCGTCTCCAATTCAGGGTAAATGTGGAGGAATTTCTCTTCCACCGTATGGCGAAACGTGCGCCCATCGGTGGTTTTAAAGACGATAGTTCGGGAACGCTTGGAAAAAGTGCGGCCACTGTTCATATGGAGATGCAGCATAATTTGGCTTTTTGCCGACGGGTTGTTGCTAATTATCTGCGCCTCACACTCCTCGGGGTCCACAAAATATGCGGCGGCCCTGTTCCACAGCCGCATGGCGCACATTAAAACCAATCCTACAATGATAATCACCGATGTGTAGCTCACCTGATCAACCCTCCTGCCTTCGCCCAATACTCTCTCAGTTTCAGTATGCCACAAACCGCCGTTAAATTCAATGCTATTGAGGGGAAGGATTGTCCTGACAATATGACCGGGCCATGATAATGTATTCCGGCCGGTGTGGAAATGCAAATGTCCCGGTAAGTGTCTGTATGGCAGGGGAATTTAGGTGGACTTATTTCCAATATTTGCTTTAAAATTCAGTTGACTAATTGAGGTAAAACGTATACTATAAAAACATAAATGTAAGTCTTCCGTATTGATCAGCAGGAGGTTAAAGCTGTGTTTCGATTGGTCTTTGTAGACGATGAACCTTGGGCACTGTCGGGGATGACGACCATTATTCCTTGGGAAAACTATGGTTTTGCCATCAGCGCCTGCTGTTCCACCGGGGAAGAGGCGCTGGAGGCCATCAGGCAGTACCGGCCACACGCTGTTTTCACGGACATTCGCATGCCCAATATGTCCGGCATGGATCTTATTTCAGCCACCAAGGACAGCAACATTCCTGTAGAATTTGTCATCACCAGCGCTTACAGTGATTTTGAGGTGGCGCGGAAGGCCATACGCTTCGGCGCGTACCACTATTTGCTCAAACCCCTCGACCAACAGGAGGTTCAAGAGGTCGCCCAGCGGCTGCAGCGGACCCTCGCCCAAAAATCAAAGCCTCTCATTAAGCCTGTTGATATCGCCCAACCTCTGTCTGAACAAGTGGTTGCATTTCTCACGCAAGCCGCTCAAAACGGCTATTGCTATCTGGCAATGACAGAGCAGGAAAATCCGCTTAACCTCCCGGAGGGTGCTTCTCTAACCCCCATTGTTCTCACCCAGCATCCCGTGACATATCTAATTTCCGCTCCGGACCCTCTTTTCTCCTCTGCTTTGGGATGTGATATTTACTTAAGTCACAAGCATGGCGGCTTTCTTCATCTGTCACAGATGGCGCAGGAGGCCCGCTGCGCCTTGGAAGGCAGGTTTCAATACGCTCCCCATAAAACTGTAGCAGCGATACAGTTTTACATCGGTAACCACTATGGCGATGACTTATCCATCAAGGATTTGTCGAAAAGTTTCTTCTTATCCGAGGTCTACCTATGCGAGCTCTTTAAAAAATATACCGGGAAAACCATTTCCTTTTTTCTTAAGGAGGTGCGTATCCAGCATGCTAAGCGCCTTTTGCTTCGCTCGGATTTAGGCTTGCGAACGATTGCCGAACAGGTAGGCTACTTAGATTACAGCTATTTTGGACGGCTGTTTAAGGGGTTCGTGGGATTGACCCCTGACCAATACAGGAAGAAGGACAGCAACCTTCAATTGATGACAATGCGATAATCTCTTGAAGTTAAACAGAACAGGCAACTTTGCCTGTTCTGTTTTTTATGTCAATAGCCTTCGCCTCCCCCTAAAATCTCCTTGATGGTTTTGGGGATCCTCAACTCAACCACCGTATAATAATCCTTTCGGGAACGGATTTTTACATGAAAATGCTTTCCAAAGGTCAATCTCATCCGCCTGAATATATTTTGCAGCCCTATGCTGTCTTCTTGCTGACGGACAACGTCGTCAGGCAACCGCATCATGGTCTCCAGTTTCTCCACTTCCTGAGGATTCAACCCTGACCCATTGTCCGCCAGACGGACAATTAATACGTCCTTCTCATCGACATGGGCCTGAACAGATACTATACAGTTACTTTTTTGCCCATCGAAGGCATGGAGGATGGAGTTTTCCAGAATGGGCTGCAAAATCATTGATAATACCGGCCTCTCCAAAGCTTCAGGTTCCACATGCATTTGCATTTTGAATTTTCCCGGATTGCGGATATCCATCACATTGAAATAGTTGTATAGATGCTTGATTTCATCCTCCAACCGGACCACCATGCCCGCATGGAGGGAGTATCGAAACATAAGCGCCATGGACGAGATCAACCGCTCCACCGGCTCCGCACGGTAATGCCGCGCCATGCTCCGCATGCACTCGAGGGTGTTAAACAGAAAGTGCGGATTGATCTGGCTGCGGTATCCTATCAGCTCCGCTTTGTTTTGAGCAATGACAGCTTCATATAGCTGTTTTTGAGTGTCCTTTTCCTTTTGGACTGACTGTTCAACTCTCCCCAACATGGCGTTGACGGCAGCGGATATTTTTTGTAAGTCCATCAGTTTGGGGATTTTTACTCTAAACCCGCTCCGCGCTCCATCCAATAAATCCACATCGTGGACAATCTGACTCACAGACTGGTTTATGGAAATCACCAGGAGCACAAGCAACCCCCCTAAAATCACCACAGACACCAACATAAGCAGCAGGCTCGTATTTCTCGCCTGAACAACGCCCTTTGAAACAGACTGAATAGAGACCATAAGGACAAAATCATAGCCGTAGCTGGGCATGGTGACCCGGTTGGTTAAGTATTCCTGGGAGTTGATATATATATTTCCCCTGCCCTCGTCAATAGAGGCCAAAGTTAAAGCCTCTATGTCCTCCATGCTGCGGCTGCTAGCCACCAGCTTGCCGTCGTAAAGCATGGCGGCAATACTGTCCTCCGCTTCTGGAGACAACCAATTTGTCATAGATCCAAGGTCATACATCACCCCGCAGATCATCCGGTTCGTTTTGCTGAAGGTTCCGGGCAGAACGGTGTAGATGGGGTTAAGGTAAATGACATAGGGTTTTGATGTATCACCGTCAATAAAAAAGATATCGCTGAAGAAAGGGCTGTCCATAGACAGGTCCTCCCGCAGCCCATAGCGGTCCAACACCTCATAAAAGGTGTCCATATGGCTGTTCCGGTAAGAAAGCCCCCGTTTTGTGTCACTGTAAACAAAAATATCCTCACAGCTGTTGCCGACCATCATGGATAGCCTTATGGCCTCAGTCGCCTTAGAACTATTTTGAATAATCTCATTTGGACTGGTGGAAACCATGTAAGTCTGGACCGCCGTGGAATATCCAGTGAGCCTGGTCACTGTTCCTATTTCTTCAAACCACCGGTCCAGCCTCGCTTCCATCTCACCGCTGACGCTCTCGAAATATTGATGCACTTGGATCTGGGCATCATTCCAATACTCATAAAAATATTGAAGAATGATGGACACCATACCCAGAATGGCCACAACCACACACAGGATCAATCTTCCATTTAGCGAATACCAAATTCGTTTCATGATACGCCTCCACTTTGGGGCAATTATATCATTCTTGGAGAAATATATAAAATGTAAATAGTGGAAAACCTAATTTTGTCCGAAAATACCATAAAAATGTCGGTACCCCTTTACATGAATTATTGCTATTCTATTAACAGCATTAATTTGTCAAACATCTTTTACCTGTTCTGTGTATTATGATTATTTTTGAGGAGTGGTAACTTGGAAGCGCGTATAAGGCAGCCCAATCCCAGCCCATCCAAATTGAGAACCCTTGGCAAAAACATCGTCAAAAATAAATCCATCTATGTGTTGCTTATTCCCGGCTTGGTCTGGTATTTTATCTTTGCCTATATGCCCATGGGCGGACTGAGCCTGGCCTTTAAAACCTACAAGGCTAATTTAGGCATCTGGGGCAGTCCCTGGTGCGGACTGGAAAACTTTACATACGTCTTTCGCGATCCCGCCTTCTGGGCATCCATTAAGCGAACATTGATCATCAATCTTGGTCGGCTGATTTTCCAATTTCCCGCCCCCATCCTGATCGCCCTGATGCTCAATGAAGTGCGCGTGGGCCGGAGCAAAAAGGTGCTGCAAAGTATTTATACCTTTCCCCACTTCCTGTCCTGGGTCATTGTGGCCAGCATCATGACCAATCTGCTTTCCTATGATGGTTTGGTCAATAATATTATTGGATCTATGGGCGGGGACACGGTCAATTTTTTGGGAAATCCTAAGATTTTCCAACCCATGCTTTATATCAGTGAAATCTGGAAGTCCTCCGGATACAGCGCCATCATCTATATGGCGGCCATTTCCGGGATCGATATGGACCAATATGAGGCGGCCGAGATTGATGGGGCCTCCAGGATGCAGAGAATCAGGCATATCACGATACCCAGCATCCTGCCCACCATCACCGTCATGTTCATCCTGATGACCGGCAACCTGATGAGCGCCGGTTTTGACCAAATTTTCAACTTGAACAACGCCGCCTTGAAGGAAGTGTCGGATACCTTAGATATGTATATCTACCGCATCACCTTCCAATCCTCCGCCGACTTTTCCTTCTCTACAGCCGTTTCATTGTTCCGCTCCATCATTAATGCTATCCTGCTGTTCCTGGCTGACAGAGGCTCCAAGTTCATGGGCGGCAGCGGTCTGTTTGGTTAATAGAAAGGGGTGAAAACGTTGGCACGTAAAACAAAATTTGGAAACCAGAAGTTCCAGCTGATGGACTTTATCTTGATTGTGATTCTAACCGTGTGGGGATTGGCTATCTTTTTACCCTTTTTAAATGTAATTGCCGTTTCCTTTACTAGCTATAAGGAGTACCTGGAGACTCCACTGCTGCTTTTCCCCAAGAGGATAGACCTGCAATCCTATCAGGAATTGTTTAAGACAGGCCGCATCTGGACTGGCTATAAGACTACGCTGCTGTATGTGGCTTTTGGCGTACCCTTGGCTTTATTTCTCTGTTGCAGCACCGCCTATGCCCTTTGCCGCAGAGGTTATCCAGGCCGGAAGCTGATCTTTACTCTGATTCTGATTACCATGATTTTTAATGGGGGCATTGTCCCTTTGTACTTGGTGGTTAAAAGCTTGAACCTGAACAATGTTGCAGGCGTTATTTTAGTAGGCGGCATGAACACCTTTTATATGATCCTCATGTACAACTACTTTAGCAGCCTGCCCGAATCCTTAATGGAATCGGCCCGGCTGGACGGTGCGGGGGAGTGGACCATTCTCTTTAGGATTGTTCTGCCCCTCTCCATGCCCATCATCGCTACAGTTATCCTCTTTGCCTCAGTTGACCGGTGGAATGAGTGGTTTAACTCCATGATATTCCTTCGCGGCAATGACTGGCAGCCTCTGCAATTGGTCCTGCGCTCCATCGTTATCGATTCCCAGGTGGCGGCGGATATGAGCGCCCAAGTAACCATTGAAGAAAAGGCCTTCAGCAACGGCATCAAAATGGCTGCCGTTATGGTCACCATGCTCCCCATCATGTGTGTATTCCCCTTCCTGCAAAAGCACTTCGCCAAAGGGGTTATGATCGGAGCCATCAAGTCCTGATTCCTTATTATTTTTTGTATCCCACCTCCCATGCGGGAGGATAATGATTTAGTGTGTGAAAGGAGAAAACACATGCATACCTGGAAAAAAACAATTGCCCTAATTTTATGCTTGGTTATGGTGCTGGCTGTAACGGCCTGCGGCGACTCAGGCAACGCGAACAGCGGAAGCTCCTCCTCTAAAAATGAGGGCGGCGAATCCAGTGCCGACGCTGGCGATACTGGTGAAAAGGATTACAGCGAAAAGATGGTCATTTCCTGGGCCGGCATCCAGATTGACGACACCAAGGATTACAACTATGGCGATGAGTTGACTCGCCATTTTACCGAGAAATT